>Ga0209157_1003963_pt1 | contig 11188 bp, 9 predicted proteins | sample GraSoiAngelo_135_FD_185892 | JGI IMG/M metagenome (GOLD analysis project Ga0209157, IMG submission 185892) | Grasslands soil microbial communities from the Angelo Coastal Reserve, California, USA - 14_0929_05_40cm (SPAdes) (version 2) | ecosystem: Environmental > Terrestrial > Soil > Grasslands ... | reverse complement strand
CCGTCCTTCCTTGGGACCAGCCGGAGCGACACCACCGCGGCGAGGGCGGTAGACAGGAGGTGGCGGATCTCGTCGTGCTGGTGCGGCGGGAAGAACGAGATGACGCGGTTGATGGTCTGCGTGCAATCCGTCGTATGCAGCGTCGAGAACACCAGGTGCCCCGTGTCCGCGGCCTTGAGCGCCGTGTCCAGCGTTTCCATGTCGCGGATCTCACCGATCAGGATGACATCGGGCGCCTGGCGCAGCACATGCCGCAGCGCGGCGTTGAACGACAGCGTGTCGTTCCCCACCTCGCGCTGCGAGATGTTCGCGAAGTTGTCGCGATGCAGGAACTCGATCGGGTCCTCGATCGTGATGATGTTGACCCGCCGGCTCGTGTTGATGTGGTTGATCATCGCCGCCAGCGCGGTGGACTTCCCCGACCCCGTTACCCCGGTCACCAGCACCAGCCCGCGCGGCTTGATCGCAATCTCCTCCAATACGGGCGGCAGGTTCAGGTCGCGAATCGTCTTCACCTCGTAGGGGATCGACCGGAACGCGAACGCCACCGTGCCGCGCTGTTGGTAGACGTTGGTGCGGAACCGCCCCACGCCCGGCACACCGATGGCGAAGTCCGCTTCCTTGTGCTCCGCGAACTCTTTGACCTGACGCGGCGTCATGATCTGCTCCGCCAGCGATTTCAACTCCTCCGGTTTGAGCGGAGCCGTGTCCAGCGCGATCAGCTCGCCGTTCACGCGGATGGTCGCCGGCCGGCCCACCTTGAGCAACAGGTCGGACGCGGTACGCTGGACCATGTGCGTGATGGCCTGCTTGAAATTGAACGTCGGGCCGGCGGCGTGCGGGGCTTCAGGCATGAGGATCCACCCGGAAGAGGGGCTGTCCGAACTCGACCGGCTGGGCGTTTTCCACACACACTTCCCGGACCAGCCCGGAGACTTCGGCCTCGATCTCGTTCATGATCTTCATCGCTTCGATGATGCACACCACCTGACCCGCGGCGACGCGGCTGCCGCCCTTCACGTACGGCGGCGCGCCCGGCTCGGGCGCCGAGTAGAACGTGCCGACCATGGGCGACTTGATCTCGACCAGCTGGGTCTTGGGGGGCGCGCCGGGGGCGCCGGGCGCGCCGGCACCGAGCGGTGGCGCCGGCGCCTGCGCCACCGCGACCTGCTGCTCCCCCCCCGCCCCTCCCCCGCCCGCGTTCGTCCCGTGGCCCGCCTTGGTGACCCGGATGGACGACCACCCCCCGAACCAGCCCCGGCGCACCTCGATCGCGCCGAGCTCCGGGGACTCGCTCAGGATCCGCACCAGCCGCGCGATGATGTCGAGGTTCATGTCCGTGCAAATCTACACGAGTTCGAGTAGTTCCGTGCGACCGTCCGACAAGAGGACCGGTCCTTCGGCCGACAAGTGCACATCGTCTTCGATGCGCACGCCACCCTGCCCCGCGAGGTACACGCCCGGCTCGATCGTCACCACTGAGCCGGCGGGGAGCGGGTCCGCGTTCGTTCTCGACAGGCGCGGCGCTTCGTGCACTTCGAGTCCCACGCCGTGACCGAGCGAATGGCCGAACGCTTCGCCGAAGCCGCGCGCCTCGATCACGTCGCGCGCCAGCGCGTCGGCCTCGCGCCCGCTTATGCCGGCTTGCACGCAAGAGCGCGCCCGCAGCTGCGCCTCTGCAACCAGCCCGTACAGCGCGCGTTGTCGCTCCGTCGCTCGCGCGCCCACGACCACCGTGCGCGTGATGTCGGCGCAATAGCCGTCCACCTGGGCGCCGAAGTCCAACAGCAACCACTCACCCGCCACCAGGGTCCGCCGGCTCGAGCGCGCGTGGGGCAGCGCGGTGCGCGCGCCGGAGGCGACGATCGTCGGGAACGGGTGCCCCTCGCTGCCAAGTCGCCGCAGCGCGCCCTCGAGAATCCCCGCGATTTCCAGCTCCGTCATCCCCACGCGCACCTGGGGCAACGTTTGGCGCAACGCTTCCCCCGCCAGCGCGGCTGCGCTCCGGATCGCCGCGACCTCGCCCGGATCCTTGGCGACGCGTAGCCGCTCTACCAAATCCTTCATCGGTTTCCAGCGCCACGGCTTGCCGGCCTGCGCGAAGCGCTCGGCGTCCAGCACCGACAGCGCCTGGGCTTCGTAGCCCAACGACCCGAGCGGCCCGAGGGTGGCGAGCTCCTTGAAGAACCGATCCCACACGCTCGTGCTCTCGACCTCGATGCGCGCGACGGCACCGGCCTCGGCCCGCGCCTGCTCGTCGTAGCGGAAGTCGGTCACGAGCAGGACGTCGCCACGGGTCACCGCCACGATCGCCGCCGAGCCGCTGAAGCCGGTGAGGTACCGGATGTTGGCGGGCGACGCGACGAGCAACCCGTCCAGCCCTTCGGCCACCAGCGCCGCGGCGAGCGCCTCCTGCCGCGCGCGCCGGGGATCAGCGATCATGGCGGGATCCGAGATAGCCGACCAGGCCCTCGAGTCCCAGCCGATAGCTCTCCGCACCGAACCCCGCCACCACGCCGACCGCGACGTCCGCCAGCACCGAGCGGCGGCGCTCCGGTTCTCTCCCGAAGATGTTCGACAAGTGCACCTCAACGAACGGCACACGCACGGCGACGAGAGCGTCGCGCACGGCGAGGCTGGTGTGCGTGAACGCCGCCGCATTGACGATGGCGCCGTCCGCCCGCCCCTTCAGCGCCTGGATCGCGTCCACCAGCTCGCCCTCGTGGTTCGACTGCGTCCAGCTGACCTCGACGCCGAGCGCTCGCGCGCGCTCGCGCGTGCGCGTTTCGATCTCGGCCAGCGTGGCTCGGCCGTACAGCTCAGGTTCGCGCTCGCCCAGCAGGTTGAGGTTGGGGCCGTTCAGCACGGCGATGTGCACTAGGACTTGAGACCCTTCAACCAGGCCTGAAACTGATCGAGGTCGCCTTCGTCCTCGAGCGGTGGATGGGCCTTCGCACCCGATGGGCGAGCCGACGGCCGGCCGCCGGCGCCGCCCGCAGTCCCGGCCCCTCCCCGAGACGGTGGCGCACCGAAGAACTGGTCGAACGAGAACCCCCCCGTCTGCGTGGGAGCAGGCGCCGGGGGAGCCGCGGCAGGGGGGGCCGCAGCGGACGGCACAGGTGAAGCCTGGGGTTGAGAGCCCGCGCCGTCCGCGACGGGCCGCGGTCCCCGCGCCCTCACCTCACCAAACACGTCGTCGAGCGAGATCGTATCCTCCGCGTGGCGCGTGCCCTCGTGGCGCGTCGCCAGCTCGGGTCCCGGCTGCACGTCCGGAGGAGCGACTGCGAAGGCGCGCTCCAGGGGAGACTCTGCGACCGCCGCCGGTTCGGGCGGCGAGTAGCCCGCCGCCGGCGGCCGCCCGGCCAGGATGCGCTTAAGAAACGCCGGGACCGATTCACCCGTGCCACGGCCCCCCCCCGCTCCACCGGTGCGCTGTCGCCCGGGCGAGAGCGCATCGACTCTCGCGTGCAGGCGCGCATCGTCGGGACGCTGGGCCAGCAGCGCTTGGTACACGCGCAGCGCGTCCTCCCGATGACCTTGCTTGAGGTAGAGCTCAGCCATCGTCTCGGTCAGCACCGGCTCGGCTCGCGACAGCGCGGCCGCATCCGCCGCGCCGTCGTCGTCCGACAGCGCGACGGCCGCAGGCATCGGCGCCGCGGGCGGCGCGGGAACTGGCGGGGGAGGTGCGGCCGGAGGCGGCGGGGGTGGCAGTGCAGAGCGGCCCGGCGGCGCTGAAGCGGCTTCGGACGCCCGAGGTGGCGCGAGGTCCTCCGGCATGATGAGCGGCAGATCCACGTTCGGCAGATCCGGCTCCGGCTCGGGCGGCGCGGCCGCCGGCTCCGGCGGCGCGCCAAACATACCGCTCTCGTATTGCGTCGCGGCAAGCCCCTCGACCACTAGGTCCTGCGGCTTGAGCTCGACCTCTTCCTGTACCTCGAGGCCATCGGCCTTCGCCGCGTCATGTGCCGCGGCGTTGAAATCCAGCGTCCCGTCGAAGGTCTCGATGTCGCCCGCCCGCTGGGCCGACTCGAGGTGCGGCGACACAGGCTCCTCCGGCGTGTGTTCCACGACGAACTCGGGCTTCGGCCCCGGTGCCGTGACGCTGACCTTGGCGGTCGGCGGCGCCATCGGCTTGGCGGGGACTTGGGCTACCTTCCTTTTTGTACGAGTCAGCGCCTCCGCGGCGTCACCATTCATCGGGTCGGCGGCGAGCAGCCGTGACAGCCACTCCGCCGCCTCCTCATAGCGCCCGCCGCGCTCGGCGATCTCGGCGAGCAATTTGAGCCCCAGCACATTTTCGGGGTCGAGCTCGAGGACCTTCCGAAACACCTGCGACGCTGCGGTGTCGTTCTTCTGATCGAGGTAGCAGCGACCGTAGACGATGTGGGCGCTCACGTAGTCGGGATGGCGCTCCAGCCCGGACTTGCACAGCTCGAAGGCTCTATCTAGTTCCCCTGCCTTACGATAGGCATCCGCCAAGGGAGCGAAGTTGCGGCCCTTGGGATTCTCGGCCCATCGCTTTTCGAGCTTTTCTATCTCGCTGGTATACACGGCCTAAGTTCTTGGGGGAATTGGTCGAAGATAGTGTTCGGCCGGCGCCGCTGTCAATTGGAAACGCACCCCGTTCGCTTGAGTTTCCGCGTTGCGGTTCTTAGACTTAGGCCCCCTCACGTGCCCCTGGCCCGGAGCTCGCGTCCCATGATGCGCTCGATGCGCGCCATCTATAAGCCCGTGTTCTTCATCGTGTCAGTCACCTTCATCGGCTGGCTGGCCTACGGCCAAGTCACGGATATCCTGGGTGGCGGACGCGACGTCGTCCTCAAGGTCAACGGCCAGGTCGTGCGCGCCCCCCAATTCCAGGCGGCGCTCCAGGCGGCCATCGAGGAGTCCCGCCGTCAGACCGGCGCGCGGCCGACCCGCGAAGACGAACAGCAGCTCCAGGATCAGGTCACCGACCAGTTCATCCAGAAAATCCTGCTCGAGCGCGAGTATCGCCGGCTCGGGATCCAGGTGTCGGACGATGAAGTCCGGCAGATGGCGCGCAGTACCCCACCGCCGCAGATCCTGCGGCAGATCATGCAGGATCCCACGTTCCAGACGGACGGCCGGTTCGACATCACCAAGTGGCAACGCTATCTCGGTAGCGCCAGCGAGGAGTTCCGCGCCCAGATCGAGCAGTTGTACCGCGAGTATCTCCCGGAGCGCAAGCTCCAGGAGTACCTCACCGCCGACGTCTATATCTCCGACGCCAAGCTGTGGCGCATCTGGCGTGATCAGCACGAGTCCGTGACGGTCGCCGTGCTCCACATCCGCCCCGACCAGATTCCGGACTCGCTCGCCCCGGTGTCGGATGACGAGGTCGAGCGCTACTACGCGGCCCACAAAGACGACTTCAAGCGCCCGGCCACGGCCTGGCTCAGCTTCGTGGCGGAGCCGCGCGTGGCCGACGCCGCCGACACGGCGGCGGCGCTCGCGAAAGCGCGGCGCTTGCGGGACGAGATCGCGCGAGGTGCGGTGAAGTTCGAGGACGCGGCCAAGAAGGAGTCGGCGGACTCGGTGAGTGGCGCGCGGGGCGGCGATTTGGGCTGGGTGAAGCGCAACGAGACCGGGTTTGATTCCCAGTTTCTGGCGGGCTTGCGCGGCCTGACGCCGGGGCAACTTAGCCCACCGGTGCGCTCGAGCTTCGGCTACCATCTGATCCGCGTCGAAGCCGCGAAAGGCGATTCGCTCCACGTGCGTCACATCCTGATCCCCATCGTTCCGCAAGGTCGGCATCTCGATGCCATCGACGCGCGCACCGACACGTTGGATCGCCTGGCGGCCACGCAGACCGACGGCAGTCGGTTGGACAGCGCGGCGCAGCGGCTGCATCTCCAGGTGGCGCAAGCGCCCAAGCTGGTCCAGGGGGACCGGTTGACGTTGGGCCGGTACGCGATCCCCGATGTGAGCGTGTGGGCATTCGAGGCGCGGGTGGGTGAAACCAGTCCGGTGATCGAGGGCGAGCGCGCCAACTACGTGTTCCGGCTCGATTCGCTCCATCTCGCGGGCGCGCCGCCGCTGGCGCAGGTCCGCGAGCGGGTGCGCGAGACCGTTCGCTATGAAAAGAAGAAGGCGCTTGCTCGGCAGCGCGCCAACGAAGCCCTGGCCGTCCTGGCCGATGCCCCGGACCTGCTACAGGCGGGACGAGCGCGGGGCCTGCCGGTGGAAAAGGTCGGCCCGTTCACCCGCCTCAATCCTCCGGGAGCCCTCGCGCGGGAGCCGATAGTGGTGGGCGCGGCGTTCGGGTTGCGGCCGCGCCAGCGGACCGGCGTGCTTGCCGGCGAAACCGGCTTCTTCATTTTGCAGGGCATCGCCCGCCAGCCAGCTGATTCGGGAGCGTGGCTCAAGCAGCGCGATCAGCAGCGGGAGGCCATTCTGCGGCCGGCGCAACAAGCGCGCGTCCAGCAGTATCTCGCGGGTCTGAAGGCCCAGGCCAGCGTGGTGGATCGCCGCAAGGAAATCTTCCGGCCCAGCGCGACCGAGAGCGGCGCTTAGGCGATCAGTCGCTCAACCGCTTGGGATCGCCCCCGGACGACGCGCTCGGAGGGTCGAGGTTGCGCGGGGGGGCAGGAGGCGGATCGGGGTTGGTGGCGTCCTTCAAACTGCGCTGGAACTCCTTGATACCCCGGCCGAGCGACGATCCGATCTCCGGAATCCGCTTCGCGCCGAACACCAGCACCAGCACGAGCAGCAGGATCAGGATATGGCTGAACGACAGGTCCCCGAACATACGCGCCTCGTTTTCAGAAGATCGATCGGGCGACGAAGTACGCGATCGCCACACCCACGACGGCCAGCAAGGACACGTCGAACCCGATCGGGCCGAGCGTGATCGAAACCACGAGCAGGTCGAGATGCACCGGCCCGAAGGTCGGCGTCACGGCCGTTGTGAAGAACTCCTTGGCCGCGCCCTGCGGCAGAAACCGCCGCAGCAACGCGTGGAGCAGCCCGCCCAGCACGAACCCGCCGGCCAGGAATCCGACGTAAAATAGCGCGCCGCGGTGTCCGCGCGCCACGGCCCTAGCTGCGCCGCTCCACGGCATAGGCAATGCTGTCGCGCAGCGCTTCGCGGGCCGGCGAGGGTGGCAGGGTCTCGAGCTCCGCCTCGGCCTGCTGGGCGAGCTCGAGCGCGCGACGCCGCGCATAGTCGAGCCCGCCCGTGGCCTCTACCACCTGCATGACTTCGGCAACCAACTCATCGCCGGGGTCCGGGGTCGCCATCAGCTCGGTGACGCTCCGCCGCTGCGCCGCACCCATCGACGCGAGCGCCGCGATGAGCGGCAGCGTCACTTTGTGCTCCCGCAAGTCGAGCCCGGACGGCTTGCCGGTGACCGCCTCCGGCTCGGTGTAGTCGAGCAGGTCGTCGGTGATCTGGAACGCCATGCCCAGCCGCAATCCGAAGCGAGTCAGCGCGCCACGATACGCGACCGGGGCCACGAGCGCGCCCACCTCGCAGGCGCCCGACAGCAGCGACGCCGTCTTCGAGCGGATCAGTTGGTCGTAGTCCGCTTCAGCATAAGCGAGCTTGTCGTGCGCCTCGAGCTGCCGCATTTCGCCGACCGTCATCTCGTTCGTGACCCGGGCGAACACGCGCAGCGGCGCGAGGTCGTCGAGCCCGACGAGCTCGATGATGGCACGAGAATAGAGGTAGTCGCCCATGATCACCGCGACCTGGTGGGAGAACAGCGCGTTGATGGTCGGCATCCCGCGACGCAGCACCGAGTGGTCCACCGAGTCGTCGTGCACCAGGGTCGCGAGATGGATCAGTTCCACCACCGCCGCGAGCGTGACGGCCCGCGCGTCGTCCCCTCCTCCTCCGGAGGCCCGGTGACTGAGCAGCAGTAACGTCGGACGGAACAGCTTGCCCTTCATCCGCCGCAGATGCTCGTTGACTTCGGCGATAACCGGGAAGTCCGCCGCGATAATGCGGCTCAGTTCCCCGATCACCTGCCCCAGCTCGGCGGCGACGGGCCGCTGGATGTCCCCCAACGATACCGGGGCGATCTGCTGGCTCACGTCACTTCACCTTGGCGAGCTTTCGGGCTCGCTCACCGACGTCTTTGAAGCGGATGTCCACGGCGAACACGCGCCCGTACAACTCCCGCGCCTCCGCTTTCTTTCCCTGCTCTTCCAGCGTCCGGCCCAGCCAGTACAAGATCCCTACGCGCTCCGAGTCGCCCGACGCGGGCAGGTCGAGCCCGCGCCGCAGGATCGATTCGGCCACGACGTGAGCACCCTTTTCGATGAAACAGACCCCCAGCGCCTCCGAAGTCCTGAGCTTCCCCTCGGGGGCGCGCAACGCCTTCTGGAGCTCGGCGATCGCTTCGTCGAACAGGCCCATCTCCTTGAAGGCGACGCCCAGATCGTAGTGCGATTCAAAGTCGGCCTCGTCGATGTTCTCGTCGATCCCCTGCTTGAACCGGGCGAGCATGTCCTGAAAGTCCTTCTCTTCGTCCCCAGTGGGCTCCTCGTCGGCGACCTTCATGCGGGTGTCGCGCGCCGGCGGCTCCCCCTCCAGGACCATCGCGCCCAAGTCGACAAAGTCGCCTTCCTCCACCGCTTCGTCGCGCACCTTCAGCTTCGCGTCCTTGGGTGCGGTGCGCTCTTCTTTCACCTTTGGCTTCGGTGCGACCGGGGGCGGCGATGCGGCCGGCGCGAGCATCGCGAGCGCTGCCTTGGCACGCTCGTTCTTGGCGTCGTGCTCGGCCACGCGCTGGTACACGGCCCGCGCCTTGTCCGGCAGATCCTGGCGCAGCAGCGTGTCCGCCAGTTCGAGATAGGCGTCGATGAGCTTCGCCTTGTCCCCCGACTTGAACGCGTACTCGACTTGCTTCTGGCGGTGGCGCACGCTGTTCGGGTCGAGCCGCAAGATCTCCTCCACCAGATCTTGCGCCTGCGGCAGCTTCCCCAGGTTCTCGAAACCCGCGGTCGCGTGGTCGAGCTCCTCGATCCCGCGATCTCGCTCGCCGCCCTCGATCAGGGCCTCGCCGAGCGCCTGGTGCGCCTCGGGATCGTCCGGGTCATCGGCGACGCGACCCTCCAGCTCCTCGATCGTGGGCGCCGAGGGCGTGGCCTCGATGTTCGCGAATACCAGGGAACCCGACGTGTCCCCCTGTTCGACCGCGCCGTCCAGGCCCAAGTCGATGAACGCGGATTTCCGCGTTCCCGAGAGAGACCTGTCCTCCTCGATCTCCACGAATCCCCCCGTCGGGGGGATATCCTCCATCGCGAGCGGCTGGTCGTCCACATCGTGGCCGGCGTCGGTCCCCGTGTCGAAATCGGGCTCGAGCTCGAGCGGCGGTACCTCGACGACCGTCTTCCGCGACGGACGCGCGGGCGCCGGTGGCGGCGCCATTGGCCGCTTGGGTGTGACTGGTTTGACCGTCGGCGGTCCGCCGCCCCCCGGCGCCGGGCTCCGCGGGATCGTCACCCGGGGTGGCGATCCGACCCCGGGGCGCGGCGGCGGCGCTGCTGGTGCCGCGGGCGCCTTCGGCTGGCCCGGCCGCTTGGGCACGACCGGTGAGACAGGACGCGGCGCGGCCCTGGGCGGCGTGCCGGTCGGGAAGCCGCCCCGCTTGGGTGGGGCGGCCGGGGGCGGCCGGGGAGCAGGGGGCCGGGGTGGCTGAACATCGATCCCGTGATCCAGCATCGGGTCGAGCTCGACCTCGGGCTCCAAAGCCTCGGCGTCCTCCGGCACCGTAGGCTCGAGCTCCGCCATCGGTGCGACGTCCTCAGCCGTAACCTCGTCTCGGAGGGACGGCATATCTCCTTGCTCGGGATCGAGCTGTACCTGCCCGAAGTCGGCGACGGTGGTCTCGAAGCCCTCGAGCGGGCTGCCTTCCGACCCCCCGCCCCCGCTCGCCCCCGGGAGCTCAAGGCCCTCGGCCAGGCTGGTCGACTCGATCTCGAGCGATGTGTCGGGCTCCGGTGTCACCGACTCCAGAAGGCTGTCCGCGCCCGCCTCAACCTCGGGTTCGGGCTCGCGCGCTCGAGGTGGCGGCTCCGCAGGGCGCGCCGTCGGTTTCACCTTCTGGCCGGGGGGCGCATCCACGTCCAGGAACACCAGGCTCGATGTCTTGCGCTTCCCCGACTGCGACAGGTCGTCGTGCGCTGGGGCCGCGGGCGCAACGCGGGCGGAGGGATGCCGCTCGGCATCGCCGTACATCTTGAGATGCTCTTCCAACACCGACCGGAGGTGCGCGTTCTCGGGGGAGATGTCGGTGAACTCCTTCAGCGCCGCGAACGCATGCTGGATCTTGCCGATCTTTTGCATGCGCCCGGCGTACTCCACGAAGTTCTGCTTCGCTTCCGCCACAAACCCTTTGGCTGCATACAACTTCGCGAGCTTGAGGTACGTCGTCTGCCGGCCGGGTGCGTTGCGGAGCACCTTGTTGCACATCGCGATCGCGTTGTTGTGGAACCCGAGCTCGGCGTACTTGTCCACGGCCCGGTCGTAGTAGTCGGCCGCCTGGCCGGGGTCCTTGAGTTTCAGGTAGAGGTCGCCAACGCGATTGAAGACGGACAGGTCGGGGTTGGGCTCCGCGTTTTCCTCTTGCGCCTTGAGGACCTCCAGCCACGCCTCGATCGCGCCCCGCGGATCTCTGGGCTCGAGGCTTTTGGCCTTGTCTTTCAGCTTCTCAAGCTTGGACATGAGTCCCTAAAGATACGGGGCCCATCCGGAGCGGACAAGCGGAACCTCCTGTCCACACGGCGGTTACGGGATTCACGGCCATCCAGTAGGCGACTTCGCGCCAGTCGGAGACGCTGCACAACACCAGGTCGGCCCGGAAACCGGGCGCGATCTGCCCCCGATCCGTCGCCATGCGCAGCGCGGCCGCCGCGTTCACCGTCACGGCGTGTAACGCCTCGGCGTGCCGCAACCCGAGCTGGGAGACGGCCAGCGCCATGACGAGCGGCAGGCTCACGGTCGGCGAGGACCCCGGGTTGAAGTCGGTGGCGAGCGCGACCGCGGCACCGGCGTCGAGCAACCGGCGCGCCGGCGCTTGCCGTCGTCTCCCGAGGAAGATGAGCGTAGCCGGAAGCAGCACCGCGATCGTATCGCTCGCGGCGAGCGCGGCGATGCCGGCGTCAGACACGCCGGCGAGATGATCTGCGCTCAGCGCCCCGAGCTCGACGGCCAGCTCCGCCC
>Ga0209157_1003956_pt1 | contig 11200 bp, 13 predicted proteins | sample GraSoiAngelo_135_FD_185892 | JGI IMG/M metagenome (GOLD analysis project Ga0209157, IMG submission 185892) | Grasslands soil microbial communities from the Angelo Coastal Reserve, California, USA - 14_0929_05_40cm (SPAdes) (version 2) | ecosystem: Environmental > Terrestrial > Soil > Grasslands ... | reverse complement strand
ATCGTCAACGTGACCTCGATCGGCGGCCGCATTACCATGGGCGCACACGGATGCTACACGGCCACCAAGTTCGCGCTCGAGGCGCTGAGCGAGGCGCTGGCGCAGGAGGTCAAGGCGTTCAACATCCCGGTGGCCATCGTCGAGCCTGGGATCATGCAGACAGCGATCTTCGACGAGATGCCCGAATCTCCTCGCGCGTCACGTTATCCGCACGAAGCTCGCCTCCGGGCTCTCCATGCCGCCGCGCTCCGCAATGCGGTGTCGCCGTTCGTGGCGGGCCAGGCGATTCGCCACATCGTCGAGAGCGACAGCGAGCAACTACGCTATCCGGTTGGCCCGGATGCCTTGCCGTTCCTGGAGAAGCGAGCCGGTATGACCGACGAGGCGTGGGTCAACTGGAACAGCCCTGCGAGCGACGACGAATGGTACGCGCAGCTCGAGCGGGACTTTGGGCTGGACGCCCGGTCGTTTCGCCGGGTCCGATCCGTTGCCCGCGGCGCCTGAATTGCGCGTGGGCGCACGCCCGATCATTCATGACGACGAATGCCCTGTGAGCGTGACGCTTGGGTCATCGATGGCTTCGATTGCGTCAAGTCCGCGCGGGAGCGTTTCGCCTCTGCGGACACGCTCGTCTCCATCGATCTGCCGTTGCTCACACACTTTCTGCGGGTGACGAAGCGCCTGTTGAAGGGCCAACGGCGGTACCAATCTTCTCTAGGTGACGAGCCTTGCTCGAGATTCTTTTTGAGCTGCTCTTCGAACTCGTCGTCCAGGTGCTCGGTGAGTTCGTATTCACCCTTGGCTGGGAAAGCCTCGCGCATGCGCTCCGTGGCACACGCAAGGCGAATCCAGTCCTCGCAATACTGGGCTGGGCTGTCATCGGTTCGATTTGTGGCGTCATCAGCGCATTCATTTTTCCACACCGACTTCTGCCGCCAAGTCGGCTTCCAGGCCTGAGCTTGATCGTTGCCCCACTCGTCTCCGGCGCCCTCATGAAGGCGGTTGGCGATCGACGGCGCGAAGCTGGGAAAGATACAACGATCCTCGCCACGTTTTGGGGCGGCACTATCTTCGCGTTCGCGATGGCCGCCGCGCGGCTTCTCTTGATCCGCGTATCGTGAGGCGAGGCCGCGGTTCGCCAACGCTCCGACACGCCAAAACGTGGCGATGAGTTAGAGTAACGGTGATTCGCTGAGGGGAGGGAAATTGCCGTGCCGCTCTACGAGAGAGGCCCCGTTCGCATCCACTACGAAGAGGTCGGTTCCGGCTTCCCCCTGCTGCTCATCCCGGGCCATCCCTGGAAGGACTCGCCGGAGCACATCGATGAGGTGGTGGAGCACGCGCGGCGCTTCCTCAAGGCGCACGAGCCCGCGCCGCACTAGAAAAGCTGGGGGCCGCCAAGACATCACGCAATGAAGCTCGACCATGTCGCGATCTGGACTGCGGACATCGAACTGATGCGCACCTTCTACGAGAAGTACTTCGACGCGCGGTCGAACCTGAAATATGAGAATGAACGCAAGAAGTTCACGTCCTACTTCCTGACGTTTCCGGGAGGCGGGCGGTTGGAGCTGATGCACCGACCAGACATCCAGAGAATTCCAGATTCGCCGAGCTCGCGCGAGTTCATTGGGTACGCACACCTTGGGGTGGAGCTGGGCTCTCGGGCCGCGGTCGACGCCCTGACACAACGACTGCAGGGCGACGGGTTCCCGCTTCTCGATGGGCCACGGCGGATGGGCGACGGATACTACGAGAGCATGGTCGCGGATCCCGAAGGTAACCGGATCGTGATCGCCGAATGATCCCCGTGGCTCACAAAATGGGAGTAACGCACCGGTGATTCCGGAACGAGCGGTGACCGTGCTGGTGTCAGTGCTGATTGTCATCCTGGTGGCGGTCGTTCAGGAACGTTCTCGCCATCTCGCCGCCATCCTGGCCACGATGCCCCTCACTGCGCCCCTGGCCATGTGGATCGTGTTCTCCGCGAGTAGTGGGGATCAGCGCCAGACTGCCGAGTTTGTCAGGTCCATGGTCATCGGCTCTGTTGCGAGCTTCGTCTTCGTGTTGGCGTGCTGGTTGGGCCTTCGGCAAGAGTGGGGTTTCGTGGTCACCCTGGCCTTGGCCTCAACCGTCTGGTTCCTGGTCGTATTGTTTCCGCGCTGGATCGGTTAGGGCCCAAGCATGCCTGCTTCGCACCTACGCATCACGTCGGTGCCACCAGGCGAAGCGCCACTCTGGGTCCGTGAGAAATGGGTAGGGCTATCTCTGGCGCTTGCACAACGCAAGGCACGGGCGCGTTCACTTTTTACGTCTGGTGTGCTGTCGGGTCCGCGAGGCTTCTTCGCCAGCATCGGTGCTCTTCTGGCAGGCAAGCTCCAGCGCCGGTCAGGCTTCGTCGTGGAAACGCAGGCCGCCATCGCAGTCCTCGCGAAGAGCAGTCCCGAAGCTGCGGCATGGTGGCAAGAGAACACACCCCACTTGTTGCGGAAAACGCGCGACTTCGTGTTCCCGCAAGATGTTGGTCATGTCAGCGAGACTGGACCTGGGGCCTGAACGCGCGCGATATCTGCGTGCGCGCCCTCTCCACTCAGTCGTTTTTTTACTCTTGCTCGCGACGGTCGCCGCCGCCGAGGCCCCAGCCACGCGCCAGTCCGGGTTCACGCGCTTGACGGTGGCGAACCCGATGGGTGGCGGAGCAATCCAGACGGTCGTGTGGTATCCGACGACAGCGCCGGCGTCGCTCATCAAACTGGGGCCATTCGACCTCGATGTGGCGATCAATAGCGAGCCTGAGGCGGGTGCTCACCCATTCATCGTGATCTCGCACGGCACCGGCGGGTCCAACCTCGGTCATCACGACACGGCAATCTATTTGGCCCGGCACGGCTTCGTCGTCGCGACGCCCATGCACCCAGGCGACAACTTCCAGGACACGAGCGCGTATGGAACCGACGCCCAGCTCTTCGGCCGACCTCGCCACGTCAAGGCTGTGCTCGACGCCGTGGTCGCGCATCCCGTCTTCGGGCGGGTGGTCGACACGGCGAGGATTGGTATCGTCGGCATGTCGGCTGGAGGCTACACGGCTCTCGTCCTGGTCGGCGGCAAGCCCGATTTCTCCAAGCTCGGAGCGTATTGTCGCGAACAGCCGGCTGACCCCTGGGTCTGCGGAGGACGCAAGAGCGAGGCGCCGCCCGGCGTCACCGACTGGGCGCTCGTCCGGGACCCGAGAATCAAGTCGGCCGTCCTCCTGGCTCCGGCGCTCGGCCCCGCATTCGATCGGGCTGGTCTGGCCGACGTGCGCGTACCCATCAGGCTGTATCGGCCCGAAGCCGACGAAGTCCTGCGTCAGGTCCGTACAACGCCGAGCACGTGCGGTTGATGTTGCCGCGCGCCGGAGTACTCCGAGCTGCCAGGTGCCGGCCACTACGTCTTCCTGGCGCCGTGCTCGCCGGTGCTCGCTCGGCAGGCACCGCAGATCTGCGTCGATCCACCCGGCGTCGACCGCGGGGCGCTCCACGCGCGCCTCAATGCCGAGATCGAAGACTTCTTCCGCCGGACGCTTCAGTAGGCCGAGCCGCGAGCGACCGATTCGAACGCCGAACCACCGCGTGGGGTTGATTTCGATCGCGCCGGGTCCTACTGTTCGTGCCATGTCGCTCACACACGTCCGCAAGACCTGGATGCTCGTCGCCGTGCTGATCGTTCTTCTCGTGACCGCTGCGCGTACGTTCGCCGCCGACGGCGAGATGCGGTACGGCCTGCACGTCACCCTCGCCGCTCGCTGGCTCGACCCGGCCGAGACGGAGGCGTTCAGCACGCCGTTCATGGTGCTCTACGCCGTCCACGACGCGCTGGTGAAGCCGATGCCCGGCGGCATGCAGACGCCGAGCCTGGCCGAGACGTGGCAAGAGGCGCGCGACCATCTCTCCTACACGTTCACTCTGCGCCGCAACGCGAAGTTCCACGACGGCTCACCGGTCACTGCCGAGGACGTGAAGTTCTCGTTCGAGCGCTACAAGGGCGCCAGCGCCACGCTCCTGAAGGAGAAGGTCAGCGACGTGCAGGTGCTCGGCCCGTCCCAGGTGCGCTTCGTCCTGCGCGATCCGTGGCCCGACTTCATGCTGTTCTACGGCACCACCGCCTCCGGCGCCGGCTGGATCGTCCCCAAGAAATACGTCGAGAAGGTCGGCGAGGACGGCTTCAAGAAGGCCCCGATCGGTGCCGGGCCCTACCGCGTCGTGTCCTCCTCGCCCGGCGTGGAGCTGGTCCTCGAGGCCTTCGACGGCTACTGGCGCAAGGCGCCGAGCATCAAGCGCCTCGTCATGCGGACGATGACCGAGGAGACGACGCGCGCTGCCGCGCTGAAGCGAGGTGAGGTCGATCTCGCCTATCTCTTCGCCGGCCCCGTGGCCGAAGAGCTCCGCAGGACGCCCGGCGTCAAGCTGGAGGCACCGCTGCTCACCGGCGCCTTCTGGCTGGAGCTGCCCGAACAGTGGGATCCGAAATCGCCGTGGCACGACCGCCGCGTGCGGCTGGCCGCGAGTCACGCCATCGACCGCAAGGCGATCAACCAGGCCGAGACCCTCGGCTTCTCGCGCCTGACGGGCTCGATCGTCCCGCGCATCTTCCAGTTCGCGATCACCGTCGAGCCACCGGCCTACGATCCGGCGCGGGCCAAGAAGCTGCTGGCCGAGGCGGGCTATCCCAATGGCTTCGACGCTGGCGAGTTCTATCCCTTCCCGCCGTACAACTCCATGGGCGAGGCCATCATCGGGTACTTGCAGGCGGTCGGCATCAAGAGCCGCATGCGCGTGATGGAGCGCGCGGCCTACTTCACGGCCTGGCGCGAGAAGAAGCTCCACGGCATCATCCTCGTCATCACCTCGGTCATGGGCAACGCGGCCACGCGGCTCGAACCGTACGCGACGAAGGGTGGCATCTATGCCTACGGCTCACTGCCCGAGATCGACGATCTCTTCGCCCGTCAGGCCCGCGAGGTGGACACGAAGAAGCGCGAGGCCCTCGTGCACCAGATGCAGAAGGCCATGACCGAGCACGTGCTCAACGTGCCCATCTACGACCTCGCCTTCATCTGGGGCGTCGGACCTCGCGTCGAGGTGTCCGGGGCCAACGCCATTCCCGGCTTCCCCTACTCGGCGCCGTTCGAGGACCTGAAGCTCAAGCCATGAGTGAGATTTTGACCGACGCCATCCGGTACTGGGAGTGGCGCCGGATCGCCTACAACGCCGTGCTCGCATCGATCGTCATCGTGCTCTTCTCGATGAATTGGCCGGCGTCACTGAACTGCATCACCGTCGGCCGGGTCGAGCTGCTTTTCGTCCTCGCCGTCCTGGCGAACGTCGCCTATTGCGCCGCCTACGTGGTCGACGTGACGGCGCAGTCGTCCGCGTTTCGCTCGACGTGGATCCGGTATCGATGGATGCTCTTTGCACTGGGCGTTCTCTTCGCCGGGACCTTGACCCAATTCTTCGCCGCTAAGTTCTTTCACGACGCCGCCTGACCAATCACTTCAGCCGGCGGCCCGTTGTTTCGCCGCGCGAGGGGAGTCGAATTACAGCTCGGAGAGCGGCCCGGGAACTTCGCGGGCGGAGGCCGGTCTAATAGTGCGGGAGAGCGTCCCGGACCCGCCCGGCCTCGTGGAGCGGCTGCGCGCCGGTGATCCGGTCGCCTTCGAAGAGCTCGTGAGAACGTATCAGCATCGCGTGTTCGGGGTGGCGGTCCGGATGCTGGGCAACGCGGCCGAGGCCGAGGAGATCGCTCAGGAGGTCTTCCTGCGCGTCCACCGGTCCGTCGGCGAGTTCCGTGGCGAGGCGAAGCTGTCGACGTGGCTCTACGCGATCACGTCGCGGCTCTGCCTGAACCGGCTGGCCTCGGCCGAGCGGCGCCACTCACGCGCCAGCCCCGAGGCGCTCGAGGACGTGCCCGCCGGTGACACCGGCGGCGGACTCGAGCGCGAGGAGGTCACGACCGCGCTGCGCCAGGCCATCGCGGCGCTGCCGGAGGAGCGAAGGATCGTGGTGGTGCTCCGTGACGTCGAGGGACTGTCGTACGAGGAGATCGCCCGCGCGCTCGACCTCGAGCCGGGCACCGTGCGCTCGCGACTGCACCGCGCGCGTCTGGACCTCAAGGCCAAGCTGGAGAGGTTCCTGCCGTGACGTGTCACGAGGCGCGCGAGCTGTTCTCGGCGTTCGTCGATGACGAACTGGACCCGCGCGAGCGTTCCGCGCTGGACGCTCACCTGGTCGGCTGCGCAGATTGCCGGCGCGAGCTGGACCGATTCGGGCGGACGGTGTCGCTCGTGCAAGCGCTCCCGCCCGAGCGGGCTCCCGCCGGCTTCGTCGATCGCGTCGTCACACGGGCGCGGCCGGCACCGTGGCCCGTGCGGCTGGTGCGTGGCCTGTTCGTGCCGTGGACGAAGCTGCCGCTCGAGGCCGCGGCCATCCTCCTCGTCGGTGGACTCGCCGTGTGGGTCTATCAGCAGACGCCCGAGCAGCAGCAGTCGGTCCGTCTCGAGCAGGCTCCACCGAGCGCCGAGGCTCCGGCACCCGTCGAGGCTCCGGCTCGCGTGGAAACTCCGACCGGCGTCGAGGAGCCCGCGCGAGCCCCGGCGCCCGCCGAGTCGTTCACGCGCCGGGCTGACGCGCCCGCAACCCCCGCAACTCCAGCCGTTCCAGCCGCTCCCGCCGCGCCGCCAGCCCCGGCCCCGGCGACGCCGGCACCATCGGAGCGCTCGCGAAACGAAAAGAAAGAAACCCAGCAGGCCGTCGCCGACGCCCGCGCGCGTGGCGCCGAATCCCAGCCGCCACGCGCCTTCCAGGAATCGCGTGAGGCGGCGCCATCGCCTGAGAATCGCGGGGCGCGCGACGCCCTCGAAAAGCGCGCCGCGGAGAGCGCCCCTGCGGCGAGATCAGCCGCGCGCGCGCTGAGCGCTCCCGGTCCCGCGGATGTCTCCGGGCGGTTGACGGTGGACGACCCCAGCAGCGGAGCCACCGCGCTCGCGGAAATCGCTCGTCGCGTCGGTGGGAGCGTGACGGCCTCCCGCGCCGACGGCGATGCGCACCTGGTCGACCTCACCGTTCCCCGCGAGCGCTATCCCGACCTCGCGATCGAAGTCGCCCGCCTCGGCCGCTGGCAGGCCGAAGCCAACGCCGCCGGCTTGCCCGAGACCGTTCGCGTCCGGATCCGCCTCACCCGCTAGCCGCCGGCACCAGCGGGAACTTTCCCGCCCCTGCCCTGTCCAACCGGACGAAGGGAGTCGAATCGATCGCCCGGAGGACGACCATGAAGCCCAGGCTCATCGCGCTGCTGATGCTCGGCGCGCTGGCGCTGCCCACCGCAGCGCCGGCCACGCCACCCGCCATCACGCTGGAGATGCAGAAAGATGTCATGGTGACCATCTACAACGGCAATCTCGGGCTCGTGAAGGACGTGCGCGAGATCCGCTTGCCGGCTGGTACGACCGACGTGCAGTTCATGGACGTGGCGGCCCTGATCGACCCCACCACCGTCCACCTCAAGTCGATGACCGATCCGGCCGGCCTCAAGATCCTCGAGCAGAACTACGAGTACGACCTGCTCTCGAGCGCCAAGCTGATGGAGAAGTACGTCGGCAAGCGCGTGCGTCTCTATCAGCCCGACGGCAGCTATCACGAGGCGACGCTGCTCAGCACCAACGGCCCCGTCTTCGAGATCAACGGCCAGATCCACCTGGGTCACAACGGCCGGCTGATCCTGCCCGCCTTGCCCGAGAACCTCGTGTCTCGCCCGACGCTGGCCTGGCTCCTGCGCAACCAGGCGACCGCGCCCCAGCGCGTGGAGGCCTCGTACATGACGAGCGGCATCACGTGGCGGGCCGACTACGTCCTCGTGCTCAACCCGGCCGATACGCGCGGCGATCTCACCGGATGGGTCACGATCGACAACAAGAGCGGGGCGATCTATCGAAATGCTCTTCTCAAGCTGGTCGCCGGCGACGTCAATCGAGCGGTGGACCGGTTTCGCGACGTGAAAGCGCTGGAGATGGCGGCCCGCGCGCCTGCCACCGCCGAGGCGCGGCGCGACTTCCAGTCCGAGGGCTTCTTCGAGTATCACCTCTACACCCTCGACGGGCGCACGACGATCAAGGACAACCAGACGAAACAGCTCTCGTTGCTAGCGGCGACCGACATCGGGATCGACAAGCAGCTCATCTACTACGGGGCCCAGGACTACTACCGCACGTCGTACGGGACACCGATCTCGAATCAGAAGGTCGGCGTGTACCTCGAGATCAAGAACAGCCAGGCGAACCGGCTGGGCGTGCCGTTGCCCAAGGGGCGTGTCCGCGTCTACAAGGCGGATACCGGCGGCAGCCAGCAGTTCGTCGGCGAGGACTGGATCGACCACACGCCGAAGGACGAGCGCGTGAAGATCAAGATGGGCGAGGCCTTCGACGTGGTCGGTGAGCGCACCCAGCGCAACTTCCAGAAGATCGGGCCGAGGACGTGGGAGGTGGAGTGGGAGATCTCGCTCCGCAACCACAAGAAGGACGCGCAGACCGTCACGGTGATCGAGCCGGTGCCCGGCGACTGGCAGGTGCTGCAGGCGAGCAACGCCCCCGAGAAGATCGAGGCCCACACGCTGCGCTTCCGGGTCGACGTCCCCAAGGAGGACACCGTCAAGCTCGTCTACCGGGTGCGCGTCCGCTATTGATCACACGGCGAGGTACCCACCCTTCAGCGCGTCCTCGTGCGCGCGGAACTCCTCGATCGGGCCCGCGAACACCATGGTGCCCTTGTGCAGGACGAGCACGTGATCGGCGACGGTCAGCGCGAGACGCGTGTTCTGCTCGACGAGGAGAATCGTCAGCCCCTCCCGCTTGAGCCGCAGCATCAGCGACCCCAGCTCGCGGACGAGGAGGGGCGCGAGTCCCTGGGATGGCTCGTCGAGCATGACGAAGGCCGGATTGCCGGCGAGCGCGCGGGCGATGGCGAGCATTTGCTGCTCACCGCCCGACAGGCTCCTCGCCTTCTGGTGCCAGCGCTGGCGGAGGATCGGGAAATACTCGAAGAGCGCGTCGTGGGTCCAGGGCCCCCCGGCTCTCCGGGACAGCGCCGCGAGTCGCAGGTTCTCGCCGACGTCGAGGTGCGGAAAGAGCTGGCGTCCCTCGGGAACGTAGCCCAGACCGAGGCGCGCGACGCGATACGACGGCTGCCCGGTGATGTCGCGCCCGTCGAAGCGAATGGTGCCGCTCCGAGGTGGCGTGAGGCCCATGATCGATCGGAGCGTCGTCGTCTTTCCCATGCCGTTCCGCCCGAGGAGCGTCGTGATCCGGCCGCGCGGGACGCCGAACGAGAGGTCGCGGAGGACGTGACTCTTGCCGTAGAACGTGTCGAGGCGGTCCACTTCGAGCAGCGTCGTCATTCCTGCTCCGCGAGGAGGGAGGGAGTCTCGCCGAGGTAGGCCGTCTGCACATCGACGTTGGCCCGAACCTCGGCCGGACTCCCCTCGGCGATCACCTGGCCGAAGTTGAGCACGGTCACGCGATCGGCGAGGTTGAACACGACGTCCATGTCGTGTTCGACGAGGAGAATCGTGAGGTGACGTTCGCGGGCGATGCGTCGGATGACGGCGACGGTGGCCGCGGTCTCGGCCGAGGAAAGCCCTTGCGTCGGCTCATCGAGGAGGAGCAGCACCGGCTCCTGGGCCAGCGCCATCGCGATCTCCAGCAGGCGCTGCTCGCCGTGGGGCAGCGTGCTCGCCGAGACATCGGACCGCCCGTGGAGGCCGAGAAACCCGAGGGTCTCGCGCGCGAGTCGCTCGGTTTCCGCCAGCAGGCTCCGCCCACCGAGGAGCACGAAGTTGCCGCCGCGCTTGAGCTGGATGGCCATCCTGACGTTCTCGACGGCTGACAGCTCACCGAAGAGGCTGGTGATCTGAAACGTCCGTGAGATCCCACGAAGGCAGCGCGCGGGCTCCGGCACGTCGGAGATGTCGGCGCCGCGGAAGACGACGTGGCCCGCGGTCGGCCGGAGCAGGCCGGAGACGAGGTGAAAGAGCGTCGTCTTGCCGGCGCCGTTCGGGCCGATGATCGCGCGGAGCTCGCCGGGCTCCACAGAAAGGTCGACGTCCGCCACCGCGCGGAGCGCGCCGAACGAGCGCGAGAGCTTGCGGGTTTCGAGGGTCGGCCCGCTCATCCGGGCCGCTCGAGTTCGAGCCAACGCCGCGCGGTGCCGACGATGCCACCGGGCAGGAAGATCACCATGAGGACGAAGATCCCGCCCGTGAAGATCATCCAGTGCTCGGTGTAGCTCGACAGGATCTCCTGGACCAGGATGAAGACCATCGCGCCGACGACCGGACCGACGAGGGTGCCGATGCCGCCCACGATGACCATCATGAGGGCCTGGCCCGACAAGACCCAGAACATCAGCTCCGGAGACGCGAAGCCGCGGAACGGCGCGAACAGCGCGCCCGCGAGGCCCGCGAAGCCGGCGGCGATCACGAACACGATCAGCTTGAAGCGGGCGGGGTCGCGGCCGAGCGCCGCGAACTTGCGCTCGTTCTCGCGGATCGCGACAACCGCCCGGCCGAACGGCGAGCGGACGAGCGCCCAGCAGGCGAGCAACGCGACGGCGACGGTGACGAGCACGAGAAAGTAATACGCGCGCGGTGTCCCCAGAGACGGGCCCGCCCACCAGAGCGCGCTCTTTGGCACCCCGGTGATGCCGTCCGAGCCACCAGTGAGCGAGCGCCACTTGTAGGCGATCGTGTAGAGGAGCTGCGCGAAGGCGAGCGTGAGCATCGCGAAGTAGATCCCGGTCCTCCGCGTGGAGAGATAGCCGATGGGCCAGGCGATCGCTGCCGCGCAGACGGCTCCACTCGCGAGCGCCAGCGGAATCGGGAGCTGCCACGTGAGCAGCGTGAGCGCGCCCGCGTAGGCGCCGAGCCCGAAATACGCGGCATGGCCGAAGGAAACCATTCCCGTGTAGCCCATGATGAGGTCGAGCGAGAGTGCCAAGAGCCCGAAAATGAAGAGCTCGGTCAGGATCGAGAGCTGGTGGCGCGCGCAGAGCCACGGGGCAGCGACGAGGAGACCGCAGATGAGCCAGAGGAGAACGACGAACGCCCGCCGCACTATTCCTCTTCGCCGAACAGCCCCCAGGGCCGGAAGAGCAAGATCGCGCCCATGACGGCA
>Ga0209157_1003950_pt1 | contig 11214 bp, 12 predicted proteins | sample GraSoiAngelo_135_FD_185892 | JGI IMG/M metagenome (GOLD analysis project Ga0209157, IMG submission 185892) | Grasslands soil microbial communities from the Angelo Coastal Reserve, California, USA - 14_0929_05_40cm (SPAdes) (version 2) | ecosystem: Environmental > Terrestrial > Soil > Grasslands ... | reverse complement strand
CGGGCTAGCGCACGCCCTGGCCACGATCCGCCTTTCGCCGTCGCCGGGCAGCGGCAGATCTATTGCGAAATGGCTGGCTGTCGATGCGATGCTCACACTGCCGCTGCGTAAAGGCCTCATCGGCGCGCACCTGCTCGAATCGCAGCCGATGACGGGCACGCCGCAGACTGCGGAGCAGAAAATCCGCGGCAAGGACGCGCGGGCAGATTGGGTGTTGCTGATCTGCGGATACGATGTCGATGCCGTGAAGGCCGTCGTCTCGAACCAGCTGGCTCCAGACGCACTCGCCGCGCATGGCGCGCTGCCCGGCGCGGCTGAGGCGCTCTATCGCGCGGCCTATTCTCTGACTTCCAGGGATGTCCGATGACAAAGGCGATCTACGTACTCAACGGTCCCAACTTGAACCGGCTCGGCAAGCGCGAGCCCGAGATCTACGGGACGACGACGCTCGCGGAAGTCGAGGCGATGGCGCGGCGGCTAGGCGCGAGCGCCTGAGATCCGGCGCATGCGAAAGCTGCTTGTAGGGCTCATAGGCGCTGGTATCCAGCGCTCGCTCTCTCCTGCGCTACAGGAGGAGGAAGCCCGGCATCATGGGGTGCGCCTGCACTACCAGCTCATCGATCTCGATGCTGCGGGCGCGGACATCGAAGCACTGCCGGGCCTGATCGCAGCGGCGCGCGTCATGGGCTTCGCGGGGCTGAACGTCACCTACCCGTGCAAGCAGTCGGTGATCCCGCTCCTGGACGCGCTTTCGGAGGAGGCGCGCGCGATCGGCGCGGTCAACACCGTGGCGCGCGAAGGCGAGCGCCTCGTCGGCCACAACAGCGACGGCTCGGGCTGGAGCTGGGGCTTCAGGCGCGCGCTTCCCAAGGCCGACCTGTCGCGCGTAGTGCTTCTCGGCGCCGGAGGCGCCGGCTCGGCGTGCGCCGACGCGGTGCTGCGTCTGGGTGCGCAGCGGCTCGTCGTCTTCGACCGCGACGCGCCGCGTGCCGAGTCGCTGGCAAAGCGGCTGAACGGATATCTCGACGGCGACCGCGCGAGCGCCAGCCCCGACCTGCGTGCGGCGTTGGACGGCGCGAGTGGACTCATCCACGCGACGCCGACCGGGATGGCGCAGCTGCCCGGCATGCCGCTACCGGAGGAATGGTTGCGACCCACGATGTGGGTATCGGATATCGTGTACGTGCCGCTCGAGACGCCGCTTTTGAAGGCGGCGCGGCGCATCGGCTGCGAAACCGCCGACGGCGGGCACATGAACGTCGGTCAGGCCGTCGGCGCCTTCAAGCTGTTCACTGGCTTCGACGCCGACCCGGCGCGGATGGACGCGCATTTCCGGCGCCTGGTTTCGTCACCGGGTGCCGCCGCTCAGCAAGAAGAACCATGGCCAAAGTGAGCCGGAAAATCGGCCTCGCCGCGCTCACCGTGCTCGAGCTCTCGCACGAGGAGCAGGTGAGCGTCGCGGCGCAAGCCGGCTACAGCCACGTCGGTCTGCGTCTGATTCCGGTAGCAGGCCAACCCGTCATCCATGCGCTCGACGCAGCCGAGGTCGAAAGACGGCTCGCCGACACCGGCGTGGGCGTCCTCGACGTCGAGGTGTTCCGCCTCATGCCCCAGACGAACGTCGGGGAGTTCGAGGCGGTGATGGCGACGGCGCAGCGCCTCGGCGCGACCGAGCTTCTCGTGCACGGCGCCGACTCCAGCGAGGCGCGGCTGATCGAGACCTTTGGGCGGCTTTGCGATCTCGCCGCCGGCTACGGGCTGTCGGCCAACCTGGAGCCGATGCCCTGGGTGGACGTTTCGAATCTCGCGAAGGCAATGCGCATCCTCGACGGCGCCGCGCGCGAGAACGGCGGCCTGCTGGTCGATGCGATTCATTTCTTTCGCGCGGGGGACAGCCCGCAAGCGCTGGCAAAGGTGCCGCGCAGGTTCCTGCGCTATATGCAGCTCTGCGACGCGCGGCCCGAGCGCCCTGCGGACATGCAGGAGATCATCCGCCAGGCGCGCTCCGATCGCCTGTTTCCAGGCCAAGGTGGACTCGATCTCAAGGGGTTGCTGCGCGCCTTGCCGGGTGAGATTCCGATCAGCCTCGAGATTCCGATTTCGAAGAGGATGGAGCCCCTGGAGCGTGCACGCCGGGCGCTCGACGCCACGAGAGCTATACTGACCATGGGGGAGCACGCATGATTTTCGATCTGCGCATCTACACGCTGCACAACAACAAGTTCGCGGCCTGGCTCAAGCTCTACGAGGAGCACGGTCATGCGACGCAGGTGAAGCACTGCGGCGAGCCGGTGTTCTATGCGACGACCGAGGTCGGGCAGCTCAACCAGGTAGTGCACGTCTGGAAATACGCGAGCCAGGCCGAGCGCGAGAAAAAGCGCGCTGCCTTGATGGCCGATCCAGCGTTCCAGTCCTATCTGCAGAAGAGCCGCGAGCTCGGCGCGCACCAGAACCAGGAATGCCGCATTCTGAAATCCACATCCTTCTCACCCCTGTAAAGATGACGCTGCGCCGTGCCTGCGTAATGGGCCATCCGGTGGCGCATTCGCGCTCGCCGATGATCCACGGCTACTGGCTGAAGACGCTCGGCATCCCGGGCGCCTACGAGCTGAAGGACCTGAGCGTCGAGGCGTTTCCCGCCTTTATCACGAATCTGGCCGGCAACGGCTATGTCGGCGGCAACGTCACCGTGCCGCACAAGGAGGCCGCCTTTCGCCTCGTCGCCGGTCGCGACGAAGCCGCGGAAGCCATAGGCGCGGTGAACACCCTGTGGCTCGAGAACGGCAGGCTGATGGGCGGCAATTCCGACACTCATGGCTTCATCGCGAATCTCGACGAACGCGCGCGCGGCTGGGACGTGCCGGGCTGCCGCGCGCTCGTGCTTGGCGCAGGCGGCGCCGGGCGCTCGGCGGTGTACGCGCTGAAGCAGCGCGGCACCGAGGTGCATGTGGTCAATCGAACGCTCTCGCGCGCGGAGGCCCTCGCGGCGCGCTTCGGGGTCGAGGCGCACGGATTTGACGCGGTGCCGCGGCTGCTGCGCGACACGGATCTCCTGGTGAACTGCACCTCGCTCGGCCTGGCGGGAAAGCCGCCGCTCCAGATCGATCTCGGCCCGCTCAAGCCGAGCGCAGTCGTCTACGACGTGGTGTATGTACCGCTGGAGACCGGATTGCTCGCCGCCGCGCGCAAGCACGATCACCGGACGGTCGACGGCCTTGGCATGCTGCTGCAGCAAGCGGGATTTGGCTTTCGCAAGTGGTTCGGCGGCAATCCGAAAGTGACCCCCGAGCTGCGCGCAATGATCGAAGCCGATATCGTCGCCAAGACGCCAAAATGACTGGAGAACGTCAAATGATGAAGAGCTTCATTGCTATCAGCCTCGCGCTCGGCGCGGCAGGCGCATCCGCGCAGCAGACGGTGAACATGCCGATCGTGATCGAGCTTTCGGGCGCGGGCGCGGTGTCCGGCACCAATTTCCGCGACGGCGCCGTGCTGGCGATCGAGGAGATCAACGCGAAAGGCGGCATCCTGAAGCGCAAGATCAACGCGCCGCAGGCCGACACGCAGAGCAACCCGGGCATCTCCCGGGCGCAAGTGCAGAAGGCGATCGACGGCGACCCATATGTGATCCTGGGCCCGGTGTTCTCGGGCTCGGTCAAGGTCAACATGGTGCTCGCGCAATTGGCCGAGGTGCCCCAGATTGTGGGCGCCGAAGCCGCCGAGATCACCCAGGCAGGCAACCCGTACATCTTCCGCACCTCGTTCGGGCAGCAGATGAGCATGCCGAAGATCGCCAACTACCTGCGCGACGGGCTGAAAGCCAAGACGGTGGCGGTGCTGTGGGTGAACAACGACTTCGGCAAGGGCGGGCGCGACACCTTCGTCAAGGAGATGGCCGCGCGCAACATCAAGGTCGTCAGCGACGTCTCGACGGAATCCGGGCAGATGGACTTCGCCGCCGACGTGGTGAAGCTGAAGGGCGCGAACGCCGACGCGATCTTCGTCTACACCAACGAGGAGGAAAGCGCGCGCTTCCTGCGGGAGGCGCGCAAGCAGGGGATCGACAAGCCGCTCATCGGCGAGACCACGCTGCTCGGGCAGAAGGTGATCGACATGGCGGGCCCGGCCGCGAATGGCGCGCGCGGGCACGTGGGCCTTTCGGCCGACGCGCCGGTCCCGGCCGTGCTGGCGTTCAAGGAGAAATTCAACAAGCGCTTCGGCTACGTGCCGGACCATAACGGCATCAAGGGCTACACAGGCGTGTACGCGGTCAAGTACGCGACCGAGAAGATCGGCAGGTTCGACCGCAAGCTGCTCGCCAAGACGCTCCACGGCCTCACCATCAAGCCCGAGCAGGAGCCCGGCATCCTGATGGAGACCACCTGGGATAACAACGGCGACATCGACCGCATCAGCTTCCTGGCCGAAGTCGTCGAGGGCAAGCAGAAGATCGTCCAGACCCTGCCCAAGCTGGGCAGCGGAAAGTAAAGCGCTGTCGGACGTTCTGCAGTTGCTCCTCGCCGGCCTGGCGACTGGCGGCATCTACGCGCTGGTCGCTGTCGGCTTCGTGCTGCTGTGGCAGACGTCGCAGACGATCAACTTCGCGCAGGGCGAGTTCGTGATGCTGCCCGCCTTCTTCGTCCTCGCGGCGATGAAGTTCGGCGGCTTATCGTTCCCGATGGCGATGCTGGCTGGCTTCGCCGTCTCGCTTCTCGTGCTCGGCCTGCTGTTCAAGCGGCTGGTGGTGGATCCGGTCATACGCCACGGGGTCCTGCCGCTCGTCATCTCGACCATCGCGCTCGCGATCCTGATGAAGGAGGGCGTGAAGGAGTTCTACGCCGCGGACGCTCAACCGTTCCCCGCAGCCTGGGCGACGACCAACCTGCATGTTGGCGGGGTGGTCGTGTCGGTGCAGAACCTGGTCATCATCGCGGTGGCGGTGCTCGCTGTCGCGGCTCTGCAGTACTTCCTCGGCAGCACGCGCACCGGCCGACGCATGCAGGCTACCGCGCAGAACCCGGCGCTCGCGCGCGTGCTGGGGATCCCGGTCGGCCGCATGGTGCTCTACACCTTCCTCATCAACGCCGGCCTGGTGGCCCTCGCTTCGTTTCTGGTGAGCCCGATCTACCTCGCTAAATTTACCAACGGCGAGACGCTCGGCCTGGTCGCCTTCGTCGCCGCCATCGTCGGCGGCTTCAACCAGGTGCGCGGCGCCATCGTCGGCGGGCTGCTGCTCGGCGTAGTGGACAACTTCGTTGCCGCGTACCTCTCGGCGCAGTACCGGGCCGCCATCCCGCTGTTTCTCCTCATCGCCGTGATCCTCTTGCGGCCGCAGGGGTTGCTGGGACGGGCCGAGGAGCGCACGGTATGAAGCCCAAATCAGGGACAGACCACGTTTTTCTCTTCCCTTCAATGATCCGGGGAAAACGTGGTCTGTCCCTGATTTTCGCGCTGATCGCCGTTGCACTGCTCATCGCGGCGCCTTTCGGCCTGAAGCCCTACGGCATCTACCTGCTAAGCCTGTGGGCGGTGATGACCATCGCCGCGATCGGCCTGAACCTGACGCTTGGCTACGCGGGCCAGATCTCGCTGGCGCAAGCCTCGTTCGTCGGCATTGGCGCCTATACCGCGGCGCTGCTGACCACGCAGGGCTGGCCGCTGGGCGCCGCCTTCGCGCTCGCGGCGCTGCTGTGCTTCGTCATCGGCTGGCTGCTCGGCTACCCGGCGCTGCGCGTAGCGCACCACTATCTCGCCTTCGTCACGCTCTCGTTCGCGACGCTCGTGTTCCTCATTCTGCGCAACGAGGAATGGCTGACTAAGGGCGTCTATGGGATCAGCGGGATTCCGCGGCCAACGCTTCTCGCCTGGTCGACCAAGGCGCCGCAGGACTTCTATTTTTTCTGCCTCGGCGTTCTGGCCCTTGCATCGATCGCTGCGTGGTGGCTGCTGCGCTCTCCCTGGGGACGCGCGTTCACCGCCCTGAGGGAAAACCCGATCCGCGCCTCGTCGCTGGGCATCGACACGCGGCGCTACACCCTGATGGCGTTCGCCATCGGGTCCGCGCTCGGCGGGGTCGCCGGCGTGCTCTATGCGCCGCTGGTGCAGTTCATCGAGCCGACGGCATTCACCCTCGGCCTGTCGTTCAACCTGCTGCTGATGGTGATCGTCGGCGGCGCGGGCCGCTTCTTCGGACCGTTCCTCGGCGCGGCGGTGTCCGTGCTGCTGCCGGAATGGCTGCGCTTCAGCGAGGGGCTCTACCTCATGCTTTACGCCATCTTCGTGATGGTCCTGCTGGCATTCTTCCCGTCGGGCCTGCTCGGGCTCGCCGAGCGCCTGCGTACTTCATGGCCGCGGTCCTCGAAGTCCGCGAGCTGAGGAAGTCGTTCGGCGGCATCGGCGCCGTGAACGGGGTGTCGTTCGCCGTCCACGCGGGCGAAATACTCGGCCTCATCGGGCCCAACGGCTCCGGCAAGTCGACGCTGTTCAACTGCATTCTCGGCCAGCTCGCGCCCTCCTCGGGCGAGGTGCGCATCGACGGCCGTCCGATCGGCGGCATGCGCCCCTGCGACCTGAACCGCCTGGGCATCGGCCGCACGTTCCAGCTGCTGCAGGTCTTTCCGCAGCTCTCGGTGCGCGAGAACCTGCTGCTTGCCGGCCAGGAGCACGAGGGGGGCATGTGGTCGCGCCTCTTCGGCCCACGCGACGCCGGGCTCACCGCGGCAGCGAACCGCATGATCGATTTCTTCCGCCTCGCGGCGCTCGCCGAAGAGCGCGCGGGCGCCCTGAGCTACGGCCAGCAGAAGCTGCTCGACGTGGCGATGGCGTTCATGGCGGGCCCGCGGCTGGTGCTGCTCGACGAGCCCGCGGGCGGAGTCAATCCGACGATGCTCGGCGGCCTGCGCGAGCGCCTCAAGGCGATCAACGAGACCGGGCGCTCCACCTTCGTGGTGATCGAGCACAACATGGAATTCGTGATGTCCCTGTGCACTCGCATCCTGGTGCTTGCCGAGGGACGCATCATCGCCGAGGGCGCGCCGGAAGCGATCCGCAACGACCGCAAGGTCATCGAAGCTTATCTCGGAACCTGAGTGGAAACTGACATTCTTGCCGTCGAGGACATCGTGGGCGGCTACGGCAAGCAGACCGTGCTCAACGGCACGAGCTTCAAAGTCGCGCGCGGCGCCATCACCACGCTGATCGGGCCCAACGGCGCCGGCAAGTCCACTGTCTTCAAGGCGGTGTTCGGCCTGCTCCCGGTGCAGCGCGGCCGCATCGTGTTCGACGGTCGCGAGGTCACCAACCTCGACCCGCGGCGGCTGCTCGAGCTCGGGATTTCCTATGTGCCGCAGGGACGCAACGTGTTCCCGGAGCTGAGCGTGCTGCACAATCTGGAGCTTGGCGCGACCGCGGCGGGACGGGACGCGAACGTCGCCGGGCGCCTCGAATCGTTGATGGAGCGCTTCCCCATGCTTCGACGCAAGGCCGGCGCGCAGGCCTCCACGCTGTCGGGCGGCGAGCAGAAGCTGCTCGAGATCGCACGCGGCCTGCTGCTCGAGCCGAAGCTCATGCTGATCGACGAGCCGTCGATCGGCCTGTCGCCGCTGCTGGTGAAGGAGACCTTCGGCATCCTGCAGGGCCTACGCGCAAAAGGCGTCTCGATCCTGATGGTCGAGCAGAACGCCAAGCGCGCGCTCGAGATCTCGGATTTCGGCGTGGTCCTCGAGCTGGGCCGCACGCGCATCGAAGCCGCCGCCGGCGCGATCCTCGCGGACGCCCGCGTGGGGCAGCTTTTCCTCGGCGGTCATATCGCAGGATCTTGACGGTAGAACAGCCTGAGCTGGTCGTAGACGGCCGGATAGCGGCGCCGCGTCTCACGGGGGGCCTCGAAGAACGCCTCGCTGATCACCGCGAAGAACTCCGCAGGATGCTCGGCCGCATAGGGATCGAGCCAGGTGTCCTGTCTGCGCTCTACCGCGTCGCAAAAGCCCTGGTAGGCGTCGTCGAAAGCCGCCTTCCAGGCGCGGCGGTCCATGCCGGCGTGAAGCGGCGGCATGCCGTTCGCTGCGCCGTTCAGCATGTCGAGCTTGTGGGCGAACTCGTGGATCACGACGTTGATGTACGGGTCGTTGGCGGCGGCGTCCCATGACAGAACGACCGGCCCGCCCGGCATCGCCTCGCCGGCGAGCTCGTCGTCCCATTCGTGCATCACGCCGTGCTCGTCGAGCTCGGCGCGCCGCACGCGGAAGTCGCCCGGGTAGACGACGATCCCGGTCCAGCCCGCGTACCAGTCCAGCCCGAGCTCCAGGATCGGCAGGCAGGCCTGCGCGGCGATCGAGACGCGCATCGCGTCGGTAACCTCCATGCCGTGCGCGCCGGAGAACTCCTTCTCGGCGAGGAAGAGCAATACCAGGCTCTTCAGTTTTTCGCCTGCAGGAAGGAACTTGAGGCCGCCGGTTGCCGCTTTCCAAAGCGCATCGTCCATGCGATGCCTGGAAAGCACGCGCTTGCGCCGCCAGTCGGTCAGCCAGCCCATTTGCGGGATGCAATCGTAACGCCGGCGATGATCAGCGCCATGCCCAGCGCATGATGCAGCCCGAAGCGCTCGCCGAGGAAGGCGACGCCCATCGCCGCGCCGAAGAAGGGCATCAGGTGCATGAACACGCCGGCGCGCGCGGCGCCAACCGCGGCGACTCCCTGGTTCCAGAAATGGTAGGCGAGCAGCGCCGGAAAGATGGCGACATAGCTCAAACCAATAAGCGAAGTGGCGTTAAGAATCATGCGATGCCCGGCAGCATGTTCGGCGGCATAGGCGATGCCGACCGGCACTTCGGCGACCAAGGCGAAGCAGGCGAGGAAGGAGAGCGCATCGAGGCCCGCCGGCCGCCAGCGCAAGGCGAGCGTATAGCCCGCCAGCATGGCGAGCGAGGCGATAATCAGCAAGTCGCCCCGGTTGAATTGAAATGTCCTGACAACTTCGAAATCCAGGCGCGTGATGATCGCCATTGCGCCCGCCAGCGACACGGTCGCGCCGGCCGCCGCGGCACGGGGAAACGGATCGCGCAGCAGCGCGGCGCCGAGCACGATGATGAAAATCGGCGTCAGCGAATTCAGGATCGAGCCGTTGGTCGCGCTGGTGTACTGCAGCCCCCAGTACTGCAGCACGTTGTGCAGCCCGCCGCCGAGAAACCCGAGCAGGACTATGGGCTTCCAGCCGCGCGCGAGCAGCGCGCGCTGCGCCCACAGCCGCGGCGCGACGAGCGCCGCGATCAGGGCGAGCGCAATCGCCCAGCGCCAGAAGGTAAGCGCCACCGGCGGCACTAGGCCGGCGAGCGCGCGCCCGGCGATCCAGTTGCCCGACCAGAACAGCGCGGCGAGCGTGAGCAGCAGATAGGGATTTCTCAATCAGCCCGTAAAATAACGCATGGTCACCGTCGTCCAGCTTCACCCGCAAAACAGCGCCGCGGCGCTCGGCCCGCTCGCCGAGGGCCTGGCGGCGGCCGAGCAGGCGCTGCTTGGCAGAGCGCTGGAGTTCGCCGAGCCGATGTACGCCGGCCAGGTGCTCTCGACCGGCGAGCCGACCTGGAGCCATGCGCTCGGCCTGGCGGCCAGCCTGGCCTCGATCGGCCTCGATGCGCCGGGGCGCGCTGCCGGAATCCTGTTCGCCGCTCCCAAGCACCTCGGCGGCGTCGATGCCCTGCGCGAGCGCTTCGGCGAGGAGATCGCCGGCCTTGCCGCCGGCGTCGAGAAACTCTACCAGCTGCGCGTCGCGACGCGCGGCAACCCGCGCGAGCAGAACGAAGTGCTGCGCAAGATGGTCCTCGGCATGGTCGAGGACGTGCGGGTGGTCCTGATCCGGCTGGCGAGCCGCACGCAGACATTGCGGTTCTTCTCCAAGAATACGTCCCCGGAACGGGTTTCCTATGCGAGAGAGACGCTGGATATCTACTCGCCGCTCGCCAACCGGCTGGGGGTCTGGCAGCTGAAGTGGGAGCTGGAAGACCTGTCGTTCCGCTACCTCGAGCCCGAGGTTTACAAGCGCATCGCGCAGATGCTCGACGAGCGGCGCGTCGAGCGGCAGCAATACATCGCCCGGACCATCGCCACGCTGGCGCGCGAGCTCGAGGAGGTGGGCGTCAAGGCCGAGATCACCGGGCGGCCGAAGCACATTTACTCCATCTGGAACAAGATGCGCAGCAAGTCGCTCGACTTCTCCGAGGTGTACGACGTGCGCGCCGCGCGCATCATCGTGCCGTCGGTGAAGGACTGCTATACCGCGCTCGGGGTGGTGCACAACCTGTGGCAGCCGATCCCGAAGGAGTTCGACGACTACATCTCGCGGCCGAAGGGAAACCTCTACCAGTCGCTGCACACCGCGGTGGTCGGCCCGGCCGGCAGAACGCTCGAAGTGCAGATCCGCACCGAGGAGATGCACCGACAGGCGGAGTTCGGCGTCGCCGCGCACTGGCGCTACAAGGAGCCGGGCAAGCCTTCCCGGCGCGAAGGCGCCTTCGAGCAGAAGATCGCCTGGCTGCGCGAGCTGCTGGCGTGGCGCGACGAGATCGCCGACTGGGGAAAGAGCGCCAGAACTATCGATGACAGCGTCTACGTCCTCACTCCGCAAGGCAAGGTCATCGACCTGCCGGCCGGCTCGACGCCGCTCGACTTCGCTTACGCGCTGCACACCGACCTCGGTCACCGCTGCCGCGGGGCCAGGGTCGACGGCCGCATCGTGACCCTCGACACGCCGCTGGCGAGCGGTCAGCGCGTCGAGATCATCGCCGCGAAGTCCGGCGGCCCGTCGCGCGACTGGCTCAGCGCCGAGCGAGGCTTCGTGAAAAGCCCCCGCGCGCGCCAGAAAATCAGGCAGTGGTTCAACGCCAAGGCGCTGGCCGACACCATCGCCGCAGGCCGTGCCGCGGTCGGCAAGGAGCTGCGGCGCGGGGGCGCGACGCAGGCGAGCCTCGAGGGGCTCGCCTCGCGGCTGGGGTTCGGCAAACCCGATGACCTGTTCGCCGCCGTCGCGCGCGACGAGATCAACCTGCGGCAGCTGCAGGCAGCGTTGCGCGGCGAACCAGCGCCTTCAAAAGAAGAAATTGTCAAGAGAACTAAAGTCAAGACCTCTCAGGCCGGGGTGCTTATCGTTGGCCTGGACCGCCTGCTCACGCAGCTCGCGCGCTGCTGCAAGCCCGTGCCGCCGGATCCGATCCGCGGCTT
>Ga0209157_1003948_pt1 | contig 11219 bp, 9 predicted proteins | sample GraSoiAngelo_135_FD_185892 | JGI IMG/M metagenome (GOLD analysis project Ga0209157, IMG submission 185892) | Grasslands soil microbial communities from the Angelo Coastal Reserve, California, USA - 14_0929_05_40cm (SPAdes) (version 2) | ecosystem: Environmental > Terrestrial > Soil > Grasslands ... | reverse complement strand
CGATATAATAAATCAGAAAGTTATCGGTAATTTTAGTAATAAGAAAACCAGCAATAGCGAGGTTAATCGTTATTAATGTAGTTGTCAAGGTGATCATAGAATTTGCTTTAGTATCTAGAGATTTTCTTAAATCAACTTCCCTATCAAATTGGATTCTAAGTTCGTTGAGAAATGAATTTTCTGCCTTAACATTATCTTCGCTGTTGCTCAACAATAAACTGTTGTTATATACCAGCTAATATGTACTATGTTGGAATTAAACCATGTCTGACTCTTCGGATGATAACGTGAAAAAGAAGAAGATAAAAACTAATGCTGAGATACCTGAACACTTCACTGAATCTAAAGCTGCAAGTGTTCAAAATAACTCGACTTATATCACCAACGATCAAACTTTTTGTTCAGTCTGTAAGCAATGGTTTAGCGGAAATTCGTATTATAGTCATAGTTGTTTGAAGTAAAATTCAAACTTACAGATACAGACCCCTAACTTACCAGTCATGTGTCAGCACCCGATAACTTACCAGAACTTCTTTTTGAGTTCTGTTGCGATCTCGACTGATTCATTGAGGTGTTGCAATTTGGGTGATGAATAACTAAACGGTTCTGTAAAAAACGAGGGATGATAAAAAATATTGGGCAATATAACAATACCGAATGTTACTACCTATGGTAAAGATACATCGGGTTCGGTGGGATTCGGTCCTTGCATATATACGGGTTCTGTTGATTTCCTATTTAGCTCTTTAATCATAAATAACTTCTACTACAGAAAACGGGCCGGCAAGTAACGCTAGTGGAATAGACAACAAGATGAATTCTTTATAGAATATTAAGTCTACTACCGTTTCTGCTCTCAGGATACAAGCACCTTCTGAAGTAACCAACATGATTAGACTAGTTTTCAGAAGTTGACTTACGTTTGGTTGCCTGTACAAATTAGGTAATTTGGAAATTCCTATTGGCTATATCTTGATGATAGATTTTAAAACATATACATACTAAAGTAGATCGATAAGATTAGATGAAATTAAGTAGTCCTAATGTCCAGGGTAAACCTTGGATAACACTTGCAATACTCAGCTCTATTGGTCTTATTTCGATGCATGCAGAGACAATGCTTTTGCCAGCTATTCCGGATATTATAAGAGACTTTCATATTAATTATAGTACTTCGGCATGGATACTCACAGCATATCTAATATCAGGCGCTGTTATTACTCCCATAGCAGGAAAGCTTTCTGATATCTATGGGAGAAAGAAGATTTTACTTATAATAATGATAATCTATACCATAGGTGTCACTTTGGGTGGTTTATCATTTTCAATATCTTCTCTACTTGCTGCTAGAATAATTCAAGGTGTTGGCTTGGCTATGTTTCCAATTGCTTTTGGAATTATAAGATCTCAATTTCCCCAACAAAAACTTGCGTTTGCACAAGGAATTTTTATAAGTACTTTCGCAGGCGGATCAGCATTAGGTTTAGCAGTAGGAGGAACAATTGTTCATTACTTTGGATGGCATGCTACTTTTCTCTCAATAATACCTATAGCTATTGGATTAATTGTAGTGGTAAAGAGAATAATTCACGCAAGCGAGGAAGAAAAACAAGGTACATCAGAAAAATCAAACCTAAATTTTGATTATTGCTGTGTGTTTACGAAGATACGTGAAGAACAGTTGATACCTCAAAGAGAAGGCAACGATAGTTATGTAGAGGTGCAGAAAGCTGCCAATAGCAGAAGCGGAACCAGTAACTTTATTAGAAGTTTAGATGTTAAAGGTGCAATAACATTAGCCGTTACCATAACTTCATTTTTACTTGCGCTTTCATATTTAGAAGATATCAATATTAATAATTTAATACCAGTTATTATCTTCTCAGTTACGGCAGTAATTTCACTTTTGTTATTTGTAGTCGTAGAAAGAAGAAGTTTGAAGACTATGACGGCAACCGCTGTATATGAATCACCATCATCATCGGCAATAATGCCATCTCCATTAGTTAATCTTAATCTAATGATTGACAAAACTATTCTTCCAACAATTATCAACCTAATGATAGTAAGTCTTACGATGTTTATGGTATATCAGAGTATGCCCATTTTGATAAGAAGCCCTAATCCCGCAGGATTTGGCGGTGATGCAATAGCCACAGCAAATGTTCAGCTTCCTTTCATGGTAATATCCTTCATAGTATCTTCCGCAGCAGGTATTATTATATCCAAATTTGGAAATGTTAACACTACATTGGTAGGAAATGTGATAAGTACTATGGGATTTGTTTTGCTGTTTATGTTTCACTCTTCTACAATTCTACTCTCTACTAACCTTGGCATAATAGCCATTGGATTATCATTATCAAGAGTTGGCGGTTATAACATTGTGGCAGCATCAACTCCTAGTCAATATAGTGGTATTGCTTACGGAATGACTGTTCTTTTCTTTTATATCGGAATGGCTATGGGACCAACGATTGCCGGACTGTATATGCAAACACAACAGGTATCTGTAAGCAATGCCATTGTTACTGGCTCCTTTCCATCACCAGAAGCATATAACATGATATTTCTTACAGCGGCAATAATTTCATTAGCCTCTATAGGACTAGCCCTATTTTTAAAGAAAAAATGACAATAACCAAATAGAGTATATCTGAAAAGTAAAAGAATAAAAAGGTTAAATTAATCATATGTTAGTATCGTTACCATAAGCTCTGTACTATTATTCTATATCTATGTGCCATTGAATATCAGTTTTTGGCGATTGCTTGACTAGGTTAAACAAAAAATTAAAACATTCAAAAGAAGATTATTCAGTTTGCCACAAAAATATTGCACAGAACTACATCCTAGGTGGTGAAGTGGCTCAATCAACTCCCAAACTGCATAATTTAAATTTTATCCTCTCATCCATTTCAACAAATTTTGCCATAATAAAATATAATATAGTAATGACAGGATAAATGTTTTTAACCTTGTATCTGTTTACTAATCTTGGTATCAATATTATTCGGGTTCTGTTACATACTATTTAATTTTTTGATACACTTATCTATTTTTCAAAATCATGATATTCTTTGATTTCTACGAGTTATAATAGGAAAAATAAAGGGACAAGATTGACGAATTAAGACTGGACAAATAATACAAAGATTGTCATAAAACATAACGTTGGCCTGCACAAACAATAAATCAAACTAGGATAATTAGGTTTTTATCAATGATATCTAAATTGAACTCGAAATCAAAAGGGGATGAAAACTATCTATGACATTAGAGACTGATAAACTGAAAAGAAGGTTAACAACTAGGTTAACAACAGCTGTGGTAACCATTCTGTCTCTTACTCTCCTTTTAACATACGTGACTCTTGTTAATTTATCACAACCTTCTTTCGCACAAACAACAAATACAAATCAGACATCCACAGGAGTACAATCACAACTAAAAACATTAACGTTTCCCTGTAAATTAACGGAGTCGACAGCACAAGGTCCAGAATATAAAACGGAAGCACCATCCAAGCAAGGAGAGGATTTTGCCAAAGGATTACAAGGACAACGATTAGAGCTAAGTGGAAGGGTATTGAATCTGGCTACATGTAAACCAGTACAACGAGCTGTATTAGATTTATGGCAAACGAATTCAAGTGGAGATTACGACTATAAAGGATTCAATCTGAGAGGTAAGATAGTAACTGGTAAAGATGGTAAATACGTATTGGATACTATTTATCCTGCAAGATTACACTTAGAAGGCAATATAACACGTCCAAGTCACATCCATGTAATGGTTGGAGTTCCAGGTCAACCCATGATTACTACACAAGTATATTTTGAAGGGCAACCTAGGGATTTTGCTGTAAAAGATACATTAATAACGAAACCAGTTACTGACACCAATGGAACCCAAAAAGCAAATTTTGATTTTGTAGTTGAAGACTATAGAGGGTTTGATATCAACAAAGGACTAACCGGCAATCCTACAATAGGTGTATTAGGACAGAACAGCAATAAATAATTCTTTATTTTTTACTATTCCCTTTGGTGTTGTTATTTCATAATGAAGAGAGTAACTTTGGTGGTTAGAAGTTCACACACGATGTAGAATTTCTCAGCAATATAACAATTATCGCTTCTGTTTAAATATATTTTATCTAGACTTGCAAATAGGTACAGATAAAATTGTAAATGAATTTATGTATGTTCTGATTTGTATTAATGGGTAAATAATTACCATTATTAGTATCGTTATCCACTCATGTTTCAAAATTTGACATAATATTTACGATAAATGTTTTAAAAACATGTAAATTTATATCTGGCTTAGCGGGATGCAATAATTGTGTTACTAATAATAGGATAAGAAGGTTGATGCAAATTTTACTCGGGTTGGGTGGGATGGAGTACATTATTGTATGTAATCGATGGCAGTAAGGCGAGACAACCTTGGTTTGGATCCAATGGAATATGACTGAATATTCAACCGGAACTTTATTATAATTTTTAATTTGTCCATATTTCGCATTATTAGGGATCTCATTCATTCCATACGAAATATCATAGACCACAGATTAGGTCAAACGGAAAGGATCAGGTGTCGAACAAATCAAATTCTCCAATAAAGAGCCTAGAACGGATATCTTAATCTTCGAGTTGTACTCGGTCTCCACGACGAATTGTTCCACCCCGATGCACTGATGCGTAGACTCCGGCGTGCACTTGGTTGTATTTTGCAGTCGTGTGTAAGATACCTAAATCTTTAGGAAGGTCTCCCTGCGGCAGAGTCGTCATCACACACCGAGTGCAAGGTCCAGTGACCCTTAGCAAAATCTCTTCGCCGATCATTAACTTCTTGCCAACCCATGAATTTTCAATAAAATCCTTTTCTCCAGAAGTTGACTCTACCACTATGTTTGGTCTAAACCGTCGAACCTCGAAGCGCCCTTCTGGATAGAGTTCTCGCAGACGATTGATTGTTGAAGTTGTCAGGATATGAATTACAGCAATGTCGAAGAAAGTCTGGGGAGGCATGGCTTCATCTGTGACCTTTTCTCTTTGTGCTAAGCCCTCTATATCCGGCCAGTACTCCTCGTAGCTTGGCTTGTCCAAACTAGCCCTCATGAGACTAACCTCTCGACCAATAACCTTTGACAAAGTATGATCAATATCACTCTGATCGGAGAAGAATTGGGTACCATCCGGGAACGTGATACGAATGGGTGGAATGTTCTCTACGTCTTTTAATGGATCTATAAAGGTAGCGTGAAAGTCGAAGAGAGTTCCCCATTTCCTAGGGTTCTTGGCACTAGCTACCTTGCCTGTTTCTTGGTCAATTAGAGCGTACGTACGATCCCCTAAGAGACCACGTTCTGCTACATATGAAGAATTGAGCTCCTCTCCCATCATTGACTTCAATGGGTATCGCCATATGGAAACTACTTTTCCTGTAGCAATCTGAGCTTTATTCATGACAGGTTGTTCTCCATATACATTTGGAATGCAATTTCTTATTTATAGGTTAGACCTAAAATGAGGGTTTCAAAAATTATTAAATCTTGCATATATTTACTAATTATGATAATAATAATCCGGCTTCGGTGGGAACCATGTGGAATTATACACTAGTCTAATTGTTAATTATATCATAATGATATTATGATACTCATATCACTAGCGATATTTATTATTAGATCTTTTTGAGTTCTGTTGCGATCTCGACTGATTCATTGAGGTGTTGCAATTTGGGTGATGAATAACTAAACGGTTCTGTAAAAAAACGAGGGATGATAAAAAATATTGGGCAATATAACAATACCGAATGTTACTAACTATGGTAAAGATACATCGGGTTCGGTGGGATTCGGACCCACGACATTTTAACCCTTTTTGAGACTGGTTAAGAGCCAGACGCTCTACCTGGCTGAGCTACGAACCCACAAAAGGTGTGTGTTCAGGTTGTGTTATTTAAATTAAACTTGATGCCACAGGAATAATTAAAACAAATTTTTGAAGAGATAATCTTTATCACTAAAAGCAGTTTGTTGGCTGCACTTTATTGCTGGGTGACTTTCTGAACTTGATGATCCTTAATTATTTTGATTATGGTTTCGGACACTGAAAGATTTGCCTTTTCTTTCTCTTTGAGGATCTCTCTATACGCATCCAGAGTTATGTAAACTGGTATTGAGCCTGTGCCTTCAAGTAATGCTTTTACTCTATACAGACCATTTTCAATTCCCCGTTCAGCTATTTTTTTAAGTTTTATTTTGTCTATAAATCCGCCCAGTGGACCCAGAGGCATATCATAATCTACGCGTATGCTTGTATTGGTTTGCTTTTCCTCTAGAGGTTCAAAATTGACAGTGATTATCCAGCTTTTAAATGGTCCTTCAATCATTTTTGCCACGATTTTGCGATGAGGAATGTATTCTGTTGTTTCACAATCCCACTCCAGTCTTTTTCCATCAAAATCTCCACTTATTCTGAATATTGTTCCAACTCCAAACCCATTCTTCACTTCTATAGGTAGTATGTTCAAACCCATATTTTCAGGAAATTGATCTGCCATGTGTTCAGGTCTTGCAAAATAGGTGAATACTTCGCTAATAGGAGCATTAATTAGCATGCTCTTATTGATCGTAGTCAATGTAAGAATCAGGATTTGCTAAACTGGATTTAAAGGTTTCTTAAATGTCCCATTGACAATATTTAGAGTTGAATTGGCCGGTTACTTTATGCTTTATCGAATGGATTATCTAATTTATAAGAAACAAATTGGACAAGTTAGATTATGGTTAGCTTAGCTTTATAAAATGAGCTATATTTGTGCCAATTGTATTTTTAATGACTCATAAGCTGTCATTCTGAAGTTTGCAACTTTATGCTTGCATGCACTCGGTCTAATCTATGCAAGAATAAAATTACGTTACTCTATCAAGTAGCAGAGTACTTAGGGAATAAGATTATGTGTCATTGTAATGGATTCTTGTTGACTATTTCGTCCAGACAATTTACTATATCTTGTTTAGTAACTTCAATGGGATTATTATCAAGATGTCCTCTATCAGGCATAATTACATCTGCTGCTTCATCCAAGGATTGTTTGAGTGTTAGCGGTTCAAATTTTAGTTTCTGACATACTTTTTTGAATCTCTCATAGTAAATTGATTTGTTAAATTTATGAGCCACTGTAGTACAGGAAGACAATGCATATCCGTGAGGGACACCTTCGTTAGAGAATACATAAGAAAGTGCATGCCCCAAAGTAGTTGATGAATTTCCAAATCCTATGCCGGAGAGCATTGCACCGTAAGGTAGTAGCTCTTGCTTATCATTTATTATTGCATCATCGAGTATCTCAAATGCCTCTTTGCAAAATAGCTTTGTAAATGGGTTTCCCAATTTGCTATCATATCCTTCAGATGCCTGTGCTAATGCATCACATGCAGAATTTCTCATAATGTTAAATGGCGTTCCAGGAAGAAAATAGGGATCAACTATTGCTGTGTCAGCCAGAAACGCTTCGTCCTGTAATAACTTTTTCTTGTGATCAAAACTAACTACAGTGTATGTTGTCATTTCAGCACCGGTCCCAAATGTAGTTGGAATCAAAATTTTCGGAATTCCAGTTAATTTCCCAAGATATTTGCATACATCCATCGAGCTTCCGCCTCCAAGTCCGATATATGTAGAAATTTCCTTGCCTTCAAATTTCCTCTTAATTTCTTCTATTGTTTCGATAGCAGGATCGGGTGTTACCTTGTCGTATATTTCGTATTTTTTGATGCCCATATAATTTAGCCATTTTTCATAAATATCAGGAGTTGTAGTAGTTATGACAAGGGAATTTTCCGGATACTGAAACTCACTTGCAGCATTAGCTCCATAGGCTATCTTCCTTGGCATCATTACTTTCCACATATTCCATGGTGATATGTCAATTGGTATTATGTTTTACGGCAATTAATCAAATCAGTTTACGATGTGTAGACTTCTCCAAAATTCAAAAACTGATACGGTGGTCTCAGCAAACTATGCTGGCGTAGACATACAATAACGACAAACTATCGACGGTAGACTTAACAACATGGATCAATTTAGCATATGGGTCATCTCGACGAACTGTGCCGGTAGACATACAATAACGACAAAGCATCGACGGTAAACTTCTAGCCCAATTTAGCATATGGCCTAGTCAATCGAATAGCATTAAGTTATTTTTCACATACTCTTCACATACTCGTTAGAAATGTACGAACGGTGTAAAAAAACTCGTACTTTCGTCGACAGAAGACGTCTTTTTACACAGAAGACGTCTTTTTACACAGAAGACTTTACACAGGAGTCGGCTCTTCGACGTCAGATGGCCTTCCATGAATTAAATTCTCCATTTTATTTTCTGATTGTTTTTTGAAAAATTTATTTACGTCTAGCGTTACCGTGAGTATCATTAGGAACAGAATCAATCCCATTCCCAAATGCACAGTCACCAAAAGTGCGTGCAGTTTTTCAACTATGACAATCGCACCCAAAGTAATTTGTCCTACTACCAATCCTGCCGCTATCATTGATGCAATTTTTGTAGACTTTGAAGTTTCTCTTGATCTTAATGTAAATAGCATGGTGGCAAACACCATAACGCCAGTTGTTGCAGCAACCGTTCTATGAAAATATTCAATGATAAACTCCTTCATTGGAACAAGACCTGCCGGGCAAAGGGGCCATTCAGGACAGCTAAGCCCTACACCTGACGAACCAACATATCCTCCAATAAAGATAAGGGCAAAGACTACGAACAAAGTAGAAAAGGAAAGCTTCGCTAGAAACATTTTGGCCTACTATGTTAACTTTCTCTAGTCTTTTTGGCTTTGATATTCAATTTGAGTTTCAATTTTAGGACTACTGGACTACAAGTTTTCCTGTCATGTATGGATGAACATTGCAGAAGAATGGATATTGTCCTGGACTAAGGTTGGTAGTCTGAATGTCTGCTGTTTTTCCAGCTTCTATAATGCTCGTATCAAACTGTTTTGCATTGTTAGGATCGGCTGGTCCTGTTCCACTTGTAACAGTATGTGGTAATGTATCTTTGTTAGTTACCGTTATTTTTTCGCCTTTCTTTACAGTAAGTGTATCAGGATTAAAATTTGGACTGCCCTGTACCGATGCTCCTTGAAGTATTGTCAATGGTTTGCCAGGTGGACCTGCTGTAGCAGCACCACCAGCACCGGTAGTTGCATTCGCACCACTTTGTACTTTTTGATTCACGACCTTTCCTTCAATGGTTCCAATACTTGTTTGAGTACCGGTTTCTTGTGGTGGAGGTCCTTTTGATTTGAGTGTTGAAGCTGCAGGAGCATTATGACTCATAGTATGCCAGAAAGGTACAATAATAGCAGCTCCAAATGCAAGTGTAATAACTACAATGAGGATGCCTTGCATCACCCTCTTGGAACTAGTTCTAATGATGGGGCTCTCGTCGTCTGTAATCATAATACTCTTCTCCAATTTGGAAAGGATCTTTCATATCCGCTTCTTTACCACTACCTGCAGATTTTATCAAATTAACCAACATGATGATAAATGACAAACCTGCTACCCATGCTCCTATCGTGGCAATTTGATTCATTATCAGCCATCCTGGTATTGTGCCATCATAATCAACTATTCTTCTTGGCATACCATGCAAGCCTAACAAATGTTGTGTCATAAAGACAAATATTACACCCACAAAGGCCAATGCAAAGTGTATCTGCGCTGCCCTTTCATTATACATCCTACCCGTAATAAGCGGAAACAAATAGTAAATGAACCCCGTAAATGTCAGTGAGACTGTTCCCATCAATATAAGATGAAAGTGACCTACAACCCAGTAACTATCATGAGTAATGAAATCCAATGGGAGTGCTGTATTTACAACACCGCCGGCACCTGACGCAAAGAATAACATAATTCCACCAACACCAAATAGCATCGGAGCACTAAACTTTATTCTACCGCCCCACATTGTTGCAATCCAATTAAAGACATGCATTGCTGAAGCGGGAACAGCTGCTAGGGTTCCAACCATAAATACAGTCTTTTCTGTAAAACTCATACCGGTCGCAAACATATGGTGTGCCCAAGACGCAAAGCTTATCAACGCGAGCAGGACAAATGCCGCAACTCCGGATTGATAACTAAATAGCGGCTTCCTTGAAAACTTTGGTATTATCTCATATAGCATACCTACTGCAGGTAGCAAGAATATGTACACTTCTGGATGGAATGTAAACCAGAACAGGTGCTGATACGCAATTGGGTCTCCACCCATGGCTGGATTGAAGAAACCAGAAATTCCAAGTCTATCAGTATAGAGCATAATTAAGGACGCGGCAAATGTTGGAACTGCAACTATTGTCATGAATGATATGGAGAGTATAGACCATGCAAAAAGCGAAATCCTCATAATAGATAGGTCAGGATGCCTGCACTTCAATATCGTTACAATAAAGTTAATCGAACCAAGTATAGATGATATTCCCAAGATCTTTAAGCCAAAGATCCACATCTCAGCAGCTGGGCCAGGTGCCCGTATGATTGAGTATGGCGGATATGCAGTCCATCCGGTGTCAGAAAAGCCAAGCCAGACCAGAGCAGCTCCTACAGGTATCATCCAAAAGGCAACTGCATTTAGTTTTGGCCACGCCATATCCTTATATCTGACCATAATAGGGATCAGATAATTTCCTACACCAGCGGCAAATGGAATAGCCCATAAAAAGAGCATCGTCGTACCGTGAACAGTGAAAAATCTGTTAAAAGCACTAGGATCTTGTATAATTTGCAAACCAGGCAAAAACAGTTCGGCGCGCAATGCAAGGGCAAGTGCTCCTCCCATCATAAGAGCCGTAATTGAGGTTATCATGTAAAGTAGACCAATATCAGTATGATGTGTCGAAAATAGTATCTCCCACATTGGACGTGGTTGTTTAACTTCTAGGACCAAATTTCTCTTTCTCCTCCTGCTAGTTTAGTTAATTTGAAACATAATATCAATAAAAGCATTTTGCCCACAACTTCAGGACTACTGTACTACAAGTTTTCCTGTCATGTATGGATGAACACTGCAGAAGAATGGATATTGTCCTGGACTAAGGTTGGTAGTCTGAATGTCTGCTGTTTTTCCAGCTTCTATAATGCTCGTATCAAACTGTTTTGCATTGTTAGGATCGG
>Ga0209157_1003944_pt1 | contig 11221 bp, 10 predicted proteins | sample GraSoiAngelo_135_FD_185892 | JGI IMG/M metagenome (GOLD analysis project Ga0209157, IMG submission 185892) | Grasslands soil microbial communities from the Angelo Coastal Reserve, California, USA - 14_0929_05_40cm (SPAdes) (version 2) | ecosystem: Environmental > Terrestrial > Soil > Grasslands ... | reverse complement strand
AGGCGGGACAGAAGCGAGCGGTTGGGAATGCCCATGGAAAAGATGGTGGGAGTTGTGCCTCGGCGTTGGATGTAGGTATCAAGCATGTTATCGACCTTGACACAACTTCGGCCAGCGTGCCCCGCTGACGTGGCTGCCTCCGTCAGAATTCCGGCTCACAACTGTTGCTCTGGATACCGAATCAATCAACTTGCCGACTTCCATAGAAAGAGGAGGAAGAACCACTATAAGTAGCAGGACTGCGAATATAGTACGCTAACACCAATTTAGGTGGATTAGCTTGAAGACACGCTCAGCCTTGGTTGGGGCCACCTCCGCGACTTTGCTGATTCTGCTCCTAGGTTCAAACGTCGCCATCGCGGCTGAGAACCAGAGAATTACTTTGTCGTATTCCGGTATTCTTGTTGACATCGGCAGTCAGAGTTATAGTTCGAGGGGTGGGAGTTTGGTCTCTGCCTCCGTGACGGCCGCGGGGAAGACCTTCTCCCTAAGCTCGGCGCACCTTGAGTACTCGATAGACGCAAAAGTTCAGGGCAACGACGTTGCTGGACACGCTACCCTTCAACTCAAGAGCCAAGGCGCCAAATCAGGCGAGGGCACCAACTCAGACCAGTTCTCGGTGGCGGGACGCTTTGACCTGACCGGCATGATTCCGGCAATCGGATTTCCAATTACTGACCAAACCAATCCCCTGGCTTGCCTCCCGGACTCTTGCACCAGTCAGATACCAGGATTCCTCATAGGAGTTGGTGACCTGAAGTTGAAAATCGGCGACTCACGAATCACCCTACCCAGCACCCCGATGCTCTTCGAGTCCGCCTACCTCAATCCCTTCGGTGGTCCGATTTTCATCGGTACCCCAGACGGGTCAATCTCGATTGCGGTAAGGTATTCTTCGGCGATAAGCCACTGGGCGAACGTCAAGACGAGTGGGACCGTTCAAGCCGGTACCAGCGATCAAGGCGCTTTCACCCTGGTCTCGGACCTCACTGAGAACCTGCTGATGGGCACAGAGACCGATCGAGGAAAGATAACCCTCTTTGGATTTGCGTCGACCCCAGCGCTCAACTCCGCCGGGGAGTTCAAAGGAAAGTCGGTGATTCCTACCGCTGGAGAGTTCGATTGCACTTCGTCCCTGACCGGCCAGCTCAACTTGATTGGATTCCCCCTAACGCTGCCGCCGAACACCTGCACCGCGACAGGAGCGACCTCAACCGGGGGATTCGAGCTCAGGAGTGCTCAGGGCGAAAACGAGATCAAAGGGACTTACGTGGATAACTGGTTCGTGCCCGCCATCGGGTTCGTGGGACAGTCCACTGCCACGATACGAGGAGACTAGTCCGCAGGCGCAAGGACAGCCAAGATATTCTTCGGTTCGAAGTCAACCGGGGTTAACGAATCCACCGCTACGGTCCGAGCCGTGGTGTAGTCGATTCTTCGTGTCCTCTCGAGCGGCCGACGACGCCATCTAGTTGATCGGCATAAGGCCCAGCATGAGTGACAGACGCAACGTTAAAATAACTTTCAGCGCAGCTTCTTCAAGTCCCTTTAGAGGGCTCGTTGTTCACATTTGAAGTGCCAATTTTGCGGAAAGGAGGAGTCGCTCCCATTCGCCTGCAATTATTGCGGGGGGACCTTCTGTTCGGAACACAGGCTCCCCGAGGCTCACCAGTGCACGGGTGATCTCTCCCGCAGGCCTGTGATTGTTACAGAACCCCCCTCAACATTCTCATGGCAGAACACCACCGGAAGCTACACCGCCCAGGCAAAGCGGGCCGCTATCTTCTCACGAATCGAGGTGAGGGACATCGTGATAGCGTGGGCCGCCCTCGGCTTTGCGTTCTATTTCGCCTATCAAAGGAGTGCGTACTTCTCCGATGTGGGAGTTCCGACCGGTCTCGCAATCTCGCTCGCGACGGTTGGATCGGGCTTCGTCCTACATGAGCTCAGCCACAAGTTTGTCGCAGAGAAATACGGATACTGGGCGGAGTTCAGGATGTGGCCGATGGGGATCGTCATCGCTCTTGCGACCTCCTTGGTAGGGTTCATCTTTGCGGCGCCTGGCGCCACCTACATCTCGGGTCTTTCAGCCTCGGAGTCGCAGAACGGGAAGATCTCCCTTGCGGGCCCTCTGACGAATGTCACTGTGGCCTTCATATTTCTGCCCTTCGCGCTCTTCGCTGCTGGCTCCCTCTATCTCCTGGGTCTCGTAGGTTTCAGCGTCAACATGTTCCTAGCCGTCTTCAACATGCTCCCCATAATGCCCCTCGATGGAGCCAAGGTCTTCAGCTGGAGCAAGCTGTTCTGGGTGGCTGTCTTCGCTCCTCTCGCTCTCATTAACTTCTTCTTGCTTTTCGGTCTCTAAGTCGAAAGTCAGGGTTCGGCGCGGTCGCGACCCGGCGACGAATCGAAGCCCCATTGCTCACATCAACGAGAAGATACCCAGTCGAGGGCGATGAGTTCCGGCTCGACGCCGAGAGGTGCCAAGCCGTGGAGGGGAGCTCTTGTCGGGAAGGAGAAGAGTGTAGGGTGCGATCAATTCAACCGCAGGAACGGCGGCACCCTCGAATGCCAGACCGTGAGACCCGATGGCTGTCGCCAGGACCTTCGCGAATTCAACCAACCCTAACCCGACGCGGAAGCATGCGGTTTGAATCTTCTTTAGCGTGACGGGGAGCAGCCAATCTGGCTAGCTTGAAGACCCAGTCGGAACATTTTTGCCTTGTTCTTAAGCTATCAGTTCAGATGGGAGAAGCAGCTCCGACTAATCGCAGGGCGTAAGTGGTAGGTTTTCTCGTCGTACCCGAGAGAAAGGCTCGAATGGCTCAATCATTCCCCGTCGCGGCGAAGAATCGGGTGGATGCAATGTAAGATTAGCTCTCAGATCCAACTACTATTACGAAGGGCAACCAGAGAGGCCGTTAGGAGAACACGTCTCGAGGCTAATGCGATTCACCTCGCCTACGCAAGCGAGTTTAGTCTGAATTCCAAAAGGTTGGCGACGAAGTTCTCCCACTTTTCGTTGTTTGTCAGACTTGGCTCGTACGTCAAGTCACCGCGAAAATCTGAATCGGTGCTCCGACAAGACGGGGAAAGTTGAAGAGCCGACTCTTGTTCACGAGACTCAATCGAGAAGCGAAAGACTAGGTTTCCGGGATCTCGATGAGGGCTCTCAGTCTTCTTCTTCGACTGTAGCGGTTACGGTCCCTGTGAACCCTATGGCTGGGACGTTCCAGTCCAAGCTGTAGTCCCCTTCGATCTCTGTCTTATCGTTAGCGCCGCGTAGTCCGTGGGATCCCTCAGAGTGGGACCCGGTCGCAAGACATGTATTGGGTGGTAGCGTAAACCCAATCTGACCGCTCAGGACGTCGGTACAGTCGAAGGAACCAGCCTTGGGAACGACTGATTTTCCGCTGAACTCGCCCGCTGAGTTGAGGAATGCCAGATCACCTGAGAGTCCAAAGAGTGACACCCGACCCTGGTCCCGCTCTTTTCCGTTCAAGAGGTTCTCTGTCAGGCTAGCTTTCATTGCGAATTGGCCGACCGGGGTTCCGCTGCCGTCGAGAACGAAGCCAGCCGTTTTAACGTTGTTCCACCGGCTAGTGGCTGAATCATAGGTCGCTGCTATGGAGATGGAGCCGTCAGGTGTGCCTATGAAGATGGGTCCTCCGAACGGGCTAAGGTATGCAGATTCGATGAGAATCGGAACGTTGGAAAGTGACACTGGATTGCCGAGGACGCTCCCCTGAATGTCAGCAATCCCGAGGAAGAAGCCTGGTATCTCACTGGTGCAGCTAGGCAGGCAGGCGAGTGGGTTCGAAGGATCTGATGGTGAGAGGGGTAGTCCGACGGCAGGAATCATGTCAACCAGCTGGACTCGACCCTCGACACTCACAGGGCTGGATGAAGCTTTGTCCTCGTCCTCTTCCTCCTCGCTTTCACCGCCAAGTTGGAAGTGCGCCTTTCCTGACACAGCGGCGCCTTGAACCGATGCGTCTATCGAGTAGGAGAACCCAACGGAAGAGGGAATCGACGTGGCAAAGAATGAGATCGAAACAGCTGCCGTGCCCTTTGAATGATATTTCTGGCTCCCGATGTCTACGAACCCGCCTGCAAGTCCTAATGTGAGAGTGTCATGAGGCTTTGCCATTGCGGCATTCGACCCTGTGAGCATGAGAAGTATCGCGAGCGATGCAACCGCGCTTACACGCGACTTGGAATACATTACTACCCTTGTTAAGGAGCCGGAGTATGATATTCGTCGTTCGTAAGTTCTACCGGTTTTTCCGCTCATTCTTCTGGAATTCGGCAAAACCCGTGCTCGCTCTCCCGAACTGAGCTCGGATTCATCGGATGGGGGCCAGCTTGCAGGGAAGTCGGACGGTCTTCCTGATGCGAGGCTCGATTTATCCTTTCTTACCGGCTTCCAATAACCTCCATCCCTGCGGGGCGTCGCTCGGAATGTCACATTGTTAAGACAGGGAGTGGTGCGCCAGAACTCCGGGGAAAGAGGAATGTTCACCCACGGATCTCAGTCTCGAAGAGAGCTGGTAGAGGGAAGATCGGGCTAGAACGGAATCCTTGAGGAACCAGCCTGGTCTAGGCCTTGTTGCAGCGGGGCAGGCAGAATCATCTGGTCTATGCTGTCCATGGACGGTTCACACGCCCCTTTAGTCGTCCCCCTTGCCGGCGCCACCGGGAGGAGAAAAGGACCTTCCATCGCTGGGAGCCTTACCTCTTCAGGGCAGAGCCTTGTCGCCTGCGCCTTTGGCACGGGCTTTCTCTCCGCCAAGGGAGAAAGCGCCTCGAAATGAACCCAGCTTCAGGATGTCTGCGGCATTGGAACGGTATGGTTCGCCGGACTCCGCGTCGCCCTCTCTCATCTTCTTGAACCAGGCAGTCACGCAGCCGTTCGGCGCGTCTACCGCGATGAATCTGTATCCCAACTCCTCGACCTTCTCTAAGACGTCTTTGGTTATCGAACCAGCCTGTGCCTGGATGCTGACTATGTCGTCGAATAGCGCCCCTATCACATAGGGCGGCTCGATGTTCCACCTGAACTGCCCAAGCGCCTTCGAGATCCTCAACGCCTCCTGGCTGTACTCCTCTCCTTCTTCGATCTGAGAGAACTTGCCCAGCAGAAGAGGTCCTCTCAGTACATCCTTCCCGGTCTGGGCTTCCGGCGCTGGCTTGGACGCGGGCTTGGGAGCGGGCTTGGGAGCGGGCTTGGGAGCGGGCTTCGACGCGGGCTTGGGCGCTGGATTGGGCGGGGCCTTGGGCGTCTCCTCCTTCGGTGTTTCTTCCTCCTTCACCAATTCTACCTTCGGTGCTTGCTTGGGTTCCGGCTTCTCTTCGGCAAGTAGAGGTTTCACTTCCTCGTCGATCGGTGTCTTGATGATATTCATCAGGTCCTTGACTTGCAGGCTTGGTTCAACGCTATCGGATTTCCAGTGGTACTCGTTGCCGTATTCATCCACATGCGCGCCACCATCGATAAACTTCTCGGCATCTGATACCTCGGCGAGCTCGAAGGTGCGGAAGAAGGTGTGGAAGTTCCCCGAGAATCCTATAACCCTGAAAACGTCGTGTCCGTCGCCGTCGATTATGTCGACGGAGAGTCTCTTCAATTCTATCGTTTCTTTGTTATTATCATCCGGAAGAAGCGCCGGTGTTCTCTTGGCAGGAGTACCGACGACAGGAGCGCCGACTAGTGGGCTCACGGCAATTGTGGAAGGCTCACGTTCAATCTCTTCGCTCCCCTCGGGCTGTCTTATCTCTATGTTGTGGCCCTCATGGCTGATCCTGAAGAAGTTGATCCCTTGGGGAGTTAGGAAGGACTTGTTGATCTGGCAGGTGGCGCAAAAAGCCTCATAGTGGGCTGAACTCTCCTTGGCTGGCATCACGTCACCGTTCCTCCTCCTCACATAAGATTCCTTCCTCTCTAATCAACAGTCTTGCCGTTCCTGTATCTGGAGAACTCGACTAGTCTGTAATATGGTTCTTCTCAAGTGTGGTTACCCACCGCCTGTGCTTCTCCCTGAGGAGAGCTCTCTGAGTGCGCTTATGTCCGGTACTGTGCTCAAGATAGACTTGCAACTGACTCAGCTTGATGAATTCCAGACTTTCGATTTAGGACTTATCGAGTGCTGGTCTTAATTTGAAATCCATGTAGAAGAAGAGCCCGAGAAGATGCGCGGCTGTCGATACCCGCTCTGTCGAACTTCGTAAAAATGGGAGAAAGAACTAGGTTGTCCCTAGTTCTTCGGTCCTACTTTCAGTGCGCCTAATGAGAAGCGGTACTCTTGCTGGCTCAGGAAGGTGCTCTCGACGCCGGTCAGGACGACCATGACACGCGCATGGCCCTCCAGCGATGGGTCGACTCTCGCACCCCAGACGATTCTCACCTTCGAAGGTAGCGACTTTGTGACTAGTTCACCCGCTTTCGTTACCTCCTCCAGTGTTATGTCTTGGCCTCCGGTGACATGCACAAGCACCCCTTGGGACTTTGTGATGTCTCGGATGTCCAGCAGTTGTCCCTCTATTGCAGTCCGAACTGCGGTCTCGACTCTGTCCGTGCCCTTTGCCTCTCCTACACCGATAGCCGCAAGGCCTTTCCTTTCGGTGATGGCCCTGAGGTCCGCGTAGTCGATGTTGATGAGGCTCGCGGTTGTGATAGTCTCAGTGATGCCCTTGACGAACTGGCCGACCAGCTCGTTCGCCACACCGAGTGCCTGTTGCAGCGGAAGGTCCCCTGCAACCTTGGATAGCTTTGTGTTGTCGATTGCGACTACGGTGTCGCAGTCGGTCCTGAGCCCCTTCAGACCGTTCTTTGCGCTTTCGTACCGGTACCTCTCAACCGAGAACGGGAGTGTCACCACTCCGATTACTAGCCTTCCCGGCCTCCGAAGTTCCCGTGCGAGTACGCCTGCTGAGCCTGTTCCTGTTCCACCTCCGAGTCCTGCACAGATGAAGACGATGTTCGAGTTCTGAGTCTCCTTCACGAATTCCGCGATACTGTCGCGTGCCGCAAGGGCACCGCGCTCCGGATATCCACCCGCGCCCTGCCCGTGCATGAGCTTCTCGCCCATGAGGATCCGTCTGTCGGCTTTGGTTATACTGAGATGGGCCGCGTCTGTGTTGGCTGCTATTAGTTTGCCGCCGGAGATGCCCCGCTGCTTGATCCAGGAGACGATGTTGCTCCCCGCGCCACCGACACCTATCACGGTGACGTTGGGTCGAGCCATCCGCATTACTGCTTCGATCTTCTCACTTTCTAGGAAGTCCTGCCCCTCACTGCTGAGTTCCATTTTCAGATATTACACTTGAAACATCGTAAATAAGGCTTGTAGATGCTAAATCCATCTTTATCTTAACACCCGGGGTGGGGGGCGGGTCAGCGGCCCTTAACTGTCCTGTTAAGATAATTCGCTTAAACCCTATTTATCATCGCCTGCTCTTATCTTAACAGTCGACTTTTGGCATCAGCCCCCCCGCCAACCGTGACACAGATAGTCTGCGAGTGGGCTAGGGGCAGGAATGTCTTCAAGAGAAACAAGGTCCCGATCGAGAGGAAGGTCCAGGCGGCGATACTCTGCGCATCTGGTTTCTCCTACCGGCGAGCATCGGAGCTAACGGGTGGGGTCTCATACGTCGCAGTACATGACGCTTTCACGGCGATGACGAAAGCCCTTCCTCTTACAGAGAAGAAGCACAGAAGATGCATAGCGATCGACGAGACCGAGGCAAGGTTCAAAGGACGAGTCGGATTCTTCTGGCTGGCTAGAGACGCCGATACCGGCGAGCTAATGACCTTCAGATGTTCCCTTAGTGGCTCGCCGGAGGATGGAGCGAAGTTCATCGACTCGGTTCTGCGGTTCTGCACGAACCGTCCCCTCGTCCGGGTGGGGAGAGGTCCAAACTATCCACGAGCGCTGAAGAACCTGGACCTTCAGTTCCAGATCGACACCACTCCGATCAGCCCGTCAGGGATTAGGGAGAAGATAGGAAGATGGTTCCTCGGGAGCTGACATCCGTCTCATTCGCTCTTCAAAACTCACAGACGAATCAATCTTTGTAGAGTTCGACTCTCTTTACTTCTTGTGAAGAGTCAGAGCCAAAGATGGGAAGCATCTCCAGGGCGTACGCTCTTTCAGAGCTGGGGGAGTACGGCACGGCTGCGCAGGCCCTGAGGACAGAGCTGCTTGAATCGGTGTCGACGGGCGAATGGGTTGCACTCTGCGAATGGATCGCCGGCTGCCTCGAGAGGGTGGGGAAGCTCGATGAAGCGGGAGGCTGGTACGAGACAGCCGCGGACTTGTGCCTGCTCGAGCTGGGGACTCGTCCCACTGCTTCCGCCTCCGACGCATTGCATTTCTTCGAGTCGGCGTGCCTGTGCTACAAGCGCGAGGGGAGAGTAGTTTCCGCCTCACGCGTCGCTATGCTCTCGCGCGTGCTCGTCACCAGAAGCCCTCCCGCCTGAGAGCCCCGGGGGCCCTTACCGAAACAAAACGCAGCGCAGTGCGACTACTCCGCAGTCTCTCCCGGTGCTCCGACGACCCTCAACTTTCCTTGTCTCGGGACAGAAGCACGATAGGCCGTATCGAAGAGCGAACCCATCATCCCGGCGAAGTCACCGCTGTCTGACCATATCGCGACGTCCTTCGCGTTCCTCTTCCCCAGTGACTTATCGAGGACGAGCGAGATTAGAGTCTGAGACGTATCTGCCACCGATAGCCTGCCGAGCGCCGTTTCGTTCGAGTGCCTGAGATCACACCTATTCGAGAGTCCCTCTGCGGCCTCCATCGTGGACTCATCGACGCGGCTTATCAGGCGGACCTTGGTGCCTCTATCCGCGGCCTGATTCAGGCTGTCCGTCAACCCTACGACGTGAGAGAGCGCCAAGTCGCTCCGCGTCAATATCAGGTCGACTGACTTTGATGCTCCCCTCACCATCCTCCCGAGGTGGCCATAAATCTGCTCCCTGCCTTGAATCATCCTGAACTGCTGGTTCGAAGCCTTTGAATGGCTCCTTGGTAGATTTCTGCTCAGAGTGATGAGCTCCTCTTTCGCCATCTCCATCCCCTTGAGTTTCTGCATCTGTGCCCCTGTTATCGTTGTGATGAAGGACTCGAGAGGCTGTGAGCTGTAGGTCACTGGCTTCCCGGCCGAAGCGTGAATCAGGTTATCTTCGGCCAGCTTCTTCACGAGCTTGTATGCCTCAACCCTCCGCAGCTGGAGCGCCTTCGCGATCTCACCGGCGCTGCTCGAACCGCGCTTCACAATGTGAAGAAGGACTAGCGCTTCGCGTTCAGAGAGCCCGTAGAGTTCCAGGAGGTCTGCGGCTCTTCGTTCCAACCCTGACACTTCTCGACCCACTCCTTCATAAATGTAGATGTCATTTCTTCCAGAGAATTCCTCCATTCAGGCGGCAGGCGCCAACGCACCTTGACTAGGCGTATCTTCAGGTCAGCCGAATCGCAGTTTCGAAGTTATTGACTTTATCCTCTCCATCAGTTCTCTTACCCGGATCTTTCCAGCGACGGCCTCGATACGCTGAAGAACGACAGCGTCCTCAGTCGCTACGACGATGAGTCTTGTTCCCTCCTTGAAGCCGAGCTTGTCCCTGATCTCCTTCGGTATCACGACCTGGCCTTTATCAGAAACCCTGGTAACGTCGATGACCGGATCCTCCTTCATTAATCGAGCGGTTCCTAGAAGGATGTCATAAACATTGGCAGCCTAGAAGCATGAGTCCCAACGGCGAAAAGGTGTGGACGAGAGTAGGAGAGTTTGAGCCCCTAGCTCTTCAGTCCCATCTTGATTGGTCCTATTGAGACGCGGTACTGCGACTGCTGTGCGAGGAAGGTGCTCTCGATTCCCGTGAGGACGACCATGACTCTGACGTGCCCCCCAAGGGACGGGTCGATTCTTGCTCCCCAGACGACCCTCGCGCTTCGCGGGAGGGATTGCGTCACCATCTGCCCCGCACTCGTTACCTCCTCGAGTGTCACGTCCTGCCCACCGGCCACGTGGACGAGGACTCCCTTAGCCTTTGTAATGTCACGGATGTCAAGAAGCTGTCCATCGATGGCTGACCTTACGGCACTATCCATCCTGTGATCACCGGATGCTTGACCCACGCCGATTGCCGCCAGCCCCTTTCGTTCCATTATTGCCCTGAGGTCAGCGTAGTCGATGTTGATTAAACTGGCACTGGTGATTGTCTCTGTGATGCCCTTGACGAACTGCCCTACAAGTTCGTTCGCAACGCCCAGAGCGTCCTGCAGAGGCAAGTCGCCCGCGACCTTCGAAAGCTTGGTGTTGTCGATCGCGACGACGGTGTCGCAGTACTCGCGCAACCTCTCGAGCCCCTTCTTCGCGTTATTGTATCTGTAGCTCTCGACGGCGAACGGCAGAGTCACGACGCCGATTACGAGTCTGCTAGCGTCTCGAAGTTCTCTCGCGAGGTAAGCGGCGGCTCCCGTACCGGTACCCCCGCCGAGGCCGGCGCAGATGAAAACGATATTTGAGCGAGCCACTTCCTTTCGCATCTCCTCGATCGACTCTCGGGCTGCAATCTCACCTCTTTCGGGGTAACCACCGGCCCCCTGTCCGTGCATCGACTTCTCGCCGATGAGTATGCGCCTGTCAGCCTTGGTGATGCTGAGATGGGCCGCATCTGTGTTGGCTGCTATTAGTTTGCCCCCGGATATTCCCCGCTGCTTGATCCAGGAGACGATGTTGCTCCCCGCGCCACCGACACCTATTACGGTGACGTTGGGCCGAGCCATTCGCATTACTGCTTCGATCTTCTCCGATTCCATCAGGTCTTGGCTTTGGTCTTGGAAATTCGATTCCATTCTTCGTTCGACCATCTCATGTTGTTCTCGTTTATTAAGCCCTGTGAAGCGGAAATCTATATCTTACATTCGTGGGAAAGAAATCCTCGTTCGGGATTTCCTCCCTCTTTGGCTTGGATTCGCGAAGCTCGCGTGATCGCGCGAGAGGGGTTTGGCGACGAAGGTACTATCGGAGAAGGGAGTGGCGCTACTCAGCCGCTAACCGGCAGGCTTCTCTGAGAAACTCGGAGTCGAGCCCACCCGGGGGGGAAGGAGCCTCGGCTTCACGAGCGAGGAGGTCGAGAAGATGAACCTCGACTTGATCATCATCTACGAGAGCTCGGGCACGCCGAGCCTCTCCTGCCTCGCTTTTACCACTTTCT
>Ga0209157_1003941_pt1 | contig 11229 bp, 9 predicted proteins | sample GraSoiAngelo_135_FD_185892 | JGI IMG/M metagenome (GOLD analysis project Ga0209157, IMG submission 185892) | Grasslands soil microbial communities from the Angelo Coastal Reserve, California, USA - 14_0929_05_40cm (SPAdes) (version 2) | ecosystem: Environmental > Terrestrial > Soil > Grasslands ... | reverse complement strand
CGATCTTGCGCTGCGAGATCAGCGTGCCGGTCGGATTATTCGGATTGGGGACGAAAATCAGCCGCGTTTTCGGCGTAATTGCATGCAGCATCCCGTCGAGGTCCTGTTGATAATCGGGGCTCGGCACTTCGATGGTGCGCGTGCCGAAACAGGTCGCGAGCAGTTTATAAACAATAAACGCATACTGCGAGGTGACCACGTCACCACCTGGATTCAGAAACGCGTGGCCGAGAAATTCGATCACCTCATTTGAGCCGTTGCCGAGAATAATGTTCTCCGGAGCGAGACCGAGCTTCGCCGCAACGGCTTTGCGCAAGTAAAATCCGCCGCCATCCGGATAGAGGTGCGCATTTTCCAAAGCAACGCGCATCGCTTGAATTGCTTTGGCGGAAGGCCCCAACGGATTCTCGTTTGAGGCCAGCTTGACGATTGCGCCTGGTTCGACACCGAGTTCGCGCGCTGTTTCTTCAATCGGTTTTCCTGGCTCGTAAACGTTGAGATCGCGCAATTGTGCGTTCGCCAGCTGCCAGATCGAAGTCATGCGCGAGAGATTAGCTGGAAGTGTTCCAATTCGCCACGATGAATCCGCGATGTGGAATATCAGCTGGTCACGGTCACAGAGCTTAGGCGTGGTGCCCCTTCTTCCACGTTGCAGCGCTCGTAAAGACGACTGCGATCAGAATGGCCCAACTCTAACCGGCTTTGCTGAGATTGTCGGTGATTATTTCCCGATACTTCATGCGCGGCGGGCCGTTAGCGCGGCTTTACGGCGTAAGAAAAATCTTGCCTGTGTAAGGATCTTTTACTTCGGTTCCAGGCGGAAAACCGCGGACATCGATGTAACCGGTGTCTCGTGAGAACGGGCTGGTAACTAAGCCTTGTTTGCCCGGCACGGGAATTCCAAAGGGGAGATCGCTCTTTCCTTGTTTCGCCTCCGTGGTTGACTTCGCCACACGGACATTATGCTCATCCGGAGGCGCAGTGACTGGGCTGCCCGAAGTCTCACTATTCGAAACATCGCTCGACGGAGCTTCATTATGCTTACGACTGCTCCGGTGCGATCGCTGCTTCTGGCCTGGATGCGCGGTCGCGCTACGTAGCGCTCTAAAAAAGTCTCGGAAGGGCCCGGCTTCCGCCACATCAGTCGCGGTAAACAGAGTGAAGATCGACAACCAGATGACAATTGTGTGGAGCGACCGTTTCACAATCCGAGAATAATATCGAACCAGCCGATGGCCATGCGCGTCCTTTGATTGGAAAACAACAATGCGATCAACCACGCAAAGCTTCGCAGTCGCTCACACAATGCCGTGATTCGCATTTACGATGAAACGGGCAACGTGATCGAGAAATATTACTACGACGCGATCTAGACAGAATTAGTAGTCGCCAAAATGATGTTCTCTGCGAACGCGGAGATTGCAGCGGGCGGCGCTGTCTCTACAATTGATGGTCATGACTGACAGCGAAATCATTTATCTCGATAACAATGCGACCACGCCGCTCGACCCGGCGGTGATCGAGGAAATGCTGCCGTTTTTGAGGGAATGTTACGGCAACCCTTCGAGCGGCTACGCCTTTGCCGCGAAAGCGCGAGAAGCTGTCGATCTTGCCCGGGAGCGACTGGCGGCGTTGCTGGGATGCGAGCCGCCGGAAATTGTGTTCACCAGCTGTGGGACGGAATCGAATAACGCGGTCATCAACTCGGTGCTGCAATTTGAACCGCACGGCAAACATATCGTGACCAGCGCCGTCGAACACAGCGCCGTGCTGCATCCCTGCCAGGATCTCATCAAAAGAGGGTGCGACGTGACATTTCTCAGCGTGGATCAAGATGGCCGTGTCGATCTTGGCGAATTGGAAGCGGCCATTCGCCCGGAAACGGCACTGGTCTCGATGATGTGGGCAAATAACGAGACCGGCGTGCTATTTCCGGTGGAGAAAATCGCTGAACTCTGCCGGGACAAAGGCGTGCTCTTTCACACAGACGCCGTGCAAGCCGTCGGGAAAATCCCGATTGGTGTTCGCGATACCGCGATCAATTTTCTTTCCCTTTCCGCGCACAAATTTCATGGACCGAAGGGCGTCGGCGCGCTTTATGTCCGTCGCGGAACACGTTTTCACCCATTGATCGCCGGCGGCGGCCAGGAAGACGGACGCCGGGGCGGAACGGAAAATGTCGCGTCGATTGTCGGGCTGGGAAAAGCAGCCGAGCGCGCGCTCGAATATCTGACAGAAGGCAAAACGCATATTCGTTCGATGCGCGACCGATTTGAGAAAGCGATTCTCGAAAGGGTAAGCGGCGCGTCTGTCAACGGCGCGCGGGCAGCGCGAGTTCCAAACACGTCGAGCTTTTCATTCGAGGGAATCGAGTCGCCGGCGGCGCTTCTCCTGCTAGATCGACATCGCATTTGTTGCTCAGCGGGGTCGGCGTGTCGCACCGGTTCGCAGGAGGCGTCGCATGTGCTCCGGGCAATGGACTCGATCGGAGACCGCGCGCGGCGCAGCCTGCGGTTTTCGTTCAGCCGATTCAACACCGACGCGCAAATCGATCGCGCGATCGAAATGGTTCCGAAAGTTATCGCGAAGCTTCGGGAGATGACGACACCAACTCAGGCAAGCGCGGTCTCTGCCGCAGTGACGGCTCAGTGAGCCCCGCCAAAGACGAAAGCCAATGCTAATGGCGCTGCACGAATTCTTGGAAAAGATCGACGAGCCAGTTCAAAAAATTGCTCAGATTGGTCAGCAAATTCGCGCCGAAGCCCGCGAACGTGATTTGTGGTGAGGCGAGGATGAGCATCACGCTGAGCAACAGGAAGTTCATGAGGTAGATCACGATCAGCGAAAAAAATGTGCCTTGCTCGCTCAGATCAGTCTGATTTTTCGGGATCATCCAGCAGGTGAACGTGAAATGGAATGCCCAGGTCGCGCCGATCACGGCATAAAGCAGTCGGCCATACGGCTGCACGTTTAGAAAAAAGCTGAGCACGCCGTACGCGGCGATCGCCAGAATGCTGTAGAGCGGGAAAAAATAGGGTGCCAGCGCGATCCAAAAATTGTTCCGGTTCGTGACGACGTGGCCGCCGTCGCGACCGACGCGAAACCGGCTGACGCGTCCGCCCATTAGCCAAACCCAAAGCGCATGTGTGAGCTCGTGTCCGAGGACATAAATGACGATTGGGCGCGGCAGGCCGAAGAAGGCGATGAGCCACAGCACCGCTCCCAACGAGAAGAACCAAAATTCTTCGCCTGCCCACAGTCGTTGCGTCATGGTTGCGCGCGCAAAGACAGTGAAAAATGTCTGAGTAAGAACGGCGCAGATCGGCAGCAGAAAAATCGCGACGATAAATTTCACCCAGCGAGTAGGTACAGTGAGCGACTCGAGCGGAGCGACGAAGCTTCTCGCTGTCCCGCGCGCAACACTTTGGACAACTTTCCGGCCGCGTTCGGATTTGCGCTTTGCGCGATTGCTTTTCGATCTTCGCTTCGTTGCAGCCAAGGTTGCCGCAGATTACGCAGATTTACACAGACAAAAGCAAGGCAGAACTGCGGATTAAGCGAATATGGCGCGGATCTCCCCAGAGTTACAGAATCATGCGCGCCCCATGTAAGCGCCGGTGCGGGTGTCGATCTTGATCGTTTCGCCTTCCTTAATGAAGAGAGGGACGTTGATTTTCTTTCCAGTCTCGAGCGTCGCCGGTTTCGAGACGTTGCTGGCGGTGTCGCCGCGAACGCCTTCCGGAGATTCGGTCACTTTCAGGCTGACGGACGCCGGCAACTCAACCTGCACCGGTCTGCCCTCGGCGTAGATCACCTGGACAGCGAGATTTTCGACCAGGTAATCGCTGGCGCCGCCGATCAAATTTTCCTGCAACGTGATCGTGTCGTACGTGTCCGGGTCCATGAAATGATATCCGTTCCGGTCTTTGTAACTGAACTCGAGCGTTTTTCGCTCGATCTGGACCAACTCCACTTTGTCCGTCGATCCGAAACGGACATCAGCGCTTTTGCCTGTGTTGATGTAACGAATGATTGCCTGGACAAACGCGCGCAAGTTCCCCGGCGTACGATGATGCCCTCGAGCACAATGGCGGGGTTGCCATTGTATTTGATGGCCATTCCTCTGCGAAGATCGTTAGCTGGGATCATGGGAGCGCGGACGTTACACGCGGTTAGAGCAACTTCAAGCGCGTGAGGTCCTGCGAATCGACGACGCCCACAGGCACATTGTCATCATCGATCACGACAAGGTCGTCGATGCGATGGCGATCCAGCAGATTCAAAACCTCGACCGCCAGTTTGTCTTTGTGCACGGTCACGGGATTTAATGTCATCAGGTCTGCTACGAGTCGTTCGCCGATTTTGGAGTCGGTTTGAAAATGCCGGACGAAATCGCCATGCGTGAATATGCCGACTAATTGTCGATCTTCGCCGATAACGACCGCCGCGCCAGCGCGAACGCTAGTCATGACCCTGAGCACGTCGCGGATCGGTGTATTGGTGGAGACGATGGCCATCGCTTCCCGGGGTCGCATGATTTGATGCACCCGCATGAGCAGGCTACGGCCAATCGTTCCGCCGGGATGAAACTTCGCAAAATCTTCCTTGTTAAACCCGCGCGCCTCTAGGAGAACCATGGCCAACGCGTCGCCCAGGGCCAGCATCACCGTCGTGCTCGAGGTCGGGGCCAGATTCAGCGGACAAGCTTCCTGTTCGACGTTTACATCCAGAAAGAGATGAGCGTTTTGAGCGAGGGTCGATTTCGGATTGCCGCACATCGCGATGATCCTTACTTGGAACCGCGCGATAGCCGGCAGAACCCGGAGCAATTCCTCCGTTTCGCCGCTCGCGCTTAACGCAAGCACGACGTCGCCGTCGGCGATCATGCCGAGATCGCCGTGCAACGCGTTGGAAGAATCGAGCACCACGGCCGGCGAGCCGGTGCTGGTAAGCGTGGCGGCGATTTTCGCGCCGATGTGCCCGGATTTTCCCACGCCGAGCACGACCACTTTTCCGCGCGCGTCCACAGTTTCCCGGATCAGTTCGACAGCACGCGAGAAATTTTCGCCCAACCGCTCCCGGAACCGCTTGAGCTCAAAAATTTCTATCTCCAGGACACGTCTGGCCTTTTCAAGGTAGTCCATCGAACTATATAATGTGGGCAGGCGTGATGAGGGGCAAGAATTTGCACGCCCGTTGGAAAGGAAAAACATGAAGACATTAATGATCGCGATCCTGGCCGCGCTGGTTACAACTGCTTCGGCTCAAACATTCCGGGCGCCGATCGGCCCGCAGCAACCGGTAAGACCAATGCCTACGCCGCCGCCGATGATAGCGCACCCCGAAGTGCAGGGAGTAATTCCGCGCGCATTTAGCGACGCGCGTAACCCGTTACAGATGATCAATCCGTGGGCACCGCCACGATATGGCACCTGGGTGGAAAGCACAGCATTCGATCCCGACAACCCCGGGAAATGGAAGGGCATTAAATTTTTCGAAATCATCTTCTGATAAATCCGAAATCCGATAGCCCGGTCGTCGCATGCTATTGCGCGACGTTTCTGAAACCGGAGATGTTGCACATCTACCGGCAAATCACCGCACTTGAGCGCGTCTCGCCTGTGGTCGTTGCGCAGAAACGCGAAAACGCGGACCGGTTTCCATTCGATAAGATCGATATCGTTCCAAAACCGGCGCTGCATTTTCTGCGGCGCTTCTGGTTTCGTCAGTTGCGCGATAAGCCATGGCAGATTTCACCAGGGGAATTAAGCGCGCTAACAAGCATGCTGAAAAAAAGAAACGCCCGGCTCTTGCATATCTATTTTGGTCAAATCGCTGTCCATCTTCTGCCGCTGATTCGTGCGTGGCAGCCTTCGATTGTTTCCTTCCACGGCGCAGATGTGATCGTGGACATGCACAAGCCGGCGTATCAAGAAGCCACGCGACAGATGCTCGATGCGGTCAAGCTTGTTCTTGTGCGCTCGGAATCGTTGCGCCGCGCAGTTGTCGATCTTGGTGGCAACCAAAACAAGATCGAAATCCAGCGCACCGGTATTCCGCTGGAGGAATTTCCCTTTCGCGAACGCAATTTCGTCGCCGCGGCGAGCGAATGGAAATTTGTGCAAGCGGGCCGTTTGGTCGAGAAGAAGGGGTTGCCGGTCACGCTTCGCGCTTTCGCAAGTTTTCAGAAGCAGTATCCGAACGCTAAGCTAACAATCGCCGGTGAAGGGCTGTTGCTCGATCGACTTCGGGACTTGGCGCGCGAACTCAAGGTCGAGCATCATGTTTCGTTTCCTGGTTTCATTTCGCAGGTGCAAATGCGCGATCTCTATCATGCGTCGCACATTTTTCTGCATCCGAGCGAGACCGGCCCCGACGGAAATCAAGAAGGCATTCCAAATTCAATGTTGGAAGCAATGGCGACCGGGATGCCGGTGTTCGCCACGCAGCATGGCGGGATCCCCGAAGCGATCGAGAACGGCGTGAGCGGCGTGCTCGTGCCAGAGCATAGTCATGAACAGCTGGCCCAAGCGCTGCTCGACGCAGCGCAAGATCCCGATTTTCTATCGCGAATCGCTCACAACGGGGCCGAATTCGCCCACAAAAATTTCAATCTCAATGAGCAAGCACGCCAGCTGGAAAATGTTTATCTCAGATTGTTGTAGCGGTGCTTATGCCAACTACCGAACCATTGATCAGGCATTTGACACCAACGCCTCTACCAATCGCGGCTTTACTGATTGTTACTCACCATCCGCGCCGCAGCTCCGGACGCAGCCGGGGATGGCCGCGCTACTTCCGCACAAAGCGGGCGAAAAATTCTGCCAATTGTGAACGGATTGCTTGAAAGGAGAGCCGCTCCAGTGCGATTCCTTGCGATTGGGCGACGATCGCGCCACGCGATTCCGCATTTTTCAACAAATTGAGCGCGACGGAAGCGATCTCACTAAAGCTCCGCCCCTCGCCACAAGTTTTTGGGAATGCAGTTCTCTCAATCGCGCCATCGCCGCCGACGCAAACAGTGCGGGCGAGTAGTGCATCGCCCGCGACCTGGCCGGGCACGTGACTTCGGTCCAGTTGCAAAATGATCTTGTGCCTGGCCACCATGCGCACGTAATCCGGATACGATTTTTCGTCCTCGATAACGCGAAATTTTCCCTCCGGAAATTTTAGCTCCCAAAGCAGTCGCCGCGCTTTGTATCCATCCAGATTGAGGACGGTGACCGGCTCGCCCGTTGCTTCACAGAGTTGCCGCGCGACCAATAGCGCCGCGAAATGGTTGCGGGAAGGCACATCCCATTCGCGCGTCCCCACGAAAATCCCCGATCGCTCATCGGGCGGCACCGAAAAGTCCCATCGCGAGTCTTCCACTGGGTAAGGCGTTGGGACAAACGCAACGGTGGCTGGATCATGGTTCCAACGGGCGCGCTGATAGATTTCCGCGGCTTCTGGCGTCGTGGCGATGCATCCATCAGCTTGTCCCAGAATGTTCATGAAACGAGACAGCTTCGCGCGATCGCATAACTGCTGGGCGATCTGATGCAGACCGGTTTCCTTTAAAGAAACGGCGACAATGCGACCGTGTTTTTTTAGTTGGCCTAACGCGCGCTCTGAAGCTCTGAACTCTCCGCGCAACAGAAGAAGAACCGGTGTTCCTTCCGCGATCGCGCGTCGGACATCGTAATGGAAAGCGCCGCGCGTGCATGCCGCGTAAGCGTGAAAATTGATCGGCGGATGTTCTCCTGCGCCCGGCTCGATTGTTTCGCTGAAATGCTGTTCCGGATCGCGACCGCTCGGATTAAGAACAGTTAACTTAAAATCGCTCGCGACTTCCAACGCCATCGCTTAGTTGCTAGGATCACTTGGACGCGGCGTTGCCGATTTCAAAAGCGTTTCATCCACACTTTCTTGGTCGAGCGGTTTAACGGGTATCGCCCGGGGAACCGCGCGTCGAATCTCGACGGGTTTTTCCTGCGGCTGGACCGAGATCGCTTTCCTGATCGGAATGACCTCTGTTGTTTGATTGGATGACTCGCCTCCGGATTTCGTAATAGTTGCAGGCGGGCGATTAAGGTCAGCCGCTCCTCCCGAAGTCGGTGTTGCCCGGCTGGCGTCTATCGCATTGTCGATCTTTTCGTTTTCGGCTGTCTCCTTTTTTGCTTCCGGCGTCGGCTCCGGTTTCAAGGTTGGTTTGAGTGAGTTGTATGGGTCTTTGTCAGCCAACAACGTCGGGCCTTTCAGGACGACTGGCGTGACTCTACTCAGATCGACAGCCAATTCCGCACGCGGCAAATCGCTAGCCGGAAGGTCACGCGCGAGACGAGCACGCGGTTCGCCATGGACGTTGCACGGCTCAGTGGGCATCTGCGCAGCTGTGGCGATCTCCATGTAAGTCGTACGTCGTTGAAAAGTATCGCCGTTACCCGTTTTCACGACGTCATAACATTTGTCGGTCGCGAGCAAGCCGGATCGCGAACAAATTTCCACCTGCTTCAGGCTTACCGACTGTCTAATTTCGCGGGGCGGATAATGCTGTGCTGCGGCGTTTATGATATCGATCCACACCGGCAGGGCGAGATCGCGCCCAAACGCCCCACGATAAATTTTTTGCGGCTTGTCAAAGCCTGTCCAAACTGCGCAGGTAAAGTTGGAATCGTATCCGGCGAAAAGCGCGTCGGTAAAATCGTAGGCCGTGCCGGTTTTCCCTGCCGCTGGGATTTTTCGTAGCCCAAATTGCGTGTAAGCGGCTCTCCCCGTTCCCGATTGCAGTGCATCGACAAGACAGGAATGCACTTCGTACGCGGTTTCAGGTTTGATCACGTTTTTGCGCGTGCGATCGCGCTTCGCATCCCAGACGAGTGTTCCGTCTTTTTCCTCTATCCGCTCCAAAACGTGCGATGCATTCGGACGCCAGCCGCCATTTGGGAAAATCGTGTAGGCGAGCGCGAGCTCGGCCAGCGTGATCTCGCTGCTGCCAAGAAATGTTGCAGGATAAGGACGAAGCAGAGACTGAATGCCCGCCGCAGAGCAAAGCTGCAGCACGGGATCGATGCCAGCGTCCATGCCGAGACGGACGGTTGCGCCATTTTTGGATTTCGTCAGTGCTTGCCTAGCGGTTATTGGACCTTCGTAGCGATTCTCTGCGCTTTCTGGGCCCCACTCACCAAGGATACCAGTCGTGCCGCCAATCATCACTGCGCGATTATCGAGGGGCGAATCTTCCACAAGCGATCCCGGGAACATCCCTTTCTCAAAAGCAGCCGCATAAACGAGCGGCAACATCGCTGTGCCAACTGGCCGTTTCGCTTGCAGCGCGCGGTCGTACTGGTTGTGCTCGAAATCGCGCCCACCGACAAGGACCAAAATGTCGCCCGTCTCATTATCCAGTCCGATCACCGCGCCCTGAAGATACTCGGGCGCAGGCTGGTCAGACATCGCTCCGTTCGCTTTCGCTTTTCGAAAAGTGGCTGCGTATTCGGCATAAGTCTGATGATTGTACTCAGGATTCTTCTCGATCCGCTCGAGGTTCGCGCGGAGAGAATCCTCGGCTACCTTCTGAAGATCCACGTCGATTGTGGTGTGAATGCGAAAGCCTTCGTTCTTCGCCCGGTCCCACCCGACGGCGGCGATGACCTGCTGGCGGATGTAATCGACAGCGTAGCTTTGCCCCTGCGCATTCTGCCGGCTACCAACGACGATTTTTTCCGCTCGCGCGCTCGCACATCTTTCACGACTGATGAAGTCAAGATCGCGCATGCGATCGAGCACATAATTGCGCGCTTCGCGTGAAGCGGCGCCATCGCTCCAGGGAGATAATTTATTTGGGCTCTTGATTAAACCGGCAAGTGTCGCGCACTCCGTCAGCGACATTTCGCGCGCAGATTTGCCGAAGTAACCTCGCGCCGCCGCTTCCGCGCCGTAGAGCCCACCGCCGAAATAAATCCGGTTCAGGTAAAGTTCCATGATTTTCTGTTTGCCGAAGTTCTCTTCGATCCGGCGGGCTAGAAAAATTTCGAGCAGCTTTCGGCGAAGCGTTTTTTCCTTGAGCGAAAAACTGTTGCGCGCCAGTTGCTGCGTAATAGTGCTGCCGCCCTGCCGGACATGACCGGCCGTCAAATTCTTCAAAGCCGCGCGGATGATTCCGAGTAAATCGTACCCATGATGTTGATAAAATTTGGCGTCTTCCACTGCGACAACGGCGTTGATAAGGTCCCGGGGCAATTGATCGTACGGTACTGTCTCCCGGTTTTCGACGTAGATTTGGCCGAAGATTTTTCCGTTGCGATCGAGAATCACACTCGCTGATTCCATTTGTTCGAGTTTGTTCAGATTGAACCTCGCTGCCTGGGCTTCGAGATCCGCGACCACAATGGAAAGGTAAACAGCAAAGGCAACGCCGAGCGCCGCAATCAACGCGATCGGAACATAAAATTCGGGCCGCGAATGCCAGGGGCGACGGAAACCGTAGCCTGGCGTCAGATATGTCGTGGACGGTCTCAAGAGCTGGAGAATTTAAGAGCGAAACGCTCAACCCTCAATGCCCAACATCCAACGCCAATTCAGAGCACAGAAGTTGAACATTGAGCATTAAACGTTGAGCCTTGGACGTTGAACACGCAGGACGGAAATCTCGCGCTAATCAGAGTGATTCGCGCTGAAATTGAAAAACATGGGCCGGTCTCATTTGCCTGGTTCATGCAACAGGCGCTCTATCATCCTGAGCACGGATATTATTCCTCTGGCCGTTGCGCCATTGGCCGGCACGGCGACTACTTCACCAACGTAAGCGTCGGGCCACTGTTCGGGCAATTGCTGGCTGCGCAATTAGCCGAGATATGGGGACGGCTCGGCAATCCGGATAAGTTTGTTGTTGTCGAGCAAGGCGCGCATCACGGCGAATTTGCACGCGATGTTCTCGAATCGGCGCGCAAACAGTGGCCGAATTTCTTTGCGGCTTTGCGCTACCGGATCGTCGAGCCGTTTTCAATCTTACAAGATCGACAATCGCAAACTCTCCAATCGCTTGCCGACAAGGTCGAATGGTACGATTCAATCGAGGCGCTGGGACCATTTATAGGAGTTCATTTCTCCAACGAATTACTGGATGCCATGCCGGTGCGACTGATCGCCGGCGGCACGGAAAAATTGGTCGATTGTGATGGCAAGAACTTTGTGTTTGTCGAGAAACCGCTCCGCGAGTCGGGAAAGTTCAACCAAGCGGCCCTGGAT
>Ga0209157_1003938_pt1 | contig 11236 bp, 8 predicted proteins | sample GraSoiAngelo_135_FD_185892 | JGI IMG/M metagenome (GOLD analysis project Ga0209157, IMG submission 185892) | Grasslands soil microbial communities from the Angelo Coastal Reserve, California, USA - 14_0929_05_40cm (SPAdes) (version 2) | ecosystem: Environmental > Terrestrial > Soil > Grasslands ... | reverse complement strand
TCGGCGGTGGGCCGCGGCGCGGCGCGCCGGCTGGCGTGCGGCCTCGTGCGCCTCGCCGTCCGCCACCCGGCGCGCCGCTGGCGCTACGGCGAGCGGCTCCGGGTGGAGACGCGGCTCCGGGCGCCGCGCAACTTCGAGAACCCGGGCCGCTTCGACTACGTCGGGCGCCTCGCCCGCCAGGGCGTGCGCGTGACCGCCTCGGCGTGGAACGGCGATCAGGTCGAGCGCCTGCCGGGGCGCGCCCGCGGGCTCCGGGCGCGCCTCGAGCGCTGGCGCGAGCGGCTCGCCGGGGCGATGGCCGCCGCCGTCCCGCCCCCCGAGGGCGCGGTGCTGCGCGCGCTCATCGTCGGCGACGAGGAGGGCATCGACGCGGACCTGCGCGAGGCGTTCACGCGCGCCGGCGTGGTGCACGTGCTCTCCATCTCGGGCCTGCACGTCGGCCTGGTCGCGGCGGCCGGCTTCTGGCTCGCGCGCCGGCTCCTCGGGCAGAGCGAGCGGCTGCTGCTCGCCCTGGACGTCGAGCGGCTCGCCGCGCTCGTGAGCCTCGGGCCGGTGGCGCTGTACACGGCGCTCGCGGGCCTCGGGGTCGCCACGCTGCGCTCCGCGATCATGGTCGCGGCCGCCGTCCTGGCCGGGCTCCTCGGCCGCCGGGCCGACGTGCTCCGCACGCTCGCGCTCGCGGCGCTCGTGCTGGCGCTCGTCTGGCCAGGGACGCCGCTCGAGATCGCCTTTCAGCTCTCGTTCGCCTCCGTGGGGGCGATCGTGTGTGGGATGCGGCGGCTCGCGCCCGCCGCGCCGGCGGGGTCGTGGCGCGCGCGCCTCTCGGCGGCCGCGCTCGTCTCCCCCTGCGCGCTCGTCGGGACGGCGCCGCTGACGGCCTTCCACTTCCACCAGGTGTCGCTGGTGGGACTGGTCGCCAACCCGCTCACCATCCCGATCTTCGGCTCCGCGGTCGTGGTCCTGGGGCTGGTGGGGGCGGTCCTGGAGCCCGTCGCGCCGCCCGCCGCGGCAGCGCTCTTCCGCACGGCGGGCCTCGTGCTCTGGCCGGGCATCGCCCTGGTGCGCGCGCTCGCGAAGCCGGCCTGGGCGGCGGTCGACGTGCCGATCCCGAGCCTGCTCGAGCTGGCGCTCGTCTACGGGCTCCTCGCGGGTCTCCTCCTGCTGCCGCGCCGCGGCGCGCGCGCGCTCGCCGTCGTGGCGCTCGCGGGTCTGGTCGCCGACGCGGCGTGGTGGGTACACGAGCGGTACTGGGCCGAGCGCCTGCGCGTGACCTTCCTCGACGTGGGGCAGGGGGATGCCGCGGTCCTGGAGCTCCCCGGGGGCCGCGTGCTGGTGGTCGACGCCGGCGGCTTCCCGGGCGGCGACTTCGACACCGGGGCGGCGGTGGTCGGCCCCTTCCTCTGGACGCGCAAGATCCTCCGCGTCGACGCGCTCGTCATGACCCACGCGCACCCCGACCACTCGGGCGGCCTGCCGTACCTGCTCGCGCACTTCCGCCCGCGCGAGTTCTGGTGGACGGGCGTCCCCGGCGACGGCGTCGAGTGGGGGCGCCTCGAGGCGGCGCTCGCGGCGAGCGCGACCCGGGTGCGCCTCCTCACCACGGGCGCATCGCTCGCCGCCCTCGCCGGCGCGACCGAGGTCCTGCACCCGCCGGACGGCGGCGGCTACGCCTCGCTCAACGACTCGTCCCTCACGCTGCGCGTGCACGAGGGAGCGACCGCCGTGCTCCTGACCGGGGACATCGAGGCGCGCGCCGAGGAGCGGCTCCTCCTCGCACCGGATCGGTTGCCGGCGGCGGTGCTGAAGGTCCCGCACCACGGCAGCCGCACCTCGAGCACGCCCCGCTTCGTCGACGCGGTGGCGCCCCGCCTCGCGGTCATCTCGGTCGGCGCCGACAACCGCTACCGCCTCCCCTCTCCGGAGGTGGAGGCGCGCTACCGGGCACGCGGCACGTGCGTGCTGCGCACCGACCGCTGCGGCGCGATCGCCGTCACCGCCGACGGCGCGCGGCTCGAGGTGGGGACGGGGCGGCCGGGCTGCGCGTGCGCGGCTACGCCGCCTTGGAGAGGCCGTGGCGGAGCGCGTACATCACGAGCCCGACCCGGTCGCGCACGCCGAGCTTCTGGTGCGAGACGGGGGTGAGGGAACGCGTGACCGAGCGCACGCTCGGGCAGGAGCCGAGGGCCTGACTCCGCAACCGATGTGCCGGTGGGCCGCGCATTCCGCGCCTCTGCCAGGCAGACCCGGCGGCGGAGTCTCGCATTGCCGCACGATGGGGAGAATCGGCGAGCTCCGCCGTCCGGCGGGGAGCCGGGCGCGCACCGCGTTGACTTTGCGGGACCCCGCCTCTATCGTTCCCGCATGATCGAAGAGGCAGGCACGCCAACCGCGCGGCTCGTCTTGACGCCCAGGGCGGTTGAGATGGTGAAGCAGGTGCGGGCGAAGGAGGGGTTCTCGGAGGCCCACGCGCTCCGCGTCTCGGTGGTTGGGGGCGGATGTTCGGGGTTCAGCTACCAGCTCGACTTCGACGAGCACCCGCGAGAGGGGGACCAGGTGCTCGAGTACGATGGGATCCGGGTCCTGGTCGATCCGGCCAGCGCCGCGTACCTGGCCGGCACCGAGATCGACTTCGTCTCGCGCCTCCACGGCGGCGGCTTCCAGTTCTCGAACCCGAAGGCCACGCACACCTGCGGCTGCGGCTCGTCGTTCGCGGTGTAGGAGCAGGCGGGCCATGAGCCCGCGTGCCGCTCTCGTGTACGAGCACGTCGCCTTCGACCTCGACGGCACGCTGATCGACTCGCGCGCCGATCTGACCGCGGCCGTGAACCACGTGCTCCGGCGCCTCGGCCTCGCGGAGCTGCCGCCCGCCACGCTCTACCGCTACGTGGGCGACGGCGCGCGCGTGCTGGTCGAGCGCGCGCTCGGCTCCGACCACCAGGACCGGCTCGAGGCCGGAGTCGAGGCGTTCATGGCCTACTACGCGGCGCACCTCCTCGACGCCACGCGCCCGTACCCGGGCGTCGAGGCGGCGCTCGCCGCTCTCGCCGCGCGCGGGGTCGCCTGCTCGGTGCTCACCAACAAGCCCGAGGCGATGAGCCGCGCGATCTTGACCGGGCTCGGGCTGGCGGCGCGCTTCGTCGCGATCCTGGGCGGGGACTCGCTGCCCGTGCGCAAGCCCGATCCCACCGGCCTGGAGCAGCTCCGGGCGCTCACCGGAACGGCGCGCGAGCGCATGCTGCTGGTGGGGGACTCGGGCATCGACCTGCGCACCGCGCGCGCGGGCGGAGTCGCATTCTGCGGCGTCGCCTGGGGGCTCGCGCCCGAGGCGCTCGCCGAGGCGGGGGCGGGCCGGATCATTGCGCACCCGCGCGAGCTGGTCGCGGTCGTGGAGGGCGGGTGAGCGATCCCGTCCCGTTCGCGCGCAGCGGCGCCTACCCGCCCCGGCCGGGAAACGCCGTCCGCCCGCTCGTCGACGGCGAGCCCGCCTTCCGCCGCATCGCCGCGGCGGTCGAGTCCGCGCGCGCGAGCGTGTGGGTGACGGTGGCGTTCGTCGAGCGCGACCTCGTGCTGCCCGGTGCGCGCGGCACGCTCTTCGATCTCCTCGACCGCGCCGCGGCGCGCGGCCTCGACGTGCGCGCGCTCTTCTGGCGCGAGCCGGAGCTCGGCCGGCTGCTGCCCGGCGCGTCGCACTTCGCCGGCGGCGCGGAGGAGCGTGCCTGGCTGGCGGCGCGCGGCACGCGCTGGCTCGCCCGCTGGGACCACCTGCCGCGCTACTGCCATCATCAGAAGAGCTGGCTCGTCGACGCCGGCCGGCCGGGGGAGGTCGCCTTCGTCGGCGGCATCAACCTCGACCACGGCTCGCTCGTGCCGCCCTGCCACCCGCCGACGGGCTCCGCCGACGGCGACGACATCTACGCCAACATCCACGACCTCTACCTCGCGCTCGGCGGCCCTGCGGCCACCGACGTGCACCACAACTTCGTGCAGCGCTGGAACGAGGCGAGCGAGCGCGACCGCCCGGACGGCGCGTGGCCGGACGCCGAGCGGGCGGGCCGCCTGCCGTTCCCCGCCGCGCTGTCGCCGCCCGCCGGCGCCACGACCGTGCAGATCACCCGCACCGTGCGCGGGAGGCGCTATCGCGACCCGACCGCGGCGCCGGGTGCCGCGCCGTTCCCGATCGAGGGCGGCGAGCGGAGCGTCCTCGAGCAGTACCTGGCGGCCGTCGGCGCCGCCCGGCGCACCATCTACCTGGAGAACCAGTTCCTGCACGCGCCCGAGGTGCTGGCGGCGCTCGACGCCGCGCTCGGGCGCGGCGTCGAGGTGGTGTTCGTCGTGCCCGCGGTCCCCATGGCGGAGATCGGCGCCGCGCGCCGCGATCCGCGCGCGGCCGCGGTGTTCGCCCAGCTCGAGGCGCTCGCCCGCCTGGTGCGGCGGAGCGCGCTACCAGGACATCTACGTGCACGCCAAGGCCGCGCTCGTCGACGACGCGTGGGCGACCGTCGGCTCGACGAACGTGGCGAACCGCTCCTTCTACGCCGACACCGAGCTGAACGCGTCACTGTGGGATGAGGGGACGGCAAGGGCGCTGCGCGTGGCGCTCTTCGGCGAGCACTTGGACGTCGACACCGCCGCGCTCGACGCTCGCGCGGCGCTCGCCCTCTTCCGGGACGTCGCGCGCGCGAACCGCGAGCGCCGCACGCGCGGCGAGCCGCTCCAGGGCCTGGCCTTCGCGCTCGAGCCCGCCCGTTACGGAGCCTAGCCCCCCGCTCACGACGGTGACCGTGGCCGCGGAGCGGCAGCGTGTGTACCTCAGCGATTTGCCACGCAAGTGGAGGCGCGGTCTCCGGCGCGCTCGCAAACGACTCAAGCGGGTCGAGTGGGCGATCTTCTTCTCGGAGACCCGATCCGACTCCCGCTGCCGCTGCGCAAGCGGGGTAAAATGAGTTCGCCCTCTGTGCTCCCCGCAGCCCGCAGCGCGCCAGCGCGCCGCAACCACGTGGGGACCGTGTCTCTCGTGGTGGCCGTCGGCGGCGCGGCCGCTTGCCACCTGGGCCTCCAGGGCGGACCCTTCGCCAGCGCGACCTGGCTCCGCATTGTCGCCGCGGGTTTCGAGGCAGCGACGGTCGGCGGGTTCGCGGACTGGTTCGCAGTGACCGCCCTCTTTCGGCATCCCCTCGGTCTCCCGATCCCGCACACGGCGATCATTCCGACCCGGCGGGCGAAGATCATCGAGGGCATCGTCACGATGGTCGAGGAGGACTGGCTCTCCCCCGACGTGATCAGCGCGCGGCTGGCGCGCATCGCGCCCAGCACCCTGGTCGTCGATTGGCTGCGCGACCCGACGCACGTCGAGCGAGTCTCTGCCCCAGTGCGCGACGTGCTGCGCGGGCTCACGCCCACGCTCAGCGGTCCGGAAGCGGTCGGCTTCCTCGAGCGAACGCTCCAGCGCCAGCTCCGGGAGTTGCCCGTCGATGCCGCGGCGGGCGCCTGGCTTCGTCGCGCGGTCACGAGCGACGGGGCCGGAACAGCCTTCGCGACCGTAGCGCTTTCGCTCGCTAACCTGGCCGAGCGCCCTCGCACCGCGACTGAGCTCCACTGGTGGCTCGACCGCTCGGCGCGCACGCTGCGCGCAGGTGGAAAGCGGCTCGTTCCCTTCGTGCTGCGACGCCGCTTCGTGCAGCGGCGACTCGTCGATGCCGCCTGCGGCTACGCTGCGGCCGAGCTGCGTGCGGCGGCGGGAGACCCGCAGCACCCTCTCCGCCAAGTGGTGCAGGGAGCGCTGCTCCGCTTTGCCGAGCGGCTCGAAGAGGGGGATGCGAAGGCGCTCGCCGACGCTGGCCGGCTGCGGACCGCGGTCGTCGAGAGCCTCGAGGCGGACCCACTGGTGCGCGCCGCGCTCGCGCGCCTCCGTGCCCAGCTCGAGCAGGACCTCGACGATCCACACGGCGCCCTTGCGGCCCTCATCGATAGCTGGCTCCGGTCTGCGGCCATCGACCGGCTCGATGACCCAGAGCGCCGCGCCGCTTTCGACCAGTGGGTGCGGCGGACGGCTGACGAGCTGCTCCGCCGCTACCATCACGAGATCGGGCGGACCGTTCGCGAGCACCTGGAAGCGCTCGAGACGGGCAGGCTGGTGGCACAGATCGAGGAACGCGTCGGCGCCGACCTCCAGTTCATTCGCCTCAACGGAGCGGTGGTGGGTGGCCTCGTCGGCGTGGTCCTCGCTCTCGCGCGCTGGCTGGTCGGCTGACGGGGCCCGCTTTCCTCGCGGACCGCTACGCGGTGCGGCCGCCGACCAGCGTCTCGTAGAGCGCCCGATACTCGGCCGCGGCCCGGCTCCACGAGAAGTCCTGCGCCATGCCGTTGGCGATCAGGTGGGCCCAGAGCGCGGGGTCGCGGCGGGTGCGGAGCGCGCGCGCGAGCGCGGCCAGGAAGGCGTCGGGCGTGTAGGGGCTGAACTTGAAGCCCGTGCCCGCGCCGGTCGCCGGATCGAACTCCACCACGCTGTCGTCGAGGCCCCCGGTCGCGTGCACGATGGGCACGGTCCCATAGCGCAGGCTGTAGAGCTGGTTCAGGCCGCAGGGCTCGAAGCGCGACGGCATCAAGAAGACGTCCGCCCCCGCCTCGATGCGGTGCGCGAGTCCCTCGTCGAAGCCGACGCGCGCCCCGACGCGCCCCGGGAAGCGGGCCACCAGCTCGCGGAGCCACCGCTCGTAGCGCTCCTCGCCGCTGCCCAGCACCGCGAGCTCGGCGTCCGAGGGCTCGAGCGCGCGGGGCAGGGCCGCGGCGAGGAGGTCGAACCCCTTCTGCTCGGCCAGGCGGGAGACGATGCCCAGGAGTGGTGCGTCGTCGCGCACCGCGAGCCCGAGCTCGGCCTGGAGCGCCCGCTTGCAGCGGACCTTGCCGGCCAGGTCGCCCGCGCGGTAGCGCGCCGGCAGGTGCGGGTCGGTGGCCGGATTCCAGACGGCGTCGTCGATCCCGTTCAGGATGCCGCGGAGCGCCGCGTGGCGGGCGCGCAGCACGCCGTCGAGGCCCTCGCCGAACGCGGGCGTCTGGATCTCGCCGGCGTAGCGCGGGCTCACCGTGGTGAGCGCGTCGGCGAAGACGATGCCGGCCTTCAGAAAGTTGATCTCAGCGTGGAACTCGAGGAACTCGGGCACGAAGTAGCGGGCGTCGAGGTTGAGGAGGTGCCAGCACTCGGGCGGGAAGCGGCCCTGGTAGGCGAGGTTGTGGAGGGTGAGGACCGTGCGCACGCGCGCGAGCTCGGGGTAGAGCTCGGCGGTCCCGCGCAGGAAGGCGGGTGCGAGCGCGGCCTGCCACTCGTGGACGTGCAGCACGTCGGGCGGCTCGCCCTCGGCACGCAGCCACTCGAGCGCGGCGCGGCAGAAGAAGGCGAAGCGCTCGGCGTTGTCGGGCCAGTCGCGCCCGCCCTCCCCGTAGAGGCCGTCGCGGTCGAAGTACTGGTCGGCGCGCACCAGCACGGTGGGGACGGACGCCCCGGGCGCGCAAACCATCTCGGCCGGCTCCATGCGGCTCCCGATCGGCGCGTGCAGCCGCGTGCCGGGCGCGAGCGCGCCGGCGGCGCGCAGCGCGGGGCGGTATCCCGGCATGCACACCGTCACCTCGACGCCGGCGGCGGCCAGCGCGCGCGGCAGGGCGGCCAGCACGTCGGCGAGCCCCCCCGTCTTGGCGTACGGGTAGACCTCGGGCGAGAGCATCACGACACGCATCGGTCCCTCGACGGCCGCTCAGGCCGTGGCGGCGCGCTGGTCGCGGTCGCGCCGCTCGCGCTCGGCCTGCGCCGGCTCGAGCGCGTGCTCGAGCACCTCCTCCACCGTGTCCACGAAGACGAAGCGCATGGCGCGCCGCACCGGCTCGGGCACGTCCTCGAGGTCCTTCTCGTTGCGCCGCGGGAGGATGACCGTCTCGATGCCGGCGCGCTTGGCCGCCAGCACCTTCTCCTTGATGCCGCCCACCGGCTCGACCTTGCCGCGCAGCGTGATCTCGCCCGTCATGGCGACGTTCGGGCGCACGTGGCGACCCGTGAGCAGCGAGGCGAGCGAGGTGACGATGGTGACGCCGGCCGACGGCCCGTCCTTCGGGATGGCGCCGTGCGGGACGTGGATGTGGACGTCGGTGTTCTCGAAGAAGTCGGGCGCGATGCCGAGGCGGCTCGCGCGCGAGCGCACGTAGCTGAGCGCCGCCTGCGCCGACTCCTTCATGACCTCGCCCAGGTGACCGGTGAGGGTCAGGTTCTTCTTGCCCGCCATGCGGGTCGACTCGACGAACAGGATGTCGCCGCCGTTTGGCGTCCAGGCGAGCCCCACCGCCACGCCCGGCTCCTCGGTGCGCTCGGCGACCTCGGAGAAGAACTTGTCGGGGCCGAGGTACTCGCGCGCCTTCTCGACCGTGCACACGACCGGCTCGGTGCGCCCCTCGGTGATGCCGCGCGCGACCTTCCGGCACACGCGTCCGATCTCGCGCTCGAGGTTGCGCAGCCCTGCCTCCCGCGTGTGGGCGCGGATGATCTGTACGAGGGCGTCGTCCTCGAAACGGAGGTTCTCTTCTCGCAGGCCGTTCTCCCGGAGCTGCTTCGGGATCAGATGCCGGCGGGCGATCTCGAGCTTCTCCTCCTCGGTGTAGCCCGCCAGCTCGATCACCTCCATGCGGTCGCGGAGGGCAGGCGGGATCGGGTCGAGCACGTTCGCCGTGGTGACGAACATGACCCGCTGCAGGTCGAAGGGGACGTCGAGGTAGTGGTCCTGGAAGCTGTTATTCTGTTCGGGATCGAGCACCTCGAGCAGCGCCGAGGCCGGGTCGCCCCGGAAGTCCATGCCGAGCTTGTCGATCTCGTCGAGCATGAAGAGCGGGTTGTTGGAGCCCGCGTTCTTGATGTTCTGGATGATGCGGCCCGGGAGGGCGCCGATGTACGTCCGGCGGTGCCCGCGGATCTCCGCCTCGTCGCGGATGCCGCCCAGCGACAGGCGGACGAACTTGCGGCCCATGGCGCGCGCGATCGACTTGCCGAGCGAGGTCTTCCCCACCCCGGGCGGCCCGACGAAGCAGAGGATGGGGCTCTTCGGGTCCTTCCGGAGCTGGCGCACGGCCAGGTACTCGAGGATGCGGTCCTTGATCTTCTCGAGGTCGAAGTGGTCCTCGTCGAGGACCTGGCGCGCGTGGTGGAGGTCGAGGTTGTCCTCGGTCGACACCGACCAGGGTAGCGACACCAGCCACTCGAGATAGGTGCGCACCACCGTGTGCTCGGCCGACTCGGGCGGGATCATGCGCAGGCGCTCGAGCTCGTGCTCGGCCGCCTTGAGCGCCTCGGGCGGCATCTTCGCCTCCTCGACGCGCCGGCGCAGCTCCTCGACCTCGGCCGACTTGCCGTCGCCCTCGCCGAGCTCCTTCTGGATCGCCTTCAGCTGCTGGCGGAGGTAGAACTCCTTCTGATTCTTGTTGAGCTCGGACTGCACCTGCGACTGGATCTTGTGCCCGAGCTCGAGCAGCTCGATCTCGCGGTTCAAGATGGTCGAGAGCTTTTCGAGCCGCGCCCGCACATCGAGCGTGGAGAGCAGGTCCTGCTTCTCCTCGAGCGAGATGTTCAGGTTCGAGGCGATCAGGTCGGTCACCTTGCCCGGGTCCTTGATGTTCATCACCACCACCTGCAGCTCGTCGGGCAGGTAGGGGATCATGGAGACGAACTTGGCGAACTGGTTCACCATGTGCGCCTGGACGGCGTCCAGGTCCTTGGAGGGCTCGAAGCTGTCTTGCAGGTGGCGAATGCGGGCCCGGAAGTAGGGCTCGCGCCGCGTGAACGCCGCGATCTCGATGCGTCGGAGGCCCTGCACCAGGATGCGCACGCTCTGGTCGGGGTACTTGAGCATCTTCAAGATGCGGCCGGCGGTGCCGCGCGAGTAGAGGCCCTCGGGCGCGGGCGACTCCTCCTCGGCGTTCTTCTGCGCCGCGAGGCCGAGCATGCGGTCGCCGGCGAGGCACTCCTCGACCAGCTTGAGCGAGGCGCCGCGCGAGATGAGGAGCGGCACGATGGCCGAGGGGAAGATCACCACCCCGCGCAGCGGCAGGATGGGCAGCTCGGCCGGCACCGCGACGCCGCTGATGTCCTCGTCGAAGCCGAAGAAACGCTGGCCCCCTTCGGGGCCGAGGCCCGGGGATTCGCGGCTCGGATCGTCCTCCGCCATGCCTAAGCCTCCACCACGATCATCGCGCGCGGGGTGATGGGCCCACACTGTCGGCAAACCACAACCATGATACGCGCTCCTGGAAACGCGCCTCGAATGTAACCCAGGGGTCCCGGACGCACAAGGGGATCCGCGCCCGTGGGCGCGCGCGGCCTCGACACTCCGGAGCGAAGCCGCTAGCATCCCGTCCGGCGTGCGACCCGAGAAGACGTTCCGCCTCGCGGAAGCGAACGCGTTCGTGCCGCGCCTCCACGTCCTGATGGAGCGCCTGCAGCGCGGCGCGCTCAGGCTCCACGAGGAGATGAGCGGCCTGGCGCGCGAGACGGGCGTGGAGCTCGCGACCCTCGCGCCGGAGGAGCTCTTGCGGCACCGGCCGGCGGCACGCGCGCTGGTGGAGGAGCTCGACGGGATCGTCGCCGAGATCGAGGCGAGCGGCGCACACCTGAAAGACGTGCAGCTCGGCCTGGTCGACTTCCCCGCGGAGCTGGACGGCGAGATCGTCTACCTCTGCTGGCAGTTCGGGGAGCCCGAGGTCGCCTTCTGGCACCGGATCGAGGACGGCTTCGCGGGGCGCCGGGCGCTGCCGGGCACGGCGCGGCCGCGCTACCTCCAGTGATCGGGCTCCTTCGCGTCCTATACCTCCTCGCCCTCGCCCTCTGGGTGGGCGAGATCGCGTGCTTCTCCTTCGTCGTGGCGCCCGCCGTGTTCGGCGTTCTCGGCCCGGCACGCGCGGGCGACGTGGTCGCGGCCATCTTTCCCCGCTACTACGCGCTCGGAGCGGCCGCGGGCACGGTCGCCCTCGCGTGCGGGGTCGTGCTGGCGCGCCGGGCGCCGGCGGCGGGCTGGTGGACGGGCGCCGTGCTCGTGCTCGCGCTCGGGCTGGCGGCCACCCTGTGGGCGGGCCGCGTGGTGCACCCGCGCGCCCAGCGCCTGCGCATCGCGCTCCAGGCGCGCGGCGAGGCGCCCGCGGCCGACGCGGCGTTTCGGCGCGTGCATCGCACGGCCGTCGCGCTGAACGGCGTCGCGCTGCTGGCCGG
>Ga0209157_1003927_pt1 | contig 11258 bp, 10 predicted proteins | sample GraSoiAngelo_135_FD_185892 | JGI IMG/M metagenome (GOLD analysis project Ga0209157, IMG submission 185892) | Grasslands soil microbial communities from the Angelo Coastal Reserve, California, USA - 14_0929_05_40cm (SPAdes) (version 2) | ecosystem: Environmental > Terrestrial > Soil > Grasslands ... | reverse complement strand
CGAAAGAAGTCACCATCACCGACCGCGATTTTCTTGCCGAGAGTCGGTCCGATTCGACGCAGCCATCTTTCTTCAAGCGTTGGTGCCGATTTAAGCAACTTTTTCTCCACGCGATCGTGAGTTCTTGGATCGCTTTTCCGGATAAAGTCAATCGTCGGATATGGGCAATCTCGAAGGAGAGACATTGCTTCGGAAGCGCCAAGTCTGCCGTAAATAGCAGTATCAAACCCTTCAGCCGTCGTACGCGGTTTCGGATACGATTTCCCTTTTGGACGGCCCCTTTTTCTTTTCATGCAGCGTCGATCCCGCGAATCGAGATAACATTTTCCGCTTCAACGTCCGTCATGAGTTGCGCCATGCGTTGAGAATGAGCGCGGTTCACATGGCTGTAGGTGTCGAGAATCAATTTGCCACCGTCGCGATGGCCTTGCCATTCTGCGATCACTTTAATATCAACACCGCGCTCGATTGCGCGAGTGATGAACATACGGCGCAAGGACCGTTGACTAAACGGCGGATAGCCTAGGCGCCGACACGCGCCGGTCAGAGCCTTTTTCGCATCCAAGATTTTGAACACGCGCTCATCGTGTGCTTTGCCTTCGCACAATCGTTCGAGCAACCGGCGTACCTGGGGAAAGATCGGAATGGCAAAGCCTGTGCTCGTCTTATGGCGATAGGTTATGATCTGTCCAGCTGCAAGATCCATATCAGCCGGTGTGAGCGAACCGGCTTCGGCTTGTCCGAGTCCTGCCAGTCCGAGAAATTCCAAGAAGTCCGCGCTGTCCCGTGCGTCGGCATTCAACAATTGCGCGCGAACGTCTGCGACGATGGCCTTGAACTGCTCAAACGTCGGCGTCAATCTGATCGGTTTTTCGCGTTTGGCATAGCGCAGATGAGCCGCTGGTGAGACCGTGATAATGCGATCACGAGCCGCCGAGTTGAACAGTTCCTTGAGGCACGAAATATGCAGATTCCGGGACGCAGAGCCAAAGCGGTACCGTGACAGCCACAGATCGGCATCGCTCGGTTTGATCTTGCCGACTTGAGTTAACTGGCCAGTTGGCCAATCGGTCTTGATTCTCCCAACGATAAAAGTTTTTCGCTCAATCGTTTTCGGTTTTTGATGCTGAACCGTTTTCAGATACCGGTCGCACAACTCGGCCAGCGTCAGCTTCCCTTGTGAGCGGTCAATCTGTGATTGGTCATCTTTCTTTGTGGTGAGATTGCGCTCCGCAAGTTTGCGATCTGTCGTTTCCAGGCTGCACCGAATCTCTTTGCCGCCCGACTTGAAGCGTGCATAATACGTCCCGTTCCTGTAGCGGTAGAGACATGGTCCGACTTTCCGAAATACGCTGGTCTTTTTCTGTAGTTTCTGCATGTGTTCAGCCTACAGTGGATAAAATCGGTGGACAAACGGAATTTTCAGCGTCAGATTCTCAGCCGTTTTTCATAGGTAAAACGGGGGTATAGCTCAGCTGGTAGAGCGTCTCGTTCGCAATGAGAAGGCCAGGGGTTCGAATCCCCTTACCTCCACTCTTGTTTCGCAGCGCCAGCGGAACCGTGACGGTGCAGTGTCACTGACTCACCCGACCAGCTAACGCCTGCACCCGCCCAGCATCAACGGGAGCAACAGTTGTCAGTTGCGGCAGGTGTCCAAACCGCTTCGTGGCCCAGGTCTCAGTGAGTCGAACAAAACAGTATGCGAATATGACAGGCCACAGCACCAGAAGGCTGATGTCTCGGCCGAGGTTGAAGGTAAGGCCGGCGCCAAGCATGAACAACACTAGGCGCAACAGCGATTTTCTTTGCTCCCACCACCGGATAAGCAGTCCGGTCCAAATCGCCATCAATATGCCGGCCGCTACTGGCCCAAGGATTTTACCAAAGTTCAGAACGCCTCCGCCGATCATTCCGGTGGAAACGGTGGCAACAACCCCGAGCTCACTGTTTGGGTCCTCGAAGCCGCGCCACTTCGCGTAGTCGATTCCAATCAGCGGTTTTGCGGGCCAGATCGCACGCGGAACTACGTTGAGCAGCTCACTCAAATATCTTGCACCGTACGCCGGAGGCGTATCGCCGGTTTCCACGTACGCATTCGCGAAGCAAAGCTCCTGAATCATATTCAGCCCGGTTTGGCGCAAATCTTCATCGACGAGTTCGTACGGATTCTCCGAAGCTAGCAACTCTCTGAAGCCGGTGCCGCGAAACGCCGTCACGAGCTTGAAACCTTGATCTAGGCAGACGAATGCAACCGCCAGAACGGCCAATCTCAAAACGAGCGGATGACGACCATAAAACAGATATGTCAGGATGAAAGGCAGCAGCACTGCAAGGAAGTGGCTGCGGGCTCCTTCCAAAAAGAAATACGGAAGCGTAATGGCGAACATTGCGACAGCGAGCAAGCGCCAGGAAGTACTGCGCTGGAAGAATACCAAAACGCCAAGAAACGCTGTTATGGCGTTAAAGAGATAGGCCGCGGAGGCGATGAGAAACCCGCTGGCCGAAGTTTCTATTGCACCCCGTCCCCACATCGTCACGCCTGCACGGGAATCGATGGGAAACACCGCGCCGATCACATCACCGCCCAGCCGAGCGATACCGATCACAAAAAGGAGAAGCCAAATCGCGCCAGCGGCAATCAAGATCTGCTCGGGGCTCACGCGCTGCGTAGCAAAAACGCCAGTAGTTCGCTGCCGGACAATCCAACGTACTGCGACCGGCATGACGGCACGAAAGGCGATCAAAAATAGTAGTACTTCCCCATAACTTTGGCCTAACAAGAAAGAAGGAAGATAATCGTATTGCTCCGGATTAAGGAACGGATCGACGAAATACCATGCGAATACTGTGACGTAGACGGCGAACGTGATGCCAAAGCTATCTTGCTTCAGCAGCTTTATGCAGCTTTCCACCGTCAATACCAACAACGCGACGGCAGCGAGATAGAACGTTAGTTCATGGATGACCATGGAACGGAAAACTGAGGCGCTGAGTATAATGCACAAGAAGCAAAGTTAAAAGCCGTATCAGTCAGCGTGAATCCCTACAGGGTTGTCCCCAGCCCTTGCAGCCTGTAAGCAAGTGCCTCAATTGTGAATCTGTCACGCACGCGTGACGCGGCAGCAAGCTTTTGCAGCCGATCAGTGTCCGCGATGCAATCGCGAACCGCGGCTGCAATACACGCGGCAGTCGGTTCTTCAAGAATGATTCCATCGACGCCACTCTCCACGGCTGTCCCGCAAAATTTCGAGGCGATAACGGGCAAGCCATAAGCCTGTGCTTCGAGCTGCGTAATGGCAAACCCATCCGAGAGCGTCGGAAGAATGAACACGTCTGCATTTCTGTAATATTGAGCTGCCTGCTCGCGCGTTGCCGGGCCAAACCATTTCACTCTCCCGGCATCCCCGATTGCGCTGGCATTTGCGATTTGCATAGGTCCAACCATCCAAAATTCAACTGGCTCATCACGCAAGATTCGAGCAGCCGCCAGCAGTCGTGCGATACCCTTGCGAAGATTAATTTGACCGAGAAAGAGAACGCGCATCGGGCGCGCTGCGGTGAAACGTTTGGGATAGGATCGCTCGCGTGCGAGATCTGACTCCTGACCTGTGATCTCGGGCGCTTCGTATGCCAGCGGAATAACTGATAACTTCTCACCTGGAATTCCTCCGCGAATCAATCCTTCTCGCGACCATTCAGAGTTAACAACAACACGGTCGGCAAGCTTGCACTCCTCACGCCACGAAGCCCAGTATTCAGGCGGCGCCGGCTGCCAGCCAGCCGCCAGATCAGGAACGCGCGCGGTCTCTTCTGCTACGATCGCTTCTTCCTCGGGGCCAGGATCGATCTGGACAAGCAGCGTCTTCCATCCGTGTGCTTTTGCGCACCGAAACGGGTCTAGGGCTGTGTAGCTATAGCTCAATAGCACCGGAGAATCAGAGGTCTGAAGTCGGAAGTCAGCAGCCTTCGCCGGGGCTCCGGCGGCCAGGGAAGTTAGAGCGCTCACGACTTTTCGTTGGAACCAGCTGTTGCGCGCAACTATCTTTGCCCATCCTCTCAAGCCACGTGCGCGTGCAAGCATCTCAAACAGAATTAACGACGAATTAAACGCGTTCACTCGCACGTCGCGCAGCTCGCTGTGAAACCTCTCTCCGAGCTTTGACCTGCCACGGCACACTCTCGCAAGGAAAGACGAGGGCGGCACCCACGCATCGATTAGTAGACGTTCAAGCGACCCAAGACGGAATAACGCCCGGGGGATCGCATAGTGTTCCCGCGCGCCGAGCTGACAACAAATCCACTTCACTGTTTCAGGGCAACGCAAGCCAGCGTTTGTAACTTCCCCATGAAACAGGCCTGCGCCTTCGAAGACAATTCGGAATTCCAGCCAGTGCCTGCCACCACCAGGCGGGTTCCCGAATTGCCCAGGACCACCCTCGCTTGCACGCATAACGAAACTGGGAGAAAACGCGCCAGGCAGCTACTCCAATTGCAAACGGGAAAGGACATCGCATTACTGTGCTCCAGAATTCATTGCGCGCGTGACGATGATGAATGCGGATTTCATTACGTGCCTGCCCGGAATAATGGTGCCGAATCGTGATAACCGGAGAAAAGACCACGTCATAACCCGCCGCCACACATTGCAGGGCGTAATCCGGCTCTTCATACATGTGGAAGAATCGCGACTCAAATCCGGGCAGTTGGAGATAAGTGGATCGGCGCAGCACCGCGCCGGAGTTAGCAAAAGAACGAGTCAAGTGTTCCGAGCCAAACTTTGTTTGCGCGAGTGTTTGGGGATACTCATCCGTCCGCTGAGGAAAATGGAGCACCGCTAGTTGGGGCTGCTGTTCAAAAAACGGGACGATGCGCGCTATACAATCTAACTGCTCCGGATAACTGTCGTCATCCAGGGCCAGAACCAAATCACCTCGCGCCTCGCGAATCATCCGATCGCGCGAAGCCACCGAACCGAGGCCAATTGGATGCACGAACAGCCGGGCTTCCGGCAACTCCGCTTTCACCGCTTCAACCACGTCGCCTGTGCAGCCGTCCATCGTGATGAGCACCTCCAGCGGCGGCGGATTGAATTGCAGCAACGCACGGCAAGTCCGCCGTAAATCATCGATACGGCCCCTAGTGCTGATCATCACGGACAGAGTCATGGAGACATAGTTCCCAAGCGATCAAAAACTCATACAACCGATGTCGGACATCATTGAGAAACAAGGTCAGGCGCACAACGCGTGATCGAATCGGAAACAGGTCGGTCCGATCTCATCGACCGGTCAATTCAGCATGAATTCTTTCCTCAATTTTTGCGTGATGAATCTTGTCCTTCGAATCGCTCCGAGCGTCATCCGCAGGTTGGACTTCCTGGCGCTATCGCCACTAACACCGGTGACGTTGCCGGCGCTGGCCCGATAAATCACCGCGCTGAACGGAACGGTGTGTAGCTCGTATCCAAGGCAGGAGAATTGGGCGGCATATCTTTGATGGGTATCATTGAGCAGCAGCGTGGTGGTCCCGGAACCGGGCACGAGTGAATAATGATCACTGACGGCAAACCGGGAACCCGCGTCATCCAGCACCGCGCCTTCCACCTCGGTCAGAAACGGCCCGGTCCGATCGGCCAGGTCGCTCCGGACGATCAAGCAAGATCCGCACACACGGTCAAGATACTCGGTGCGTTGAATGAGGTAGCGGGCACCTGAATGCCAAAACCAACCGTATCGAATAAGATATCCAGCCTCTGTTCCGGCATCATCGAGCCACCCCACGAGCCTTGAACTGATGAAATCATCCGCATCCAATTTCATAACATATCTGGGCTGCCAGTTTGATTTGGCATATCTCCACGCAGCATCAATCTTGGCCAGCTTATCCAATCGGAGAGCAGCGCGATGACTGGGATGGGGTTGAAATGGAAGCTTGAACAAAAGAAAGTGAATCCTGGAATCAAATCCCATTTCAAGGTCGGGCTCTTCGTTGCCGACCACCACCACCCGGTAATTTTCACTGCCGGAATTTCGAATCGACCGGAGTGTCTCCTGCAGATAGGTGCAGGCGGTCGGCCACTCGGGTCTCACGTCTCGGGGTGCAAACGGAATCAAGAAAACCACGGTGGGCTTGTCATTCACACAGAGTTCCCTCTTCATCGGCTGAACATATTTCGGAGCCTATGGGTGAATTTTTTGCGCACGACGCCAAAATCTTCACGAACGATCGCAAGCCACGCCCCCAACTCATGCTTGTGGCGGCGGTGATGCTCCAGTCGGGCAATGGTGAACGGGCGTGAATAGCTATCGCGATCAAACAAAAATGGCTTGCGCTCGCAAAAGTGCGCTATCCGCGGACGCCGGATTGTCTTGGGGAAATGCCAATTGTTATGAGCACAGTCCTGTTTCAGTTCGTCTATGCCGTGATGTGCGCCTACGTGTTGCAGATCTGATACGCCAATCTTGAGTTCTTTGCGCTGAGCCATCGCATATACAAGATAGTTCAACATTCCCATTTCACCCCAAGCGAACAACCCCGGCGACTGCCGGCCCCACGACTCAGTTCTATCCCACACCTCAAACGGGATTGCATTCCGTCGGCAAGCGAATACTCCCGCGCTAAAATAAGCATGCCCCCGCCATTCGAAGTCCGGATCAAACCGGAGCAATTTCATTGGGTCAAAATAAAAATGCGGCAGCCACGTTGGGATTTCTGTGGCGTCGAGGGGGATTGAAATCTCACTCCAAAAAACTTGAAAATCGACATCCATCCGGATTTGCGCGGTAAAGTCGCCCCAAATAATCGCGTCCGAATCCAGCCAGACGTAATGTTCAAATGGCCCTTCCCACATGGCCGCCAGTTTCGCCCTGTAATCTCCTCCGATAAGCTTCCGCATATCCGGCGACGACAGGTCGGCGACACGAAGCGGGATGACGTCATATTCCTTTACCAGGTCTGAAACATCGAACGCACCGTCCACAACCAGGCAAATTGGAACCGCCGGGCAGTAACACCTCATACTCGCCAATGAGGCCTGAACCATAAACTTGTCCTCAATATGGCAGCCGGTCACGAAACCGAATGGCGCTTGAACGTTCACCGTATCAGGGCTGATTGTTTGCGCGGTGCGTTCTCACGGGACGAAACGCACTCTCGATAGACTTCTTGGAACAGATCGGAGAAGGAATTCAATTGGTTGCGAACCCGTACCGTCTCACGGCCAGCCTCGCCAAGTTTTTCGCGGAGTTGCGCCGAATTTCGTAATCTTGTGATAGCCTTGATCAGTGCCGCGCCATCTTGCGGCGCACATAGAATGGACGCCTTGCCTTCCGGTGCGGCTTCAGGAATTCCGCCCACTCGAAAGGCCACCACCGGTGTTCCGCAAGCCATCGCTTCCACCAGTGTCAGTCCGTAGGTTTCCATCAACGAGGCGCTCACAAAAACATTCGCAGCCGCAAAGAGCCGCGCCAGATCATGTCGTTCGTAAATGCCACCTGTAAACCGCACGTTCAAACCCTCCGGAACCGGAACGGTGCCTTCGCCGAATGCCAAAACGATTACATCCCGGAGGTCTGGCAAACGCGACAGTTGCTCAAACAACCACGGCACATTTTTGTTTGCATCCGTCAGCGACGCGCCGCCTGTAACGATGACAAACGCATCTGCTGGCAACTCCAGATTTTTTCGGCACAGGTTCTTGTCCTGCGGTTTAAAAACGGCCGTGTCGATTCCAGCAGGAATTACTCTGACGCTGCCGCAGGCTTTGGCTATTGGGCTTCGGGCGGCGATTTCGGCCAGCCAGTGGCTGTTTGCGACCATCCGCGCTCCACAATTCCTGTATGCCTGCAACTTCCGCGAATGCGGAGCCTTTGCCAGGAATCGGTTTGCAGGCCATCTCAAGATGGGACAGGGATTGCAAGGGTGTGTCTCGTTGGCGTAGCGATCGCATCCACGATAGAGAAAACAGCCCCCCGTCACGTGCCACATATCGTGAAGACTAATTACCACGCCGATCTCTCTCGGCAGCATGTTCAACCACCGGGGAACGTCGAACCAGTCGGCGACCGTGTGCAGATGCACGACATCCACTCCTCGCAGATCCTCGGACGCCGGTGGAGACAACAGTCGCCGCGTCCCGTGCCACGGCTCAGTGGACAAGGAAACATACGATCGGCGAACAATGCGGTCCAAGAGGAGTCTGCCGGTTTCTGCTGACTGCGAATTTTTGCAAAGCACATGGCTCTCAATCCCATGCTGCGCTAATGCCGTGGTAAGGAGCGCCGCATATTCATAGCTGCCGCCAGAGGCATGAGTGTTGAGATGCAATACCCTCATGCTGCGGACTTAGAGACGGCCAACTTGAACTTCATACCTTGAATTTGCTCGGCGCGCTTGGAATAAAGCCGGAGCCGGCGCGGCGCGTTGAGAATATAGCGGAGCCAATAACGCGCCGATTTCTGATACGCCGCACACTTTTCTTTCTCTCCGGCGATTTTGTAAAACAACGACACCAGCGGAAACCCGAGCGCCCGAAAAGGTGCAAGCGCATTGCGAAAGAACTGTTGGCGCCGCGATTTTTTGAAATCCGCGATTTGCCGATTGACAGACAAACCGGCATCCACGGCAAATCGTTCAAATAATACCTGAGCTGGGCCTCGCGTTCCACCGAGCCACGGCGCCGATGTCGTGTAGTGAAGCACGCAGTCCAGATCGTTATTCTGCTGCGCATCAAACCGCCACGACGCTCGATTCCAACATTCGGGTAACGCTTGGATCTGTCCGTTGAGAAGAAAATTGATCGCAGATTGATCCCAAAATCGGTGAGCCGACTTCCCGTTCAAAAATTCGACAGCGCGTTCAAAGAAATGTTGTTTCCTTAGTTCATCCAGATTCATCAACATCACCCCGCAATTAAAGTAAGCGCCTTCGGCAGGAAGTCCCAGCGCATCAGCTATCGTCGCGCAGTCTTCCCCAAGTGATAACGTTTCAGAGTCAGGAACTGCGGCAAGGACTTTGCCCGCCGACAATTCAAGATTGAAGAGCTCCGATAAATCGCGGAATACCAACACGTCGCAGTCGAGATAGATTAAACGTGGCACATCCAGTAAGTGTGGCAGCAGTAGTCGGCAATAAGTCATGTGCGATCTGCCCGGTCCCAGTGTGGCCTTACTAAAGACCGATGGATGTACCGTCACAAACTCCAGGCGCACAGGCCCGCCCACCCGGTCAACCAACCTCGAAAGGGTCTCCGTCGATGGCCGGGATAGACCGCCATCGAGCACCTTCAAATTCACTTGCCTTGCCGCGTCCAGGTGGCTCAACGCACTTATCACCGCGCAGTACAGTCCGGGGAAGTAGCGTTCGTTACTGGCTAGGGCAAGGACAACTGGTTCCATCGGAATCTTTTTAGCAGACGAACGCTCCAAAGAATTGCTCCACGAGCGAGGAGGAAATAAAAGATGGCCTTGAACACGTACCTGTCATACATGCGAGACTCGGTAGCCATTTGCATCAGCATCCCGAATTGCAAATGGTGTGAAATAAACGAACCGGGAGATCCCTGGGTATCCACTCGTTGGCTCGGTGGAAGGCGGCTTCTCCCATTTCCGGCCACCTGTCACGATTCATCCAAGCTCGCTCCAATGCTTCACGGATGATCTCGGGATCTTCACCGACGCTCACGAACCCATCTTTGTTGTCTCGCAGTAGCTCATGATTTCCGCCAGTTCGCGTGATCACCGCGGGCCGGCCGCAAAACATCGACTCGACTAGGGCAAGTGCGAGTCCTTCTGCCCGCGAAGTCAAAACATGAATGTGATGATCTTTCCAAATTTTGGCGAAGTCACGTTCAAACCCACACAACGTGACGCGATCTTCCAAGCCATAGTATCCGATTACGTCTTGAAGATATCGTTCATCCGGGCCGCTCCCGAAAAGATCAAGTCGCCAGTTGCGTCCCTTCCACTCTGCGGTCGAAAGCGCGTGCAGAGTCCGATCCTGGCATTTACTGCCTACTTCGTACCGGCCCACTGTCGCAAATCGCACTTGCTCTAAATCACCAGGCCAGGGTAATGGGTGCTCCAACCGCGTTCTGATTGGATTGGGTAAAATCGCAATAGGCAGAGTTGATGTTAGTTGTCTCTGCAATAGCTCCGCATTGTCACGCGAGACGCAGATGATTCGCCGCGCTGAACGATAAAGCGCTCGCAACGCCTCGCGTTCGGCTTGGCCGGCGACATACGACTCCGCGTTGCCCTGAATGATGAACACCCGGCCGCCTGTGTGCGCTCTTAAAAACCTGTAGAGATCTTTGTCGCGATACGGTGTTGCTGGAGGGCCGGAGGTACATACAACTTCAGGCTGCCACCGCTTCAACTGCCGAAATCGGGAATACAAACCACGCGACACGGTGCGCGATGTGTAGCGATTTAGGGGGTTGTATGCGAAAACCACTCCACCAAGAGCATGGAATTTGGTGAGCTCTTCAGACTGCGCGATTGGCGTTTGTACCATGACGGCGACGGAATGGCCACGGTGCAGTGCTTCTGTCGCGAACAGTTTCCACATCTCTTCACTACCCGCCCACGAGTAATCGCCAACGGTAGAAATTATCCCGATTCGCATTCGATCAGTTATTCTTTCGCAGGACTCGGAAAGCTGCTGCGAATTCGGCGCGCCGGAACTCCGGCCCAAATTTCTGCTCCGGGAATCGAACTAGTGACGACACTTCCCGCGCCAACCACCGCGTTGTCGCCGATTGTAACCCCAGGCAGCACTACGACGTGAGAACCTAGCCAGACGTTTCGACCGATTGTAATCGGCTCTCCTTCATATCCTTGCATCCGAATAGGTAAATCGTGTTGGTCGAAGCGGTGATTGCCGCTAATGATGTAACAATAAGCGCCAATTAAGGTGTCGCTTCCGATCCAGATCGGCTTCCAGGCACCCAGATAGGTGTTTCTCCCAACAAACACATTAGCTCCGGTAATCACCGACGGTTCACTGCCAGCTTCGGCCGCGCACCAAACAGTGCACTCGCGCTCAATGACGGTACCCGTGCCGAATTTCAGCCATGGCTTCACGTCAGCGCGCCCAGTCAGTTCAATCGATTTGTGAATCGACACCCCATGCCGACGCATTTCGCGGAGCCAGGATCGGCGCAGGCACCATCGTTGAAGGCGCTGATAAGAGCGAGTGATGGTCGTTTTCAAAAACCTTCAGCGACGTTGCGACCGTACCAATTTCTCGCACTCCCGGAG
>Ga0209157_1003925_pt1 | contig 11259 bp, 6 predicted proteins | sample GraSoiAngelo_135_FD_185892 | JGI IMG/M metagenome (GOLD analysis project Ga0209157, IMG submission 185892) | Grasslands soil microbial communities from the Angelo Coastal Reserve, California, USA - 14_0929_05_40cm (SPAdes) (version 2) | ecosystem: Environmental > Terrestrial > Soil > Grasslands ... | reverse complement strand
CCGGTGCCCAGAAGCGCTCGACGATGCGCCGCGTGAGGCGCGCGGTCCTCGGGCGCACGAGCCGCCGCGCGGCCTGGTGGAAGTAGAAGGCGAAGTGCCGCGACTCGTCGCGCATGATGCGCGCCAGGAGGTCCGAGAGGACCGGATGGCCCGCCAGCTCGGCGAGCCGCCGGTAGCCGGTGAGCGTCGTGAGCTCGTTGATCGCGCCCCACGTCATGTGCACCGCCACGAAGTCGGGCCACGCCCGGGCGAGCCACGCCGTCGCCAACGCCTCGATCCGCTGCGGCAGGCTCTCCTTGGACCGCACCCGCGGCACGACCTCGTGGCCCGCGGCCTCGAGGAAGCGCGCCAAGGCCCGCGCGTGGAACGTCTCCTCGTAGAACCAGCAGGCGAGGAAGGTGGCGACCTCCGAGTCGTCCAGCGCGCGCGTGGAGAGAAGCGTGCGCAGGTAGATGATCGTGTGGGCCTCGATGTCCTGCATGTAGCGGAGCGTGCGCACCGCCTCCGCGGCGAGGGGGTAGCGTGGCACGTCGTCCCACGCGACGCCGCTGAGATCGAGGGCGCGCGAGCGTGAAACGTAGGTATCGACATCGAGCCCGTTCATCACCGACATGTACGCCCGACCGCCGGCGGGTGGATTGCTCTGCGTGTACCCAATCCGCGGGCCGCCCACGCCCCGTATAGCAATGACGGAAGTGCGACCCCGCGCGCCAACCAACGGAAAGGACGGAGACACGCATGCACACGAGCCGCCGCTGTAGCACGCTCGCCGTGGCCGGGCTGGCCCTCGCCCTCGGGGCGGCGCCGGCCGGAGCCGCCAGCCACCGTGAGGCGCCCCTCATGACGCTCGACCCGGCCGCGGACATCACCGACGTCTACGCGTTCATGAGCTACGACGCGGCGAATCTCGCCCGAGCCGCTGGAGACCGAAAAGCCACGCTCATCCTGAACGTGATCCCCGCGCAGGAGCCGAGCTCGGGGCCCAACTACTTCGCCTTCGACGACAACGTGCTCTACGAGATCCACGTCGACAACGACAAGGACGGCGACGCGGAGGACGTCATCTACCAGGTTCGCTTCCAGACGACGGTCGACAGCCCCGACCAGTTCGTCGCCACCCTCGCGCTGCCGCCCGTCACTGACCTCGAGGGCCCGAACGCGGCCGGCATGGCGATCAAGCAGCGCTACACGGTGACCGAGCTCCGGAACTGCAAGGACAAGAAGAAGGGGCCGAAGTGCAAGGACAAGACCGTGCTGTTCGGCGGCCAGTCGAAGCCTGCCGTGCCCTCGAACATCGGACCGAGGACGATGCCCGACTACGCGGCGCTCGCGGCCAAGGGCATCTTCACCGATACCGACACGGGCATCCGGGTGTTCGCCGGCCAGCGCGCCGAGACCTTCGCGATCGATCTGGGCGCGGTGTTCGACACGGTGAACCTGCGCCGCACCCCGCTGCCGGTCGAGACCGTGATGGAGGACGCCAACGACGCGATCAACCCCTTCGGCACCAACGCCTTCAGCGGCTTCAACGTCAACACGATCGCCATCGAGGTCCCGGCGAAGCGGCTGACGAGAGACGGCGCGTCACCCTCCGCAGCGAACGGGACCATCGGCGTCTACACCAGCACCTCGCGCCAGCAGGTCACGATCCGCCGCGGCGCGCCCGCCCTCAACCCGAAGAAGCCGCCCGAAGATCTCCTCCAGGGCGCAAAGTCATTCCGCCAGGTGTCGCGCATGGCGAACCCGCTCGTGAACGAGCTCATCATCGCGGTCGGCAAGAAGGACCTCTGGAACGCGACCGATCCGTCGGACGAGGTCCAGTTCCTCGACTTCTACCGCAAGCTCGCGGTGGCCGATGCCCTGAAGACCGTTTCCGGCGTCGACGTCCCGCCCCAGCCGCGTGACGACATCGTGCACCTGCTCACGCAATACGCCGATCAGGACGTCAGCAAGGGCCCGTTCTCGGAGCTGCTCCGCCTCGATATGACGGTGCCCCCGACCGCGCCCGACTCGATCAAGCGGCTCGGCCCGCTGGCCCACGACTCGGCGGGCGTCGCCACTCCAGATCCCGCCGGCTTCCCGAACGGCCGCCGGCCGAACGACGACGTGACGGACCTGGTCGTGCGCGTGGCCGGGGGCCAGAACTACATCGACGCCCATGTAGGCGACGGCGTGCACCTGAACGACAAGGGCATCACGCCGGACTTCCCGTTCCTCCCGACGCCGTACGACGGTCGCGACCGCATTCACAAGGACCCGGGCGAGTGACGTGACCCGCCTCCTCGCGCTCCGCAAGCCCGCACGAGCGGCAATCACGCTGCTCGCCGGCTTCCTGCCCGCCCTCGCCATCGCCCGGCCCACCCCCGCCGATCAGGCCGTGGCCGCGGCCGAGCGGCGTGTGAGCCAGGCCCATGATCGGCCGGAGGCCTACGTCGAGCTGGCGACGGCCTTCAAGAAGTCGCGCGAGTCGGGCAACCCCGGCTACTACGCGCGGGCGTCCGCCGCGCTCGATCGGGCGCTCGCCCTGGATCCGAACGACTACCCGGCGCTGCGCGTCCGTGCGTGGGTGCTGCTCGGCCAGCACGACTTCCGGGGCGCCCTGGCCGCGGCCGACCGAGCGCGGGCGCTCGAGCCGGGCGACTGGTGGAACTACGGCACGCTCGCCGACGCCGAGATCGAGCTCGGCGACTACAACCGTGCCGCCGACGCCGCGCAGCGCATGGTCGACCTGCGGCCCGGCCTGCCGGCGTACACCCGTGCGGCGTTCCTGCGCGCGCTCTTCGGCGACCGGGCGGGCGCCATCGACATCCTCGGGCTCGCCGTCGCCGCCGGCAGCCGGCAGGACCCGGAGACCCTGGCGTGGACGCTCGTCCACCTGGGACACGAGCACTTCGCGCTCGGCAACCTCGAAGCGGCCGCCGCCGCGTACACCCGCGCCCTCGCGGTCTTCCCCAGCTACTACCTGGCGCTCGGCGCCCTCGGTCGCGTGCGGGCGGCGGAGGGACGGCTCGGTGAAGCGGTCGATCTCTACCGGCGCGCCGTCGATCAGATCCCGGCGCCCGATCTGGTCGCCGCGCTCGGCGACGTCTACGTCGCCACCGGTCGTGCCGACGAGGCGGAGCGCCGGTACGCGCTCGTCGACTACATGGGCGACGTCGCCGAGGCGACGGCCACACCCTACGGCCGCCAGCTTGCCCTCTTCTACTGCGACCACGACCGCCGCCTCGCCGCCGCGCTCCGCCTGGCCGAGCAGGAGGCGGCGACCCGGGGCGGCATCTACACCGATGACGCGCTCGCCTGGGCGCTCCACAAGAACGGCCGCACGATGGAGGCGGTACGCGCGGCCCATCGGGCTCTGCGCCTCGGAACCGAGGACGCGCTCCTCGAGTACCACGCCGGCGTGATCGCCGCCGGCGCGGGGCATCCGCGCCGGGCGGCACGACACCTCCGCCGTGCCCTCGCGCTGAACCCGTACTTCGACCTGCGCCAGGCCCCGCTCGCGCGGGCGACGCTCGCGGCACTCGACGAGCCTGCGTGGATGGCGCTAGGAGACGCTCGATGAAGACCGCCGCGCCGGCGCTGGCCGCCGTCCTCGTCGCAGCAGTCGCGCACGCGCACCCGCTCGGCAACTTCACGATTAACCGCTACGCGGCGCTGCGGGCGGAGCCCCGGACCTTCACCGTCCGCTACGTCGTCGACATGGCCGAGATCCCGGCCTTCCAGGAGCTCGCCGTGATCGACGCGAACGGCGACCGGACGCTCGACGAAGGCGAGCAGCGTGCCTACCTCGCGCGCATGGCGAGCACGCTCGCCGGGCATCTGGCCCTCCAAGTCGACGGCGCGCCGCTGACCCTCACCGCGGGCGCGACGAGCCTCGAGCGCCTGCCGGGCGCCGGCGGTCTCCCGACCCTCCGCATCGAGGCATGGTTCTCGGCGCGGCTCGGCACGAGCGAGGGCGCGGTCGAATTCCACGACACCAACTTCGCCGGCCGGCCGGGATGGCAGGAAGTGGTGGCGGACGGGGTGGGCGGAGCGGTCGTGTCGGCGTCGACCGTGCCGCGGGTCGACCGTAGCCAGGCGTTGCGCGCGTATCCCCAGGACCTCCTCGCGAGCCCGCCGCAGGTGACCGAGGCGCGGTTCCGCATCGCCCCCGGCGAGCCACCGCCCATCGGCGCGGAGCGCGTCGCGGCGGGTACGCGGGTCGGCGCGGCGCGCTTCGGCGATCGGCTGACGGAGCTCATCGCGACCGGCGCGCCGCTCGAACCCTGGCTGATCCTGACCTCCCTCCTGTTGGCCGCGGGCCTCGGCGCGCTCCACGCCCTCAGCCCCGGCCACGGGAAGACGGTGGTCGGCGCCTACCTGGTCGGCTCCCGCGGCACCGCCCGGCACGCCGTCTTCCTGGGTCTCGTCGTCACCGCAACCCACACGATCGGCGTCTATCTGCTCGGCCTCTTCATGCTGACCGCCCGGGCTTCCGTCATGCCCGAGCGGCTCTTTCCATGGATCAGCGTCGCGTCGGGACTCGTCGTCCTCGCGGTCGGCGCGTCGCTCGCAGCCCGGCGCCTCGAAGCGGCCTCGGCGGGACACCATCACCACGACCACCCACACCACCACGAGCATGATCACGATCACGTGCATCTGACGGCGGACGGCACGCCGCTCGGCTGGCGGGGCCTCCTCGCGCTCGGGGTGTCGGGCGGGCTCCTTCCTTGCCCCTCGGCGCTCGTCGTCATGCTCGGCGCGATCGCGCTCGGACGCATCGCCTTCGGCCTCCTGCTGATCGTCGCCTTCAGCGCCGGCCTCGCCACCGTCCTGACCGCGATCGGCCTCGCGCTCGTCTATGCGCGCGGGCTCTTCGAGCGCCTGCCGCTCGACGGCCGCCTGGCGCGCTTCGCGCCGGTGGCGAGCGCGCTCGTCATCTCGGCAGCCGGGCTCGCCATCGTCCTCGAGGCGCTCGCCCGGATCGGACTGTGACCGCGATGCCCGCCGCCCCGCTCACGGTCCTCGGCTTCGGCTTCGTCCTCGGCTTGCGCCACGCGCTCGACGTCGATCATCTGGCCGCGGTGTCGACGATCGTCAGCCAGCGCCGGAGCCTCTGGCGCTCGTCGCTCGTCGGGGCGCTGTGGGGCCTCGGCCACACGGCCGCCCTGCTGGCGGCCTCCGCCGTCGTGATCGGACTGCACACGGAGATCCCGCCCCGGGTCTCCCGCGGGCTCGAGCTGGGCGTCGCTTTGATGCTGATCGGCCTCGGCCTGAACCTCCTGCGTACGCTCCGGGCGGGCGGCACCCTGCATCATCACGTCCACCGCCACGGCGGCCGCCCCCACGTCCACCCGCATCTGCACGGCGCTCACGAGGTCGCACCGGACGGCCACCACCACCTGCGTGCGGGCCGGCGCCCCTTCCTCGTCGGCCTCATGCATGGGCTCGCCGGCAGCGGCGCGCTCATGCTGGCCGTGCTCGCCACCATCCCGTCACCGGCGCTCGCGCTCGCCTACGTGGTGATCTTCGGCGTGGGCTCGATCGGCGGCATGGTGGCGATGAGCACGCTCTTCGGCGTGCCGCTCGCGCTCGCCGGCGGACGGTTCGCCAGGGCCGAGCTCGGGATCCGACTCGGTGCCGCGCTCGGCAGCCTCGCGGTCGGGCTTCGCCTGGCCTGGCAGCTCGGCACCGGCGCCTGACGCGGGACGTTGGCGGCGACGGCGGATATCGAGGCCGCGTTGCTGGTCCGCGTCGCACGCGGCGACGACACGGCGCTCGCCGCTCTCTACGACCGGCTCGCGCCGCTCGCCTATGGAATCGCACTCCGCGTCGCGGGCGACCGGGAGCTCGCCGAGGATGCCGTCCAGGAGGCCTTCCTGCGCGTCTGGCGACGGGCGCGGCGCTATGACCCGTCGCGCGGCGAGCCTCGGCCCTGGTTCCTGCGTCTCGTCCGCAACGTGGCGATCGACGGCCGGCGGGCGCGGGCCGCGCTGGCTCAGGCAGAGCTGCGAGGCTGGGTGGAGCCCCGTGAGCACGCTCCATCCGAACGCCCCGACGACGCCGTAGAGAGAAGCGAGCGAGCGGCGCGCGTGCGCGCCCTGCTCGGGCAGCTGCCACATGAGCAACGACGGGCGATCGAGACCGCGTACTTCGAGGGGCTCTCGCACGGCGAGATCGCCGCGCGCGACGGCACGCCGCTGGGCACCGTGAAGACCCGCATCCGCGACGGCGTCCAGCGCCTGCGCGCCGCGCTCGCCGGGAGGGAAGGCGGTGGCTGAGGAGCGGCTGATCGGCGTCGACGACCCGCAGCTCGACGACACGGCCCTCGAGGCGCTCGCCGAGGCATACGCCGCGCCGCCGCCCGCCCGCCTCCGCGCTCGGGTGCTGGCCGAGGCGCGGCGCGACGCCGCGGCACGGGCCTTGGCGGCGGTGGCGCGCCGGCGACTCGTCGGCCTGGCGGCGGCGGTCGCCTTCGCGGCCGTCTCTGGCTGGCAGTTCGCGCGCGAGACGCGCCTCGCCGCCACGCGCGCCGGCGAGGTCGTGCAGCTCGCCGCCCGCGGCCGGGAGCTCGCCGCCCGCCTCGACGAGCAGGGTCGGGCCGTCGCCACGCTCCGCGAGTCGCTCGCCGCCCAGACGGAGGTCCTGCGGGTGATCGGCGCCCCGCGCACGCTGAGCGCGTCGCTGGCGCCGAAGGAAGGGGTCGCCGGCAGCGCCCGCGTGCTGGTCGACGCCGCCTCGGGCGAGTCGGTCATCGTGGTGTCCGGGCTGGCGCCCGCTCCGGAGGGCAAGACCTACGAGCTCTGGGCGCTGCGCGGCGATCGTCCGCCCGAGCCGGCCGGCCTGTTCGCGGTCGGAACCGAGGGCTCGATCGCCCGGCGCAGCGCGCGCCTCGAGCGGCCCGGGGAGGTGACGGCCTTCGCCGTGTCGATCGAGCCGGCGGCCGGATCGCCGGCGCCGACCGGACCGATCGTGCTGGTCGGGACGATTGCCGGCTGACTACCGGCGGTGAAGCGCCTGGCTCGCACGTCCGAGGCGGCTGAGCACGGCGCCGAGCTCGCCCGTCTCGACGGGGACGCCGTCGCGGAACGCCACCACCTCCCGCGCAGTCGCCGGGAGGCGCGGACCGGGCAGCAGGATGCCGACCAGGTTGAGCGGGTCGGCGGCCGCGACGATGACCACCTCGCCAGGCTCGTGGCGCCGGCGGACCGCACGCAGCGTCTCGACCGCCTCTGGCAGCGCGAACTGCTCGCCGACGAGGCCGGCGACGAAGCGGCCGCCCCGCACCTCCCCGCGCGCCTCGAGCGTGCGGAGCGCGCCGAGCAGTGCGCGCCACGACGAGACCCGCGCCTCGCGCGCCGTGAGCTCGCGCGTCACCACGCCGTAGCGACGGAGGAGCTGGCGCGCGAGGCGCATCGGCCCGGCGTCGCCCGCCGCCTCCTCCGCCGCGCTCCGGAGCAGCGACCACCGCCCCGCGGCCACGAGCCGGCCCCGACCGGCGCCGACCGCCGCGAGCCGCCGCCGTCGCCGCCGCTCCGGGCCCTCGAGGAGGGTGCGGAGCGCCGCCATGCCGTCGCCCGTGACCAGGCCTCTCGCGACGAGCCTCCATAGCGCCTCCTCGGCCTGGCCGGGCAGGAGTCCCGTCCCACGGGCGATGTCGCCGACGAAGCAGGCGCCGCGCCGCTCGAGGAAGTCGAGCACCGCCTGCGCGCTGGCCGGCATCACGCCCGTGCCTCCCGGCCGGGTGGGCGCGAGGAGCCAGCCGAGGTCCTCGCGGAGCACGAGGGCCAGGGGCAGCGCGCGCGTGGGCGCCGGACCGCGGCGCGCGGGCGCGACGTCGTCGTCGGGGGCCCCCGCCCGCAGCCGCCCCCATACCACCGCGCCGGCCAGGCAGAGGTGCTCCAGGTCCGCCGGGTCGTAGCGCGCGACGCGCGCCGGCAGCACGTGAGTCTCCCAGGCGCGCGCCGCAAGCTCGACCCCCTGGAGCTGCCCGATGATCTCGAGGAGGCCGGGCCGGCCGTGCAGCTGCGTCCCCGCCTCGACGTGCTGCCAGCGGAAGAGGAAGCGCATGAGATCGGCGGTCGAGACGGGCTCGATCTCGCGCCGGAGGCGGGCGAGCGTCAGCCGGTGGATGCGGGCGAGGAGGCCCCGCTCGCACCACTCCTCGACCGTCGCCCCGGGCGTGAAGCGGCCGCGCAGCGCCACGCCCGTTCGCTCGAGCGCGGCGAGCCCGACGGCGACGGCGGCCGGCGCCAGGCCGGTGCGCGCGGCGAGCCCGTCGGCCGTGATCGGGCCCGTACACTCGAGCCAGCCGCCGGCGACCGCCCGGCGCGCGTCCTCCTCGGTGGGCTCCTCGCCGCGCGGCGCCGCAACTTCCACCGGCTCCGGCTCGAACTGCGCCGCGGGGACGAGGCGCCGGACGAGCGCGACGCGCTCGGCCGCGACCAGCGCTCGCCACGCGCCATCTGACGCCCACGTCGCCCGCCGGGCAGCGACCAGCTCCGCCGCCGGCGCCGTCCACCCGGCGGCTTCGACCTCGGGCCACGGCGCGAGGACGAGCGAGGACAGCGTGTCGTGGAGCTCGTCGGCATCGCGGACGTCGGGCCAGGCCTCGGCGCGCACCGCGGCGATCGCAGCGGCGTCGAGCGCGCCGAGACCGCCGGCGAGGTCCGGATCCGTCCGCCTGAGCGCCACGGCGCGCGCTCGCCGTTCCTCGAGCGGCGCGTCGTCGAGATAGGTGTAGGGGTTGGAGTGCAGGATCTCGTGCGACAGGACGGACGGCGCCGGCGTGTCGATGACGCGGGTCTCGATCGCGCCGCGCTCGATGTCCGCCAGGATGCCGTCCAGGCCCTTCGTGTCCATCGCCTCGTGCAGACAGTTGTCGATCGTCTCGCGCACGAGCGGATGGTCCGGGATCACGATCGGGCCGGTCACGTTGTCGGCGCACGCCACCTGCGCCGGGAAGACCGCGGCGAGCAGGTCGTCGGCGCGCATGCGCTGGAGCGGCATGGGCACCCGGCGCCCACCCTGGAAGCGCAGGAGGGCCAGCGCACGGGTCGCGTTCCACCGCCAGCGGTTGGCGAACATGGGCGCGGCGAGCGCGGCCTGGATCAGGTCCTCGACGAGCCGCTCGCGGCGGACCATGTCGAACACGCCGTCGAGCGGGAAGCTGTGCTGCGGGCCGAGAGAGAGGACGAAGCCGTCGTCGGTGGCCGCGGCCTGCAGCTCGAAGTCGAACGTCACGCAGAAGCGCTTGCGCAGGGCGTATCCCCAGGCGCGGTTCACGCGCCCGCCGAAGGGCGCGTGCACGACGAGCTGCATCCCCCCGGCCTCGTCGAAGAAGCGTTCGGCGACGACGCAGCGGTCCGTGGGCAGCGCGCCGAGGACCGCCTGCCCCTCGGCGAGGTAGCCGACGATCTGCTCGGCGCCGTCGGGCGTGAGCCCGCACTCGGCGGTGAGCCACTCGACGGCCGCGCGCCGATCGCCGAGCCGCGCGCCCACTTCATCGCGCAGCGCTGAGACCGCCGCCGACAGCTCCCGCGTGCGCGCCGGCGCCTCGCCCAGCCAGAAGGGAATCGTCGGCGGCGCGCCGCCGGCGTCCTCGACGCGCATCCGCCCCGCCTCCACGCGCCGGATGCGCCACGAACGGTTGCCGAGGAGGAAGATGTCGCCCGCCATGCTCTCGACGGCGAAGTCCTCGTTAACCCGCCCGACGGTCAGCCCCGCGGGCTCCTCGACGACGTCGTAGTCGGCCGTGTCGGGGATCGCGCCGCCGCTGGTGATCGCGGCGAGCCGCGTGCCGCGCCGCGGGCGCAGCCGGCCGTGCACGCGGTCGAGATGGACGAGGGCCCCGCGCCGGCCGCGGCGGGTGGCGACCCCGTCGGCCAGCATGTCGATCACGGCGTCGAAGTCGTCGCGCGCGAGCCGGCGGAAGGAATGCGCGCGCCGCACGAGCGCCCACAGCTCCTCGACGCCGATCTCCCCCGTCGCGACGGTGGCGGCGCACTGCTGGGCCAGGATGTCGAGCGGGTTCTCGGGCACGCGGAGGCGGTCGAGCTCCCCGGCACGCACGGCGCGCACCGCGGCGGCCGCCTGCAGCACGTCGTCACGCGTCAGCGGGAAGAGGATGCCGCGCGACACGGCGCCCCGCGCGTGCCCCGACCGGCCGATGCGCTGGATGAGCGTGGCGAGCGCGCGCGGTGCGCCGACGTGGCAGACGAGGTCGACGCTCCCGACGTCGATCCCGAGCTCGAGGGACGCGGTGGCGACGACGACGGGCACGGCGCCCGACTTGAGCCGCTCCTCGGCGTCGAGCCGGAGGCGCCGCGCCATGCTGCCGTGATGCGCCGCGACGCGTCCGTGGCCGAGCCGCTCCTCGAGCTGGTGCGCGACCCGCTCGACCAGCCGGCGGGTGTTGACGAAGACGATCGTCGTCCGCTCGGCCCGGGCGTGGGCCGCGATGCGGTCGTACACCTCGGCCCACAGCTCGTGGGTCGCGATCGGGCCGAGCTCCTGGTCGGCCACCTCGATCGCGAGCTCGAGGTCGCGACGGTGGCCGACGTCGATGATGCGGCACGGGGGCGACTCGCCGCCGGCAGCCGTCCCGACCAGCAGGCGCGCCACCTCCTCGATCGGCCGCTGCGTGGCCGAGAGGCCGATGCGCTGGAGCCGGCGGCCGGCGAGCGCGTCGAGCCGCTCGAGCGAGAGCGCGAGGTGCGCGCCCCGCTTGTCGGCGGCGACGGCATGGATCTCGTCGACGATCACGGTCCGCGCGCCGGCGAGGAAGCGGCGGCTGCCCTCGGCCGTGAGCAGGATGTAGAGCGACTCGGGCGTGGTCACGAGGATGTGGGGCGGACGGCGCGCCATCGCCTGGCGGGCGCCCGGCGGCGTATCGCCCGAGCGGACGAGGACACGGACCTCGGGGAGCGGCGTGCCGCGCGCCGCCGCCCGGGCACCGAGCTCGGCGAGCGGCGCGGCCAGGTTCTTCTGGATGTCGTTGCCGAGCGCCTTGAGCGGCGAGACGTAGACGACGTCCGTCCGGTCCTCCAGGAGACCGCGCTCCGCCAGCCCGAGGAGGCGGTCGATCGACCAGAGGAAGGCGGCGAGCGTCTTGCCCGAGCCGGTCGGCGCCGCGAGCAGCGTGTCGGCTCCGGCGGCGATGGCGGGCCAGCCGGCGGCCTGGATCGGCGTCGGCTCGCCGAAGCGATCCCGGAACCAGTCCGCGACCAGAGACGAGAAATCGGTCACCAGCCCCCCCCGCCGACTGCTATCACCGGCCAC
>Ga0209157_1003918_pt1 | contig 11270 bp, 10 predicted proteins | sample GraSoiAngelo_135_FD_185892 | JGI IMG/M metagenome (GOLD analysis project Ga0209157, IMG submission 185892) | Grasslands soil microbial communities from the Angelo Coastal Reserve, California, USA - 14_0929_05_40cm (SPAdes) (version 2) | ecosystem: Environmental > Terrestrial > Soil > Grasslands ... | reverse complement strand
AGCAGGAGGCGGCGCGCAAGCTGCGCTTCAGCCCCAAGAAGACCATGACCTTGGCCCAGCAGCTCTACGAGGGCATGGACATCGGCAAGGAGGGGCCTCTCGGGTTGATCACCTACATGCGCACCGATTCCACCAGGATCGCCCGCGAGGCGGCCGAGGAAGCCCGGCAGGTCATCCACGAGCGGTTCGGGGCCCAGTACATCCCGAGCACACCCAATGTCTACAAGACCCAGAAGGCCGCCCAGGAAGCCCACGAGGCAATCCGGCCGACCTCGGTCCGCCGCGATCCTGAGTCCATCCGGCCGTACCTGGACCGCGATCACTACCAGCTCTACAAATTGATCTGGAACCGCTTCCTGGCCTCCCAGATGGCCCCGGCGCTGCTGGAAGTCACCCGCGTGGACTGCGCGCCCGAGCACACGCCGGCCACCTACGTGTTCCGGGCGACGGGGACCGTCATCAAGTTTGCCGGCCATCTGGCTGTGTACCAGGAAGGCAAGGACGCCGAGCTTGCCGCGCTGGCGCGCAAGGCCGAGCGGACGACCGAAGAGGAGGACGAGGCCGAGCGGCAGTTGCCGGTCCTCACCGAAGGCGAGCGCTTACACCTCGTCGCGCAGGAAGGGCAGGCCGCGCCTGGCCTCACGCCGAAGCAGCACTTCACCCAGCCGCCGCCCCGATACAACGAGGCCCTGCTCATCCGCGAGCTGGAGGAGAAAGGGATCGGCCGGCCTTCGACCTACGCGAGCATCATTTCCACGATCCAGGATCGCCGGTACGTCGAGAAGGCGGAGGGCCGCTTCGTACCGACGGAGACCGGCATCACGGTGAATGATTTCCTCGTCAAAGGGTTTCCAGACATCCTCGACGTGGACTTCACGTCGCTGATGGAAAAGGAGCTGGACGAAGTTGAGGAAGGCCAGAAGCCCTGGGTGGCCGCGGTGCGCGATTTCTACCTGCCGTTCAGCAAGGACATTGAAAAAGCCAAGCGCCTCCCCGGCCCCAAGGACACGGTCCAGCCGCCGACGAACATCCCCTGCGAGAAGTGTGGTCGGATGATGGTGATCAAGTGGGGCCGGAACGGGAAGTTCCTCGCCTGCCCTGGCTACAAGGAGGACCCCCCCTGCAAGAACACCCAGAACTTCGAGCGGCTGCCCGACGGCACCATCAAGATCGTCGCGAAACAGGATTCGACGACCGATGAGAAGTGCGAGAAGTGCGGCTCGCCGATGGTGATCAAGACCGGCCGGTTCGGCAAGTTCCTCGCCTGCTCGGCCTACCCGGCCTGCAAGACCACGAAGGCCATTCCGCTGGGCGTCAAGTGCCCCAAGGACGGCGGCGACCTCACGCAGAAGCGCAGCAAGAAGGGCCGCACGTTCTACGCCTGCTCGAACTACCCCAAGTGCGACTTCGCCCTCTGGGACCGGCCCTCGGCGAAGCCCTGCCCGCAATGCCACGCGCCGTTCCTGGTGGAAAAATACTCCAAGCAGACTGGCACCAGCCTTGTCTGCCGCAACGACGAGTGCGGCTACAAGGAATAGTGTGCTAGAATCGGCTCTCTCCCCGGAGCGAGGCGCTCATGCGCGAGGATATCGTCATCATCGGCGGGGGCCTGGCCGGTTCGGAGGCAGCCTGGCAGGCGGCGAACCGCGGTGCCAAGGTCACCCTCTACGAGATGCGTCCCAAAGAACAGACGGCCGCGCACAAGACCGGCTATCTGGCCGAACTGGTCTGCTCCAACTCGCTCGGCTCCGGCGAGCTGCAGAGCGCCCCCGGCCTCCTCAAGGAGGAGATGCGCCGGCTGGGCTCCCTCATCATTAAGATCGCGGACGACGTGCGGGTGCCGGCGGGCGCCGCTCTGGCCGTGGACCGCGACCTCTTCGCGCAGAAGATCACGCAGGCTCTCGAGGGCCACCCGAACATCCGCATCCTGCGCGAGCCGGTGTCGGAGGTCCCGCCCGACTGCCTGGCGATCGTGGCCACGGGTCCCCTGACCTCCGACGCGCTGGCCCAGCACCTCAAGCGCCTGACCAACGCGACGCACCTGTACTTCTACGACTCGATCTCGCCGATCGTGGACGCCGACAGCATCGACCTGAGCAAGGTCTTCAAGGCGTCACGCTACAACAAGGGCGACGCGGACTACCTCAACTGCCCGATGACGGAGACCGAGTACGACGCGTTCCACCAGGCGATGCTGGCGGCCGAGAAGGTCGTCCCCAAGGAGTTCGAGAAGATCCCGTATTTCGAAGGCTGCATCCCCATCGAGGTCATGGCCGAGCGCGGCCGCGACACCATGATGTTCGGGCCGATGAAGCCGGTGGGCCTCGTGGACCCGCGGACGAACGCGCGCCCCTACGCCGTGGTGCAACTGCGGATGGAAAACCGGCACGGCACCTGCTACAACCTGGTCGGGTTCCAGACCAAACTCACGTACGGCGCCCAGAAGCGCGTCTTCCGGATGATCCCGGGCCTGGAGAATGCCGAGTTTCTGCGTTACGGCAGCGTCCACCGGAACACCTTCGTCAACGCGCCGACGCTGCTCCGGGATACGCTGCAACTGAAGAGCGCCGGCCGGATCTTTCTGGCGGGCCAGCTCGTCGGGGTCGAAGGCTACACCGAGGCTGCCGCCACCGGCGGGCTGGCCGGCATCAACGCCTCCCGCGGCCTGCAGGGCCAAGAGCTCGTAGTCCCGCCGGAGACGACCTCGCACGGCGCGCTGCTCAAGTACATCACGACCAGCGACTCGCGGCACTTTCAGCCGATGAACACCAACTACGGCCTCTTTCCGCCTCTCCCCACCCGCATCCGCGACAAGCAGGAGCGGCAACGCCGGGTCGGACAGCGCGCCTTGGAGGACTTTGCCGCATGGATGCAGCGGTCCGGTCTTTCTTGACGTTCCTCCAGGTCGAGCGGGGCGCGTCCCCGCACACGCTGCGCAACTACGAAGGCGACCTGCGCCAGTTCCTGGCGTTCCTCCAAACGGCTCACAACGGATCGCTGCCCGTTCCAACGGCGGTCGACGCCTATGCGGTGCGGGGCTTTCTGGCCGCGCGCGCCGGGGTGGGAGACGCGAAGAGCACCCTCGGGCGCAAGCTGGCGGCCATCCGGAGCCTCTTCAAGTACCTCGCGCGGGAAAGGGTCGTGCCGCACAGCCCGGCAGCGGCCGTGGTCACGCCGAAGCAGGAGCACAAGCTCCCCCGCGTCCTGACGGCCGACGACGCCCAGCGCCTCATGGACGACCCCGGCTCCAACGAGCCACGCTTGGTACGCGACCAGGCGCTGCTGGAAGTGCTCTACTCGGCGGGCGTGCGGGTGGCCGAGTTGGTGGGCCTGAACGTCGAGGACGTGGACCTGGACGCGGGGACCGCCACCGTGATGGGCAAGGGCCGCAAGGAGCGGGTCGTGCTGCTGGGGATGAAGGCCGTCGAGGCGCTAAGGGCGTACGTTGGGAAAGAAGGAGCGATGGGGGGACCGTTGTTTCGCAACCGGCGCGGCGGGCGGCTGACGGCCCGCAGCGTGGAGCGGATCGTCGCAACGGCGTGCCAGGCCCTCGAGAACTTCCCGACGATCACGCCGCACACGCTCCGCCATTCCTTCGCGACCCACCTCCTGGACGGCGGCGCGGACCTGCGCGTGATCCAGGAGTTGCTCGGCCACGCCTCGCTGGCCACGACCCAGCGCTACACGCACGTGGCCCTCGACCGGCTGATGGAGGCCTACGACAAGGCTCATCCGCGGGCGCATGACAAGGAGTGACCCCATGATCTTCCGCTCCACGACGATCCTCTGTGTGCGCAAGGACCGCCACGTCGCGATGGGCTCCGACGGCCAGGTGACGCACGGCACCACGATCATGAAGCAGAACGCGAAAAAGTTGCGGCGCATGTATAATGATACTGTCCTGGCGGGGTTCGCGGGCGCCACGGCCGACGCCTTCACGCTGTTCGAGAAATTCGAGGGCAAGCTGCAGGAGTACCGGGGCAACCTCACGCGGGCGGCCGTGGAGCTTGCGAAGGACTGGCGGATGGACCGGGCGTTGCGCCGGCTGGAGGCGCTGCTTGCCATCGCCGACCGGGAGCACTCGTTGATCGTCTCCGGGACCGGCGACGTGATCGAGCCGGAAGACGGCATCCTGGCCATCGGCTCGGGCGGTCCCTATGCGCTCGCGGCCGCGCGCGCGCTGCTCAGCTTCTCGACGCTCGACGCGCGGGCGGTCGTGGAGGAATCCATGAAGGTCGCCGGCGGCATCGACATCTATACGAACCTGGAGATCACGCTGGAGGAATTGAAAGGGTGAAGGACGAGCAGACCAACCAGCCGGCGAGCCTCGACAGCTTGACCCCGCGTCAGATCGTGGAAGAGCTGGACCGCTACGTGATCGGCCAGCGGGACGCCAAGCGCATGGTGGCCATCGCGCTCCGCACCCGGTGGCGGCGCCAGCGGCTGCCCGCGGACCTGCGCGACGAGGTCATGCCGAAGAACATCATCATGATCGGGCCGACGGGGGTCGGCAAGACCGAGATCTCGCGCCGCCTGGCCAAGCTCACGCAGGCGCCCTTCATCAAGGTCGAGGCCTCGAAGTTCACGGAAATTGGCTACGTCGGACGGGACTGCGAATCCATGGTCCGCGATCTGGTCGAGCAGGCCGTGAACATGGTCAAGGCCGAATACGCCGTGCGCATCCAGAAGAAAGCCGAGGCCCAGGCCGAGGAGCGCCTCCTCGACCTGCTGGTCCCCCCGCCCCCGCCGAAGACACCGCCCGGCATCTTCGACCAGGCGAGCTTCGAGGCCCACCAGCCGCCGCCGAACGAGAGCTACGAAGCGACGCGCTCGAAGTTCCGGCTGATGCTCCGCGAGGGGAAGCTGGACGACCGGTCTGTCGAGATCGAAGTCAAGGACAAGGCCACGCTCCCGATCGGCGTGATCTCCAACGTCGGCGGCATGGAGCAGATCCAGGACCAGCTTCAGGAGATGCTGGGCGGCATGTTCCCCGGCAAGAAGAAGCGCCGCACGGTGAAGGTCCCGGAAGCGCTCGATCTGCTGATCCAGGAAGAGGCCCAGAAGCTGATCGACATGGAGGCCGTCGTCAAGGAGGCCGTCGCCAAGACGGAACAGCACGGCATCATCTTCCTGGACGAGATCGACAAAATCGCCGGCCGCGAGCGGACGCTCGGGCCGGACGTCTCCCGCGAGGGCGTCCAGCGCGACCTCTTGCCGATCGTCGAGGGTTCCACCGTCACGTCCAAGTACGGGCCGGTCAAGACGGACCACATCCTGTTCATCGCCGCCGGGGCGTTCCACGTGGCCAAGCCCTCGGACCTGATCCCGGAGTTGCAGGGCCGCTTCCCGATCCGGGTCGAGCTGGAGCCCTTGACGAAGGACGACTTCATCCGAATCCTGACGGAGCCCCAGAATGCCCTGATCAAGCAGTACACGGCCCTGCTCGAGACGGAAGGCATCACACTGGACTTCACCCGCGAGGGTATCGAGGAGATCGCGGCGACCGCTGTGCAGGTCAACGAGCGCTCGGAGAACATCGGCGCCCGCCGGCTGTTCACGATCATGGAGCGGTTGCTGGAAGAGATCTCCTTCGAGGCGCCGGAGCTGACCGAGAGGAAGCTGACGATCGACGCCCAGGTCGTGCGAAGCCGCCTGAAGGACATCATCAAGGACGACGATCTGAGTAGATACATCTTGTAACGGTACACAATGTCATTCTGAGCGAAGCGAAGAATCTCAGACGCACCGATAAGCGAGACCCTTCACTTCGTTCAGGGTGACACGAGGAGGCGCGATGGAGGAGCTGATCAAGAAGGCGAACGTGCTGGTGGAGGCCCTGCCCTACATCCGGGCCTTCGCCGGCAAGACCGTCGTGCTGAAGTACGGCGGCAAGGCCATGATCGACCCGGCGCTAAAAGAAGGCTTCGCCACCGACGTCGTGCTCATGAAGTACGTCGGGCTCAACCCGGTCGTCGTGCACGGCGGCGGCCCCCAGATTGACCAGATGCTCAAGCGGCTGGCCATCGAGCCCAAGTTCAGCCAGGGCGTCCGTGTGACCGACGAAGCCACGATGGAAATCGTCGAGATGGTCCTCGGGGGGACCATCAACAAGGAGATTGCGTCGTTGGTCAGCCGGCACGGGGCCAAGGCCGTCGGGTTGAGCGGCAAGGACGGCGGGCTCATCCAAGCCAAACCCTTCACGAAAGCTGAATGGGCCAAGAAGCTGGGGGCGGACCTCAGCGGCTGGGGCGAGGACGAGGACTACGGACTCGTCGGCGACGTCCAGGCGGTAGACTCTTCCATCTTGAAGAACCTTCAGTCCAGCAACGCGATCCCCGTCATCGCCCCGATGGGCGTCGGCAAGGACGGGCGCACGTACAACATCAACGCCGATCTGGTGGCGGGAGCGATCGCCGGCGCGCTCCAGGCGGAAAAGCTGGTAATCCTGACGGACGTGAAGGGCATCAAGGACGAGGATGGGAAGCTCGTCTCGACGCTGGCCCGCAAGGACGTGGCCCGCATGGTGAAGAAGGGCACGATCAGCGAAGGCATGCTGCCCAAGGTGCAGGCGTGCCTGACCGCGCTCGAGGGCGGCGTCAGGAAGACGCACGTGATCGACGGCCGCATGCCGCACGCAATCCTGCTGGAGATCTTTACGGACAAGGGCATCGGGACGGAGATCGTCGCGTAGGGCGTTCCCTCATGTCATTCTGAGCGAAGCGAAGAATCTCGAATGAGACCCTTCACTGTGTTCAGGGTGACAACCTAAAGATGCTGATGGCTACGGAAGTTCTAGGGCAGACCGCCACGGACCAGCGGATCGCGGACCAGGTCCGGCGCTACACCGTCCGCCTGGCCGTCTGCCTCATCATCGGGGTCAATGCGCTGTTCCTGCTGGTCCTCTGGGGCAGCGGCGTGGACCTGGACCAGATCTTCGCCGAGCGCGACTTCTTCGATCCCACCCGTGACATCTGTCTCCGCATGGCCTGGTACAAGCCCCTCGGCGAGCAGGACCCGGTGCGGCTCTGCAAGGAATGGCTCAACCTGGGCGATCCCTCCGGCCGCGTCCACCAGTTCAACAAGGACCTGCAGGTCGTCAAAGGCGCCGACGGCAAGGTGTACGCGAAGGAAGGCGCCGGCGACGGCCGTTTGATCGCCGTCGTGATCATCGTCGTCCTGCTCGTGGCCAGTGGCATGTGGCTGCAGCGTCACCTCATCGCCCGCTATCGGGCCCGGCTCGCCGCGGCGGCCGCCAAGCACGCGTGAGCGGCCTGCGGCGTTCTCGAACCCCCCATCACACTCCCGTCATTCTGGCCCACGGCGGCGCCGGCGCGCGCACCGTGACACCGGCCCAACTCGCCTGTCTGGCCGACGCGCTCAGCCGCGGCTACACCATGCTGCATCGCGGAGGGCATGCCCTGGATGCGGTGGAATCCACGACCCGCCTCCTGGAGTCCTCCGGCCTCTTCAACGCCGGGACCGGCGCGCACCTCCAACTGGACGGCGTCCGGCGGATGGACGCCGCTCTCATGGAAGGGCGTACGCTGAAGGCCGGCGCGGTGGCGGGCATCGAGGCGGTGCGTCACCCGATCAGCGCGGCCCGGCTCGTCCTGGAGAAGACCGCACACGTCCTCTTGATCGGTCCCCACGCGACGCGCTTTGCCCGTCACTTCAAGCTGGAACGGCAGGCCGCGAACTACCGCCGTTCGGCGCGCGCGGCCGCAAGAGGGAACACCTCGCGCGAAGTCGTGACAGCCACCGGGCCCCAACGCCGGATGCTTCGGCTCTACCGGCAGATGTTGGGAGCGGAGACCGTGGGCGCGGTCGCGCGGGACCGGCAGGGCACGCTCGCGGCCGGCACGTCCACCGGCGGCATCGCGTTCATGCTCCCTGGCCGCGTGGGCGACAGCCCCCTCATCGGCTGCGGGATCTATGCTGATAACGAGGCCGGGGCCGTCTCCATGACCGGCCTGGGCGAGAGCATCATCCGGATCACAGTGGCCAAAGAGATCGCGGACCGCATGGCGATGGGCGCGAGCCCCACGGCGGCGACTAAGATAGTGCTCGAGAAACTGGACCGGCGCATCCGGAAAGTCGAGGGGTTCGGCGCGGCCGGCGCGCTCGTCCTCGCGCCCGACGGCCGCTTTGCGATCCGGCACACGACGCCGCGCATGTGCGCCGGCTACTGTGACGGAAAGGGCAAGCCGGTGGTGGCGGACAGGTTCCCCTGAACCGCCTTGTCGTCTGTGCATACAAAAAGCCCCTACTGGACATTCTTTCCTTGTCCGTGTACCGTTGCCACGCAAGCGGTTACACGTATTGAGTGCAAGACGGACGGAGGGTGGTCGTGAGAGCTTGGAGCTGGGTTTGGCTCTACGGAATCGGCATTGTCGTAGTGTGGATGCTGGGGCCCGAGCTCGCCGACATGCCGATGTTCAAGGAGATGACGCTCGGCGATGCCAAGGTGCAAGGCTCTCAACTGGCGGAATTCACAGCCGATGCCTTCGCCCTCTTGTTGTTCTTGTTGTTGGGCCGCCGGGTACTAAGCCAGCTTCCAAAGGAGGGGAGGTGGTCCTCATTTCTGCGCCGCATCATCCCACCGGCGGTCCTACTGATCTTTGTTTTGGCCGGGCACAGGGTCGTTCGTGCACTCGCTGGTCCGTTTCTGGCCGAGATGGATAGAATGATCTACAATTCGATCTTTCTGTTCGTGGGCATTAGCGTGACCCTGTGGCTGATTCTGGCGTTGATGCGCAGCTCAGCAATGCTGACGCAGGAAACCGCCCACGCAAGGAAGCCCCGCGACAAGGAGGATAAAACTGTGCGGTTGCCGGCGCAGCCACGCAGCCGCGCGCAACCAAGTAATCTCCACAAGGAAAGCCATGATCGGACTGTTCGAATCGAACCCCCTAGCCAGAGACAGAGACTGGGGCGATATACGGTCATCAGAGAACTGGGCCGAGGGTCAATGAGTGTGGTCTATCTGGGCAAAGATCCCACCATCCAGCGGTTCGTCGCCCTCAAAACGGTCCGGTTCGATGATGCGGGAGACCCAAGCGAGTTGGTGGAAATCAAACGACGCTTTTTCAGAGAAGTCCAATCGGCTGGGCTTTTATCGCATCCGAATATCGTGACGATCTTCGACGCTGGGGACGAGGAAGACTTGGGATACATCGCCATGGAAGTGCTGGAGGGGATCACCCTGAAGGACTGGTGCCGCAAGGAGAACCTCCAGTCCGTCAAGCAAGTGCTGGAACTCGTCGCCAAGGTCGCCGAGGCGCTCGACCATGCCCATAGCCATGGGGTCGTGCACCGGGACATCAAACCGGCGAATATCATGTTCACGAAGGACGGCATCGCCAAAATCACGGACTTCAGCATCGCCCGGATCACCACCTCCACCAAGACCAAGACCGATGCGATCCTCGGGACGCCGAGCTACATGTCGCCGGAGCAGATTGCCGGAGAGAAGGTGGACGGCCGCTCGGACCTTTTCTCCCTCGGCGTGGTTATGTTCGAGTTGCTGACCGGCGAGAGACCCTTCCAAGGCGAGAGCATTGCTTCTCTGACGTACCAAATCGCCCATAAGCCTCACCGGCCACCGGCCCAGATCCGGACAGACCTGCCGCCCTGCTGCATAGCCATCATTGACAGGGCGCTGTCCAAAAAGTTGGATCAGAGATATCAGCGGGGGCTTGAATTTTCAGTTGACCTTACTGTCTGTCTCCAGGCTCTCCCGAGTTGAGCTGAATTCAGAGAAAGCAGCACGCGAATCACGCTTCGGCCACGCATGAAACCGTTCATCACCATCGCGATTGTCATCTTCTCGCTCGTGGCCGTCCTGCATGTGCTCCGGCTGATCTTCGGGTGGCAGGCGGTGATCGATGGTCTGGTGATTCCGATGTGGGCCAGCGTGGTAGGGCTCATCATTGCCGGCGGGCTGGCTATCATGTTGTGGCGCGAGGCAAAAGGGGACAGGCTACTTTTCTGAATCGGTGAAAAGTAGCCTGTCCCCATTTCCTGCAGTAACCAGGAGAACGTTCAATGACCCCCGAAGAGCAAATCGCAAAAATGACCAAGGCCATCAATCAAGCGATCAAGATCCTGGGCGACCGGTTCGGCTCAACCCCGGGGGACGACCAGCGGACGATTCAGATGCTGAAGGACTCGCTTCCGGCCAGCCCCGCGCCCGCTCCGAAGGCTCCTCCCGCTCAACCACCCCCGAGTGAGCAAAAGGGGACATGAGTAAAAGGGGACAGGCTACTTTTCTGAATCGGTGAAAAGTAGCCTGTCCCCTTTTATCGACGTTCATCGTAGGCTTTGGCCAGGTCGCGCAGAGCCTGGGAGACCCGGACCTGGTAAGGCGTGCTGTCCTGCAACCGCCGCAAGCGCTCCGGCAGGCGCGCCAGCTCATCGGCGACACGCACGCGCACGTCGGCCAGCGCGGGCGCGGGCGCCAGACGCCGGCCCTCCCGCATGACAGGTTGGATCAGCGCCGAGCCATCCTGAGGATCATCGGCGAGCGTCAGCACGTCATAGGCCATGCGCCCATCCGCCCCGTCATGACGGCACACCTGCTTGCGTCCAGGCCAGGTCGCCTTGCCCTCGGTGGTCTTGCGGGAGGCGCGACCCGCATATTCCTGGAGCTTGTACACGCAGTCCAGGTAGGGCGCGTCCGAGGACGTTGTCATGTGAGTGCCGACGGCGAAGGAGTCGATCGGGGCGTTGACGGCCATGAGCTCCTGCACGGCATACTCGTCCAGATTGCCGCTGGCCACGATCCGGACGTCCGGCAAGCCCCCGTCATTCAAAATGCGCCGCACTCGGCGCGCATGGTCGGCCAGGTTCCCGCTGTCCAACCGGACGCCTTTGATGGTGATGCCACGTTTTTGCAGGCGCGGCGCGAGCGCCACCACCTTCCGAGCCGCCGCCTCCGTGTCGTAGGTGTCGAGGAGGAGCACGACATGATCCGGCTGCGCCAGAGCGAAATGCTCGAACGCCTCCATCTCGTCCTCGTGCGCCTGAATGAACGAGTGGGCCACTGTACCGTACACCGGCACGCCGAAGAGAGCCCCCGCCTGCACGGTGGCCGTCCCGGAAAAGCCGACGAGGTAGCTGGCGCGGGCCGCGAGCAGGCCGGCCTCCTCGCCGTGGGCCCGGCGCAGCCCGAAATCCACCAACTCCTTCCCCGGTGCGGCCAGCACCACACGCACGGCCTTCGACGCGATCAGCGTCTGAAAATGGAGGAGATTGATCAGGCGGGTCTCCAC
>Ga0209157_1003917_pt1 | contig 11270 bp, 8 predicted proteins | sample GraSoiAngelo_135_FD_185892 | JGI IMG/M metagenome (GOLD analysis project Ga0209157, IMG submission 185892) | Grasslands soil microbial communities from the Angelo Coastal Reserve, California, USA - 14_0929_05_40cm (SPAdes) (version 2) | ecosystem: Environmental > Terrestrial > Soil > Grasslands ... | reverse complement strand
CACGCCAATCGCTCATGGTGAGGTCCACCTTCTCACGACGAGGACAGCGCCGCAATGATCTCGGCGCCGAAGGTCTCGGCCCGCCAGCGGCGCACGCCGTCCAGCGAGGCAAGCGCATCAGGCTCGCGTGGCCCCGCGACAGCGACAAGCGTGATCAGCCGGTTGGGCAGGAGCAGTCCCGGCTCGAGCCCGAACCGTGGCGCCGCCTCCTTCCGCCACTGCCGGAGCGACTCGATGCGGCGGGCGACGATCGCCGGAAGCCTGAGCCGTGGCGGGCGCTCGAGCGTCGGCAACGAATCCTCCGGCAAGGCCTGGGCACGGGCCACGGCGGACAGGATCGCCTCGCCCCATCGCGCGATCACCTTGGGCGTGCAACCCGGGACCAGCGCGAGCTGCGTGACGTCGTCGGGTGGCGCCTGGGCCAGCCGCACGAGCGTCTCCTCGCCGAGGATCTTGAACGGCGGGCGATCGGTCTTGCGCGCGAGCTGCTCCCGGAGCTCGTACAGCTCCCGGAGGATCCCGAGGTTGCGCGGGGGCAGGTCGCGGGCGCCCTTGAGGCCGGCGAAGGCGTTGGGGTCCTGAACCCGCTGGACGACGGGCTGGGCCGCGAGCGCAGCGCATTCCTCCTCGACCCAGGAGAATCGGCCCATCCGCACCAGTTCCTCGGTGAGCCGGCGCTTGAGCGCGAAGAGATGAAGCACGTCGGCCTCGGCGTAGCGGCGCTGGGCCTCGGAGAGAGGGCGCCGCGACCAGTCGTCGCGCTGCTTCGAGGGTGGTAGCTCCACTTCGAGATAGTTCTGCAACAGGACGTCGAGGCCGAGGGCCGGGGCGCCGAGGAAGCGGGCGGCGATGGAGGTGTCGAAGAGCGATGCGAAACCGAATCCGCGGCGCTTGAGCTGGACGAGGTCGTTGTCTCCGGCGTGGAGCACCGTCACGACGGACGGCGTGGTGAACACGGGGGCGAGCGGCGTGAGATCGCCGAGCGCCAGGGGATCGACGAGCCAGACGTCGCGGGACGACACGGCCAGCTGGATGAGCGACAGACGCTCCGGGTAGTGGTGCAGGCTGTCGCCTTCCGTGTCGAGCGCGATCTCGCCCGGCGCTCGAAGGCGCTGTGAGATCTCGGCGAGGTCGGCATCGGTCTCGACCCAGCGTGAAGCGATCGTGTCGATCGGCCCGAGTCCGCTCAGTCCTGAAGAGCTCCCCTCAGCGGAGGCACCGCTTCGGCTCGACCTGCCCATGGAGCATTGGTCCGAGCACGGTCCGGAGGTGCTCGGCACTGGCCGGAGCGCGCAACGACGCACAGACGCCGAGGGCTTCGGCCCTCATGAGGGTATCCGGGCCCATCGCGTGCGTCAACGCGACTGTCCGCGCTGCGAGGCACGCCGTCTCGCGGCAGAGACGCTCCGCGATTGGCAGGGTGGCCAGGACCACGTTGGCGCCTTCGCGCTCGACGGCCGCGGGCTCCGCGTCGGTTCGCGTCGCGATGATGCGCGCGAGCGGGAAGAGGCGACGCAGAGTTTCCGTGAGAGCGTCCCGCGTCGCCGTGTCGTCCTCGAGGACGAGGATCACCGGCATCGCCCCAGTGTACCCGACCGGAATGGTCACCGCGCCGCGCCGTGGTAGGATGCCCGAGCGACTTACGGAGGGTCTGGATGGCGAAAGAAATCTCGATCGTCCACCACGCCGACCGGCGCACCGACGTGGTGATGCCCTACGCGCCGGGCATCGTCGTGAGTCGGGGGAGACTCGTGTTCCTCTCGGGCGTCACCGCGGCGGCCGTCTATCACAGCCACCCGCATCGCGAGGAAGAGTTCGACCTGCCCTCGACGATGCGTGAGCAGGCGGTGCTCGCGATGGAGAACCTCAAGAAGACGCTCGCGGCGGTCGGCTGTACGCTCGCCGACCTGGTCTCGGCGACGCGCTTCCTGACCGACGTCGCCGAGCAGGACGATCTCAACCGCGTCTGGGCCGCGTACCTCGGCGGTCACCTGCCGACGACGACCACGGTCGAGGTGTCCCGCCTCGCCACCCATCCACGCTGCAAGCTCGAGATCAGCGCGATCGCCGTCGCCGACGAGGGGAACGGCTGATGGCGACGCTCGGCTTCGTCGGGCTCGGCACGATGGGAGGCCGCATGGCGAAGCGGCTGCTCGACGCGGGCCGTCGCGTCGTCGGCTACAACCGGACACCCGAGAAGGCACGGGTGTTGGTCGCCGCTGGCCTCACGCTCGAGAAATCGCCGCGCGCCGTCGCCGAGGCCTCGGACGCCGTCTTCAGCATGGTGACCGACAGCGCCGCGCTCCGCGCGATCGCCCTCGGCCCCGACGGCGTGATCGCAGGGCTCCGACGCGGCGCGGTCTGGGCCGAGATGAGCACGGTCGGGCCTGAGGTCACGCGAGAGCTCGGTCGGGCGGTCGCCGCGCGGGGCGCCACGCTGATCGACGCGCCCGTCTCCGGCAGTCCCGTCACGCTGGAGGCGGGCCAGCTCTCGTTCATGGTCGGCGGCGATCCGGCCGGGCTCGAAAAAGTGCGCGAGCATCTCACGGCGATCGGGCCGACGATCACTCACGTGGGCGAACTGGGGCTCGCGGTGACGATGAAGATCGCGACCAACCTGAATCTCGCCGTTCAGATGCTCGCGTTCAGCGAGGCGGTGGCACTCGCCGAGAAGTCCGGCATCGAGCGCGAGCGCGCCGTCGAGGTGCTGCTCAAGTCGGTCATCGCCTCGCCGATGCTCAAGTATCGCGGCCCGTTCGTCCTCGGCATGCCGGCGGCGGCCTTGTTCAACGTGGACATGATCCAGAAGGACCTGGGCCTGGCGCTCGACACCGGACGCGCGCTCGGCGTTCCGCTTCCAACCGTCGCGCTCACCGACGAGCTCCTCACCGCGGCCCGAGGGCTCGACCTCGCCGACTACGACTTCGCGGTCGTCTTCGACGTAATCGCGCGCTTGAGCGGCCTGCGCCCCAGCGTCAAGAAGCCCCGGTGACCGCGGACGGGACGACACCGCCGGTCGGGCGCGCCGGGACGCGGCCGGTTATCGCAGCGTGAGCGTGGCGCGGCCGGAGGCGGTGTCGATGCTCAGGGTGAAGGCGTCGAGCACGTCGCGGCCGAGGAGGCCGTCGATCGGCGCCGCCGCTCCCTCCCCACCAGGAAGCGTCGCCGGCAGGGTGTAGACGATCACCGGGAGCGGCCCGATCCGCGCCCCGGCGACATCGAGGAGCGGCAGAGTCACGAGCGTCGCCGTCGCCGTCCCCGTGACCCCCACGACCTGGATCGACTGTCCGGCTTGCCCCGCGAACCCTGCGCGCTCGACGGCCGCGGGCGAGATCACCGTGCGATCGGCTCCGGTGTCCACGATCAACGTGAGCGGGATGCCGTTGAGGCGGGCCTCGACGGTGATCGGCGCCCCCGGCGTGACGCGGAGCGACACCGGCGCGTTCGTGTCGAGCGCCGGCGCCGGACGGGCTTGGGGGGCGCTCAGGAGCGTCGCGCCGTCACGAAACGCGAGGGGGACCGCGGAGAGATCGGCCGTGTAGTACACGGTCCCCTCGGCGTCGGTCCAGCGATAGAGCTGGGCGGTGGCGGGCGTCGCGAGGAGGCAGACGGCCAGGACGATCAGCCCGAGTCGGGAGTGTCGCGTGGCTGCCTCTACACGATGACTTTCTTCGCCCGGAGCGCGTCGATCTCGTCGGCGGAGTAGCCACATTCCGCGAGCACCTCGTCGGTGTGTTCGCTCTGGAGGGGCGCCGGCGTGCGGACGCTCGGGCGCATCCGCGAGTACTTCACCGGCGTGCCGATGACGGGGATCTCGCCGAGCGTGGGGTGCAGCACCCGCTCGATCATTTGGCGAGCCGCCGTCTGCGAATCGTTCATCACCTGGTCGATGGTATTGACGGGCGTCGCCGGCACTCCCGCCTCCTCGAGGAGCTTCAGCAACGGCTCGCGATCGTATTTCGCGATCGCGTCCGCCACGGACGCCTCCAGCTCGACGCGGTGCCGCACGCGTCCGAGGTTCTTCGCGAAGCGCTCGTCGTCCCGCAGGGCGCCGAGGTCGAGCGCCACGACCAGCCGTTGCCAGAACCGGTCGTTGGCGCCGGCGATGAACACCCACTGGCCGTCCCGGCAGCGGAAGGTGCGGTACGGGGACAGGGACGGATGCGAAGAGCCGAGAGCTTTGGGCACGGCGCCGGTGAGCAGGAAACCCTCGGCGTGGTAGTTCAGCAGCGTCACGGCGGTTTCCAGGAGCGAGGCGTCCACCCGCTGGCCGAGGCCGGTCTTCGCCCGATGGAGAAGCGCGTTGGCGATGCCGAACGCGGAGAAGATTCCGGTCGTGAGATCGAGGAACGAGACCCCGGCGCGCACGGGTGGGCCGTCGGGCTCCCCGGTGATGGACATGATGCCGCTGAAGGCCTGCATGAGCGCCTCGTAGCCGGCGCCGTCCTTCCGCGGGCCGGTCCGTCCGAACGCCGAGATCGAGCAATAGATCAGGCCCGGGTTGAGCGCGGACAGGACGTCGTAGCCGAGGCCGAAGCCTTCCATCGTACCTGTCCGGAAATTCTCGATGAGCACGTCGGCGCGCTTCACGAGGTTTCGCAGCACCGCGGCCCCGGCCGGGGCCTTGAGATCGAGTGTGAGGTCACGTTTGTTGCGATTGATGACGAGGTACGCCGCCGACTCGCCCTCCTTGTGGGGTGGCCAGGTGCGCGACTCGTCACCGGCGCCGGTGTCCTCCACCTTGATGACGTCGGCGCCCATATCGGCGAGGAGCATGCCGCAGAAGGGCCCGGCGAGGACGCGGGAGAGATCGATGACACGGACGCCGTCGAGCGAGAGGGTTGGGGTGACCATGTGCGCTACTATAACTCTATGTCTCGACTCCGCGAGGCGGTGACCCAGCGCATCCTCGTCCTGGACGGGGCCATGGGCACCATGATCCAGGCCGCGAACCTGGAACCCGGCGACTTCGGCGGCGCCCGCTACGAAGGGTGCAACGAGCACCTGAACCTCACCCGCCCCGACGTGATCCGGTCGATCCACGCCGCCTACTTCGAGGCCGGCGCCGATCTCGTCTCGACCAACACCTTCGGGTGCGCCCCGTACGTGCTCGCCGAGTACGGTCTCGCCGAGCGCGCGTACGAGATCACGCTCGCCGCCGGACGCCTCGCGCGCGAGGTCGCCGGGGCGCGCTTCGTCGTCGGCGCGATGGGGCCGTCGACGCGCTCCATCAGCGTCACGCGCAACGTGACCTTCGACCAGGTCCGCGAGGCGTACGGGGTTCAGGCGGCGGCGCTCATCGCGGGCGGCGTGGACGCGCTCCTGCTCGAGACGGCCCAGGACACCCTCAACGTCAAGGCGGCGGCGCTCGGCGCCCGCGCGGCCATGCGCGAGGCCGGCGTCGAGCTGCCACTCATGGTCAGCGGCACGATCGAGCCGATGGGCACGATGCTGGCGGGACAGGGCGTCGAGGCCCTGTCCGTGGCGCTCGAGCACCTCGACCTCTTTTCGATCGGCCTCAACTGCGCCACCGGCCCCGAGTTCATGACCGATCACTTGCGCTCGCTGGCGGCGATGTCCATCCGCTTCGTGAGCGTGTACCCGAACGCGGGCCTTCCCGACGAGCGCGGCCAGTACGCGGAGACTCCGGCAAGTCTCGCCTTCAAGATGAAGCGATTCGTGGACGAGGGCTGGGTCAACTTCGTCGGCGGCTGTTGCGGAACGACGCCGGCGCACATCCGAGCGCTGAAGACGCTGGTGAGCGGCCGCCCACCCCGTGTCCCGGCGGCGCGGGAGCCGCAGGCCGTCAGCGGGATCGAGGTGTTCTACCCGGCCGACGACAACCGCCCCTTGTTCGTGGGGGAGCGCACGAACGTGATCGGCTCGCGGCGGTTCAAGGAGCTGATCGTCGCCGACCAGTTCGAGGAGGCCGCCGAGATCGGTCGCGCCCAGGTGCGGAACGGCGCTCAGATCCTGGACGTCTGCCTCGCCAATCCCGATCGCGACGAGGCCGGTGACACGGACCGGTTCATGATGCAGATCACTCGGAAGGTAAAGGTCCCGCTCATGATCGACTCGACGGACGCGCGGGTCCTTGAGGCGGCCCTCCGCCACTGCCAAGGCAAGTCCATCGTCAACTCGATCAATCTCGAGGACGGCGAGGAGCGGTTCGAGAAGGTCGTGCCCCTGCTCCGGACCTACGGCGGCGCCGTCGTCGTCGGCTGTATCGACGAGGACAAGCGCCAGGGTATGGCCGTCACGCGCCAGCGCAAGCTCGCGATCGCCGAACGCAGCTACGACCTCCTCACCCGCAAGTACGGCGTGCCGGCGCGCGACCTGATCTTCGACGCGCTCGTCTTCCCGGTGGGAACCGGCGATGCCAACTACATCGGCTCGGCCGTCGAGACGATCGAGGGCATCCGCGCGATCAAGCAGCGGTTCCCGGAATGCAAGACGATCCTCGGCATCTCAAACGTCTCGTTCGGCCTACCGGCGGCGGGGCGCGAGGTCCTCAACTCGGTCTTCCTCTACCACTGCACCAAGGCGGGCCTGGATTACGCGATCGTGAACACCGAGCGCCTCGAGCGCTATCCCTCGATCCCCGAGGCGGAGCGGCGGCTCGCGGAGGACCTCATCGATTGGAGGGGCAGCGATCCGGTCGCCGCGTTCGCCGCCTACTTCCGCGAGAGGAAGAAGGCGCCGCCGCCGGCCACCGCGCTCTCGCTCGACGAGCGGCTCGCGCGCTACATCGTCGAGGGCAGCCGTGACGGCCTGATCGACGACCTGAACGCCAAGCTCCGGGAAGCGGCGCCGCTGGCGATCATCAACGGCCCACTGATGCGGGGCATGGACGAGGTCGGGCGGCTGTTCAACGACAACCAGCTCATCGTGGCCGAAGTCCTCCAATCGGCGGAGGCGATGAAGGCCGCCGTCGCGCACCTCGAGCCGTTCATGGAAAAGGCCGCGTCGGCAACGCGTGGCACGATCGTGCTGGCGACGGTCAAGGGCGACGTCCACGACATCGGCAAGAACCTGGTCGAGATCATTCTTTCGAACAACGGGTATCGCGTGATCAACCTGGGCATCAAGGTCCCGCCCGAGGAGCTGATCGCGGCATATCACACGCACAAGCCAGACGCGTTCGGTCTGTCGGGCCTCCTCGTGAAGTCCGCGCAGCAGATGGTGGTGACGGCTCAGGACCTCCGCGTCGCGGCCATCGACATCCCGCTGTTCGTCGGCGGCGCGGCGCTCACCAAGAAGTTCGCCGCGACCCGGATCGCGGCCGAGTACGGCGGGCTCACGCTCTACGCGAAGGACGCGATGGCGGGACTCGACCTCGCCAACCAGCTCTTCTCCGCCCCGACCCGTGAGACGCTCGTGGCGCGCATCCGCCGCGAGCAGGCGGCGCTCGCGGCGACTACGTCGGCCACCCTCGAGCGCGCGCCCGCGACGCCGGAGCTGACGCCGCCGCCGCGGCTCGAGCGCGTGGTGGTCCCCACGCCGCCGGACCTCGAGCGACACGTCCTGCGCGACGTGCCTCTGATCCACCTCTACCCGTACCTGAACCTCCAGATGCTCTACGGCAAGCATCTCGGGATCCGGGGGCTCGTCGAGCGCCTGCTCGAGGACGGTGACCCGAAGGTGCTCGAGGTCCATGAGATCGTCGAGGAACTGAAGCGTGACGCCGTCGTCCGGGGGCTGCTCCACGCCCACGGGGCTTACCGCTGGTATCGCGCTCGGGCCGCCGGCGACACGGTGGCGCTCTTCGAGGCATCCGGCCGCGAGGCGGCGACCTTCGAGTTTCCGCGGCAGAAGGACGGCGAGAGGCTCTGCCTCGCCGACTACGTGAGGGACGACGCGGACGACTACCTGGCGCTGTTCGCGGTGACCTGCGGCGCGGGAGTCAGAGAGCTCGCCTCCGCCTGGAAGGACCGGGGCGAGTACGTGCGCTCCCACGCGCTCCAGGCGCTGGCCATCGAGTGCGCGGAGGCGTTCGCCGAGATGCTCCATTCGCGGCTCCGGACCCTGTGGGGATTTCCGGATCCGCCCGAGCTGCCGATCAGCGAGAAGCTGAAAGCGCACTACCAGGGGATCCGGGTGTCGTTCGGATACCCGGCCTGCCCGAACCTCGCCGATCAAGCCACCCTGTTCAGGCTGCTGGAGCCCGAGATCTTCGGTCTGAGCCTGACTGAGGGCTTCATGATGGATCCGGAGGCGTCGGTGTCCGCGCTCGTGTTCCATCATTCCGCGGCGAAGTACTTCAAGGCCGACTGAGGCTCCGCTCCGGAGACGCGACGAGCCCGAGCGGGTATCGGCTCGGGCTCGTCTGAGGCAACAAGGAGTTAGGGACTAGAAGGTGATCTCGAGCCGCACCGTCGGGACGCCGAGTGACCGCTCGTTGTCCCGCACCTTGATGGGCCAGCCATCGTCGCTCAGGTAATAGGCGTCCCGGTCGCGCCGCGGTTTACCGTGCCCGCCCCCCGCGTCGAGCGCGAAAGGCAGCCGGAACCTGCCCCTGAAGTTGAGCGTCAGGTCCGGCTGGCCGTCGCCGTTGGCGTCGATTGCGGCGACGCCGTTCGTGATGCGCCCGAGCGGCGCGACGCCCGCGAGCGACTGCGAGAGATCGGCGTCGCCCTTGAAGGTCCCGGTCATGATCACGAACTCGGGCCCGTCAACCAGGTTGTCACCCTGGACCACCACCGCGAAGGTCCCGCTGAGGGTGCCGGTGCCGGTCACCAGGCTGAGATCGTCCGCCCCCGTCGCGTTCAGCGCGCACTGCTTGGCGTCGGGGACGACCAGCACCACCCACGCCGGGCAGAGCGGGGTCCCGATCTTCGCCCAGCCGGAGAGCTGAGCGACGGCCGTCCGACGGCCTCCGGGGACCACGCTCGTCACGAAGTTGCCGGCCGGGTCCTTGAGGTACATGTCCTCGGTGACTTCATAGAGAACCGCGTCCGGATCGCTCGCCAGGGCCGGCGCAGGGCCGAACACCAGGGCGAACAGCAGAAACATCAGTCCCAGCAGACTCCACGTCACTGCGTTCTTCCAACCGATGCCAGTCATCGCAGTCTCTCCTCGTCCCTGTCTCGCGAATTGGTGAGTCACGGCTACCGCATAGGACCAACTGCAAGTGGAATACCAGGACGTCTGGTTCGTAAGTAGCTTATTTAACTTACTTCAGTGTTGAATATCTTGGGCGCAATAATCCGTAAGTGGCTGATTTATTATCGTTTCTAGTCCGGAAATGATGGCGAATAAGTATATGCTATGTTTCTCGGCTAATTACGGATCAGGGAGCGTGCTGGCCAGAAACTTGACACAGGGCAGCGGTGACACTGGACAGGCGAGATCTCACGCGTCGGAGTCTTGCTCCGCAATCGTGGCTCCCGGCTTGGCCGGAAGCTTGATGGTGAAGGTGGAGCCCTTGTCGAGCTCGCTCTTGACCTCGATCGTCCCGCCGTGGCTCTGCACGATCCCGAGACTCACCGACAACCCGAGCCCTGTACCGCTCACGTCGGGCTTGGTTGTGAAGAAGGGCTCGAAAACACGGTCGAGGTGCTCTGGTGCGATCCCGGTACCCGTGTCGATCACCTCGACCTGCACCATGTCCGCGCTGGCCGACGACCGGATGGTGAGAGAACCGCCGCTGTCCCTCATGACGTAGACCGCGTTGTTGATGAGATTCAGGAACACCTGCTTGATCCTCGGCACGTCGACCTCCACGGGCGCCAGCCCCGGGGCGTAGTGCTCCTCGAGCCTGATCGCGTCCAGCGCGCCCTGGCGGCGTAGCATGCCGAGCGTCTGCTCGAGGACCACATTGAGGTCCGTGATCTGCGGGATGAATTCGCGCTGCCGGCTGAAGTGCAGGAGGTCTCTCACGATGTCGCGGGCACGGCCGGCCTCCTCCTGGATGAGGTCGAGCTCCTCGCGCATCGGCCCACCGGGGGGGACCTGCTCGGCGAGGTACGAGGCGAAGCCGAGCACGCTCGTCAGCGGATTGTTGATCTCGTGGGCGATGTTGGCCGCCAGCTCGCCGATCGCGGCGAGCTTGGTGGACTGGATCAGCTGCGCCTGCGTCCGCTTGAGCTCGGCCATCTGGTGCTTCACGCCCTCGTACAACCGCGAGTTCTCGCTCGCCACCGCGGCCTGCAGCGCGATGCCCTCCGTGAGCCGCAGCTCGTCGGATGTGAAGCGATGGCGCTCCTTGAGCCAGGCGATCGCAAAGCCCCCGATGCTCACGCCCTTCCAGCGCATGGGCTGGATGAGGACCGACTTGTGCGGCAGCAGCCTGGCGATTGGATGAGTGAAGCGCGGATCCTCCTGGCTGTGACTGGCGTACACCGGTCCCTCGACCCGCCGCCAGTCGCTCACCCGCGGATCCAGCGATTTCAGAGTCGCGCTCTCGAGCGTCCCCAGCAGCTCCTTGGGCACGTGATAGCCGACGATCGGCACGAAGCGGCTCCCGTCCTCGCTCAGGAGCCAGGCCCCCCCGGTGTCGGCGCCGAGCGCGCGCACCATCGCCCGCGTCGTCCTCCTCAAGATCTCGGTCAGCTCGAGCGTCGAGCTGGCGTCCTGGCTCACGGCAAGGAGGGTCTCCGTGTGACGCAGGCGTTCCTGCGTCTGCTCGTACAAGCGCGCGTTCCGGATCGCCACCGACGCGGAGGTCGCGAGCGCCTCGCCCAGGGCCAGCTCCTCGGGCGTGAACGCGTGACGCTCCCGGTAGAGGATGGTCAAGACCCCGACGAGCTCGCTCTCGAGGAAGAGCGGCAGCCCGAGAAACGACACGAATCCTTCGCTCGCGAGCCAGTCCCGGTGCTTGACGCCGGACTCGGCCAGGACGTCGCTGTAGGCTAGCGGCGTGCGGTGCTTGGCGATCCACCCGATGAGCCCCTCATCGTCGTCCTCGCCGTGCTGCGCCGTGTCCTTCGCCGTCCGGGTCGGCCCGGCCTGGGCGTGCAGATGGAAGACGCCGGGCACGTCCTCGCTGATGAGGATCCGCGCCACATCGGCCCCGAACCGGCGCCGCACGAGCTCGCTGAGCCGATGCAGCACCTCGGAAACCTGGAGCGTGCCGGCGAGCAGGCGTCCGGATTCGACGAGGCTTTCCTGCTCGGCCGCGCGGCGCATCACCCCTTCGTAGAGTCGCGCGTTCTCGGCGGCGATCGCCACCTGGTCGGCGACGATCTTGAGCAGTTGCTCCTCGTCGGCCTTCGCCCCCGGCGGCAGCACGTGCCGCGCGATCATGACGCCGAGCGGGCGCCCCCGGACGG
>Ga0209157_1003912_pt1 | contig 11276 bp, 11 predicted proteins | sample GraSoiAngelo_135_FD_185892 | JGI IMG/M metagenome (GOLD analysis project Ga0209157, IMG submission 185892) | Grasslands soil microbial communities from the Angelo Coastal Reserve, California, USA - 14_0929_05_40cm (SPAdes) (version 2) | ecosystem: Environmental > Terrestrial > Soil > Grasslands ... | reverse complement strand
TCTCCGACCCGGCCTCCGGCGATGCCTTCGACTTCTCGGGTTCGGGCAGGCTCTCGGCCCCGTAAAGCGCCACGATTTGCGCGAGGTTCGCGATCTCCTCCTCGCTCAGCGGGTACCGGTGGGTGCTCCGGACTCCGACCACCGAGACGCTGGCCTCCCGTGCGATCGCCAGTCTCCGGATCAGCTCATCGTGCCCCTCGAGGAGGACATTCTCCATGATGCGGCAGCCGCTCGTGTCGGCCTTCACGTCCGAATGTTTCAGCGCCACGGTCAGCGCCGAGCCGTCGATCTCCAGGTCCAGCGACTTCATGCCGATCCGCCGGTCACCCTGGGTGCTGACGTAGAGGAGGAGCGACCTCGTCCCGTCCTCGGCGCGGCGCAGGATCGGATAGATCCGCAGGTCGTAAAGGGTCCACGTGTCGTACGCCGGCCTGTACAGGGTCTCCTTCGCGCGCGGGTCCGCCTGCACCGAAAGACCCCTGGGGGCCTCCGGCCCGAACATCTCGCTGGTCGCGACGGGGCCGTCCGCCGGCTCAGAACCACCGACAGCGACCAGCAGCGACGCCGTCAGAATGAGCATCCGCGGACGGAGCATTAGAATGTCAGCTCGACCTTCTCCAGACCGCGGCCGCTGGTCTGGCCCAGGACGGCGAGGGTGCAGGTCGACGGGTCGAAGATCTCGCGCGACAGGCGCAGGAGGTCGTCGCTGGAGACGGCGTCGATGCCGGCCAGGATCTCGTTCACGGTGAACTGGCGGCCGTAGTAGAACTCCTGCCGCGCCAGGTTCGACATGCGGCTGCTGCTGCTCTCGAGCGACAGCATCAGGCTCCCCTTGAGGTGGTCCCTGGCCATCTGGAGCTCGCTCTGGCCGACCGGCCCTTCCTTCAACCTGCGAAACTCCTGCAGGATCAGCTCGACGACCTCCTTGCCCGACTCGGGCGAGGTCGCCGCGTACACCATGAGATTGCCGCTGTCCAGGAACGAGTTGACCGACGAGAAGACCGAGTAGGCCAGGCCGCGCTCCTCGCGGATGTGCTGGAACAGGCGCGAGGACATGGTGCCACCGAGAAGCGTGTTGAGGACGTATTCCCGGTAGCGCCTCTCGGGCGGCGCTCCGAAGCACGGCACGCCGAGGCACAGATGGAGCTGGCCCAGCTCCTTCTTTTCCCGCACCACGACCGTGCCGCTGGTACGGGGCGGCTTGATCGGCACGGGGGACGACGTGTTCGGGATCGGCTCGAACGCCTTCCGGATGGCGTCGGCCAGGCGCTGGTGCTCGAGGTTGCCCGCCGCGGTGATCATGAGGTTCGCCGGCTGGTAGGAGTCGCGGAAGTACTTGATCAGCATCGGGAGGTGCATGCGCGACACCGAGCGACGGGTTCCCTGGATCGGCCGGCCAAGGGGGTGGTTCCTCCAGAACGACTCGCTGAAGATGTCGTACACCAGCTCGTCGGGCGTGTCGTCGACCATCTTGATCTCTTCGTAGATGACCTTGCGCTCCTTCTCGACTTCCTCAGGGATGAACTTGGGATGCCGCACGATGTCCGACAGCAGGTCCACGGCGATGTCCAGGTGCTCGTCGAGGACCTTGAAGTAGAAGCAGGTGTACTCCTTCGTGGTGAAGGCGTCCATCTGGCCGCCCACGGAATCGACGATGAGCGCGATGTCCTGGGCGCTGCGGGTCTCCGTGCCCTTGAACAGGAGGTGCTCGATGAAGTGGGAGATGCCGTTCTGCTGCGGCGTCTCGTGGCGCGAGCCGCGTTTCATCCATACCCCCAGGGCGACCGAGCGCAGGTTGCGCATCGGCTCGGTGATCAGGACCAGACCGTTCGCGAAGATCTCCTTGCGGATCTCGTCCATGGCGCTCATGGTAACACCGGGAAGGCGTCCATCCGCTCCCCGTCCGCCCGGCCCGACCGGTTCATTTCCGGGTGGTCTCGACGTACTTTCCGTTTTCGAAGTGGTAGATCGTGGTCGCGTAGGCCGGGGGCTCCCCGGGCGCCTCATCATACGTGCGGCTGGTGATCCAGAACTCGATGAGGCCCGCCGGGCTGTAGCGCTTCTCGACCTGCCGCCCGGCGTTCTGGAAAATCGACCGGTAGGCATGATCCACGCCCTGGGAGATGACCTCCACGATCTCGAGATGCCCTCCCTCCCAGGTCACGACGATCTCGTCCTTGCCGTCGCCGTCCACGTCCTCCAGGCTGAGGTTGCGGAAGGAGTCGCCCTGCTGGGCGGTGCGGACCAGGGCGTACTCTCTCGATCCCGTCTGCTCGTAGATGCGCAGCTCCGGCTTGCCGCCGGCGACGTCGACCACCATCCCAACGTGCGTTCCCTCAGGGTCGAGGCTGCGGAGGAGGACGACTCGATCCCCCCGTTTCAAGGTCCTGCCGAGAAGGGACAGGACCGGATCGTCCGGACGCCGGGCGCAGGCGGCGAGGGCGATAAGGAGCGCGGCCACTGCACAGGCCGCCCATCGAGCGGCGGGCGGGCCGATCAACCGGAGACGACGGCGGGTGGGGATCATGGCCGACCTCCGCGGCGCTGATTCGGTCGTTCGGATCAAATCCTGATCTTGCCTTCGAGCACGGCGCGACACAAGTCCATGGAGGAGACCAGTCCGGTCACCTTCCCCTTCTTGAGGATCGGAACACGATGGATCCTGAGGCTCCACATGATCCGGCAGAGGTCGGTGACCGGGGTGTCCTCCTCGGCGGAGATGGCGGGGCTGGTCATGATGGTGCTGACCGGCATCTCCATCGGATCGGGCGCCCTGTGCTCGGCCCAGAAAGGTCTCTCCCCGGGGCGCGGCTGCGCCGGCGGCGCCTCTTGCAGGTGCCGCCCGCGAAGCATCGCCACGACCCGCTTCGAGGGTCGGCCGGATCCTCGCGCCGGGACGGCTTCCGCCCCTGACGACCGGGCGGTGCCGGTGGGGCGACCCGCGGCCCCGCTCACGAATTCGCCGCCGTCCGCGGTCGGGTGGCCCATGGCACCGTAGATGATGTCCTCTTGCGTGACCACCCCGACCAGGTGGCCGCGCTCGTCGACCACCGGCGCGCCGTTGATGTTCTTCTCCTGCAGGAGATCGCAAAGGGCTCCGACCTTCAAGTCGAGAGGCACGGTGACCGGCGTGCGGGTCATCAAATCCCGGGCGCGCATGACGGGGCCGTCGCCGCGCTCCGCCCCCCCGACCGGTCGGGGTGGACGCGCCGCGTCGCCGCGGGACGCCCGCGAGGACCTTCGCCTGGAAGGTGCGCGACGTTGCGTCCGGGCACCCGGTCGCCGCGACCTCCGGGACGTCCTCGATCGAGTTCTCTTCGGCATGACTTACTCGCCATCCTTTCGAAGGGAGAACCCCGGCACCCCCGGAACGAGGAGTCGTTCGATGGCGCCGGCGTCCGCGGCGATCTCCACGACCCGGTTCGCGAAGCGCGGTGCGATGCCGGGCAGCCGCGCACCATGGTAATCGATCGTCGCCTGGCTGAACTTGCAGCCGTGCGCCGTGGCGACGATGACCACCCGCTCGCCCGAAGCGATCATGCCCTGCTCACGCGCCTTCAGGAAGCCCGCCACCGCGGTCGCCGAGTTCGGGCAGATGTAGAGGCCCGTTCTGTCGACCAGCGCCTTGGCGTCCATGATCTCCTGCTCGCTTGAGGAGATGAAGGCGCCGTTCGAGGCGCGCACCGCCCTGACCGCCTTATCGTAGGACACCGGATCCCCGATGCGGATGGCCGTCGCCACGGTGTCGCCCGCCTTGACCCGGACGTGCTCCCTGTACCCCTCCTGGTGAGCCCGCGCCAGAGGGGCGGCTGCCTCCGACTGTGCCCCCAGGAGTCTGGGCAGGCGATCGATGATGCCGAGCGTTTTGAGGTCGGCGAGCCCCTTGCCGATGGCCGAGATGTTCCCGGCGTTGCCCACCGGAACCACCATCCAGTCGGGCGGCTCCCAGTTGAGCTGCTGCACCGTCTCGTAGGCGATTGATTTCTGGCCTTCGATGCGCACCGGGTTGACCGAGTTTAGAAGATAGATCGAATGGCGGCGGCAGACGTCTCGCAGGAGTCGGATGCAGGCGTCGAAATCGGTCGGCAGCGACACCGTCAGGCAGCCGGAAGCGATCGGCTGCGACAATTGCTCCATGCTGACCTTGTCCTTCGGCAGGACCACCACTCCCCGCATCCCTTCCACCTGGGCGGCATACGCCGCCATGGCGGCGGAGGTATCGCCGGTCGAGGCGCAGGCGACCTGCTGCACGCCGAGGTGACGCGCCCAGGAGACGCCGGCGCTCATGCCGCGATCCTTGAACGACAGCGTCGGATTCTCACCCTCGTGTTTGATGCGAACGTCGCGCGTGCGGGAGATCTCCTGAAGCCGTTCCGAGGGGTAAAGATTGGTGTTCCCTTCCGGCTTGCTGACGACGTGCCCGGCTGGAAGGTCGGGGAGGACGAGCTCGTGGTACCGCCAGACGCCGCTCCTGGCGGCGCCGCTTGTCTCGCCCAGGCGGGTGTCGAACAATCGCCGCCAGGCCGGGCCGTCACGCGCTTCCTGCAGGCGGTCGAAATCGTGGGCGACCTCCAGGAGGGCGGAGCAGGCATCGCACTCGTAGCGGATCTCGTCGAGAGGGTAGTCGCGGCCGCAGTCGATGCAGCGCAGCCTCGATAGGGGCCGTCCCATGTCAGTCCAGCCGGCGCGCGCCGCGGTTGTCCGGCGGGCAGATGAAGTGGCGGCCCGGCAGGCCGTGGCGCTGAAAGGCGGCTTGCATGGCGAGAGCGACCCTCTCGGCCGCATCGACCGAGGCGACCGCGAACAGGGCGGGGCCCGCCCCGGAGATCGAGCAGCCGTGAGCGCCGGCCTCGAGGGCCGCGTGCTTCACCTCGGAGAAGCCGGGAACGAGCTTCGACCGGACCGGCTCGACGACACGGTCGACCACGGCGCGGCCGAAGTCGGCCGGCTTGCCCTGCGCCACCGCCGCGACCAGGGCCGCGGTGTTGGCCCAGTTGCTGGCGGCGTCCTTGAGAGAGATCATTTCAGGCAGCACCGAGCGGGCGTAGCGCGTCTCGATCTCCATCCCCGGCAGGACGACGACGAAGCGGAAGGAGACGGCATCTCGAGCCGGATGACGTCCAGCGGCTCGTGGCTCCTGACGATGGTAAACCCGCCGAGAAGCGACGCCGCCAGGTTGTCGGCGTGGCGGCCTCCGCTCGCCAGGATCTCCCCCTCGAGGGCCGCCTCCAGGAGCATGTTCCTGCCGAGCGCCGAACCGAACAGAAGATGGGCCGCGACCGCGCCGCCCACGGCGCTGGCGGCGCTCGATCCGAGCCCGCTTCCCTGCGGAAGGCCCTTGTGCAGCTTCATCTCGAGGCCGGCTTCCTTCGCCGCCTTCCCCTTCAGCTGTTTGAGGACCGACTCGGCCGCGCGGCCGGCGCAGTTTCTCGCCGGATCGGTCGGGATGTTCTCCTTCTCGCCGGTCATTTCGATGATCCGGACGCCGGGGGTTTCGATGCGGCGCGCCTCGATCGTGTCGCCGAGACCCTCGAGGGCCACCCCGAGGGAGTCGAATCCCGGTCCGAGATTGGCGATGGAGGCCGGGGCGAAGACCTTGACCCAGGACTGCTGCGGCTGCGGTTCCGTCACAGATACCCCTTCGCCTTCAGGACCTCGGCGTTCAGGATCGAAGCACCCGCGGCGCCGCGAATCGTGTTGTGCACCAGGGCGGCGTACTTCAGCCCGAGCACGGGACAGGGGCGCACGCGCCCGACCGTGACCGTCATCCCCCTCCCCCTCATTCGGTCGAGCCTCGGCTGCGGGCGGTCGACCTCGTCGCGCACGTCGATCGGCTGCTCGGGAAGACTCGGCAGGCCCAGCGAGCCCAGGGAGGACCGGAACTCTCTCAGCACGCGGGTCGCTTCCCCCGGTGTGGTGCGCTGCGCGGTCTCCAGGGACACCGCCAGCGTGTGTCCGTCACTGACCTGCACGCGATGGCATTGGGCGCTGACTCCGAACGAAGCGGGACGGTTCGCCGAGCCCAGAATCTTGAGAGTCTCCGACTCCATCTTCTCCTCTTCGCCGTCGATGTAGGGAATAATGTTGTCGAGGATGTCGAGCGACGCGACCCCCGGATACCCCGCGCCCGAAATCGCCTGAAGCGTCGTCACGACCAGCCGCTCGATGCCGAAGGCGCGGTGGAGCGGGGCGGCCGACAGCGCCAGACCGACGGTGGAGCAGTTCGGGTTCGTGACGATGAACCCGCCGCCACGCCATGTACGCTTCTGCGCCTCGATCAGCTCGAGGTGGTCGGCGTTCACTTCCGGGATGAGGAGCGGCACCCCGGGATCCATCCTGTGGTTGCGGGAGTTGCTCACCACGGCGCAGCCGGCCCGGGCGAACTCCTCCTCGATCGGACCCGCGACCGAGGCGTCGAGCCCCGAGAACGCCACGCGCGCGTCGAATCCGGGGCGGCAGGGCAAAATATCCATACCGCGCGCGAACGAAGGCATCGGCTCCGGCAGGAACCAGCGGGCCGCCTCTTCGTAAGGCCGCCCGACCGAGCGCTCCGACGCGCAGAGCGCCGCGACCCGGAACCAGGCGTGGCCGTCGAGGAGCGACACGAGCCTCTGCCCGACGGCCCCGGTGGCCCCGAGGATCGCCACCGGTATCCGTCTGTCGGCGCTCACGACCTCTCATCCATCATGTTCCGCTCCTCACGCCATGCGGACAATCGCCCGCGCCACCCGGAGGATGTCGGCGAACGCACCCGCCGCCGTCACCGCCGGCCCCGCGCCGGGTCCCGATACGACCAGCGGGTTCTGCGAGTAACGGCTCGTCCGGAACTCGAAGATGTTCGCCGGTCCCGACAAACGGCCGAGCGCCGCGTCGGCCGGGACTTCCCGGAGGGACGCCGCGCACCCACCGTCGACGGAGGCGACGTAGCGGAGCCGCCGGCCCTTCGCCGCGGCCGACTTCCACTTGCGCCCCATCTCGGCGTCGAGACCCGCGACCTTCGTCAGGTATTTTCCGACGTCGCCGCGCCGGTCGATCGGGCAGAACGGCTCGAGCCGAACCTCGTCCGGCTCGATCTCGAGCCCCGCCTCGCGCGCCAGGATGAGCGCCTTCCGCGCCACGTCCATCCCGCCCAGGTCGTCCCGCGGATCGGGTTCCGTGTACCCCAATTCCCGCGCGCGCGCAAGAACCTCCGAGAACTTTCCCCCGGAATCGAGCCCGGCGCACAGGAAATTGAGCGTCCCCGAGAAGCACCCCTCGATCGATTCCAGCCGGTCGCCGCTGTCCAGGAGGTTCCGCAGCGTCCCGATCACCGGAAGCCCGGCGCCGACCGTGACCTCGTACAACCAGAAGCGCCGCTTCCTGCGCGCCGCCTCCTTCACGCGAAGGTATTCGGCCAGCGGCCCGGTCAGAGGCTTCTTGTTACAGGAGACCACATGCAGTCCGGCCGACAGCGCCTCGAGGTACAGGGGAGCCATCCCCTCTTCCGCCGTGGCATCGACCAGGACCGCCGATCCAGACAACCCTCCGAACGCCTTCTTGACGATCTTCCGGCCGTCCAGGTCGCCCGATTCGACCTCGTCCTTCCAGCGCGCGAGATCCAGGCCGTCCGCTTCGAAGGCTCCCGAACGCTTCCCGGCGATCCCCGCGTAGACAATCTCGACGCCGAGCCGCCTCAAAAGCGCCGGCCGCTGCTCCCGGATCTGCTCGATGAGCGCCGCCCCCACCGTTCCCTTGCCCAGCTGGACGAGAGAGAGCTTCGCGGGCATCAGAGGCCCCGGGCGCGCGACCGGCGGCCGGCCATCAGCGGGCCCGGCCGGAGACCAGCCGGAGCGCGGGCCTCCTCGCGCGCCGCAGCGCGGCGCGGCCGACGTTCAGGCGGTCGTGGATCGCCCGCACGCCTTTCTTCATGTCGCGGCCCCTCGTGACCACCGTGATGTTGTACTCGGAGGACCCCTGGGCAATCGCCACGACGTTGACGCCGGCATCGCCCAAGGCGCTGAACACCCGCCCGGCGATGCCGTGCTGCCCCTTCATTCCGGCCCCGACCACCGCGATGGCGCACATGTCGCGCTCGACCGTGATGTGCGCCACCTGCTCGCCCAGGAGACCCCGGTCGCGGAAATCCTTCTCCAGCGCCTTGAGCGTCTTCTCGAGATCTCCCTGCATGATGGCGAACGAGACGTTGTACTCGGAAGACGACATCGAGATCATGTAGATGTTCGTTCCCGCCAGCGCCACGGGCGTCAGCAACCGCAGGATCATTCCGGGCTGGCCGAAGATCCCGGTCCCCTCGACCGTGACCAGCGCCATGCCGTCGATGCTGCTGACCAGAAGAGGTGCCTTGCCGCGCGCGCCCGGGCGCGAGGTGATCAGTGTCCCGGGAGCATTCGGATTGAACGTGTTTTTGATCCGGATCGGAATGTGGCCGCGCCGCGCCGGCAGCATCGTTTTCGGGTGGATGACTTCGGCGCCGTAGTGCGCCATTTCCGCCGCTTCCTGGTAGGAAATGCGGGCCACGACGCGGGCGCTCTTGACGAGGTTCGGGTCGGCGGTGCACACCCCGTCCACTTCCTTCCAGATCCAGACTTCCTCCGCCCGCAGCGCTCCGCCGAGGATCGACGCCGTGTAATCGGAGCCGCTCCGCCCCAGGGTCGTCGTCGCCCCCTGGCGCGTGCGCCCGATGAAGCCGGTCACGACCGGGAGGTGCCCCTTGCGGACCCCCGGCAGGATCCCCCGGCGCAGATTGCGGTACGTGGCGTCGAAATCGACCACCGCGGCCCCGTGGCTTTCGTCGGTGACGATGTGGTCGCGCGCGTCCACAAACTGCGCGCGCAGGCCGAGCGAGCGTAGATGGTCGGTGACGAGCAGCGCCGAGAGTCTTTCGCCGAACGAGGAGATGAGGTCGAGCGACCTCCGGCTCAGCTCGCGGAGCAGGAGGACGCCGTGGCAGACTCCCTCGAGCTCGGTGAACAGCGCCTCGAGCTCGCGCTCCAGCCGGCCGCCCGAGCCGTCGCTTAGACCCAGGAGGCGCGCCTCGCGGCGGTGCCTTCTCTGCAGCCGGTCGAGCCTGCCGCTGACCTCGCGCGGCAGCCCGGAGACCGAGCGCTCGGCGAGAGCGATCAGCTCGTCGGTGACACCCGCCATGGCCGAGACCACGACCACAGGCCGCGAGCGGGCGAACCGCCTCACGATGCCGCCGACCTGACGGATCTGGGCCGCCCCCGCCAGCGACGTGCCGCCGAACTTCATGACGATCATCGTCGTCCGCCCGCCCCCGAAAATAATTGAGGGGAGGATCGCTCCCTCCCCTTCAGGACCTGCGCGTGGTTCGGAGCATTCTGTGGGAAACGATTAGACCAGCGGGACGCACCCCGTGTCAACGCCAGGAACGCCTGCGTCCCGGCGCATAAAACAAGGACGTTCGTCGGGATGACCGCGCGGGCCACTCTGCGGCGCGCGAACGTCGGGAGACGTCCCCTACGGGTTGTCGTTCCCCTGGTCCGCCTGGCCGGCATTCGAACCCGGCGGCCTTGGCTGGCGGTTGGGTCGCGGGCCGTTCCCCGGCCCGCCGAGTGGCCCGTTGCCCATACCGAAGCCGCCCATCCCCTGGATCGGATAGATCCCGCCGGTCCCCGGACCCAGACCCGCCGGCCTCGTGGGAACCCCCGGCCGCCCCGGCTGTTGCACCTGCTCGCCGCGGTCGAAGACGTGGAATTGCCACTCGTCCACGTGCTCGTGGCCCTTGTAGATCAAGAACGTGTCCTCGGCCCGCTTGCCGGTCGCGCGACTGATCACGCCGATGATCGGCCAGCCGATCGGCGGCTCGCTCACGGATTCCTCGCCCTCGGCGAGTCCTCCTTGCGTCGCGCTCGGGACCGGCGGACCGCCTGTCATCGGGACCCCGGAGCCGTACTGATTCGGGATGACAGGTGCTGTGCCGGGGATCGGAGGCTGCGCCAGAGCGCCCGATCCGGCGGTCTCCCAGTTGGAGCCCCATTCCTTGGCCGCCTTTTCCTGAGCCTTCTGCGCCGCCTTCGGGTCGTAGACGCCCGACTGTCCACCGGGCATCAGGTACAGAAGCCCCCACTTCCCGTCCTTCCCGATCGGCTCCTTGTAGAGCCGGCGGATGTACCGCAGCCGCCGCGGCCCGGGTTTGTAGAGATCCTGCAGGTTGAGCGGGAACTGCCCGCCGTGCTCCTTGCGGTAGGAGATGATCGCGTCCACGTACTGGTTGCCGCGGAAGATCAGCTCCTCTTCGTTGTCCCGCCTCCAGGTCGTCGACCAGGCCTGCACCGCGGCCCCCAGCGCGATGACCGCGACCGCGAGCGCCACCATGAAGATGATCAGGATGGTGCCGGATTCGCCGTGACGCCGCTTCGCTCGCGACAAGCCATCCTCCGCTATGGAGCCGTGACCGTCAGATCGAGCGTATTGCTCTGGAAGCTGGCGCCCTGGGTCGTCACGACGAACTGTCCTTTGCAGCTCTTCCCTTGAGCCGCGCTGCACTGGGTCTGGCAGTTGCCGTCGGGCGTGAACTTGGACTTCGCCTTGCCGTTCACGTCGGTCGTGACCGCCTGATCCACGAAAGTGCCACCGAGCGTGTTGCCGTTGAAGACATTGTTCTGCAAGACGAAGAGGAGGACGACCCCCTGGACTCCCACGCTGTTTGAGTCCAGGGCCTGGGCCACTAAACATACCGTCTCACTGCAGCTAGTCAGGCTCAGGTCCGGGCTACAGCCTGAGCTGGTCGTATCCTGGTTAAGGATGATCGTGCTCAGGTTCCCGGACACGGTATTGATCGTCAGGGTCCCCGGCGTCGCGAGACCCGACTTGGCCGTGACGGTCGCGGTGGTGGACGTGATCAGGTTGACCGTCGCATTGCCGAACTTGTCGGTCCGGATCGGGATGTTGGCGGCATCGATGGGATTCGTCTTGCTGCCGAGGAACAGAAACCCCGCCGTGCTGCTGAAACGGACGTCCTGCCCTGGAAGCGGGATGCCCAGCTCACTGGCGACCGTTGCGACGACGTTCGCCGTTCCGCAATCCGGCACGTTCAAAAGCCCGACGCACTCCGGGCCCGAGGCGAGTGGAATCGTGGCCGGGTTCGCGGCCACGGTGATCGTGGCCCCCTTGGGCGGGACCTTGTCGCTCGACTCGCACGCCGCGACCACGACCAGAATCGCGATCACCGGGAACGCGGCCCGCACCGTGTACCGCCTCGGGAACGTGGTCATGACTCGTGGCTCCTTCCGCTGAATATACGCCCCATGGAGGGG
>Ga0209157_1003911_pt1 | contig 11276 bp, 6 predicted proteins | sample GraSoiAngelo_135_FD_185892 | JGI IMG/M metagenome (GOLD analysis project Ga0209157, IMG submission 185892) | Grasslands soil microbial communities from the Angelo Coastal Reserve, California, USA - 14_0929_05_40cm (SPAdes) (version 2) | ecosystem: Environmental > Terrestrial > Soil > Grasslands ... | reverse complement strand
CTGTTGGTCCACCATCCGGTGATGGCGGAGCCCCACCGCTTCGCGCTGGATCAGCAGCGCCAGGCGCGCGTGGAGCGCGCGGGCGCGTGCCGTCTCGTACTCGCCGAGGAGCCGAGCCTCCTCCACGGGATCGGTCGCGGCGTCGAGGCGACAGCCCACGGTCACGACGTGGGCAAGCGCCGCCTCGAGCCGCTCGCCGGCCCGTCCAAGGGCCACCGCCTTCTCTTGCGCAATCTCGGCGTTGATCCGTCGATGCGTTTCGCTCAGGCGGGTCATCGGCCGCGCGCGATCGCGTCGAGATAGACGGCCATCGTCCGGTCGATCTGGAGCCGGACGTCGAACGCACGCTCGGCCACTTCGCGGGCGCGCCGGCCCATCCCACGCCGGCGCTCGAGATCGAGCAGAAGCCCGATCGCCGCTTCCGCCAGCGCGGTCGGGTCGCCCTTCGTCAGGACACCCGTATCGCCGTCGCGCACGACCTCGTCACACCCGGGAGCGTTGACGGCCACCGCGGGCAGACCGCAGGCCGCCGCCTCGGCGAGGACCAGGCCCTGCGTCTCCGTCTCGGAGGCGAAGAGGAACACGTCGGCCGCCTGATAGCACTGGACGAGGTCGTGGTGCGGCCTCACACCGAGAAAGCGGATCCGCGGGGCGACCGACAGGGTGCTCGCCAGGCGCCGAAGACGCTCGGCCTCGGTGCCGTGCCCGACGAGCACGAGGCGCGCGGCTGCCACGGTGGACGCGATGCGCTCGAACGCGACGAGGACGCGATCGACGCTCTTTTCCCGGTCGAGCCGTCCAACGTAGAGCACCAGCGCTTCGCCCTCGGCGACGCCGAGCTGCCGTCGAGCCGCCGCCCGGTCGCCCGGGCAGAACCGATCGAGGTCCACCCCCGTCGGCACCACCGCGATCGGCGTCCGGACGCCGCGCGCGTGCAGCTCGTCGCGGACCACGGTCGAGGGCGCCAGCACCGCATCGGCGCGCGCGGCGAAGCTGGCGCTCAGCCGCAGCGCGGCCGACTCCACGAGGCCGAGCGGCAGGGGGACGTAGTGTGCGTACTTCTCGTAGCGCGTGTGGTAGGTGAAGACGAGCGGCCGCCGGGCCCGGCGGGCGAGGCGGCGCGCGGCCGGTCCGAGGAGAAAGGGGTGGTGCGCGTGGACGACGTCGAAGTCCAGCCCGGCGACGAGCCGCCCGATCCGCCGCGAGTACGGAACCGCCAGCGCGAATTCCGGGTAGGTCGTGGCCGGAATCGAGGGGTAGCGCACGATTCGGTCCGAGACGTCCTGCGCGCCGGCCAGGCGGGGTCCGAAGACCCACGCCTCGTGCCCGGCGGCCTCGAGGCCCTGCCGGAGCGTCTCGACCGAGATCGTGACGCCCCCGTAAAACGGCAGGTAGTTGTTAGTGAAGAGCGCGATCCGCACCGGCAGGCGTCTCTCAGGCCTTGTTGAACTTCTCGAAATCCTCCGGCTTGATGTTCTGCAACCACTCGCGGAGCTGGTCCGGGTCGTCGGCCTTGACGGGCTCCGCCTCCTTCGTGACCTCGAGGCTCTTCGCCTTGCGGACGACCTCCTCGTCGACGTAGATCGGGGCCGCCACGCGGAGGGCGAGCGCGATGGCGTCCGAGGGGCGCGAGTCCACCGTGTACTCGGTCTCACCGAGCTGGAGGTGGAGCACGGCGAAGAAGGTGTTCTCCTTGAGGTCGGTCACCACCACCTTGAGCACGCGCGCCTCCAGCGTCTCGAGGATGTTCTTGATGAGGTCGTGCGTCATGGGGCGCGCCGGGGCGACCTTCTCGAGCTCGAGGGCGATGGCGTTCGCCTCGAAGATGCCGACCCAGATCTGCAGCGAGCGTTTGTCCTCCTCGTCGCGGAGGATGATGATCGGCATGTTCGAGACGGCATCCAGGGCCAGTCCGCGCACCTTCATTTCGACAAACATGCGGCCTCCTCCGGTCGGGAAGCGAGCGTCCCGCGCAGGCTGTGCGGCAGCACCTGGCTGATGCGGACCTGCGCCAGCTCACCGACGGACGCGCTCCCCTGCCCGTCGAAGTTGACGACGCGATTGCAGCGGGTGCGGCCCGAGAGCTCGCCCGTATTTTTCTTCGACGTCCCGTCCACCAGCACTTCCACTGTCCGCCCGGCGAGCCGCCCGCTCCGCTCCGCGCTCGTCCGGGCGGCCGCCTCCAGGAGCCGCGTGTTGCGGCCGGCCTTCACGTCCCCGGCCACCTGATCCGGCATCGTGGCGGCGGGCGTCCCCGGCCGCTGCGAGTAACGGAACACGAACACGTTGTCGTAGCCGACGCGCTCGACCATGTCGAGCGTCTCCGCGAAGTCTGCCTCCGTCTCGCCGGGGAAGCCCACGATGAGATCCGTCGAGAACGCCATCGTCGGCACCGCGTCGCGGATCTCCCCAACCAGCTCGAGGTAGCGCTCGCGGGTGTAGCCGCGATTCATGCGCTCGAGCACGCGGTTCGAGCCGGACTGAAGCGGCAGGTGGAAGTACTCGCACACCTTGGGCACGTCCCGCATGGCGCGGATCAGGGTGGGCGTGAGATTGTAGGGATTGGACGTGGTGAAGCGGATCCGCGCGATGCCCTCGACGTCGTTGACCCGCGCGAACAGCTCGCCGAGGTCGGTCGGCGGCGTGAGATCGCGCCCGTAGGCGTTCACCGTCTGCCCGAGGAGCGTCACCTCTCGGCAGCCCTCGGCTGCGAGGCGGCTGACCTCGTCGACGATGACGTCGGGGGGGTGGCTCCGCTCGCGCCCACGCGTCTGCGGCACGACGCAGAAGGTGCAGTGCTTCTCGCATCCCTCCATCACGGTCACGAAGGCCTTGAGGCGCCCGGCGGCCGGCGGGCGCGCCGTGATCTTGACGAGCGGACCCTCGCCCGTCTCGAGCACGGGACGGCGCTCGCGCCGGACCCGGTCGACCAGCTCGGCGACGCGGGCGATGGCGGGCGAGCCGAAGACCAGGTCGACCGACGGCGCCCGGCGTTGGATGGTGCCCTGGTGGAGCTGCGCCATGCAGCCCATCACGCCGATGACGAGATCCGGCCGGCGCGTCTTGAGCAGGCGCAGCTCACCGAGCTTCGAGAAGACCTTGTCCTCGGCCTTCTCCCGGATCGCGCAGGTGTTGACGAGGATCAGGTCGGCCTCGGTTTCGTCCGAGGTCAGCTCCCAACGGTGCTCGCGCAGCAGACCCGCGACCCGCTCCGAGTCGTACTCGTTCATCTGGCAGCCGTATGTGATCAGATGGAGCTTGGCCATTCGTCCCTGGAAAATCCCGCGTTTGCGTTGGACCGACCGTAGCACCCACCGTCGGGCAAGTCAAACCAACGTCGCGAAACACGGGCCCGGAGGCGACTCGACGCTGAATGTTCCCGGTGGGGGGAATCGGGGGGAGCGGCGCGCGCTCCCCCCGATATCGACTAGTCGATCTCGTCCGGCCGGCCGCCGGGACGCGCGGCCACGGGCTTCGTGCCGCCATCGCCGGGATGCCCGTTGCCGTTGCCGAACGTGAGCGGCGGCTTGACCTCGAATTGCCGCTCGAGGCGGTTGCGCCGCTCCTTCCACCCTTCCTGGTACTCGAGCTCGTCCTCGTGCAGCGTCGCCGGCTGCTTGATGCCGTGCGCGTGGCGGAACTGGATGGCGAGCTTCGAAGCCGTGCGGCGCACCTCGTCCCACGGCGTGCCGAGCGCGAACTGATCCGAGATGGCACCGATCCGGCCCGTATGGATGTTGCAGGAGAGCGTGATGGCCGACAGGATCGGGCCCGACCAGTACGAGGTCTGCGAGTTGATCGGCATCGGCAGGATGTGCAGGTTGTGGCTGCCGCGGCAATCGCCGGCCACCATGGGGGCGGTGGCCCACGGCGAGGTGATCTCACCGGGCGCCGGCCAGTCGCCCTGGGCGAAGGCGAGGAGCACCGGGTCGTCCTTCCCGCCGTACGTGAATCCCTTCTTGGTCTTGATGTTGTGCAGCCGCTCGGCCGAGCAGATGTAGCCGAGCTGGTCCTTCTCGCCCTTCTCGCCTCGGGTCCAGATGCGAGCGATCACGAAGCGCGAGGAGCGCGTCAGCCCCTCGATGTCGTAGAGATCTTCAGGCGCCCGCAGCGTGATCACCTTCTCCTGCAACCCCTTGGCGACCTCCTCCATTTTTCCGTCGAGCGCCCGCTGGTCCCGCGGGTGGGCGCCCGCTTCGACCGCCTGCGCCTTGGTGTCGAGGTCCACGATCTCGAAGAGGTAGCCGCGCTTCATCTTGGAGGCGGCGATGACGAGACCGGTGTTGAAGCGGGGCAGCATGTACGCGCCGGTCGCGTAGTGATTGAACGCCATGGGCTCCGTCTTGTCCGCGAAGGAGACGAGCACGGTCTGCGAGGCGTTGTCCTTCCGCACCGGGAACGGCAAGGCCACCGTGGCCGGGCCCGCGCCCCGGAGATTGCCGGTGAAGGCGTCGGCCAGCAAGTCCTGGCCGGGGCCGTACAGGCCGAGCTCGGCGGCCTTGGTGGCGCCTTCCTGGAGCGCGTCCCACATGAGCTCGTCGACCACCGACATGTCCACGGTCTCGGCCATGATCCCGGTGACGGCGCAGTCGTCGCCGGTGTGGGTCACGATGAGCGAGGTGAAGATGGGCTCGCCGCGGTAGCTGTTGTTGTCGAGGACGTACTTGGCGATGATCGACTTCACCTCGTCGGCGGCGACGACGTGACCGCCGACCCCGCCGACGTCGGCCTTGGTGGCCTTGATGTACCGCTGCACGAGGGCCGGGTTCTTCGCGAAGATGTACGACTTGTACGAGAAGATGTTCGGCGTGTTGGTGACCGGGATCTTCTCGGTGACGGTCACCGGCAGTCCCGCGAGCTCGTCCTTGGACTGGTGGTACTCCGTGAACTTGACAGGAGACTGACCGTCTTGAGGGCCATAGCGACGCGCAGACATGCACGCCTCCTTGCATGATGGGGTGAAAAACTGGATGCGTGCGGTCGAGCATAACGAGGTACACTGGGGCGCGTCAAGCAAGAAATTTATGGAAGTGAAATTTATTTCTGGAGGGTGACGCCGGCATGAAATCGGTCTCCCTCACCTCGCGCGAGCTCCGCCAGACGGTCCACTGCCTCGAGTTGTACTACCGCCAGGGACGGAGCCAAAAGGACATCGCCCGGGCCCTCGGTGTCTCCGCGGCGACGGTCTCGCGTCTGCTCAAGCGCGCGTTCGACGAGGGCCTCGTCCGTGTCGAGCTGGATCTCCCCCGCCGCGAGCAGCTGGAGGCGGGGCTGGTGGAGCGGTTCGGTCTGCGCGACGCGGTCGTCGTCGCGGCCGGCGGTCGGGGCGACGTCAAGGAAGAATTAGGGACCGCGGCGGCGACCTACTTCGAGAAGATCGCCGCCAACGGCCTCCGCGTGGGGCTGTCGTGTGGCTTCACGCTCTATCAGACGATTCGCCAGCTCCACGAGCGTCGCTTTCGCGACCTGGCCCTCTACCCGCTGTCCGGCGAGAGCACCCTCAAGCTCGTCGACCTGTTCCCCAATACACTGGTAGGAATGATGGCGGCCAAATATCGGCCCCACGTGAACGCCTATGCCTTGCCCGTGCAGCATCTGGTGTCCCTGCGGGAGATCGAACGAGCGCGCCGGCGGCTCCTGCGCGATCCCGAGATTCGTAGGATCTACGAGGCCGCGCAGGACGTGGACATCGCCCTGGTCGGCATCGGTCTCATCGGCGAGCAGACGCCGGGGTTCTGCTCCCTGGCCGAGTCCTACGGCGTGAGCGTCAAGCGTCTGCGCCAGCTCGGGGTGGTGGGCGAGATCAACTACCAGCCGTTCGACCACGAGGGCCGCATCGTGGACCGTCCGGAGTTGCGTGCGCTCATGGGGCGCGTGCTCTCGGTGGAGGGTGACCGCCTCCAGGCCCTCTCGCGCCGTGACGACCGTTACGTCGTGGCGATCGCCGGGGGCCGAGCCAAGCTCGAGGCGGTGCGCGGCGCGGTGGCCGGCAAATTCATGAACGTGCTCGTCACCGACGAGGACGTGGCCGCCGCCCTCCTGCGGCGTGCCGCCTGATCGGTTCCGCTACGCCCTGGCGCCAGGCACGGACGCTTCCTCGAACGCTCCGATCCGTCTGAACTTCTCGTAGCGATGGGCGACGAGATCGTCGGGCGACATCGCCGCGAGCGGCTGCAAGTGCTCGCGCAGCGCCTCCCGGAGGTGACCGGCCGCGCCGTCCCAGTCGCGGTGGGCGCCGCCGACGGGCTCGGGGACGATCGCGTCGATGACGCGGAGCCGCAGGAGGTCGGGGGCGGTGATCCGCATCGACTCGGCCGCCTCGGGAGCCTTGGCGGCGTCGCCCCACAGGATCGCCGCGCATCCTTCCGGCGAGATCACGGAGTAGATCGCGTATTCGAGCATCAGCACCCGGTTGCCCATGCCGATCGCGAGCGCACCGCCGCTGCCTCCCTCGCCCGTCACGACCGACAGGATCGGCGTTCGCAGGGCGGCCATCTCCCGGAGGTTACGCGCGATCGCCTCGGCCTGGCCGCGCTCCTCGGCGCCGAGCCCGGGGTAAGCGCCGGGCGTGTCGATGAACGTGATGACGGGCTTGGCGAACTTCTGGGCGAGGTGCATGAGCCGCAGCGCCTTGCGATAGCCCTCGGGGTGCGGCATCCCGAAGTTGCGGGCAATCTTCTCGCGCGTGTCACGGCCCTTCTGGTGGCCGATCACGACGATCCCCTGCCCTTCGAACCGGGCCAGGCCGCCGACGACCGCGGCGTCGTCGCCGTAGACGCGGTCGCCGTGCAGCTCGATGAAGTCCTCGAGGAGGAGCTTGAAGAAGTCGCGCGTGTGGGGACGCTTCGGATGACGCGCGAGCTGCGTGCGTTGCCAGGCCGATAGGCTGGCATAGGTCTTCTGACGCAAGCGGGTGAGCCGTTCCTCGAGCTTCGCGATCTCGTCGCGTGTCTTCGGCAGGTTCTCCTCGGACTGGAGGGCCGCGATCCGAGTTTCCAGCTCGAGCAGCGGCTGCTCGAAGTCAAGCGCGTCCGGCATAGTCCACGCTGATCGCGCCGCGGCCGAGAACCGTCTCGCCCTCGGCAACGAGCTCCTGGCTGCCGTCCACCGAGAGAGCCCGGGTGCGGACGACCACTTCCTGGGCGCCGAGCAGCAGGTGGAGGAACACGGGGACCCGCCCGGGATGCTCGCCGCAGAGTTGCCGCACGGCGGTGAGCGCGCCACTCGGGTCTTCACCCGGTGTCACGCGGATCCGGCAGGCGCTCGGCTCGCCGGCGGTGGCGCCGTGGCGCGGGCGCCCGCCGGACTCCGCCAGCGCCTGCTCGAGAAGGCGGATGTCGTCCGCGAGCACGACCCGGCCCTTGTCGCCGTCGTCCACGCGCCCCCGGACGAGCACGGCCTCCCCCGAGCGCAGGCAGGCGGCCGCCGCCTTGAACGGCTCCGGGAACACCGTGACCTCGACGGTGCCGTCCATGTCCTCGAGGGTGAAGAACGCCATGCGGTTGCCCCCCTTCGTGGACGTCTCCTTGAGCCCGACGGCGTGGCCGAAGAGGACGACGCGCGCGCCGTGCCCCTTGGCGGCGAGGTCGGCGGACGTCGTGATGCCGAGCGGCTCGACGACTTCGCGGTATCGGGCGAGCGGATGGCCGGAGATGTAAAAGCCGAGGACCTCCTTCTCGAACGCGAGGCGCTGATCGGCGTCCCATTCCGGCGTGACCTCGGCGGGCGCGCTCGCCCGGGCCGGCGCCGCCGGCATCAGCTCGAAGAAGGACGACTGGCCCTCGGCCCGGTCCCGCTGCTGGCGCCCTCCGCTCTCGAGCGCCGCGTCGGTGGTTGCCAGGAGATGCGCGCGGGTAAGGCCGAGCGCGTCGAACGCCCCCGCCTTGACGAGGCTCTCCACGACGCGCCGGTTCACGAGTCTGAGATCGACGCGCGCGCAGAAATCCTCGAGCGTGTGGAACGGACCCTGGTCGCTCCGCGATCGCAAGATCGACTGCATCGCCGCTTCCCCGACGTTCTTGATCGCGGCCAGCCCGAAGCGCACCGTGTCGCCGGCGACGCTGAACTGCACGGCCGATACGTTGACGTCGGGCGGCTCGACCCGAATCCCCATCGCGCGGCACTCTTCGATGTACTTCACGATCTTGTCGGTGTCGCCCATCTCCGAGGTCAGCAGCGCGGCCATGAACTCGACCGGATAGTTGGCCTTGAAATACGCCGTTTGGTAGGCGACGAGCCCGTACGCCGCGGCGTGGGAGTTGTGGACGGCGATGCCGTTCGCGATGAAGCTCCGAGCGCCCGGAACTTCGAAGTCGTACGTCGGCTCGACGCCTTCCAGGACGAACCGTTTCGGCCTCGACCAGCCCATCGACGGATCGACCAGGGCGTGCAGCGCCGGCGACTCGAGGCGTTCCGCCAGATATTCCAACGTGTCTCGACGCATCCCCCTCTTGCGGCGATCCCTCGCGACGAGCCGGTAGGCGAGCCCCAGCGCTCTGCAGCCTGCCTTCAGAGTGGAGAAGCGCTTGAGAATCGCTTCGCGCAAGGGCTCTCGGTAGAGATCCGCCGGGACGACATCAACGGTCCCTCGCGCGAGGAGGATGCGGGTGCTCGCATATGAGGCGCTGAGCGCGGCGAGGGCCGCCCGCTTGCCTCCGACCAGATGGCGACCGACGAGCTCATCGAATCGCACATGAGTCCGTCGACCACCGATGAGATTCACCGTGTAGCCGAAACGGCGCCCGCCACGGTACGCGAAGGTCTTCCGATGGATCGTGCACGGAAGGCCGAGCTTCAGGAGCAAGCGGCGAACGTCGTCCGCCAGTCCCTTGGACGATGTCGCGTAGTAGACCGACAGAGTCCGGCGATGAACGCAGCCATCCCCCTGGAACAACTTTCCGACGAGGACGGAGATGGCATCGCGATCCCAACGGTCGACAATCGCTGGGATCCGCTTGTTGATCGCAATCTTTCCTTGAAGACCACAGTCTCGGAAGAGAAACGTGACGGCGGCGGAGGGCGTCTTTCGATCGACGCGAACGGGACGAACCGACGAAGCCCTGGACTTCGGGCGATGTTCGACGCGTGGAGCCGTGTTGGCGAACGCCGAGACGATCCGGCTCATGTCCTCGAGTTCGTCCGTGACTGTCGAGTACAGATAGAAGTGGCTGTCGTACCCGAGGCTTCCTTCCGACAAGGCGTAGCCGAGCAGCGCGGGCAGATGCTCGGGCACCGTCGTCGCTCCGCAAGGGAGCTCACGAGCGACGGCGACGAAATCGTAGGGAGTGACGTCCTCCGCATTCGCCCACCCTCGTTGGGTGAAGATCGGGTGGTCGGGCGTGCAGCGAAGAGACATCCCGTTGGCCAGCGTCAAGCGACCGACCCGGCGCGCACCGCTCGGCCGGACTCCAAGCGCCCGGAATGCTCCGTCCTTCGTGAGCACGAGGTCGCCAGCCCGCACCTCGCGGATCGGCTTCAGGCTGCCGTCGGCCATCTCGATCGACGCGTCCGCGCTGAGGCACTTGTTGAATCCGTACCCCGCGAACTTCTCCATCAGCTCCCAGACGCGCTCGGCCTTCGCGGCGGTGGTGCCGCGCTCGCGGCAGCCGCCGACGAACTTCTCGCGCTGCTTGGCCATCAGCTCGCGGTCCTTCTTGCCCATGGCGCGGCGCAGGATGTCCGCCTCGCCCATGGTGAACCCCCCCATCTCCGAGGCGATCTGCATGATCTGTTCCTGGTACACCATGATCCCGTACGTCTCCCGGGTGAACTTCTCCATCGCCGGGTGCTCGTAGGTGATCCTGGACCGGCCGTGCTTGCGCTGGATGAAGTCCGGGATGAGCTCCATCGGCCCGGGCCGGTAGAGCGAGACCATGGCGATCAGATCTTCGAGCCGCTCGGGCCGAAGACCGCGGAGCGCGTCCCGCATGCCAGACGACTCGAGCTGGAACACGCCGAAGGTCTTCGCCTCGGAGAGCATCTCGTACGTCTTGGGGTCGCCCAACGGCAGCGTATCCAGGTCGACATCGACGCCCCGGGACTCCTTGATCAGCGCCACCGTGTTGGTGAGGACGGTGAGCGTCCGGAGGCCGAGGAAATCCATCTTGAGCAGCCCAAGCTTCTCGATCGGGCCCATCGCGTAGCCGGTGATGAGCTCTGGACGCTTGGGGTCCTTGTAGAGCGGGATGTGCTCCTCGAGGGGCTCGTCGGAGATCACCACGGCGGAGGCGTGCACCGAGGCGTGGCGGGTGCAACCCTCGAGGGTGCGGGCGATGTCCCACAGCTCGTGCACCGACGCCTGGCTCCGCACCATCTCGGCCAGCGGCAGCGACTTCTGGTGGGCGTCGTCGAGCGTGATGTTCAGCGGGAAATTCGGCACCAGCTTCGCGATCCGGTCGACGTCGCCGTACGGCATGCCGAGGACGCGCCCGACATCGCGGATCGCCGCCTTCGCGCCGAGTGTCCCGAACGTGATGATGTGAGCGACCCGGTCGCGCCCGTAGCGCTCCGCGACGTAGCGGATGACCTCGTCGCGGCGATCGTCTGAGAAATCGATGTCCATGTCCGGCATCGAGATGCGGTCCGGGTTCAGGAATCGCTCGAACAGCAGCCCGTAGCGCATCGGATCGATGTTCGTGATGGCCAGACAGTACGCGGTCAGCGAGCCCGCAGACGAGCCGCGACCGGGTCCCACCGCGATGCCCTGCTCGCGCGCGTAGCGGATGAAGTCCCAGACGACGAGGAAGTAGCCCGCGAATCCCATCTTCTCGATGACGGCCAGCTCCTGGGCGAGCCGCGCCTCGATGGCGTCGCCCGGACTGGGCCCGTACCGCCGCCGGAGCCCATCATGTGCCAGCTCGTGGAGATAGCTGTCGAGTGTGTGCTCGTCGGGGACGACGTAGCGCGGCAGGTGGAACTCGCCGAAGTCGAGCGTCAGGTTGCACCGCTCGGCGACCGCCAGCGTGTTACGGCACGCCTCGGGGAGGTCGGCGAAGACGCGCGACATCTCCTCGGCGGACTTGATGTAGAACTCCTGCGTCGAGAAGCGGAAGCGGCTCGGATCGTGGAGATTCGTGCCGGTCTGGATACAGAGGAGGGCTTCGTGGGCCCGGGCGTGGCCGGCCTCGAGGTAGTGCGAGTCGTTCGTGCCGACGACCGGCGCGCCGATGGCGGTGGCGATCCGGAGCGTCTCGGCCATGACTCGCGCCTGCTCGTCGAGCCCGTGGGCCTGGACCTCCATGAAGTAGTGGTCCTTGCCGAAGACCTCCCGATACCAG
>Ga0209157_1003910_pt1 | contig 11278 bp, 8 predicted proteins | sample GraSoiAngelo_135_FD_185892 | JGI IMG/M metagenome (GOLD analysis project Ga0209157, IMG submission 185892) | Grasslands soil microbial communities from the Angelo Coastal Reserve, California, USA - 14_0929_05_40cm (SPAdes) (version 2) | ecosystem: Environmental > Terrestrial > Soil > Grasslands ... | reverse complement strand
CCGATGGCCGCCTGCTCGTCGAGCGGCTCTTCGCGCGTGCGGGTGACTACACCACCGAGGAACCGCTGGGGCTGGAAGAGGCGGACGCGTTCTACACCAAAGTCGCGGGCGTGACGTTTGAGGGCCGGCAGGAGACCGTGCAGGCGCTGCATCCCGGCGATCCGCTGATGCTCCGTCGTGAGCCGGACAATCCCCACGATCCCCACGCCGTGAAGGTCGTCACCGCGTCCGGGACGCAGATCGGCTATCTCAGCGCGCGGATCGCGTCTCGTCTGGCTCCGTCGATCGATACCGGGATCCGGTATGCAGCGGCCGTCACACAGATTACCGGAGGCGGGGAGCGCAGCTTCGGCGTGAATATCCATGTCCACCGCGACGATGCGCCGCCCGACGAGCCGGATCCGGGACAGGCGCTGCGCTCGAGCTGGAACGGCCTCGCCGCGGACGCCCTCGTCGAGCGCGTCACCGTCCACCTGCACCGCGGCCGGCCGTTTCGCGAGGCGCAGCGCGCGGCCATCCACGTGCTCCTTGGAGGCCGGCCGCTGCGGGCGGTGTTTGGACCGGGGCGGGGAAGGCGAGCGATCATGGAAGTCACCGCGGCGGCCTGGGTTATCGCTGGACGGGGTCCTGTCGTGATCGGCGTGCCGCTGCAGTCGCTGGTGGACCGCTGGTACGAGCGCCTGGCGCCGCGGGCGAGGGAGATCGGGGTGCGTTGCGCGCGGGCTCACGGCGCGCTGCGGTTTCGGCAGCGCCAGCACCTCCTGCAGAGCCTGCAGGGCGGCGCGGTGGACGTGTTGCTGGCAAGCGTCGAGTTTCTCAAGAGCATCGGCACAGGCGGGGAAGCCGCGCCTGTGCAGGCGTGGCTGCGGCCGTCTTTGCTTCTGGCGGAGTGCGAACCTACAATAGAGGATAATGCGCTCGACGATGTGGCGCAGGCGCTGGGGCGCCCGCTGCGGGGAGACTTCCAAGGAAGCGCTGGCCCGGCGGAAGGTGCGCTGCGCCTTGCGGCGGAGATCATCGCGGATCCGTTCCCACGCATCAACCTGCGCCTGGTGGACCGGCGAGGGACGCAGGACCGGGATCCGACGCTTCTCGACGCCGGGCGCCAGGGCAAGGCGCTGCTCTACACGGGGGAGCGAACTGCGGCCATCGACCTTGCCTCCCGGCTGCGTGAACAGGATCCGGGGCAGGTAGCATATTATCACGGGGGCCTGCCGCTCCGGGTGCGGGAGGTCCTCGAACAGCAGTTCGCGGACGGGAAGATCCAGGCGCTGGTGGCGGCGGATGGGTTTACCGCCGATGCGGCCCCGCCTGATATCCGGCAGGTGCTCATCGCCGGCCTGCCCGCGCATCGCGGCGACTTGCTCGAAGTCATCGGGTCCGCCGGCCTGGATGGACGGCAGGCTACGGTGACGTTGTTATATCGGAGGGAAGATCTGCCACCGGTGGCCGCGGCGCTCGCGGAGCGCCACCCGGACCGTGACATGCTGGCGGCGATCTACCGGATCGTGCGGGCGGAGGTCGAGCGGGCAGGGATGGCCGCCTGGCCGGACGACCGGCCCGGCACCGCGCTCCAGCGCGAGGGGATTGCGCCGCGGGCGATCGGGATCGGGCTCGACATTCTGGCGGAGGCCGGCGTGATCCAGCGCGAATATGATGGGGACCGGTGGCGGATCACGCTGTCCGGTCAGGAGCGGCGTGACCTGCTCACATCGCTGCGGTATGCGGAGGGGCATCGCGAAGCAGAGGCGTTCCGGGAGATGAGCCGGTGGGCGTTCGGCCCGCTCACTGACATCCTGAAGGCCGTCGCGGGACCGGGAGCGAGCTGAATCTATTGAATCCATTGGATCCATTGGATCGATTGAATCTAAACGCAACGATCAGATCCAACAGATTCAATAGATTCGTAGTCAAAGTATGAAACGGTTACAGGCCCGTCAACCTGGCGCGTTCCAGGACCTGCCGGCGGAGGTCCAGGAGCTTCTAGCGAAGATGCGGGAGCATTTTCCCAAGGCGGACCTGGACGTCCTTGGCGAGGCCTATCAGTTTGCCGCGCAGGCCCACCACGCCCAGACCCGCGCGTCCGGCGAGCCATACATTAACCACTCCGTCACCGTCGCCGCCACGCTCGTCGATCTCCGCCTGGATCCGGTGACCATCGCTGCGGCACTGCTGCACGACGTCGCCGAAGATACCGGCGTCACGTTGAACGAGGTGCAGGCAGGGTTCGGCACCGAGATCGCCTCGCTGGTGGATGGCGTCACCAAACTCGGCAAGATCGAGTGGATGAGCCGCGAAGAGCGGCAGGCCGAGAGCCTGCGCAAGATGTTCCTGGCCATGGCCAGCGATATCCGCATCGTGTTGATCAAGCTGGCCGACCGCCTGCACAACATGCGCACCATCCAGTACCTGCCCGAGTGGAAACAGCGCCGCACCAGCCAGGAAACCCTGGACATCTACGCGCCGCTGGCCGAGCGGCTGGGCATCGGCCGCATCCAGCGCGAACTGGAGGACCTCGCTTTCGCGGTGCTGCAACCGGACTCGTCGCAGGAAGTGAAGAACCAGCTGGTGCAGGCCGAAGCCACCCGCTCGCAGTTCCTGGAACAGGTCGCCGACACGCTGTGCCGTGAGCTCAACCGCGCGGGGCTGCGGGTGGCGCGGGAGCAGCTCACGGCCCGGCCCAAGCACGTGTACAGCATCTGGCGCAAGATGCAGCGGCCCAAGTACGCCGGCCAGCCTGTGGCCCGGATCTACGATCGGCTGGGCGTGCGGGTCATCGTCGACGATGTGAAGGATTGCTACGCGGCCCTGGGCGTCGTGCACTCGCTGTGGAAACCCATCCCAGGTGAGTTCGACGACTATATCGCGAATCCGAAGACCAGCGGCTACCAGTCGCTCCACACCACCGTGATCTACGAAGGAGAACCGCTGGAGATCCAGATCCGGACGATGCAGATGCACCGTGAGGCCGAACACGGCATCGCCGCCCACTGGAGATACAAAGAGGGGAAGCCCGCGGAGAAGGAGTTCGAGCAGAAACTGTCGTGGCTGCGGCAATTGCTGGACTGGCACTCCGAGCTGCAGGACGCGCGCGCCTTCGTGCAATCGGTGAAGTTGGATCTGTTCCAAAACGAGGTCTTCGTCTTCACCCCGAAGGGTGACGTCGTCGACCTGCCGGCCGGAGCCACGCCGGTCGACTTCGCCTACCGCATTCACACCGACGTCGGCCACCGCTGCGTCGGGGCGAAGGTCAACGGCCGGCTCGTCCCCCTGTCGCACCACCTGCACACCGGCGATATCGTCGAGGTCGTCACCAGCAAAACCAGCACCGGGCCCAGCCGCGACTGGCTGACGTTCGTGGCCACGAACAACGCCCGGGCCAAGATCAGGCAGTGGTTCAAGAAGGAAGCCCGCGAGGAGAACGTCCAACGCGGCCGCGAGCTGCTGGAGAAGGAACTGCGCCGGCTCGGCGCGCTCACCGCCCTGATGAAGCCAGACAAACTGCGTGAGGCCGCGCCGAAGTTCAACGTGGGCAGCGACGAGGACCTGCTGGCCGCACTTGGCAACGGCGATGTCTCGTTGCTCTCGGTGGTGACCGCGCTGCGCGGCGAGGTACCCGCCCCGGAGGCCCCGGCACCGGTAGTGCCGGCGCCCACGGCGCCATCGGCGGGCGGTGTGCGGGTGCGGGGCGCCGACAACGTGCTCACCCGCTTCTCCCTCTGCTGCACGCCGCTCCCCGGCGACCGGATTGTCGGCTATGTGACGCGGGGGCGCGGGGTGACCATTCACCGCCAGGACTGCCCCAACGTCAAATCGCTGCGCACGCATCCGGAACGGCTGATCGAGGTGGAGTGGGAATCGATCCCCGAAGCCTCCTACCAGGTGGAGATCGAGGTCGCCGCGTTCGACCGGGTCGGCCTGCTGAAAGATATCCTGGCCGCGATCGCCGACAGCAAGACCAACGTCCTGTCCGTCAATGCCCGGGTGCGCAAGGACAAGGTGGGAATCGTCACCCTGGTGCTGGACATCCGAAACGTCGCGCAGCTGCATGCGGTGATGCAGAAGGTCGGCAAGGTGCCGGACGTGTACTCGGTTGAGCGTGTGCTCCATTCGTGACGCGTGACTGGTGACTGGTGACCCGAAATCCCCGCAGCAAGCGGTTGCGAACGTTACGGTCGTCGGCCCGCAGCGGCCCCTCGCCGGCGGCCGGCGACCTCCAGGGCATGCTGACCGCCCACCTGGCAGCGGTCAACGGCAGGGATCTCGAGACGCTGATGACGTTCTACGCCGACGACGCGGTACTGGAGTTTCCTGCCAGCCCGCGGGTCGAGGGGAAGGCGAAGATCCAGCGGGCCTTTGCGTCCTTCTTCGACAACTGGGAGGAGACCAGCACCTACGATGCGGTCGTCATCTCCGGCAGTACCGCGGCTGTCGAAGGCACGGTCACCGGCCGGCACCGCACCCTGCATCTGCGGATTCCTGGGCGCGTCGCATCTGCGTCCCGCCTCTATCGGCATGGCTTCGCGATGTTCGTGGAGGTGGCCGCGGGCAAGATCCGGCGGCAGCGAGTCTACTTTGATGCCCGCGAACTGGTGAAGCAACTGCTGGGTGATTAGTGATTCGTGATTGGTGATTCGGACGGCCGCATGCGCAGGGATCGTTCTGTCGTAAGAGGTTGACGAATCACGAATCACTAATCACGAATCACAATGGCTCCGGAGGAAGGTCCTCCCACTCCCGCGTCTAAATGCCAAGACCGTAGTGTCCTCGGTGCAGGAGGGTCTGCGTGGTGAAGCGCAGCACGGCCGCACGCGTCGGGCTGTTCACAGAGTCGGTCATCCGCGAGATGACGCGCTTGAACAATCTGTATCACGGCGTCAACCTCGCCCAGGGATTTCCCGATTTCGATCCACCGGGCGAGTTGCTGGACGCCGCGGCCAGAGCCCTGCGGGAAGGGTTCAACCAGTACGCGATTACCTGGGGGGCCCCGCGCCTGCGCCAGGCCATTGCCGAAAAGTTCGCCTGGTACAACGGGCTGACGGTCGACCCCGAGCTGCATATTACCGTCACCTGCGGCGCCACCGAGGCGATGATGGCGACCCTGCTGGCCATCATCGATCCCGGAGACGAGGTGGTGATCTTCGAGCCCTTCTACGAGAACTATGGGCCGGATGCCGCGCTGTCCGGCGCGACCCCGCGGTACGTGACTCTGCATCTGGACGATCCGGGGTTCGGGTTCGAGCCAGCAGAGTTGCGCAACGCGTTCTCGGCCAAGACGAAAGCGGTCATCGTCAACACGCCCCACAACCCGACCGGGAAGGTCTTTAGCCGGGAGGAACTGGAGCTCGTCGCCGACCAGTGCCGGCGGCATGACGTCATCGCCGTCACCGACGAGGTGTACGAACACCTGCTGTACGACGGCCGCCAGCACGTCAGTCTCGCGACACTCCCCGGGATGGCGGAGCGCACGGTGACGATCAACAGCGTCAGCAAGACCTACAGCGTCACCGGCTGGCGCGTCGGTTGGACCATCTGCAAGAACCCCGACATCACCAACGGCATCCGGCGGGCGCACGACTTTCTGACTGTGGGCGCCGCCGCGCCGCTGCAGGAAGCGGCGGTGACCGCATTGCACTTGAAGCGGCAGTACTATGCCGACCTGGCCGCGATGTACCAGCGCAAGAGAGATCGCATGCTGGACATCCTGCGTCAGACGGGATTTCGCCCCATCGTGCCCTCCGGGGCCTACTACATCATCTCGGACATCGCCGAGTTCGGTCAGGATGACGTGGCGTTCACGCAGTTTCTGGTGAAAGAGCTCGGTGTGGCCACCGTCCCTGGGAGCAGTTTTTTCCATGACCCGCAGCCTGGACGGCACTACATCCGGTTCGCCTACCCCAAACAAGAACCCACGCTGGACGAGGTCGCCCGCCGCCTCGCGCGCTTGCCGCGCGCGGTTGAACAGTTGAAGCGGTGAAGCGGTGGAACGCTCACTGCGCGCGCAGGCTGACACCTCAATCGCGTGGGAGCGCTACCGGGCGGAATTCCCCATCTTCCGCCAGCGGACGTACTTTAATACCTGCTCGCTGGGAGCGCTCTCCACGCGGGTCGAGGCAGCGGTCCGCCAATTCACCGCGTTGTGGGGCGCCTCCGGGGCCGCGGCCTGGTACGGCCCATGGTCAGGAGAGATTGAACACCTGCGGGAAGAGTTCGCCGCGCTCATCGGGGCCTGGCCGGATGAGATCGCCATCTTCCCCTCGGTAACAACGGCATTGACGGCGGTGGCCAGCGCCTACGACTATCGAGAGCGGCCCCGGGTGGTGATCAGCGATCTCGAGTTCCCGACCACGGTGTACCAGTGGAGGGTCAAAGAACCCAGCGGGGTCACCCTGGAGATGATCCGCAGTCCTGACCGTCTCACCGTCCCGGTGGCTGAGTACGCGGGCGCGGTCGATGCCCGCACCCAGCTGCTGGTGGCCTCCCACGTGTACTTCACCAGCGGTGCCGTGCAGGACATCGCGGCGCTGGCCCGCGTCGCGCATCAGCACGGCGCGCACTGCCTGATCGACGCCTACCAGTCGATCGGCCAGCTGCCGCTGGACGTCCATGCGGCCGGGGTCGACTTTCTGATCACCGGCGGCCTGAAGTGGTTGCTGGGTGGACCAGGCATCGCGTACCTCTACGTGCGCCGCGACCTCGCCCCGCGTCTGCGCCCGACCGATGTCGGGTGGTTTGCGCACCGCGAGCAGTTTGCCTTCGACGTCACGCAATTCGCGTACGCCGACGGCGCGCGGCGGTTTGAAGGAGGCACCCCGGCGGTGGCAGCGGTCTATGCCGGGCGCGCCGGCATCGGCATCGTCGCCGAGCTCGGGGTCGCGCGCCTGCGCCACCGCCAGATCGAGCTGGTGAGCCTGGTGGTCGAGGAGGCCCGCCGGCGCGGACTGCATCCGAGAACTCCGGCGCGCGTGGAGGATCTGGCCGGCATCGTGACCATCCCGCGGCAGGATCCCAACGCCGTGGTCGCGTCGCTCGCCCGGCGCGGCATCATCGTCGATGCCCGCCCTGGCGTGGTGCGGCTGTCGCCGTATTTCTACAACACTCCGGAAGAGTGCGCGCGTGTTGTGGAGGCGATCGCCGATCTTGAGAAAGACGGAGTCGCGTAGGCGCGGAATCGCGGCGTCACTTTCAGGGGTCCAAGTGGAGCAGTCTGACAACGCGACGACGCGACGACGCGATCCTAACATGACAGAGCGAAACGACCCCGCGACGCTCACCCGTGAACAGCTCGAGGTAATGGCCCGGACTCGCGGGTGTGAGTTTTCACCCGACCGCCTGACCGCCGTCCTCCCGGAAGTACGCCGCCTTCAAGCGCTGGCCGGCCGGCTGCGAATGCTGCCGCTGGATGACCTGCCCCCCGCGATGACGTTCACGCCGCAGTAGCGATGGAAGACATGCGGTTTGCGTCCGCCTCGGAGATCGCCGGCCGCATCACCGGCAGATCGGTCACCGCGGTTGAAGTCGCCGAGACATTCCTGAAGCACATTGCCGTCCATGATCGCCTGTTGAATAGCTTTCTCAACGTGATGACCGACCAGGCGCTGGACGCCGCGCAGCGTGTCGACGACGCCGTCCGCGCGGGCCGCCCGCCCGGCCCGCTGGCCGGGGTCCCGGTGGCCGTCAAAGATCTCATCGACATCGCCGGGATGCCGACCACAGCGGGTGCCCACCGGCGCTTTCACACCATGGCGCGCGAGGACGCGCCGGTCATCACCCGGCTCCGCGACGCCGGCGCGGTGATCGTGGGCAAAACCGGTCTCCATGAATTTGCGTACGGCGTCACCAATGCGAACCCTCACGCCGGATCAGTGCGGAACCCCTGGGACCGGTCGCGAACTCCCGGAGGATCCAGCGGGGGGTCGGCCGCGGCGGTGGCCGCGGGATTTTGCCCCGCCGCACTGGGTTCAGATACCGGCGGGTCCATCCGCATACCGGCGTCCCTCTGCGGCATCACCGGGCTGAAGCCGACCTACGGAACGGTCCCCACATCCGGCGTCGTCCCGCTCTCGTGGGCGCTCGATCATCTCGGCCCACTGACGCGCACGGCGTCCGACGCCGGGCTGGTGTTCTCCGTGCTGGCCGCGATCCCGCGGCCGGCGGAAGAGATCGGGCGCGGGATCGCCGGGCTGCGCATCGGCATCCCGCGACACTTCTTCTGGGAAGAACTGGATCCCGAGGTCGAGGCGGCGTGCCGGCAGGCCGTGGGCACGCTTGCCGCCCAGGGGGCCGCCGTCCTGGACGTGGTGATCCCGCACGCCCAAGATGCCGGAGCCGCCGCGACCCTGATCATGAGTGTAGAGGCGGCTGCATATCATGAGCGTCGCCTGCGCGAGCACGGAGAGGCATTCGGGGAGGACGTCAGAGTCAAGCTCGATCGGGGCCTGTTCGTCTCTGCGGTGGACTACATCCTGGCGCAGCGCGCCCGGGCGTTTCTCACCCGGGAGTTCATCCAGGTGCTCCGAGGCACCGACGTCCTGATCACGCCGACAACGATCGCCCCGGCCGCGCCCCTGGAGGGTTCCGACCAGGCGGCCTCATCGCTGGCGATGAGCCTGGAGTACACGCGATTCACCAACCCGTTCAACCTCACAGGTCTGCCGGTCCTGTCGGTGCCCTGCGGTTTTACGACACAGGGACTGCCGATCGGCCTGCAGATCGCCGGGCGTCCTCATGATGAGGCAACTGTCCTGCGCGTCGGCCACAGCTACCAGCAGGTCACGGAGTGGCACTTGCGACACCCGATACTTACGTAATCGCGGAGTCGCGTAATCGCGTCCCGGCGGGCAGAGGCTGAGGTCCGCGACTGCGCGAATACGCGATAACGACATTTCTATCAAGCCAGGAACGACGTGAGCAGCCGTTGCTCCAGATCTTTTTGAATTTCGGAAAGATCCTTGACCGTGTCGACGGCGCGCCAGTAGGAGCGGGATTTGAACGCGCCCAGTCTGCGCTCTGCCGCCAGGCGCGGAAACGTGGTGTCCTCGTGGTCGCCCTGATCCGGAAGGAGTGGCCCGATTTCGCGAGACAGCACATAGATGCCGGCGTTGAGCCAGTAGGGGAGCTCGGGCTTCTCCCGGAAGGCGGCGATCTTTTCGTCCTCGCTGACCTCCACGATGCCGTAGGGGCTGATGAACGGGGCCAGCACCACCGTTGCCACGCAGGTGTTCTCCCGATGCGCCTGGATGAGCGACCGCAGCCGCACGTTGGTGACGATGTCACCGTTGGTGGCCAGGCACATATCCTCACCGGCATGCAGCAGGCCGAATGCCAGCTTCAGGGCGCCGCCCCGTCCGAGCGGCTGAGGCTCGACGGCGTACTGAATCCGCACGCCCCACTTTTCGCCTGTCCCGAAATACTCCTCGATCACCTCATGGCGGTATCCACAGGCCACAATGATCTCAGTGACCCCTTGTGCCTGCAGCCACTGCAGCTGGTACCCCAGGATGGGCATCCCCAGGATCTCCACCATCGGCTTCGGCCGGTCGGATGTGAAGGGACGGAGCCGCTCGCCCTTTCCGCCAGCGAGGATGATGGCCTGCATCCGCACACCTCCGCTTCTTCCTTTGACATTATCGCACACAGGAACGTATAATCCTTCACAACCTGCACCACCTACGTGAGGCCCAGTTACGACGATGAAGGCGCCGCGCGGAATTCACGACATCCTTCCCGACGACACGCCGAAGTGGCAGGCGCTGGAGGCGTTGATCAGAGAATTCGCCGCCCGCTACGGGTACCGGGAGGTCCGCACGCCGGTCGTGGAGCACACCGAGGTCTTTCAGCGCACCTCCGGCGAGACATCCGACATCGTCGAGAAAGAGATGTACACATTCACCGACCGCGGGGGGCGGAGCCTGACGCTGCGTCCGGAAGGAACCGCAGGCGTCGTGCGCGCCTACCTCGAGCACGGCATGGGCGCGCTGCCGCAGCCGGTGCGCCTCTATTACATCGCCCCGATGTTCCGCTATGACCGGCCGCAGAAGGGCCGCTATCGCATGCACTACCAGTTCGGAGCGGAGGTGTTGGGGTCGGCGGCGCCGGCGGCTGATGTCGAAGTCCTCAGCCTGCCCATCCGGCTGATACAAACGCTGGGCCTCACCGAGGTGCAGGTCCGGCTGAACAGTGTCGGCGATGCGGTGTGCCGGCCGGCGTATGTCGAAGCCCTGCGCACCTATTTCCGGCCGTACCGCGATCAGCTGTGCGCAGACTGCCAGCGGCGGCTGGAGGTGAACCCCCTGCGGATCCTGGAGTGCAAGGAGCCCGGCTGCCACAAGATCGCAGCGGGGGCGCCGCGCATCACAGAGTACCTCGACGATGCCTGCCGCGCGCACTTCGAGGAAGTCAAACAGCTCTTCGGCGTCCTGGGCATCCCCTACGTGGAAGACCCGTTCATCGTCCGCGGGCTGGACTATTACACACGTACCGCCGTGGAGATCCACTCCGGGCGGCTGGGGGGAGCGCAGCACCAGGTCTTGGGCGGCGGGCGGTACGACGGCCTGGCCGAACAACTGGACGGACCGCACGTCCCCGGCGTGGGGTTTGGTCTCGGCATCGAGCGCCTGCTCCTCGTGCTGGACGCGGAAGGTCTGCAGGTGCCCACTGCCGCGCGGGGAGATGGACTGGACGTCTTCGTTGCCGCCGTCGGTGAGCGGCCGGCGCGCGAGGCATTTCGGCTGCTGGACCGCATCCGCATCGCAGGGTTGCGGGCCGTAGGGGAGACAAGCGACCGTGGGCTGCGGGCGCAGATGAAGCAGGCCGACCGGCTGGGGGCGCGCTTTGCGGTGATCCTCGGTGAGCAGGAGCTGGCCGCGCAGCGGGCCGGTGTGCGGGACATGCAGGCAGGCACGCAGCAGGACGTCCCGCTGCCGCAGGTGATCGAGCACCTCGCCGGGGCCTCACGGAATGGGGCATGATGGGATGACCAACACTGCGCCGCGTGGCGCCCGGGCCAGGATGGATCGTACGCTGATCAAAGATCTTCGCCAGCACATCGGGCAGGAGGTGAAGATCCAGGGCTGGGTCCGCACGATTCGCGACCAGAAGCGCGTGCAGTTCCTCATCGTCCGCGACCACACCGGGCTGGGTCAGGCGACCGCGGAACGGTCGGAGAGCCACGCGGCCATCAACGAGACGATCTCCGCCCTTACCCGTGAGTCGGCGGTAACGGTGATCGGGAAAGTCGTTGAGAATCCGGTCGTCAAAACCGGCGGGGTGGAGGTCC
>Ga0209157_1003907_pt1 | contig 11285 bp, 9 predicted proteins | sample GraSoiAngelo_135_FD_185892 | JGI IMG/M metagenome (GOLD analysis project Ga0209157, IMG submission 185892) | Grasslands soil microbial communities from the Angelo Coastal Reserve, California, USA - 14_0929_05_40cm (SPAdes) (version 2) | ecosystem: Environmental > Terrestrial > Soil > Grasslands ... | reverse complement strand
CCTATTATTACGCAATGAAAATCCGAACGCTTCAAACCATATAGTAAATAGCGCAACGAACGAAGCAGGTAATCGACACCGTCTTGTGGATTTAGGCTGCCAACGTAGCATAGGATGGACTTGTTCATTCCTCTCAAGCGGGCGCTCGGCGCGGCCGGAGTCATTCGCATTTGGTTCGGCCCATTTCTTACAACGAAGATACTGGCGGGATTCTTATTCGTCCGCTCCATTTGTATTTGTTTATATGATTCGTTCGTAGCGATCGTGACATCGGCAAGTTTCAGACTGCACCACTCAAACATTCTTAGGAACCGGGTGTAAACTCCTTCTCCGGCGCTATAACGGGATCGGTAAAGTTCCGGGCAGAGATCATGCTGATCGAAGACAAATTTCTTTCCAAGTAGCTTGAAAGGCACGGCCGCCAGAAAGAGAGTATCGGGCGGGTTATGGGCGTGTATTACGTCGAAGCCGCGCCTCACAAGAATATATGTGCTAACAAGAAAGCAAGCTGACGTAAAGTAAAGGTATTCTACAACATAACCAAGAAGAGATTTCAGCCTAACGAAAAGCAGATTCAATCGGCTACCATTTCCAGCTACTGTCTTTTTAAACAGCTCCAATGTCGGTACGCGATAAACTTCTATATCATTCCAGGTTTCGCGCGCCGCCTGGCGCTGGTTTCGAAGTGCGATCACCGCGAGCTGGTAACCCGCCTCAGCGAGTAAACGTGCCTCATTCGCGACACGAGTATCCTGTGGAAAATTGTTTTCGACCCACATCAGGACTTTGGTTGGAGATCGCATCATGATTGGACTGCTTTGTGGGCCGTGCTACCAGCAGATGCCTTGATAATTCGGAGAAGCCTTCATGGCTTCGCTGGGTAGCCGAATCAGATCAATAATCAACTTTGAATCGCTATTATTGGCTACAGCTTCCTGAATCTTGGAATTATTTTTACCAACTACGACTACATCACTGGCTTCGATGGCTTCCTTTGGAGAGGAAACCATCAGCGACGAGATGTGGGGTATTGCCTGCTCGATGTAGTGCTTGTTCGCACCCACGAGCCTCGCCAAAGCGACTTCTTCGTCGTAGATAGCCAACTTATATCCTTTGCCGATCAAGGTTTCGATCAATCCGACGATGGGACTTTCACGAAGATCGTCGGACCCGCCTTTGAAACTGAGGCCCAGGACCCCAACACGGCTTGTTCCTGTATGACGGATTAAATTAAAGGCTAGCTCGATCTGCTTCCGATTTGTTTCGAGCACAGCACCGAGCACCGGCAGTTCCAGATCCAGTTGCTTCGCCTTGTAAAGAATAGCACGAAGGTCTTTTGGCAGACAGGAGCCACCGAAAGCAAATCCGGGCCTAAGATAATAGGGAGAGATGTTCAGCTTCGTATCTTTGCAGAAAATCTCCATCACTCTGTGGCTATCAATACCCATAGCCTTACTGAGATTTCCGACCTCATTCGCGAAACATACCTTGAGTGCGTGAAATGCGTTCGAGGCGTACTTAATCAACTCAGCCACCGGAACGGGAGTGCGCTCCACAGGAGCTTTCAGGCTGGAATACAGAGTGGCAACTCGTTCGGCAGCACGATCGCCGCAGGCGCCGATGATCGTAAAGGGCGGATGATAGAAATCATGAATTGCCGTGGTTTCACGCATGAACTCGGGATTCATGCAAATACCGAAGTCTCTTCCATCCTTTTTACCAGATTCTTGTTCGAGCAAAGGTCGCACCACATCGTTCACCGTTCCCGGTAATACCGTGCTTCGGACGACTACGACGTGGAAGCTATCTGTGGTTCGTAGTAATTGGCCGATCTGACTTACAACTCTCTTTAGCTGGTCAAGCCCGAGGCTGCCGTTGTCATTACTAGGGGTACCAACACAGATCAGGGAAATGTCGCCAAGTCCCTCTACGCGCTGAGTGGCTTGCAGCCGTCCGGCGTCAACCCCGCGGCGAATCAACTGTTCCAAGTCCGGCTCGATAATGGGACTCTTTCCCGAGTTAACGAGAGAGACTTTGATCTCTTGTAAGTCAACGCCGGTTACTGAATGACCCATCTCGGCTAAGCATGCTGCCGTTACGCAACCTACGTAGCCCATTCCGAAAACTGTGATATCCATAGAAGTTATTTTATTGTTTTAGCCCTTGCTGGCTCCCTGTGGCCTGCGTTACTCGAGTACAGAACTGGGCCACCCGTCTCGGAGTTATATTCCAAAAAGCGCCGCTGTAGCGCTGACTCACATAGTCCAGAAACGATTTGTAATGAGCAGCTGGATATTCCCTTGATGTTGCGATCGCGTTATCAAAGCACAAATAATCAGGATGAACGTCAACTAGTGCCATCCCGCCATGTTGGGCGATCCAATCGAGTTTTCGCATCCAGATTTCCGGCGTCTTCTCTTGCAACAGCACGAAGAGCGTGAAGTCTTGAGGAAGAGTATAGGGAAGTTCAACGTAACCGTCGGAAGAAGAGTTGATGGCTGCTTGTCGATACTTGTTCGAGTCGCCATTTGGATTCGGAACCCAGAAGGGAAAGATCGTGTGGCGGCCCTGGGGTTGCGGTTCGAATGGATCCGTATCGAAAGTGGACGCATCGTATTGCACGTCGAGGTCGTGCAGCCAATCGAGATTACGTAACATAAATCCCGATCTGAATCCCGACGCTCCCCACTCGCGGGCGTAGGCGTTGATTCTCGCGGCGCGCCGCGTGAATTTGCGACGCGAGGAAAAGAGATGGCCATCGTGTTTAAGATCATGTATGCCAACCTCGAAGCCGTTGGCAGTGAGTTCCTGTCTCAATTCAACTGGGACGCGGTAGCTCCCTTCTGGAATAAAGTTAAAGGAAGAGCGGAATCCGAGGTGCAGTTCCAATTCCATCAAGGACCGACATCTGTCGAGTCCAGCCTCGCTCTCAACGTCGTGCGTCAAAACAAACGCGAATTTTTTGTTGCCCGGCCAGCCTGGCCAGTTTTCCGGTGCCCGCTCCGAACCCGGCATAATAGGCCATACGTCTCCAATTTGCTCGCGTAATCGCATAGCAAGCTTTCGTCGAATCGCCGTTCGAAGGAATTGCGGAACGAAAGGCTTTAGCCCGTAATAAATCCTATTGCGTAACATGAGAGAACAGCGATCTCGATGGCCGTTATAAAGGTCGGTGTGAGCACGAAACGGAGCGTTAAAACTTGTGTTCCTCGCCTGTCTCGACTCTTCAAAACCGCGGCGCCGGTGTTCACGGAACACCTCTATCAGCATCGAGGCCGACATGGGAGGACAGACAGATGTATCAGAAAGAGTGGCAAAGGAGAGAGTATTCGCAGGATATTAACAATCCTGAGCGAACGGGAAGCGACCCATTGCAAAAATTGCAACCGTGGTTCGGCTGTTATCCGTGCAGCCAATTAAGACTCGGAATCAAGCCACTTCGGCACGTAAGAACGCGACTTGTTTACCACGACTGCAACATTGTTTCGCTCAGCGATTAACTTCCCGTAGCTGCGCTTGATACCCTCGCGGCTGTTCTTCTCCGCCTCGACTACGAGCAAAAGCTTATCCATGAAAGCAGCCATTCCCCACGTAGGACTCGTTTGATCCAGCGGAGGCATGTCAAAAATAATGTAGTCAAAGTCGCTCGCCTTCATATTCGGCATCATGTCGAAGAATTTTTTCAAGCCGAGCTGCGCCGGACCGCCGCTGTTGGGCGATCCCACTGTGGCGAGATAGAGATTGTCTGCAGCCGAGGCAATGGAGTCAGATGGCTTAAGAGCTTTGTTCAAAGGATACGCCGGTTTACCTTTGAAAAACGGGTGCACCTCCTCCGGGCCCAGGTTCACATCGACGAGCAGCACCTTGCCGTCGTTTGTTTCTGAAAGAGACGCGGCGAGCCCAGCAGCAAGGGTGGAAGCTCCGGCTTCCTCTGCAAAGCCGGTAACACCAACAAGCTTGGGTTTATGCGTCAAATGATTGAGTTCGAAATAAAGGCCGAGACGGTCCCGAATTGCATCACAGTACGGCCGGATGAAATGGCCGGCCTCCCAGGGCGCTAACTTGGGGTTACGCCGTTCCGTGGTAAGCGCTCCCGGATTCTGTGAGCCATTACGAGGCAACGCGAAGCGTCCGTTCGCATACGGGATCGAGAGCATCAATGGAATGTGTAACTGCGTCTCCAGCTGGAGTGGCCGTCCAACGGTCTGGTTCAAAACCAAGCCCCTTAACAGTGCTAAGGCTATACCCAAGGCTATCCCGCTGCCAGCCAGTAACAAGGCAACCTTATCGCGTGTTTTGGTTACCAAAGCCGGCGGAGAGGGGCGCTGGACCGCACTAATGTTGGGCATTTTGGAGGGGTCTAAGGCCTCGTCGATCCGCGCCTTTTCGAGCGATGCTGCGAAGTATTTGTAATTCGCTTCGTCCATCTCTCGCTTCCGCTCCAACTCTTCAATTTGCGGAGCCAACTCCGCGAGCTGCTTCGTCCTCTGCTGAATATCCCGAAGCCGGGACTTAAACGCCGCGACCTTTGCTTGCGTGCCAGCGACCTGTGCCTTTACAGATAGCGGGCTCTTTTCAGATGACGAGGTTTTTGTTCTCCACCCTTTTTTCTCCTTTTTTTCTGCGATCTGATTAACAAGGGCTTGTTGTTCGGCCAAGTCTGCCTCGGCGGCATTAAGTTGTTCCTGAGTTTTCGCGGCCTCGGCAGTAAGCGCCGCTGAGCCCTCTTTAAGCGCCGCAAGTCCTGTCTTCTCCCTCAGCGACTTCAGAGCGTCCTCCGTTTGATTTAAGCGCGTGCGGACCTGATCCGTTTGTTGAGCTACAAAGTCGAACGCGCCGGCGGAGCGGTGCACTTCAAGGTGCTTCACAAAATAACGACTCAACAGTTCCTGCAATACGAGCGTCGCCATCTCCGGATTAGCGTTCTTGTAGGAAACGAGGATGATGTTGCTTCCCTTATCTGAAATCACCTTTAGACCCGAAATGATGCTGCGCGCCGCGGCACTTTCTGTTGGCTCTCCAGTTGTCGGCAGCAATCGACGGGGACCGATTGCTTGGGCGACCTGCACGGCCAGATCCCAACTAGTCAGAATCTCCATTTCGGCACCTATCACCCTGTCTCCTTCGTTATTCGATGCAGCCGCGGCTTTCTCCGCCTCGACCGGATCGACACCGCTCCTTTCCAAGACATACCGTACCAGCAACTTGGCTTGTGATTCGTAGGAAGGCGGGTAGAAACGATAGAGCGCCGCAGCGGCAAGAATGCCCAGCACAGCGCATACGACAATCGTTAGCTTTCGCTTAAACAGAGCGAAGAGAATGTCGCCCAGCTTCATTCCGGAGTGAGGTTGCGTTTCCCGTCGGATTTCAGCCATAATTTTAACCTTTAGTCGAGATGTGGATAGAGGATCGAGCCGGCCAGCCGGTTGAATACCAGCGGCAACCTGCCAAAGATCCGTTTGTGCAAGCCGCCGTTACACCGGATCGAAGGTAAACACTGCCGACCCGATGGATCGACTCGGAAGTAATCAATAGTTTCTTCCTGCGTGTCCCAAGAAAGTTTGAATCGTCGCAGACCGTCGTTTTCGCACTCGGTCCGTCCAAAATGTAATTTTTCTACGCCACTGCGTAGCAGGAGCTGAATGCCTTGCCACATGACAAGGTTATTAGCGCGTAATTCCTGAAACCGCTTGTCGGAAGCAGCATACTTGTAAAGAGCGTTCTTTCCGAAGCGAAAGAAAACCGCGGCGGCAATTGGGCGTGAGTCGCGTTGTGCGAGAACGGTAAAGCCCAGTCCGGGTTTGATGATGTGTTCGTGAATGTTCAGGAAAAACGATGCAGGTTGCGGTGGGAGACCGTGTCGCCGGCGGGTTTGAACGTGGAGCCGATAAAAATCGCCAATTGCCTGGCGGCTGCGGCCGACGACCACGCTCACATTGCTCCGTTCCGCTTTGCGAATCGCGCGGCGCACTGGGCTGTCGAAGCGTTCTTGCAGTTCATCAATCGGGCGTCGCAAATCCAGTGTGTGCCCGTAGAATGTTGCGGCTGAACTCGAGGTGACTTGAAAGAATTTGCCGCCGCGAATTTCAAGATGTCTCCATCGGCGTTCCTGCGCGAAACGTACGACCCGATCTCTTACCAAATCGACGGCGTCTGGATCAAAAATAAGTGGCTCGCATGTATCGCTGAATGGGAGGCAGACGCCGCGACGGCCAGTGAATGGACTGCGCACTTCCATCATCGGTACCAGCGCCGCCAACCTACGGCCCCGCGAAAAGCGGAGGTAAAAAGGGCGGTGGTTGTAAGTCTTTTGAAGCACCTTTGCCCAGGCACTCGTGTGAAAGCAACCGGCGTCGCGATGCAAGGCAATCAGATGATCCCAGCCCGGGTTGCGAACGGGATCGCAAATTCGCATTTCCAGCGATTCCTCGTTCGCCTTCGGCTCTACTATGGAATCCTCGCCGGAAAAGGGCGCGGTTTCGACGGACTCTACTGCGTCTGGATGGAGAGTTTTCAAAAAATTCTTTCTAGACGAATACTTCCACACCGACCGCTTCGCTAACGCAGCGAGCGACGTATTCGATCTGTTCTTCGGTCAATTCCGGAAACATCGGCAAAGAAAGAAATTCGTCGGCGAGTTTCTCCGCTATTGGGAATGCGCCCTTTGTATAGCCGAGATTGCGACCGGCCTCTTGGAGATGAATCGGAACCGGATAATGCACTGCGCACCCGACTCCTTGTTCCTGGAGATGTCGCAAGGTTGCGTCGCGTTCCTGTACCCGAACGGCATAGACGTGATAAACGTGCCGCGCGTACTTCGCCTCCAACGGTGTAAGAACTTCGTCGATCCCGGCGAAAGCCTGATTGTATTCTAAGGCATGTTTGCGCCGCAGGGAATTTGCTTCATCAAGATGACGCAGTTTAATCGACAAAATTGCCGCCTGAATGCCGTCCATCCGGCAGTTCCATCCCATCGTGGAGTGGTAATATTTTCGTGACTGGCCGTGATCTCGCAGCATCTGCATTTGCTTCCGTAACTCAGGGTCGTTCGTCACCACCGCGCCAGCTTCGCCGAAGGCGCCAAGATTTTTCCCGGGATAAAAACTGAAGCAACCCGCGTCTCCTATCGTGCCTGCTTTTCGGCCTTTGTACTGTGCGCCATGCGCCTGAGCGGCATCTTCAACGATGAAAAGTCCGTTTGCGCGTGCAAATTCCAAAATCGGGTCCATGTCCGCTGGTTGCCCGAAAAGGTGAACCGGAATGATCGCTTTGGTTCTCTGGGTCAGACTCTTTTCAAGTTCCGCCGGGTTCATCGTGAATGTATCCTGGTCTACATCTACAAACACTGGTCGGGCCTTGCAGTAGGTGATCGCCTCGGCAGTGGCGATAAACGTGTTCGGAACCGTAATGACTTCATCGCCTTCGCCAATTCCCAGCGCCAGGAGAGCAAGCCAAAGCGCATCAGTGCCGTTGCCCACGCCTATCGCGTAGGAGGACCCGCAGAATGATGCGAACTCCTCTTCGAACTTTTCCACGAACGGCCCGCCGGCGAAGGCACTGCTCTCGATCACTTCGCGAATAGCGCGATCGAACTCTTCAGTTAAAGGAGCATGATGCGCCTTCAAATCGAGGAAGGGAACTTTCATTTTATGGTTTAGACTAAAGGGAGATCCTCGGGGGTATGGTCGAAGCTTCGCGTGAAGCTTGCGCGCCACTCATCCAGCGAATGCTTCAACCTGAAGCATCTCTTCCACTTTGACTGGGGCGAAAACCGGCGCTGCGCTACTCGAATGAGAAAGTGTCACTGGCGCACCGTTCATCTTGACGGACGTGCTCGCCGCCTCAAGGATCCTAACCATTTCCAGTCCCCGACGGCCATCCGTCAGCGGTTGAGAATTTGTTTTGATGCAGTCAACAAAATGCTGACAGGCCAGCTTTAGCGGTTCCTCCTGATGGAGATATGGGATGTAACTGTCTCCGTAATGGTACGAGTATTGAAATTCAGCGAACGTATCGTAATGGGGCGGACGTTCTACTCGTGCATCGTAGATGCGGATTTTCTCGCGGGTCCGCAAATCGTCATACACGATCATGCGTCGCGTACCGACGATAGTCATTTCGCGAATTTTCCGTGGCTCGAGCCAGCTGCTCTGGATGGTTGCGAAGCGTTTACGCGAGAAAGAGAGCGACATGTTTGTCACGTCTTCCACTCCCGGCGTGATGTGAGCGTTTCCCTGGCAGTTAACCGTGGTGGGTAATTCGTCCAGAATATGGAGAATGATCGAGATGTCGTGCGGCGCCAGATCCCACGCGACGTTAATGTCCTTTTGGAATAATCCCAGATTGAGACGCCGGCAATTGATATAGCGGATTTCACCCAAATCTCCGGCTTGAACGATTTGGGCAATCTTTTGCACGGGCGACGAATAGAGAAACGTGTGGTCGATCATCAAGACCAGACCGTTGCGCTGGGCGATTTCGATTAGTTCCTCGCACTCGGCTGAAGAGGACGCCATCGGTTTTTCGATGAACGTATGCTTGCCTGCGAGCAGGCTTGCCTTGGCCAATGAATAATGATGCTTTACTGGGGTGGCAATGACGACGGCGTCTACGTTTGCGCCGTTGAGAAGCTGCTGCGTCTGTGGAATGCCTTCGACGTCCGGATACAGCGTGCGGATATGTTTTAGGCGCTCAGTATTGACGTCGCAGACGGCTTTGAGCTGGCAGTCCGCAAGACCTTTGAAATTGCGAACCAGCAGCGGTCCCCAGTAGCCGCACCCGATTATGCCGACGTTGACTTGTTTTTTCATGGTTTCCCCAGCTGTTTCCCTTAGGCTTGTAAAATGGTTGTTGGTGAGCGCGGACTCTTTTGCGCCGATCCTACCAACGTTTGTAAGGTCGGTGCCGGTGACGCGGGCGCACTATCTTGCCGGTTATGTTGTGTTGGCAGTCTGGATTCGCCGAGTTGCGCAGCAATAACGGCGCAGGTCTTGAGCATGATTTTCAGATCGAGAAGGATCGATAAGTTCTTCAGATAGAACAGATCCATAACGATCATCTCGTTGAACGTCGTTTTGTTCTTGCCGTTTACCTGCCAGTATCCGGTCAAGCCCGGAAGCCCGTTCACGCGTTCCCGTTGCCACAGCTCGTAATGGGCAAACTCATTTGGCGTGCACGGCCGCGGGCCAACCAGACTCATCTCACCGCAAAGCACATTGAAGATTTGAGGCAACTCATCCAAGCCACTCGCGCGCAGAAATCGGCCGAAAGGGGCGAGGCGTGGATCGCCATAGGTATCCAGCTTGATCATCGGACGATCGACCCTCATCAATTCCTGGAAGTAGTGTTCGTGAGTTTGTGTGTCAGCACTCACCTTCATTGTTCGGAACTTCCAGATAAGAAAATGTTTTCCACCGAATCCAACGCGTTTCTGGCGGTAGAAAATCGGCCCTGGCGAAGCAAGTCGCGTAACCACCATTAGTAAGATCATCAGCGGCAACCAAATAGGCAGCGCAAGCAGAATGCATGTAATGTCGAGAGCCGATTTCCAGCCAGGCACGCTGTGTACCGGCGCGTCCGAAAAGTCGATTGTAACACGAGGCGCTTTCGCCCGGTTCCCGTTCGAATTGTTGTAGGGCAAGCTGCCGCCCTTGGTCGCCCGCCCAATATGCGGGAGATAACCTTCTATCCTCATCTGATGAATTCCTCCAACTACTGCTAACCCGCTACACTGTGCGGGAGTGTGTGAGTGAGGAGAAACCGGCGTCTAGGTCGACGGTCCATTAAGGAAACGTGACCGAGGAGCGGGTCCTCGAAAAACTCACCCTCAAAAATGTGAAAACCGGGGAACAAAGCAGGAAACGAAAATTGGAATCAGGCCAGTAGAACGATGTTTGGCCTCCGGCGGGACTGCATGCCGGGCGGAGCTGTTGGATTGATCTAATTTCCCGCACGCTTACTTCTACGGAAACTGGAGGGTCAAGGTTCCGATTATTTTGCAGGACGACGGGATTTAACGCCACTGTCACAATCCAAGGATCGAGTTCCGAAATACAAGAAAAGCGATGCTCGCAGATGATTGATCCGCACACTTATTCGATTTCGGAAAGAAGAGCGTCGAGGTTGTCGCTCTCGGAGCCGTCGTCTTCGCTCAGCCCAGCTTGCACCAAACATCCGAGGCAAAGTCCGTTGTGATGCACACGCACCACCCCGCAACAGTGCGGGCACTCGTCGTGCTCGTGCGGGGTCGCTGAAAGAGAATCATTAAGGTTGGTAAAATCCATTGTTCATTGTCTCAGCTTCCGGTAGTTGCTGAGTGCGCTCCTTTGGTTGATTAAGGCGGGGCGATTCCTCCGTCGGACCCGGTTCTCGCTAGAGCACGGAGAGCGAGAACCTTACATGTGAGGTCGACCGTTGCACCCTGCACAAGCACTTCTACGGAAACCCGTACACGAAGTTCCAAAAAAAATCATCCTCAAGGGAAAAAGGTCTAGTTTTTACATGATTGTTTCAATTACGATTGAGGGGAGCTAGCCAATTGCGTTCACAAAAAAAATGGAAGCGAGGTATTGAGTCCGATGAGCGAATCAACTGTGATTTTAAAGAACGCAGTCGCGGCGGCGAAAGAGACGCTCCAATCGCTTCTCGACCTCGGCTCGCAATTAGCCCAGGCCGCCAATCTGATCGAGCAGGGTTTGCGGGCCGGAAACAAGTTGCTCGTTTGCGGCAATGGCGGCAGCGCAGCCGATGCATCGCATTTTGCAACGGAGTTCGTGGTGCGATTTATGAAAGATCGTCCCGCTTATCCGGCAATCTGTCTGGCAGGCGATGGCGGACTTCTCACCGCCGCCGGCAACGATTACGGCTTCGACGAGATTTTCGCTCGTCAAGTGGCGGCTTTTGGCCTTCCCGGAGATCTGCTGATTTGCCTGACAACTTCCGGCAAATCCAGGAACGTTGAGCGCGCACTACAGGAAGCAAAAGCGCGCAAACTGAAAACGATTGTTTTTCTCGGTCGCGACGGGGGATCAACGATCGGGATGGCAGATGTCGAACTTTTAGTTCACGGCGATTCAACTGCCCGGATCCAAGAAGCACACCAACTTCTACTCCATGTGCTGTGCGAAACGATTGAGTCGCGCCTCAAGGGGTGACGGCTTCCTGGCCGTTGTCCGTGGGAATTTCGTTACTCCGATTTTTTCAGCAACCGCTCGCGTTCGCGGTCAAGTTGGCGACGCTCGCTCGCCGTTAGACTTCCGATTCCGAATTTGGAAATCTTATCAAGG
>Ga0209157_1003899_pt1 | contig 11299 bp, 11 predicted proteins | sample GraSoiAngelo_135_FD_185892 | JGI IMG/M metagenome (GOLD analysis project Ga0209157, IMG submission 185892) | Grasslands soil microbial communities from the Angelo Coastal Reserve, California, USA - 14_0929_05_40cm (SPAdes) (version 2) | ecosystem: Environmental > Terrestrial > Soil > Grasslands ... | reverse complement strand
CGCTCGAGACGGGCATGCTCGCCGCACAGATTGTGGCACAAGGAATCCGGCGCGGCGCGAACTATGAGGAGATGAAGGCGGAGTATGAAGCGGAATGGAGGCGGCGGTGGGCGGCGAAAAGGATGGTCGGAGCGATGATCCGGAGGTTGTTGGCACATCGACGCACCTTTGCGGCTGGGTTGCGGGTGAGCCCCGCGTGGCTCCTGAATCGAATGTGGGATTAGGAGGGACAAACAACATTCCCCTCCTCTGCGAGGAGGGGAATGGGCGATGACCGTTGCGCTTGCAGTCCTCGCCGTTCTTCAGGGCATTTTCACCGTGCTCGAAAGCCGGCGCTCCGCTCGCCACATCCGAACATTCAGACCTGCGCCCCGCTCACCGCATGAGCGAATTGCCGTTTTTTGTCCCTGCAAGGGAACCGACGCGGAATTCGGCAAGAACATCCGCTCGATTCTCGAGCAGGACTACGGCAACTACGAAACGCACTTCATCGTGGAGTCGAGCGACGATCCCGCATACACGGCACTGCGCCACCTCGGCATCGGCAACATTCTGGTGGCCGGGCGGGCTACCGATCGCGGCCAAAAGGTGCACAACCTGGCCTACGGCGTGACTCGCGCCGGCCAAGGCGCCGCTATCTACGTCTTTTGCGACTCGGATGCGCGTTTCCCGCATGATTGGCTCTCGAAGTTAACCGCGGCTCTGGATGCGACGAATATCACGACCGGATACCGCTGGTACACCGTCCGGCGCGCGCATCTGCCGACGCTGATGCGTTCGGCGTGGAATGCTTCGTCGCTCGGCGTTATGGGCGGGCACAATCGAAATTTCGCCTGGGGTGGATCGATGGCGATATATCGTCAAGCCTTCGAGCGGCTGGATATCCTTCGTGCCTGGTTCGGGGCGGTGAGCGACGATTATGCGATCACAAATGCCGCCCACCGCGAGGGCATGAAGATCGTATTCATCCCGGAGTGCCTGATCCCAACCTACGGTGAGTGCACGTGGCGCGAGCTTTTCGAATTTACAACACGTCAGATCGTCATCACGCGGGTTTATCACAGACGCCTTTGGCGCGTCGGTTTTGCCGGATATGCGATCTTCAATACGGCAGCCCTGATCCTGCCGTTCACGCATCCGTTTCTCTGGCTCGTGGTCTACTTACTGTCTGTCGCGAATAACTGGACGCGTTATCGAGCTGTTCAAACCACTCTGCCGCAGCCGGCGCGCTCGACCCACGGTTGGTTCTATATCCTGTGTTCACCCCTGGTGGCCCTGCTGTATCTTTACAATATGGTCTCTTCGGCGCTGTCGACACGCATTGTGTGGCGGCAGGTACACTACAGGCTTATATCTCCCCATCAAACGCGTGTATTCTTATAGGAAATGAAACCGGTACGGGTTCCCGATCTTCGGGTGATGAAAGAACGCGGCGAGAAGATCGCCGTCTTAACAGCGTATGACTACACTATGGCACGGCTGTTGGACCGCGCGGGTGTCGACATCATTCTGGTTGGAGATTCGGTCGGCATGGTTGTCCTGGGCTTTGATAATACACTCCCGGTGACCCTCGACATGATGATTCATCACACGAAGGCCGTGAGCCGTGGCGCGAAGCGGGCCCTGATCGTGGCCGACATGCCCTTTCTCACATTCCAGCTCGGCATGGAAGAAGCCATGCGAAATGCCGGCCGGTTGATTCAGGAAGGCGGCGCGGCAGCCGTGAAGATCGAAGGCGGCGGCAGCCATATTGTGGAGACAGCCAATCGGCTGGTCGATATCGGAATTCCGGTTATGGGGCATCTTGGGTTGACGCCTCAATCGGTCCATCAGTTGGGCGGATTTCGCCCGCAGGGCCGCGATTCGGAGGCTGCGGAACGCCTTCTTAAAGATGCCGATGTTCTCGAGAAGGCGGGCGTGTTTGCGATTGTCCTCGAGTCGATTCCTGCCGAGTTGGCCGCTCGGGTAACGTCCAGTTTGAAAGTGCCTACGATCGGCATTGGTGCTGGTCCGGAGTGCGACGGTCAGGTCCTCGTCAGTTACGACATGCTTGGACTCTCGGAGGGTCCCGTTCCGCCCTTCGCGAAGCAATACACGCAGCTTTCCGAACAAATTGTTTCAGCGGCGCGCGCATACATCGAGGACATCCGCCGATCGACGAGCGAAGCGGGCGAAGCGCAAGGCCGCGCCGAACGTGAGCGCGGTAGCGCAGCCTCGAGAGAAGCGCGAAATCTCAATTGATACGGCGCCGCCCGTGAATGTAGTCCAAACCGTTAAGGACGTTCGAGAAGCGCTTGCCTTACCGAGAAGTTCCGGTAGCGTCATCGGCCTTGTTCCGACCATGGGCGCGCTCCATCCGGGTCATGAAGCGTTGATTGGAGGGGCGCGCAGGGAATGCGGCATTGTTGTCGTCAGCATTTTTGTCAATCCTCTTCAATTCGGTCCAAACGAGGATTACGCGAGATATCCGCGAACATTGGAAAAGGACGTGGAGATTTGCCGGCGGCAGGGTACGGACGTCGTTTTCAATCCATCGCCGGACGAAATCTACCCGCTCCCGCCGTTGACCTTCGCGGAGGTCACGCGGGTGAGCGAACACCTCTGCGGCAAATTCCGGCCGGGGCATTTCCGCGGAGTGGCAACGGTTGTTCTGAAATTGTTCAACATCGTCCGGCCGGACCGCGCCTATTTCGGCGAAAAGGACATGCAACAGCTGGCAGTCATCCGGCGCATGGTGGCGGATCTGAATATTCCCGTCGAAATTGCCGCGGTACCGACGGTCCGCGAGCCCGACGGTTTGGCGATCAGCTCGCGGAATCAGCACTTGAATTCCGCCGAGCGGAAAGCCGCACCGGTTCTTTACCGTGCGCTCGAAGAGGCAGTCAAGCGTATTCGCTCCGGCGAGCGCGATGCATCGAAGGTTCGAGAAGCCGCCATCGCGATCCTCGAGTCCGAGCCACTCGTCCGCATCGAATATTTGGAGATCGTTGATCCCACCGAAATTCAACCGCTCTCGACTATCTCCGGCCCCGTTCGAATCGCTGCTGCCGTCTGGATCGGTGGCACACGGCTTATCGACAACGTGGCGGTTTAAGCATTCCCCTCCTCGCAGAGGAGGGGAATGCAGAGTTCTGATATCCTACTCGGCCTATGAAAAAGGATATTCATGTCGCACACAGCCCGGACTCGGACGATGCCTTTATGTTTTACGCGCTGGCGACGCGGAAGATCGATACGGGCGATTTGAATTATGTTCATACGCTCAGCGACATCGAAACGCTAAACAGGAAGGCTATGATCGGCGAGTACGACGTCTCAGCCATTTCCTTCCACGCTTATGCCTACATGGCGGACAAATACGCGCTGGCGTCTTGCGGGGCGAGCATGGGCCGGAATTACGGCCCGATTGTTGTTTCGGGAAAGCCGATGCGCGCGAAAGCTCTTGCAAACAAAATCGTGGCGATTCCCGGGACGTTGACATCTGCATTTCTCGCACTGCGCCTGTTCGAGCCTGCGGTCAAATACAAAGTTGTCCCGTTCGACAAAATTCTCGATGAGGTCCAGAAAGGAAATAACGATGCGGGGCTTCTGATCCACGAAGGCCAGCTCACGTATCGTGAATTAGGTCTTCATAAGGTTGTCGATCTCGGACAATGGTGGCTCAAACAAACCGGATTGCCGCTGCCGCTCGGCGGCAACGTCATCAAACGCGATCTCGGGCGAAAAGTTATGGAGCGGGTCGTGCAAGATATCCGCAACAGCATCCAATACGGTCTGGATCATCGCGAGGAGGCCACCGCCTACGCGATTCAATTTTCGCGAGGCCTCGACGCGCAGCGTGTAGACCGGTTTATCGGGATGTACGTGAATGAATTGACGCTCGACTACGGCAGCGAGGGGAAGCAGGCGGTGCGCAGGCTGTTTCAGGAGGCCTACAAGAAAAAGATCATCCCCGAACGTGTCGCTTTGGAATTTATTTGATCAATGGCAGAAGAAGCACGCCAGGAACGCGCGGTCCGGCTTTTTCGAAAGGCTTACGAACACCAGATGAAAAAGGAGTTGGACGAGGCCGTCGAACTCTACAAGAAGTCGATTGACGCGTATCCGACCGCGGAAGCGTACACGTTTCTCGGCTGGACGTACAGTTGGATGGGCCGCCTTGACGACGCGATTGCCGAGTGCCTCAAGGCGATCGACGTCGATCCTACGTTTGGAAATCCTTACAACGATATCGGATCCTATCTCATCATGAAGGGCCAGATCGACGAAGCCATTCCCTGGCTGGAGCGCGCTCTTCAGGCTCCGCGCTACGAAAGCTACTGCTACCCTCACATGAACCTCGGCCGCGTTTATGAATCCAAGCACGACTGGCTTCGCGCGAAAGAGGAATATCGCAAGGCGCTCGCCCAGAACAAAGATTACACACCGGCCGCGCAGGCCCTGGCGCGAATCCGCGGGTTTTTGAACTAGCCGCAAAAAGGCACAAAAACCACAAGCTTTTGTGAATCTTGTGCCTTTTTGTGTGGGCCAATTTCCCCCGGACGGTGTTTTAGGGCGTATAGTGAAGTGCGATATGGGGGATAATGGGCCGCCCGGAGGTTTTGATGGCGAAGAAAGCCAAGCGGCCGAACATCCGGCCTTCCAGGAGCGATAAAAATGCCCGCGCACGTGTCCCGGCAAAGCCCGCGACCACTCCACAGGCAGCCAAGCAGGTTTCATCCAGACGCGGGAGTCCCACAAACGCACATCCGCTGTCGGTCGTCGGCGTTGGCGCATCGGCGGGTGGTCTGGAAGCGTTTGAGCAGTTGCTGAGATCGTTGCCCAACGATACCGGTTTGGCGTTTGTGCTGGTACAGCATCTTGCGCCGAAACACGAAAGCATGCTGTCGGAGTTGCTGGCCAAAGCGACTCGGATGCCCGTCGTCGAGGTCACCCAGGGAATGCGGGTTCAAGGCAATCATGTTTATGTCATCCCACCCAACGCCGACATGTCGATTTCCGACAGCGTGCTGCACCTCTCGCCCTTAAGTCCGGATCGCGCTCTGCGCATGCCGATCGATTCGTTTTTCCGGTCGCTCGCCGACACCCATCAAAGCCGCTCCATCGGCGTAATCCTGTCCGGGACCGCCTCCGACGGCACGCTGGGATTACAGGCGATCAAGGCCCTGGGCGGCGTCACCTTTGCACAGGATGAGCAGTCGGCCAAATACAGTGCTATGCCCCGCAGCGCAATCGCCGCAGGCAACGTGGACTTCGTCCTGCCGCCGGAAGCGATCGCCCGCGAATTGAAACGCATTGCGACCCACGTAAAGGTCCTTGGCCCGGATGAAAGGCCTGAGGCCGAAGAGCGAATAACGCCGGACGCAACCCTGAATAAGATCTTCTTCTTGTTGCGCAATTTCAGCCGCGTCGATTTCAGTTTTTACAAACCGGGCACGATCAAACGGAGAATCACGCGGCGGATGTTCCTCCGGAAAATCGACAAACTGGAAGCCTACCTTCAGTATCTCCGCAGGCATCGGGACGAAGTCGAAGCACTATTTAATGACGTCCTGATCAATGTCACCAGCTTCTTTCGCGAGCCGGATTCCTTCGAAGCTTTGAAGACCGTCGCTTTTCCGGCCATCATGGCACAAAAGGACGCAAACGTTCCGATCCGAATCTGGGTGCCCGGCTGCTCGACGGGTGAGGAAGTCTATTCGATAGCCATCATCCTTTTGGAGTCTTTAGCCGAGAAAGCGCCCAATACGCAGATCCAAATTTTCGCAACCGATTTAAGTGAAGGCATCATCAGCAAGGCCCGGGCAGGCATATATCCGGAAAGTGTTGCGCTGGACATCAGCTCGGAACGGTTGCGCCGCTTTTTCCTGAAGGTCGAGAACGGATATCAGATCAACAAACACATTCGAGACATCGTCGTTTTTGCGAAACAGGATCTGGCCAAGGACCCGCCGTTTTCAAAGCTGGACCTGATCAGTTGCCGCAATGTGATGATTTACATGTCACAGGTCCTGCAAAAGAGAATCCTTCCCCTGTTTCACTATGCCTTGAATCCGGGTGGAATCTTGTTCCTGGGTTCTTCGGAAACCGTCGGAGGTTTCGGAGAGCTTTTCGTTCCGCTGGACAAGAAGAACAGGATTTATACGAAAAAACCGGTGCAGTCCCTTGTCCCGTTCGATTTCGGCCCCCGCTTTCACGCAGACCAGGAAATTCGGGTAAACGCCGAAGTGGCCAAAACGCTGGATCTGCAGAAAATCGGGGAGCAGATGCTGTTGTATCGGTACTCTCCGCCCAGCGTTATCGTCAACGACCGGCTCGAAATTGTCCAATTCTTCGGGCAAACCGGACCGTTTCTCGATCCGCTTCCGGGCGATGCGACTTTGAATTTGTTAAGAATGGTGAAAACCGGTCTTCATCTAGAACTGCGCACAGCCTTTCAGAAAGCCAAACGAGATAGCGCCGTCCGTAAAGACGGTGTGCTTGTCCAGGAGGACGGCGGCTTGAAGACGGTCAATTTCGAAATCAGCCCAATCAAGAATATTCCGGGTGGTGAGCGGTACTACTTGGTCGTCTTTGAAGAAGCAAACCGTTCCATTATCGAAGAACCGAAGAAAAACAAGACACAGGCGGCGCCGGCCACGAAAACCGGTAAAAGGGAAATGTCTCAACTGGAGCTTGAAAACAAGCGCTTGAAAGAGGAACTGGACGCAAGCCGGGAATATCTGCAGTCGATCATCGAGGAGCAGAGGACCACGAATGAAGAGTTGCGCTCGGCGAATGAGGAAATCCAATCCAGCAATGAGGAGCTGCAAAGCATCAATGAAGAGCTGGAAACCGCGAAAGAGGAGCTTCAGTCCACCAACGAAGAGCTGACGACGGTCAACGAAGAATTGCAAAACCGGAACGAGGAGCTCTCAAAAGTCAACAGCGATCTCAGTAATTTGCTGAGCAGCGTCAATATACCGATCATCATGCTTGGCAACGACTTTCGGATACGGCGCTTCACGCCGATGGCCGAAAAGGTCATGAATCTGATTCCATCCGATGTCGGCCGGCCCGTCACCGACGTCAAACCCAACGTCAAAACGCCGGATCTGCGGAAAGCGATCCAACGAACGATCGACTCTCTAGAAATACAGGAATTCCGGGTTGAAGATCACGAAGGAAGATGGTATTCGATGAGAATCAGGCCATATCGAACCCTCGACAACAAGATCGACGGTGTTGTAATCGTTTTGCTGGATATCGATACGCGTCGGGCAAAAGCATGAAGGAACTGCGGCGAAAACGCTCCGCGCCATTGACAACACGGTTGACTTCTCTGAAAGCCTCTCCCAATCGGGATCACGCTTCGCGCACTGCTGTGCGGGGAGAAGAATATCAGAAACGCGAGGTAGAGCGGCTTCAGGCCAAGGTAGAAGAACTCCAGCAGCAGCAGAAGCAGGAAGAACATCAGCAGACACGCGAGCAGTTGAGGGAAGCGCTGCGGCGTTACGAGGAGCTGTATCACTTCGCTCCCATCTCCCTGATCAGCCTCGACAAAGCGGGCATGATCCTCGATCTCAATGAGCAAGCGGGCCGCCTGCTTGCCTTTCCGATCGAGTGGTTACGGCAACGGCCCTTCGTTGTGTTCGTCGCGCGGCAGGACGTATCCCGCTTTTTGAACTTCCTGGCCCGTCTTCGGCAGGTCCCGGCAACAGAAACTGCCGCCCTCGAGCTCTTCATTAACGATAGGGTTGTGCCGGTCCAGCTTTCGATAGGGTCCTCGCATCGAGGTCTTGATGTCATTTACCGGCTGGCGATACTTGATTTAAGCGAAACGAAGGCGATCGAAAACCAACTGAAGGAGACTCTGAATAATTGGTTTTCGCTGGTCGAAAACGCTCCCGATACCATCATGACGGTCGATCGCAAAGCCCGCATCACGTTCTGTAACCGTCCCCTGTGGGGTTATTCGACCCGTGCGTTGGCTGGGACAACGCTTACCGAGTTCGTATCCGAAATAGACCGCGTCAAAATGGAAAAATGCGTTGCCGTTGCTTTTGAGCCCGGACATTCTTCAACGTGCGAGGTGAAGGGTGCCAATGGCGACAAAGAACGGTGGTACAGCTTCAGCTTCGGTCCCGTCCAAAGCCACTTCAAACACGCTCCCACGACAACCGTGACGATTCGCGACATTACCAAGCATAAACGAACGGAGGAATCTCTCCGGGCATCACGAGAGCAACTCCGCGAATTTGCAGCCCGGCTCGACGGAGTCCGCGAAGAAGAACGCATGCGGGTGGCTCGCGAGATACATGACGAACTAGGACAGGCATTGACGATCCTGAAAATGGACTTGGCATGGATCATGAGCAAGCCACAAAATCGGACGCATAAGAAGATCAAATCGATGATTGCTGAGGTCGATCAAACGATCCAAAAAGTTCGCCAGATCGTCACGGAATTGCGTCCCTCAATCTTAGATGAACTGGGTCTGTCCGCCGCTATTGAATGGCAGCTTTCCGAATTTCAGGAACGGACAGGCATCCGCGGCATCTTCGAATCATCAAGCGAAACGTTGAATCTCTCTCGTGATGTTGGGGCTGCGCTCTTTCGGGTCGTTCAGGAAGGCCTGACCAACGTTATGCGGCACGCCGGCGCTACGGAGGTTCGGATTGGAATCAAATCGGCGAAGGATGTTCTTTCAATCCTTATCATTGATAACGGCAAAGGCATCACGAGACAGCAAATCAGTAACCCAAAGTCGTTTGGTATTGTGGGAATGAAAGAGCGCGTCCATCGTGTCGGTGGTCAATTGAATATTTATTCCTCGCCGGGACGGGGAACCCGGATCGAGATTTCCACCCCACTCCAGTGATTAATGTTGTTGTAGTCGACGATCACGCCGTCGTGCGTGAAGGAATCAAACGGATCGTCTCGGAAAGCGGAGGAATGACGGTCAGCGGTGAAGCCTCCGATGGCCACGAAGCGATACGTGTGATCAAAAATCAACCATGTGATGTCGTGTTGCTCGATATCACCATGCCGAACAAGAGCGGGCTTGACGTGCTGAAGGAGCTCCATGCCGCCTCGCCGCGCCTTCCCGTGCTTGTCCTCAGCATGCATCCCGAAGATCAGTACGCCGTGCGCGTCCTGCGCGCCGGCGCATCGGGATATGTAACTAAAGACAGCGCCCCCGCAAAACTGGTCCAGGCCATTCGAAGAGTTGTCCGCGGCGGCAAATATGTAAGCCCTTCGCTGGCCGAAAAACTTGTCTACGACCTCGGAACCGATACCGCCCGGCCGGCTTATGAGATTCTTTCCGACCGCGAATATCAGGTGCTTTGCATGATTGCATCAGGCAAAACCGTCACGGAGGTCGCCGAACAACTTGCCCTCAGCGTCAAAACCATCAGCACCTATCGCGTGCGCCTCCTGGAAAAGCTCAACATGAAGAACAATGCCGAGCTCACCCGATACGCGATTAAGGAGGGGCTTGTGGATTGAGCCTCCCTCAAATGAGAATTGAAAATTGATTGATGAGTAATGATCAAGCACCTTGGTAAATTGCAGATTTTCCAAGCGGATTAATCATTAATCAATAATCATTAATCAATTCTCAATTTTCATCCCGAGGCGAGTCAGGGTCTCTCCTACACCCGTTCTATCCTTTCACTGATTGCCGCGTACCCCCGCAGAGCCTTAGTGTCGCACGATGTCAAAAGGGGCGAAATCGGAGCGTGGCGGGTTGCGTTTCTTTCAGCGATTCGTTCCAGAACTGTGGGATGCAGAAAGTGTCGAGCGTGTGTACGCCCTCGCGCTCGATGCCGTCCAGGAAATCTTCAAGCCCGATCGGGCGTTTGTGGCGCTTTCCGAGTCCAAGAACCTGGTACCCGATGCGCAGGCGATTCAACGAGGCTGGATGCATGATCTGACGCTCCCTATCTATGCGGCCGGGAATTTGATGGGAAGAGTCATGCTTCAGTTTGAGGAGTCCCGTTCGTTTTCTGACGATGAGACCGCTTTGTTGGAGTTGATCGCCGTGCAGGCTGGCTTCGTTATTGAACGCATCCAGGAGCGGCAAGCCGCAAGCGTAGAACGGAAGCAGAAAGACGACCTGATGCGGGTCGTATAGCACTCGAAATGAGTACGTTGGATCTTGTGGCGGTCATCGAAAAAGTGGTCGACGAAATCCAACCCACCGCCGCTCTGAGCAGAACTTTGGTCCACGTCGATCTCGAGCGTCCGCTGATGGTTCGCGGGGACGCCCGGCGTCTGTGGCAGATTTGCTGGAACCTTCTAACAAACTGCATCCAGTTCGCTTCGCCGAATGGCGAGGTTCAAATCCAGGCCTGCAATGGCGCGTCTACGGTGAAGTTGTGTGTTCGCGACAATGGCATCGGCATCAGCCCGGACCAGTTACCGCATATTTTTGAACGTTTCCGCCAGGGCGGCCACCCTCCCCAGATGAAGTCCTATGTAGGACTCGGCCTTGGCCTTGCCATTGTGAAAGGTCTCGTCACCCTGCACGGAGGCACCATCGTTGCCGAAAGCGATGGCCCGGGCAAGGGGACGTGCTTTACGGTGACGCTGCCTTCCGCATCCTGAGAGGATTTGCCCGCCTGGACCTGATCTGTCCGTCCACCTCGATATCTTGCGTAATCAGTCAAAACGAGCACAATATAAGGAGGGAGCTGTCCATGAAAGAGGAAGTTCTGGAGAGAAAAGCCGACGGAAATGGGGACCTGACGAAGGGGCATAAGGGACTCGAATTCGGCCGTTATTTTACGCGTGAAGGCATTTCGCCTTACGACACCGTCGAATGGGAATATCGGACGGCCGCCATTACCAGTGAATCGGGGGAGGTCATTTTCGAACAAAAGAACGTCGAGGTTCCGAAAAGCTGGTCGATGACCGCGACCAACATCGTCGCCTCCAAATATTTCCACGGCAAACGCGGCACTCCGGAACGTGAATCGAGCGTGCGCCAATTGGTCGGCCGCGTCGCGTCAACGATTACGGAATGGGGATCCGAAGGCGGCTATTTCGCCGGCGAGCATATCGCCGCGATTTTTCATGACGAACTGGTTCATCTTTTGCTGAACCAGATGATGGCGTTCAATTCACCGGTATGGTTCAACTGCGGGATTGAGCCGAACCCGCAGTGCTCGGCTTGTTTCATCAATTCCATTGAAGACACGATGAGCTCGATTCTGGAGCTCGCCAAGACCGAAGGGATGCTTTTCAAATGGGGCTCCGGAACCGGCAGCAATCTCTCTCCCATCCGTTCTTCCAAGGAACAGCTTTCCGGCGGTGG
>Ga0209157_1003890_pt1 | contig 11310 bp, 12 predicted proteins | sample GraSoiAngelo_135_FD_185892 | JGI IMG/M metagenome (GOLD analysis project Ga0209157, IMG submission 185892) | Grasslands soil microbial communities from the Angelo Coastal Reserve, California, USA - 14_0929_05_40cm (SPAdes) (version 2) | ecosystem: Environmental > Terrestrial > Soil > Grasslands ... | reverse complement strand
CGCGCGCGGCAGGTCGCGGACGAGACCGACGCGCTGGCCGGTGATCATCGGATAGTACTCGGTGTCGCCCTGCCTGAGCGCGGCGATGTAGACATCGTTCGCGACGCTTCGCTGGATGAGCGGCGGCAATACCGGCGCACCGGACTCCGCGTACTCGCAGTGAAGCGGTTGAGCATTTCCTGGGCTCCGCGCGGCGTTTCTTCGCGAATCGCGTCGGGAGCGATGGGCGGCCGGAGGGCGCGGACTCGCCTCGGCGAACGGGCTGGCGATCACGGACGCTACTCGAGACGGTAGAGCTTCGCCGCGTTCCGATGCGCGACGCGCTCGGCGGCGTCCGGCTGGAGCTCGCCGAGGATCCGACGTGTCCACCGAAACAGTCGATCGAGCATCGCCGGCTCGAAGAGCCGGGCGGCCCAGATGTCCACGCCGATCAAGAAACGGTCGGGCATTTTCTCGATGAGCGCCTTCCAGCCTGGATCGAAGGGGCCGGTCTCGGAGGCGAGTGCAGGCGTCCGCTGGAAGTGCATGCCGGAGAGATCCACGAAGAGATTAGCGTTGCGCATCAGGAGCCGATCGACACGGCCGGGCGGACCTTCGCCGGCGTGGGCGAGGACGACCGTGGTCTTCCGATGAGCGGCGAGGGCGCGATCGAGGGCGGTCTCCGCCGCATCGGTCAGCTCGTAGTGGATGACGATCGGCACGCCGAACGTCCCCGCGACGTCGAGGATCTTGCCGAAGGCGGCGCCGGTCGCGTCGCGGTCGATCGTGCGGCGACCGACCTGGCGCAGGTGGACCTCTCCGATCACTCGGGGCCGGCCTCGGTCCAGCTGGACCGCGAGCTGGCTCGCAGCGCTCTCAGATGTCGGGTCGGGCAGCGGCAGGCCGGCAATCACGCGATCGGGATACTTCTTGCTCGCCGCCGTCATCCAGGCTGTGTCGTCCTTCTGCAGCCCGCCAACGCCCAGGAGCACCACCTTGACGACGTTATGCCGCTTCATCGCCGCGACGTACGCGTCGATCGCGGTCGCGTTCGGTACGTGCGAGTGGGCGTCGATCAGCGGTCCCCCGTAGTCAGCGCCCCACGCCGGCCCTGCGGCGAGCAGCACGCCAAGCACGAGGGAGCCTATGAAGCGGCTCGTGCGGACCCGCATCACGTCAGATGATGCCGTCTCGTGTGAGCGCGTGGAGCTCGGCCTCGTCGAGGCCGAGCGATCCGTAGACGTCGCGGTTGTGTGCCCCGAGCGCGGGTCCCGCCCAGCTCAGCGTCGCGGGGGTCTCCCCGAGACGCGGCGTGGGCGCTGTCATGCGCACGGTCCCGAGGTCGGGATCCGGGACGTCCACGAGGATCCCGCGTCCGAGCACGTGGGGATCCTTGGTGATGTCGGCGATGTCGTAGACCGGGGCCGCCGTGAGGTCCGTCGTCTCGAAAAGGCGGAGCATCTCGTCGAGCGTGCGGGACCCGATGGCGCCGGCGAGCGCTGCATCCACGAGGTCGTTGTGGGCGACGCGCGCGTCGTTGGTCGCGAAGCGCGGGTCGCTCAGCAAACTTCCGAGGTCCAGGCCCTCGAAGAGGGCGGTCGCCGAGGCGGGCGTCGACGCCGACAGCGCGACCCACTTGCCGTCACGCGTCTGGTAGGTCCCGCGCGGGCTCGCGTTGTCGGACTGGTTGCCGTGGCGCGCTCTCACCGTGCCGTCGAGCGCGTGCTCCGCGGCGGTTGGCCCCAGCACGGAAAGCAGCGGCTCGTAGAGGGAGATGTCGATCACCTGGCCACGTCCCGAGACGTGATCGCGGTGACGCAGCGCAGCCAGGACGGCAGCCGTGCCCGAGAGCGCGGCGACCATGTCGGCCATCGGAAACGAGGGGAGCGTCGGCGGCCCGTCGGCCGGGCCGGTCGATGCCGCAAAGCCGCTCATCGCCTCGACCATCGTGCCGAACCCCGGCCGGCGCCGATACGGGCCGTCCTGGCCCCAACCGGACACGCGGGCGAAGACGAGGCGGGGATTGTCCTTGAACAGGACGTCCCAGCCGAGCCCCCACTTTTCGAAGGTACCGGGGAGGAAGTTCTCGATGAGGACGTCAGCGCTCAGGCTCAGACGCCGAAGGAGCGCCTGACCTCGCGGCTGGGCGAGGTTCAGTGTGACCGAGCGCTTTCCGCGCGCGTACACTTTCCACCAGAGCTCACCGCGGTCTCGGAGCCATGTGCGCAGTGGGTCGCCGCCGCGCGGGTTCTCGACCTTGATCACGTCCGCACCGTGGTCGGCGAGGATGGTCGCGAGCACACCGCCGGCGATCAGGCGGGAGCAGTCGATGACCCGCAACCCGACGAGGGCGCCGCTCACGTACGGGAGGACGTCTTGAAGTGTTGCGTCAGCTTGTCCATGATGCGGGCGAGCGCCTCGTTCTCGGTACGTCCGGTGGCCTGGACACCCCAGGCGATGGCGACGGCGACCCACTCGCCCAGTTCGTTCCGATGCACCTCGATCTCGAACTGCATGCCCGCCACTGTACATCAGAAGCGGCCGCGTCCGCGATCGTGTGGTCGTTGTCGGCCGGGACGGCGCCGCTCACGCCCACCGCGCCGACGATCCGCCCGTCCTCCACCAGCGGGACCGCGCCTCTGCCGAAGACGAATCGATAGTCGCCGAGCGTCGCAACGTTGTCGGCGAAGAGCTGGCGCTTGCCGAACCGCTCTTCGAGGTCGCGCGTCGTTGCCTGGAAGGCCGCCGCCGCATTGGCCTTCGCGCGAGCGATCTCGGGCGTCACCCAGAGGGCGCCGTTCATACGGTCGCAGACGATCAGGGGACCGGCGTCATCGACGACCGCGATGGCGACGTTGAATCCAAGCGCCCGCGCCTCGACAAGACCCCGTTCGATGCACTCGCGGGCCCGGTCCCGTGTGAGCGCCATTCTCAGGGGACTTCCACCCAGATCTCTCCGCCCTCGACCGTCACGGGATAACTGGCGACGCGCGCGCCGCGCGTCGGCATCACACACTCGCCCGACCTCACGTCGTACATCCAGCCGTGCCAGGGACAGGCGAGCCGAGCACCCGAGAGCCGTCCCTCGCCGAGGGGACCGCCCTGATGGGGGCACTCGTCACTGCACGCGAAGACCTCGTCCTGGACCCGTGCGAGCACAACGCGCGTGCCGCCGGCCTCGACCAGCTTCAGCTGGCCCGCCGGGAGGTCGTCCATCCGGCCGACGCGGCAGCGACTCACATCTCATCCTTCACGACGAAGGCGCGGTAGAGCCCGCTCATGTACTGCCAGCGCATCTCCGTGGCCTGGCGGACCGCGTCGACCGCCTCCGCCTGGCGCGTGGGGCTCGTGCAGTGGCGCTCGACGATCTGGTAGCCGCGCTCGCCGTGGACCTCGTCAGCCTCGATATGGATCGCGAAGAACTCGACTTCGTGATCGGTGAAGCGATAATGCGTCTTGAGCGGGGGCAGGTTGCGCTGGTAGATGCCCGGCACCTGGGACTCGAGCCCGACGAGGAGCCCCGCCGCCGCGATGTGGAACGGTTGATGGGACATCTCGAAGCACCACGCGGTGAGGCCGCGAGTCGTCGGGAGCTGCTGCTTGGACTCCACCTCGGCCCGCGAGACACCGCACGCCTCCGCGAAGCGGATCAACAGGTCGACGTGCTTGGTGCCGGACTCTTCCTCGATGATGTTCTCGAGCAGGAAGTCCCGCGCGTCCGGATCCGGGCATTGGCCGTATACGGTGGCGCACCAGCGCGGGAATTGCGAGACGTACTGGTGATGCTGCGCCGCCCAGGCGCCGAGCTGGGCACGCGTGAGCTCACCCTTCACCCACTTCTCCGTGAAGGGGTTCAGGCGGCTGTGGCGGGCGCTGACGGCACCCTCGAGTTGTGTGCGGAACTGACTCTTGCTCATGGGCTCCTCCTCGCACGAGGCCGGGCGGTCGAGGAACCTAATGGCATATGACCAGGAGACAAGTCAAGCGCGGGGTGGAGCGGATGGCGAAGGGGAGCGAGCGTGCCTAGAGCGCCGTGACGCGATTCGGGCCGAGTCCCTTCGCTTCGCTGAGCGCTCGCTGGGCCGCCGCGATCAAGCCCTCTGCCGACGCCGCGTCGGCGGGGAGGCCGGCGACGCCGAAGCTGGCCGTGACCGTGCCGTGCGCGAAGGGATGGCTCTCGATGAGCCCGCGAATCCGCTGGGAGTAGGTGACGGCGCCGGCCTTCGGCGTGTTGGCGAGGAGCGCCGCGAAATCGTCGCCGTCCAGGCGGGCGATGATCGTGAAGCTCCGCGAGTGCTTGACGAGCTGGCGTGCCACCTCCCGGAGCACCTCGTCGCTCAGGGCCGGCCCCCGATCCGCGTTCAGCTGCTTGAAGCGATCGATGTTCAAGACGACGAGCGAGAGGGGGTGGCCGAACCGCGTGTGGCGCTTAACCTCCTCGTCGATCCGCAGGGCGAAGTAGCGCCGGTTGTAGAGCTCGGTCAGACTGTCCCGGAACGAGAGATCCTCGAGTCGAGCGCTGCGGATGGCGACCGCCGCCTGGGAGGCGAGCGCGCGGATCAGCTTCTCGTGGTCGGGCTCGAACGGAACGATCGCACCGGAGTCGTCGATGGCGTTCAGGAGCTCGAGCACGCCGACGATGCTGCCGGTCAGATCTTGCAAGGGGACGACGAGCACCGAGCGCGTCGAGTAGTCGCTGGCGGTGTCGAATCGCTGGTTGAACGTCCGGGTCTCGTGCACGCCGCTCGCGTACGCGTCGGCGACGTTGATGAGCGCTCCAGTCTGCGCCACGTGCCCGGCGAGGCTCGGCTCGCTCAGCCGCAGGGGCTCGGCCTGGAGCCGCTGCTGCATCTCGGATTTCCCCAGCTTTCGCTCGAGGAGATCGTTCTGCACCACCGCGAAGCGGAGGTGATCGCCCTCGCACAGAAACAGTGTGCCGGCCTCGGCCCGCGTGAACCGTCGCGCCGCCTCGAGGATCCGGTCGAGCAGGGCGTACAGGTCGCGCTCGTTCGTCAGCGCGAGGCCGATCTCGATGAGCTCCTCGAGGAGCTGTTCGCGGTCGATCATCGTCGGTGGGTTCACGGGACGGCCACCCGGTTTCGGCCGAGCCGCTTGGCGTCGTAGAGGGCCCGGTCGGCGGCGACGATGAGATCGTCGATGGTCGTCGCGTCCTCCGGCAGGCTGGCGACGCCGAGGCTGACGGTGATCGGCGCGTGCGTGAAGCGGTGCAGCTCGATGACGTTCCGGATGCGCTCCGCGTAGGTGAGGCCGCCGGCCTTCGACGTGTTCACCAGGATGATCGCGAACTCGTCGCCACCCCAGCGCGTGACGATGCTGAAGCTGCGCGAGTGCTTTACCAGGAGCTGGGAGACGTCGCGCAGGGCCTCGTCCCCGGCTCGGTGACCGAACCGGTCGTTGATCTCTTTGAAGTGGTCCAGGTCGACCAGGGCGAGCGAGAGCGGCTCGCCGAAGCGGCAATGGCGCTTGAACTCCTCTTCCATCCGGACGGCGAAGTAACGGCGGTTGTACACGTCGGTCAGCGCGTCCTTGAACGAGAGATCCTCGAGCCGGGCGTTGCGCAGCGCGACCGCGGCCTGCGACGCCAGCGAACGCACCAGCGTCTCGTACTGCGAGTCGAAGGGCACGACGCGTCCCCGTTCCAGGGCATTGATCAACTCGAGCACGCCGAGGATGTTGTGCGCCGGATCCTGGAGCGGGACCACCAGAATCGACTGCGTGCGGTAACTCAGACGCGTGTCGGAGCGGGGGTCGAAGGCGTACGGTCGGTCCGGTGGAATCATGTACGTGTCGTGCAGGTTGAGGATGTCGCCCGTGAGAGCGACGTGGCCCGCGAGGCTCAACTCACGGAGATTCAGCGGCTCGGCCTGGAGGCGACGGCGCATCTCCTCGTGGCCCAGCTCCTTCGCGAGCTTGTCGTTCTGGACGACGGAAAAGCGAAGCAGTTCGCCGTCGCGGAGGAACAAGGTCCCGGCCTCTGCCCGCGTGAACCGACGGGCCTCCGTCAGGATGCGCTCGAGCAGGGTCTCCACGTCCTGCTCGCCGGTCAGGGTGATCCCGATTTGCACCAGATCCCTGAACGCCTGGGTCAGATTCAACGCCGGTCCCCCCCAAGAACTCGAGTCAGACCAATTCGTGTGACAACAAAGCAAACGCGATGCCATGACGATTCAGAGGGACGCTGCTTAGAATAGTCTTTGAAATTCTGGGAATCGCGTCACCCTCCCGTGGTCAAGGTAACCGTCTGGCAACTCTTAGACCAAGGAAATGCTTACCATTGATCAATTGTTTGCCGGTCTGGGTGACCGCGTGGCAGTGGTTGATCTCGCGCGTGTCACTTTGGCGGCGATCCTGGCAATGGACTCATCGCAAGCGTGTGGTTTCTCTATCGAAAATCCCGAGACTCTCCTGGCACAGCAGTTGCGGGACGGACGTCGGGGATGTGTCGATGAAGCTGACCTTCAAGCGCCGCGAAGTCAAGGATCTGCACCAGCTCGCGACGCTCGTCGCGGAGAATGCCGAAGCGATAGAGCCGGGTCTCCAGATCGTCGGGTCGAATCTCAATCTCGGGCGGGCGAGCGTCGAGCTCGTCGGGATCGACAGCGGGCAGAGGCCCGTGCTGATCACGCTCGGCCTCACCGCGGACGACGCGGTGCTCCTGAGGGCGCTCGAAGCGTACGCGTGGTGTCTCGAGTATCCCGAGGCGGTTCAGCAGCTCGTACCCGAGACGACTCGACCCGAATGGCCACCGCGGGTCGTCTTCGTGGCCGAGAGGCTGCTGGAGTCGTTCGTGCGGAAGATGCGTCTGTTCCGGTTCTCTGCAGTCGACTTCTTCGAGTTCCGCTACGTCGAGGCCCACGGCACGACGGGCTTCTACCTGGATCGCGTCGAATGGGATCGGACGGAGTCGAGCTCCCCCGGGATAGCCGAACGGCCCGCACGCCGCGTCCATCAGGTCGTCGAGCAGCCGATCGCGGAGGAGCCGATCGTCCGGCACGACGAACCGAAGCTCGTCCCACTTGCCGAGCGGATGGTCGTACCGCCCGCCGAGCCGGAAGTCGTGCCGCGGGACGAGCCGAAGGTCGTGATGCTCCACGAGACGAAGGCCGCCCCCGGGATCGTCGAGCCGGCCGCCGAAAAGAGGGCGCGGGAGCCGGTCGTGCTCCAGGGGCTGCGCCCACCTTCCGAGCCCCCACGAGGCCGACAGCCGCGCGAGGAGACGGTAAAACCCCGGCACGAGACTGTCCCGCAGCCGGCGGCTCCGGCCGGGGCCCGCGCGTCACACGCCGAGACGAAACCAGGAACCACCGCCGATCCGCGTGTCGTGCTTCAGGGGCTCGAGCTCCACGCGAAGAGCGATCTAGGCAAGGGCGTTCCCTCCAGGAACGGCGGGTCGAAGAGCGATCTCGGCTCCAAGAGCGATCTCGCGCCGACCTGGCGGAAGTTCCTCGACAAGCTGACGGGCACGTTCGACGCCCGGCCAGCCTCTCAGCTGGAGGGGCCGCGGCCGAGCGCCCCACACGCAGCACCGACGCCGCGCGCGGTCCAGCCTTTCGCGGCGGACCTCGAGATCTCCCCGCAGGAGGTGGCTCCAGACGAGGTCTTCGAAGAGTCCCACGACGCGCCGGGGGAGGTGACGGAGAAGCAGCGGAGCATCTTCAAGGGGCTGACCCTTCCGGACAACGGCGAGCTCGCGCCCCAGTGGCGGAAGTTCCTCGACCATCCAGCGCTGGACGAGACGAAGATCGCGGTCGTGCGCGGATACCTGCAGCGCGAGTTCCCGCTGTGCTCGGTCTACGACTTCTACGATTTCCAGCGCAACGCGCAGGTCTTCCAGCTCCAGGACAACCACGGCAAGGTCACGCAGCTGATCACCATGAGCGCGGAGTTCTTCGACACCCACCGGGATCTCGAGATCCGCGCGTGGATCGAAAAGCATCGGCTCGCGCACGCGATGCGGCAGGCGGGGCAGGCGGGCGTGTTGGTCTCGCAGGCCGGGCTCCAGATCGAAAAGCGCTGACCGAGGCTAGGATCATCCCGTCGCACCGGTCCAGCTCCAGTACATCGCCCGTTCGGGCGTGAGCCGAATGACGGTCGCGGTCGCCCGGTCGAGCCCCAGCGCGCGGTATTGCGCGTACTTGTCCCGCAACAGATCGACCGCTCCCGCCCGCTCGGGGCCGTCGGTGAGAATGTCGGCGCGTCCCTGGACGATCACCCAGCAGAGCCGCGTCCACTCTTCGTCGTAGCGGTCGACGACCAGCGACACCCGCGGGTTCTCCGCGATATTGCGTAGACGCCGGAGCCCGCCCGCCGGGATCCGCTTGGGCTTGGCGTCGATCGCGGAGAAGCACGCCCGCCCGTCAAAGACGTAGCACACCGGCACGACGAGCGGCTGACCCGCGCGGTCCGCCGTGCCGAGCCGCGCGACCCGACTCTCGCGCAGGAGCTCGGCGGCGAACGCGGGTAGGGCGACGCTCACTGGATGAGCTTCGCGTATTGGTCCAGGAGCGGCAGCACGGCGTCTCGACCCTCCGACGGCAAGCGCAGGATGGCGCGCGTGATCCCCGCGTTGGCGTAGGCGTCGAGCGTGGCACGCTCCGCCTTCGCCGCGAACACCGACACCGAGATCGTCGCGGGATCCCGGCCGGCCTTCGCCGCACGCGCCCTCAGGTCGGCGAGTCCCGGCAGAATCGCGTCGGCGTTGCGCCCGCGCGGGAACCAGCCTTCGCAGAAATCCACGACGCGCCGGAGCGTGTGGACGCTCTCGCCGCCCAGCAGCACCGGCGGGTGCGGCTTCTGAACCGGCTTGGGGTACGACCAGATCGGGTCGAAGTTGACGTGCTCGCCGTGGAACTCGGCCGCCTCTTTCGTCCAGATCTCCTTCATCGCGAGGATCCGTTCCCGGAGCAGCCGGAAGCGCGTCTTGAAGACCGTGCCGTGGTTCTCCATCTCTTCGGCGTTCCAGCCGGCGCCGATGCCGAACAGGAACCGTCCATTGGAGAGGAGATCGAGGCTCGCAATGGTCTTGGCGAGGGTGATCGGGTCGTGCTCGATGACGAGGCAGATGCCGGTGCCGACCTTGAGGCTGCGCGTCGCGGCCGCGGCCGCGGTGAGCCCGACGAACGGGTCCAGGGTGTGCGAGTACTCCTTCGGCAGCGGCCCGCCGCCCGCGAACGGCGACCGCCGACTCGTCGGAATGTGGGTGTGCTCGGTCACGAACAAGGACTCGAACCCGCGCTCCTCCGCGGCCCGCGCGAGCTCGTCGATTCGGATCGAGTAGTCCGTCGGAAAGATGAAGACGCCGTAGTGCATGAATTCTCCCCTTGATGACCGGCCACCGCCGCTCAGGCGGGCGCCGGCAAGCGCGAGCCGCGCTCGAGCTTCAGGTAAAGATGGATTCCGGCAGGAACGCGGAGACGATCCAGTTGGGCGCATCGACGATCTCGCTGATCTTGAGGTCGACGGCCACGCTGCAGAGGATGTATGCCTCCTCGCGGCTGAGCCCACGCTCGGTCGCGAGATGGTCGATCATGTAGCGAATCGCCTGTTGTGCGCTGGCGAAGAGGTCGGGGCCGTGCGCGGTCGTCGCGAAGCACGGCCCGCGCTCGGTCGCCGAGACGAGCGGGCCCCGCGTCCGGAACTGCGGCTCCTTCTGCTCTCGCCCGGACGCGAGCCCGAAGCGGAGCGTGACCTGTCCCATCATCTCGACCGCCGTGACGCACACCTCGCCGTCGCCTTGCGCCGCATGCGCGTCGCCGACGCTGAAGAGCGCGCCGTCCACCCACACCGGAAGGAAGAGCGTCGTCCCGGCGGTGAGCTGCTTGACGTCCATGTTGCCGCCGTTCTTCCGGGGCGGCATCGTGCTGTGGGATCCGGGCTCGTCGAGGGCCACGCCCATCACCCCCGGAAACGGGGCGATCGGCACGGCGATGTTCCGTCCCATGCGCGCGTGCGTGCCGTTGCTGAGGTCCCAGATCGTCAAATGCGGCTTCGAGAAGTCGGCCTCTGGCAGGAGACCTCGCCCCGGGCGGATCGCCGTCCAGCCGAACGCGGCGGCGGGCTGCACGTCGAGGATCTCGACCGTCAGCACGTCGCCGCGTCGCGCGCCCCTGATGCTGACCGGGCCCGTCAGCGGATGACCGCGGAACGGGCCACGCGCGAGGACGTCCCCGTGCGTGGAGGACGGTGAATAGTAGCCGTCGGCGGCGTCACGAGTGTCGAAGACCACGGTATCGCCGGGATCGATCGTGAGCCGCGGCGGCAGCGCGTTGTTCCACTCCCGGTGAACCGTGCTCCGGTCGAGGTGGTGGGTGATTACCATCGTCTTCACGCTCCTGCGGTCATCGCGCCAGCTCGTTCCAGATCACCATGCCCGTGCCCGACCGCCAGGCCACGGCAGGCATGTAGGTGAGCACGTCCACCGGACCCCGGGTGAACGCCAGGACGAGCACCCACGCGAGCAGCTCGGCGGTCCCCCCCGACCCGGCCGCTTCCATCCGCTCGAGCGTGCACTCGCGAAGCAACGCCGCGTGGTCGCCCTGCTTCAGCAGGTCGAGAAACCACCGATCGAAATCCTCGTCCACCCAGAAATACCGTGGCCCACCCGGCTCGTGCGAGAGCCCGCCGGTGGCGACCACCGCGATCCGCTCGTTGCCGGGATACGCCGCGAGAATGTCGCGCATGCGCGTCCCGACGTGGTACGCGCGCTCGGGCGTCGGAATCGGTGGCACCGTACAGTTCATGGTGACGGGGACCATCCGGAACTGTGCGTCGGGGTTCAGGTAGTGGGTCGGCACGGAGATGCCGTCGTCGAACTGCATCTCGCGGAGATAGGCGAGCGCCAATCCGCGGCGCGCCCCCTCGTTGACGATCCACCGCGCGAGCGGTGCGTGGCCCGGCACGCGATACTTTTCCATGGCGAGCCACTCGTCGAACCATTCGGCGGGGCCGACGTGCGCCTCGCCGATGCCCACGGTGTACTCCGGCATGTTGTTGATCGGCCAGTTGAGCAGATGGTCGTTGCTGAACATCACGAGGACGTCCGGGCGCGCCGCCTCCAGGCGGCGCCGCATCTCGGCGGTCGCCTGCAGCGCCAGCTGCTGGTATTCCTGGGAGGCCCGCGTGAACCATCCGGTGAGGCCGGGCGAGTGCGTCATGGCCATCGCGGCGACGATCTGAGCCATTACCGCGCTCTCTCGAGCCGGGCCTGCAGGGCCATCGCCGTCGCCGTCTCCTCGGGGTACGCGCGCTGGTAGCATTCGAGCGCGGCGCTGGCGTTGCTGTTGTGCGCGGCGCCGAAGAACAGCCGAAGGA
>Ga0209157_1003880_pt1 | contig 11318 bp, 10 predicted proteins | sample GraSoiAngelo_135_FD_185892 | JGI IMG/M metagenome (GOLD analysis project Ga0209157, IMG submission 185892) | Grasslands soil microbial communities from the Angelo Coastal Reserve, California, USA - 14_0929_05_40cm (SPAdes) (version 2) | ecosystem: Environmental > Terrestrial > Soil > Grasslands ... | reverse complement strand
GGCAGTTCTCACCAGATGGTCGGCGGATGGTCTTCTCTATCGATGGGCAGCTCGTCGTGATCGACCTCGTGACGGGCCAGGCCAAGCGGCTCTTCCTCGACCTCTTCGAGCACAGATGGAACCTCGCCCAAGGCTTGTACCCATCTTGGAGCAAAGATGGCTCGCAGATCGCGTTCATCTTCGCCGAAGCGATCAACTTCGCCGGCCGGATCGGCGTCATGCCGGCAGCCGGAGGAAGTCCCAGGGAGCTGGCGGGCGAGATCTCCGCCGGACGTTCCCTCGAGTGGTCGCCGGACGGCTCGCGGATCTTGTTCATTCGGCCAGGCGGTGATGCATCGTTCATGGCAATCATGGATGTCGCGAGCGGACAGGTCCACGTGCTGCCCGAACTAGCCGGCTCTTCCTCGCCTTGGCGCGCCCGCTCGCCCGAGCTCGCGATCGCGATCCAGTACTGCAGCGAAGGCTACGTGGGACCGGGAAAGCAGGCGAGGATTGTCACCATCGATGTGCTCACCGACAGCGTGAGGACCCTCGTGGATGTGGCCGATCCATGCGCGGTGGGACTGGGCGGCCTGCGCTGGAATCCGGCCGTCCCGGACGAGCTCCTCTACATCGCGGCGGGGGTGAACAACCTCGAGACCCATGTGCTCAACATCGCGACAGGAAAGGACACGCGGCTCCCGATCTCGGCGTACGAGGCGACCTGGACCTGGGACGGATCGGCCGTCGCCTACCTCGCGAAGAGCCCGGGTTCGAGCTTCGGCTCGGCGGTTCGGGTCTGGAAGCGCGACGGGAGCGGCGAAACAGAACTGCGCCGCGCGAGCGGCGCAGAGGCCTTCTTCAGCATCGCATCCGTTAGTTACTGATCCGCCGACGCAGGAGCGATTCCCCGCGGGCTGGCGGTGGACCCGCGAGCGCCGCGCAACGATGTCGCCGCGAATAGGGCTGGAGTTACATCGAGGAGCGCTTGACTGGCGCCGTTCCCAACGACGAGCACGGCGCCGCCTTGCACGGTATCGACGGCCAGCACCTGCTGAATCTGTGGAACGGCTGCGGTGACGCGCCAGGAGAGGCTCGCCGGATCGAAAATGTCGGCGGAGGACCCTTCGCCGGTTCGGTTCATCCCGATGGCGAAGACCCGGCCGTCGCCGAGAACCAGGGCCTGGACAGCAAATCCGATCGAAGGCGGTCCGTCGATGAGGCGCCAGGACCCGGATACGGCGTCGAACATCTCGGCGCTCGCTGGCGCGGTCTGGTCCGTGCCACCAATGACGAGAACTCGTGAATCCGGAAGCGCGACAGCCGCGTGCAGGATGCGGGGCTTGTTCATACCTGTGACCGGCGACCACGCGTTCGTCGCCGGGTCGTAGATCGTGGCCTTCGCGGTGACGGCGTTGTAGCCACCACCGGCGACCAGCACGCGACCATCCGGCAACAGCGTTGCCGTGTGGTTCGTGCGCCCGACCTCGGCGCTTGCCTGGATCGCGGGCAAGTTCGCCGTGGAGAGGATGAATCCCGCGATCACCGCGAGCGGCCAGACGGCGATCGCCGCACGGGGCGCTCCGCGGCATGCCGCGAGGGCCAGAACCACGATGCCCGCCACGATGAACAGCGGAACTGCGATCACCGGAACAACCAGCGCGCCGTTCCCGCGCAGCGTCCCACCGGCAAACTCGATGTCCGATTGCGAGGCGGCGTCGGTAGCCCACCAGCTGAAGGCCCCGGCAAGGAGTCCCGCGAGCGCGACCACGCCGACGATGAGGACTGTTCGGCCGATCGAGTGAACCACGTGCACCCTTCTTCCTAGCAGGCCCTGACCTCGTCCGCGCAAGCAACATCAGGGCCAGGAGTGGCTCCAAGTCATTTGGAGTCGGGCCTAGGCTGGGCCGGCGAGGGCGTTCGGGAAGGGTGGGCCAGGTGGGACTCTTAGCGGAAATGCGCGAGTTGGACGCAGCGAGTCAGTCGCCAGGGTGGCTGCCTTGACTAGGGTGTCGCGCGTGTGGTTCGTGGCGCTGCTTTGTCTTCTCATCGGCTGCAGCCCGAGCGCAACTCCGTTGTCCTCGGTCCGCCCTGACTCGTCGCAGCCGCTCTCCATTGCCTCCGCGACGCCTTCGATCATCCCGCCGACCGCGAGCCCTCCGCCTCCTCCGGCGAAGCTTCGCGCGGATCTCGGCTTCGTCACGGGCTGCGCCGCGATACCGCTCGCGAACAAACCACTCGTCATCCAATCCGAGACAAGCGCAAAGGCTCCGGCGACGGTGACCGAGACTAGATGCGTTTTCGCCGCCGCATCTCCAGACATGCAGCGGATCGCGTACTGGGTCGAGATCCAGGCGCTCGTTGGAGGTCGGGTGTGGCATCTCGAGGTGTTCGACGTGGCCAATCCGAGGGAGTCACCGACCCTGGCGTGGAGCGTTCAGCCGCAGCAGACGATCTGGGCGACGGATGGCACGGGCCTCCTGTACGTCGAGGAGTCTTATGGGTTCGGGCCCACGGTGGATCTGGTGACGATCGATCTCGAGACGCGCGAGCGATCGACTGTGGGCAGCAGAGTTCCGAGCGACTTCCTCCCGATCGTGTGGCGTCGCGCCGATGGATTCGTCGCAGGCTTTGGCCGGTCCGATCCAAAGAAGGGCTACGACCTCTACCTCCGGAAGAGGCCGGGGGCGTTCGAGGGATTCGAGACCACCGTCCTCCCCGCGCAGACGGACTCGCCGTTCGTGTGGGCGGTCAGCTCGGATGGATCGCGCGCTCTATGGCGGGTCGGCGGCTCGCTGCGGACATGGGCGGTGGACGATGCGCCAACCGCGAACGACTACTTCCTGCTCCGGCCGGACGCGTCGACGGTGATCCTCGACGCGGCGTTCCTTGCGGGGATCAGCGACATCGTCGCCCTCCTCGACGTCAGCAAGAGCCGTGTGGCGTACGACCCCGGTGGGACTCTTGTTCTCGCGGCGCTCTCATCGTCCGGCGGTTTGCGCGATGTCTATCAGCGCCCGTTACGCGCGGGCTCGCCTCATCTCAAGCCGCGCGACAGGAGCAGCACCTGGATCGTGGATGGCGAGAGCGCCGAGCTCGTTCAGCTCGACGGCGCCGTCGCCGGCGTTGCCGCCGCGCCCGCGGCATCTGTGTTGCTAAGCCGAGACGGGTCGTCGCCGCCGCCGCGCGATCCGGTTGCTGTCGCCCCGGCGGTCGTGCGGAGCTTCTATCGAGCCATCGAGCAGCGCGACTATGTCCGCGCTTTCGAGATGCTCTCCAGCGACTGGCGGCATGGGACCGACCTCGATCAATTCACCGCCGGATACGCGAACAGCCGACGAGCCGTGTTTACGCCGACGCTGGTGCGACCGATCGACCCCGTCACGGCGAGAGTCACCGGCGAGCTCCGGCTGCTGCGCGTCACCAACGATCTGCCAGCCGGCTTTGTGAGCGAGCTGCATTACGCGCTCACGTTCGACGTCACCTGGGAGGCACCCTGGTGGGTGCTGAGCCGCGCGGATGGCCAGCTCGTCTCGGGACTGCAGGTGCCCGCGCCTTACGAGATCGGCAGCTCGCTGTTTCCTGAGAGGTATTGGCAGGCGCTCGAGGGCCAATCACACATTCGCGTACCGTGCACCTACGATCGCCTCTTCCGGCTGATCGACTGCGGCACGTTCGGGAGGTTTGATCCTGCGCCGGGGTACGACGATCCGTCGAAGACCTTTGTTCTCGCGGTTGCCGACGGCAAGCCGCAGTACGTCGAGCCGCGCATCGCGATCCTGTCGCGGTGGCATTAGCCGTTCAGGCGGCGCCTCGCCAGAACACCAGACCGAGCCAGACGTTTCGATACATCTCGACACCAGCAAGGGGCACACCCCTTACCCGAAGCACACGTCTGGTGTACGGACTCATCCGCGGAGAGAAGGCGACCTGATTACGAATCGGGCCGACGTAAGGGGAGAGAGGAGTGGTCGTTCCCCCGGCCCTGACTTTGTAGGGCGTCTGACTCCCCTGACTTTTTGGAGGACGGGCTTGCGAGTTTGTTCGGAAATCCGCGAATTGCACGCGACGACGGGTCGCTCACGGGCGTCTATCTGTAGATCAGCCGCCTTTGGCTGTGGGGGTTCGATTCCCTCTCTGCCCACCGATTTTTTTAACGACGACGGGCCGATCAGGCCCGCCTACCGTTTCTACGCCGAGACGAAAAGGCGGCTGAGCCGCGCGGAGGGCAACTGACCCGCGGCGGATTTCTGCGGGTCAAAGGGATCTGGACCGCCGTGGCCCTTGAGGTGTCGCAGGTCGACGGTCGCAGTCACGTCGCACGTGCGAGCAGTGCCACTTTCAGCCCCGTTCCCGACAAATACAGATCGATGCGTGCGACGGGCCGCCGCACACGGGGGTGATCGTCGCGGCGAGACTCAGACGAGCCCGTCGGTCGCGGGTCAGCGCGTGCGAGGCTTCCCGCTCTTCGCTTTGTCCACGTTGCGCTTCACGCTGGCTCTGACGAGAGCCTTCAGCGCTGCCTCGTTGACCCCGTCACCCTCATGGAAGTCGATCGCGCGCGACTTGCCTTCGAGTTCGGCATTGAAGAGCCGCTTCGGATCCGGAAGACTCGCGCCGTCCGCGAACTTCAACCTGACCCGCTCTTTCAGATCACGCCGATGCAGACGATCCCGTTGTGCTCGAAGACCCGAGCGCCCAGCGGGTTACCGGGCCGCTTCCACTTCACTTCCTCGGCCATGCCAGGGTCGGCCGCATGGATGACCCGACGCAGCTGAGCGAGCGCAGCGCCACGCCAATCCGGGGTCTTGGCGATGATCCGGTCGATCTGTTCGTTTCGGCCCACGAGCAGCTGATGAGCCTAGGCGTTAGGGCGAGCGGGATCGGCCGATCGCGACGGCGAGCGCCAGCGCCGGCGAGAGCGCGCCGGTAAGGCCGGTCATGCGCACGATGGGTTGTCGGCAGTGCTCCAGGCACGTCCCGGCATCACCGAGCGGCTCGAGCCCGATCTCCGGAAACGATCGGCGACATACGCTCCGGCGTCGAGGAACTGCGCGGACCCGCTCAGCATGCCACCGCGGGCCGGGTCAGCGAGGTATCCGTGGGCGAGCGCGCGATCGGCGGCGGAACCGGAAGCCGGCGTGCCCGCGCATGCGTTCAGAGCCGGCATCGCGAACAGCACGAGCGCCAGCGCGGTCCGGAACCTCATCGCGATGAGATCAGATGCGCCGATTGAGCACGGCCTGTATCACACGGACGAGATCACCCTTTAGGAAAGGAAGGTAGGAACATGAGAGCTCTCCTCACATCGGCCGGGATCAAGAACGGAAGCATCCACGACGCGCTGGTCGCTTTGCTGGGAAAACCGATCGCCGAGTCCAACGCCCTCTTCATCCCCACTGGGATCTACCCGTTCCCCGGCGGGCCCGGCATGGCATGGCGGGCGATCTCCGGCAAGGCATCGTCGCCCTTGTGCGAATTGGGTTGGAAATCGTTGGGACTCCTTGAGCTGACGGCGCTGCCGAGCATCGAGGAGGCGGCGTGGGTGCCCACGGTCCGGGACGCCGACGCACTGCTGGTCTGGGGCGGCGACCCCCTCTTTCTCGCCAACTGGATGCGGCGTTCCGGTTTGACCGGTCTCCTGCCGACGCTGCGCTCCGAGGCGGCCTACGTGGGAGTGAGCGCCGGGAGCATGGCTGCCGCCTCCTCCTTCGTCGAGACCTATGTCGAACCGCCACGCGGGAACGATGGACCTCTGAAGTCTGAGGACATCGTCTTCGCCACGCCTCAGGGTGACGTCAAGAGGGTCCTCGTCACGGGACAGGGGGCCGGACTCGTTGACTTCGCGGTGATCCCGCACTTCGGGCACCCGGACCACCCCGATGCTTCGTTGGCGAATGCGGAGAGGTGGGCAGCGCGGATTCCTGCGCCGACGTACGCGATCGACGATGAGAGTGCCATCAGCGTCGTCGACGGCGCCGCCGAGGTCGTTTCCGAGGGGCACTGGAGACTGTTCCGGCCCTAATAGGATCCTCTCGACGCATCGGGTTGTAGGTTGACGGAGCTGATGGACGCGCCGCTTGGGCTAGCAGGCGAGTCTGCCCTCCTCCCGAGCCGCATCCAGATGGCGTTCACCCTCGCGACGCACGTCCTCTTGGTACCGCTTGGCGTGGCGTTCCCCACGCTGACGCTCGTCATGGAAGGGATCGGTATTGCCCGCAATGACCCGGTCGCGCTGCGAATCGCGCGGCGATGGTCCGTTGTGATGGCGGTGCAGTTCGCCGTCGGAGCCGTGACGGGAACCATCCTTTCCTTTGAGTTCGGCATCTTGTGGCCGCGCCTGATGGGTCGGTTCGGCGCCGCTCTGGGGCTGGGCTTCGCGATCGAAGGACTCGCCTTTTTCCTCGAGGCCATCTTCATTGGCATCTACCTGTACGGCTGGAAGAGGCTTGCGCCGAAGACGCATTTCCTGCTCGGACTAGTGCTTCCGCCGTCGGGCGTCCTCGGCACCTTCGCCGTGCTCTCCGCCAACTCGTTGATGAACACGCCAGGCGGAATTACGGTGCATGAGGGCCGCGTCATCGACATCGACGCCGCCGCGGCGCTTTTCACGGAGTCGATTGGCTACGAGTTCTGGCATTTCATGATCGCGCTGTACATGACCGCGGGTTTCGCCGTCGCGTCGGTGTACGCGGTCGCATGGCTGCGCGGCCGGCGTGATCACTATCAGCGTCTCGCCTTCGTGGTGCCTTTCACCATCGCGGCCGCGCTGACGCCGGTGCAGCTCGTCGTCGGCGATCTGTCGGCACGCGCGCTTGTCGAAGACCAGCCGGCCAAGTTCGCGGCCATGGAGGTCACCTGGACGACGCGCGATCACAACCCCGAGGTGATCGGCGGCGTGATCGACGATTCCGGCCAGATCCACTTCGGGGTCGTAGTGCCGGAACTTGATTCACTGCTGGTCGGCTATTCGCCAAACGCCGTCATCCGTGGTCTGTCGACCTTCCCCGCGGACGCGAGACCGGCGATCGTCGAAGCCAACATCACGCATTTCGCATTCGACGTCATGGTCGGCCTCGGCGTGGCGGGTGCCGCGCTCGCGAGCTCGTACTTCTGGGTCCTGGCCCGGCGCCGTCGCCAGCCTGAGGGGGTCTGGTTCTACCGGCTCGCGGCGGGGGCAGGGGTCGGTTGTTACGTCGCGGTGGAGATGGGCTGGATCACGACCGAGGTCGGCCGCCAACCCTGGATCGTCTATGGGCTGATGCGCGTGTCGGACGCGGTCACGGACGCGCCTGCGGCATACGTGTGGACGATGCTCGCCACCCTGGTCGTGGTCTACGCGCTGCTTGCGTACTTCTTCGTCACGCTCCTGCTGAGGCTCGCCGCGCGCTGGCGCCGGGAGGATCTGGCACCTGAGGTAGGCGCGCCGTACGGCCCCCGGCCGGAGAGGCTCGAAGCTCGTGGCTGACCTGATCGCGTTGGTCCTGCTGCTGGCGATCACCGCGTACAGCACCGCCGGCGGCGTCGACTTTGGAGCTGGGATCTGGGACCTGTTGGCGGGAACGAGTTCGCGAGGTCGCCAGGCACGTGCACTGATCGACCACGCGATGGCGCCCGTCTGGGAAGTCAACAACGTCTGGCTTGTGCTCTCCGTCGTCCTGTGCTGGACGGCGTTTCCAGCGCTCTTCCAGGTCACCTTCTCGAGCCTTTACCCGCTTTTCACCGTCGCGTTGCTCGGCCTCATCCTCCGCGGAGCCTTCTTCGCTTTTCGGCACGTCGCCGACGACCCTCGGTCGCATCGCATCGCCGACGTGGTGTTCGGCGTGTCGTCGCTGCTCACCCCGTTCTTTTTCGCCGCGTCCTTGGGCGCGATAGCGTCGGGTCGCGTCGGCTCAGGATCGGTGCCGGAAGCGTCGTTCAATCCGATGACGGTCGCTTTCGGAGTCGTCTCGGTGGCAGCGACCGCGTTCAGCGGCGCGTCATTCCTGGTGGGTGACGCTCGCCGTTACGAAGCGCCGGAGATGGTCGCCTATTTTCAGCGACGGGTGGTCGCGGCGGGCGCGGCGCTGATCGCGACGGGGACGGCGGCGTTGATAGTCATCGCCTCCGAGGCGCCATCCCTGCTGCGTTCGATGTTGACCGGACCAGGCTTGCCATTCGCGCTGCTGACAATGGTGCTCACTCCTGTGGTGATGGCGCTGGTCTGGCGCGGAGTCTTCCGGTGGTATCGCATCTCGACCGTCGCCGCGGTCGGCTCGCTGGTGTTCGCTTGGGGCTTCGCGCAGGCGCCGTACCTGCTGCCCGGTCGACTGACCATCGCTCAGGCGATCGCGCCACCGGCGACGCAATTGGTGCTGCTACTCGTCGTGGCGGGTCTGGTAATCCTTGGTGTCCCAGCGATGGGCGTGCTCTATTACCTCGACCAGAGAAGCACGCTGGAATCTCCAGAGCCTGATCGTCGACGCGACTATCGCGGCTAACTCCCGATCAGATGCTTATGGGTCTGCTGTCTCAACAGAAAACCGTAGTTAGTAGAGCATCCGTGCGGCCCATGCCGTCGACGGCATCCCGTCCAGAATGCGACCGCTAGGTGAGCCTCAATGCGTTCACCTACAGGGGGCCTAGCGCCGCGGCCTAACGCCCTTCTTCCGCGCGAAGCCCTCAAGGACTGTGTCGACGACGCGGTCGGCGAAGTCGCGATTGAGGGCACCGCCGAAGATGAAGCGGAAATACACCGGCCCAGCCAGGAGTTCTGTCGCGACATCTGCGTCGGCGTCGGCTCGGAGGTCACCGCGGAGGATGCCGCGCTTGATGACCTCGGCGATCGTGTTGCGTCGGGCCCGAACTACCGTGGCGCGGAACTGCTCGGCGAGCCGGGGATTGCTCGCGACCTGCGTCAGCACTGCGAGAAGCACTGGCCCGAAGTCCGTCTTCGTCAGAGCTCGGATCGGATTGAGCACGGCCGCGCGCATCTCTTCCCGGGTACTGCCCTTGTCTGGAATCTCTATGTGCGGACCCGCCAGATTCAGCAGGAGCTCCTGGACCAAAGCGTCGCGCGTCGGCCAATGGCGGTAGATCGTCGCCTTGCCGACGCCTGCGCGGGCCGCAATGTGCTCTATGCCCACTTCATCAGATGGGTGCCTGAGAAGTAATTCGCGCGTTGCTTTGAGGACCGCTTGATGGGCCTGGTCACTGCGCGGACGGCCCGGCGCAGCGGCCACTTGCTCTGCTCGGCGCGAGACGGCTAGCGCTGTCGCCATTCATTTTCCCTTCGCTTGGTCTCGCTCGACGCGAACGAGGTGCGTGGTACGTGACGTGCTTTCATCAATACGTAACGGCCGCCACGTATGTGTGGCTGCAACATGCACATCATGGGCCAGATGCGGATCTGTGTTTGACAAATACGAATCGGTCCGTATCATAATCGTTGCAGGCAGTAGCCGCAGACGCAGCTCTTCAGCCTGGAGTTCCGTGACCTGCGTGGCCGCTGCTGGGTCTGCACCCTTTAGCGCGGCGACCTACTGATCTGCTCTGAGCGAACCTAACTGTAAGGCCTCAAGTGCGAACGGCCTAAGGTCGATGTCTCATCGTTGTCGCGTGCGTGGCTGCGCCTTCACGCACGTCCGCCTGGTCACTCGCGAGTGCCGCAATTCGCAGTGAACATGCCGCGCGATGCATTGACAAATACGAACCGGACCGTATCGTAAATTCTAAACGACCAGGGAATGGTGCCAAGGCACCGACGCTGACGCAGCAGGGGGGAGTTCCATGGCCATCGATCAGATCGACCGTAGCGTCGCTATTGAGAGACCAAAGCGCCTCACGAGTTCTCAGACGGAGCTCGTCGGAGTCAAGACATTCCGAACGACAGCGAAGATCGTCGGAGCCGTGTACCTCGCGGGGTTTGTGGTGGGCCTTGTCGGGAGCGGACTCTTCCAGTCCATTCTTGGCGCGACGGGCGCGTCGGCCAACCTGCCCGCGGTTGCCGCGAGCAGCGTGCTGTTGGCATTCGGCGCGATCCTGTGGTTGATGGCCGTCGCCGGCGACGCCGCACACGGTGTCTTGATGTTCCCGATCTTGAGGCGATACCACGAACGCATCGCCCTCGGCTACCTGGCTTCGAGGATCGTTGACGCTGTCTTTATTGCCGTCATGGTCCTTTTCGTACTCCTTCAGATCCCGCTGGCCGGCGCATTCGTTAAGGCAGCGGTCACTGACGCTTCGTTCCTTCAGACCGTGAGCGGTCTGTTCGCACAGGGGCAGGTCTACGCCTACGACATCGGGATGATCACCCTTGGAGTCTCCGGTTTGCTGCTTTGCTACACGCTCTACCGCGCAAAGCTGCTTCCACCGCTGGTGGCCGGCTGGGGCCTCATTGGCTACGCGATCCTCTTCGTGGGGATGCTGTCCGAAGTGATGGGATCCGGTCTGGGTCTGGCTTCCTCGATTCCCGGCGGCTTGTGGGAAGCGTTCGTCGGGGTGTGGTTGATCGCCAAGGGATTCAGCTCATCCGGCCTCGCTCAGCTCGCGAAAAGGCGCGCTTCACAGGACGAGTCGCTGACAGGTGTCGCCTGATCTCGCGCCGACTCAGCAACTCACGAAAGGAATTCGAATGATGACCATGTCCGAGTTGATCGCTACGAAACCAACGGCCGCGAAACCGGCCACCAATGGGCACCCGCCGGCTAGTTCCAGGTTGAATCTACGGAGAAAGAACTCGCTCGTGGCGGGCGCGTTCTACCTGCTCACCTTTGTCTCGATCCCGACCCTCGCTCTCTACGCTCCGGCGCGCGATCTGAACTTCATCGTCGGCCCTGGCCCGGACACCGGCGTCCTGTTCGGCGGGATCCTCGAGATCATCGTGGCTCTCGCTGGCATCGGCACGGCCGTCGCGCTGTTCCCCGTGCTCAAGAAACAGAGCGAAGCTCGCGCGCTGGGCCTCGTCGGCTCCCGAGTCCTGGAAGCCAGCACCATCTTCGCCGGCGTCGCGTGCCTTCTGTCGGTCGTGACCCTGCGGCAGGCCGGAGCCGGAGCAGAGGCGTTGGTCATCGGCCGCGCACTGGTCGCCATGTATGACCGCATGTTCCTCGTCGGACAGAGCCTCATGCCGGCCGTGAACGCGCTATTGCTGGGCTCACTGCTCTTCCAGTCGCGCCTGGTGCCGCGAGTTCTACCGGTGATCGGACTCATTGGAGTGCCACTGCTCGTCGTTGCCGACATCGCCGTGCTGTTCGGTCTCATCGACAGGACTTCCTCTCCGGCGGTGCTCACTGCGATTCCGATCGCGCTCTGGGAGCTTTCGCTGGGCGTCTGGCTGGTCGTCAAAGGCTTTAAGCCTT
>Ga0209157_1003876_pt1 | contig 11323 bp, 13 predicted proteins | sample GraSoiAngelo_135_FD_185892 | JGI IMG/M metagenome (GOLD analysis project Ga0209157, IMG submission 185892) | Grasslands soil microbial communities from the Angelo Coastal Reserve, California, USA - 14_0929_05_40cm (SPAdes) (version 2) | ecosystem: Environmental > Terrestrial > Soil > Grasslands ... | reverse complement strand
CTGGGTAGAATCTCAGTCACCAGATTGGCCTACAATTGATTTCGGTGCTGTGCTCTTTATGGGCTGGTCGGTCGCCTTCCCATACTATCTAGTGCGCACTCGCGGACTTCGGGGCGTTGTCATGGTCCTTGCTCTTCTTGCTTGCTACGTCATTCCCTTTCTTGTGGGCGCAAGTATTCGTTTGATCTATTGAGGGTCGGATGGCGTCTAACAACCGCTGACGGCGCGCGGGAGGTCGGCGGCGGAATCGAGGTTGCGTTCGCGCGCCGCAGCTTAGCCGGGGCGTTAGCCAGATTTTATGAGGGTCACCAAACAGCGAGTCGCCATCCTCAGCATGGCCCTCTTGGCCCTGTATGGCCTTACTTGGTTCGTTGCGTCGAAAACGCTGAACGCTCAGATCGGGGGCGCATTGGTGGCCTACGTGATTCGTTCAATGCCCACGACACCATATGCCGAAGCGCACGCCCACGCCCTCCGTGGTGCCTCGACCGATGGCCTCGAGGTGAACGTGCACTACGCAATTCCTGTTCTTCCCGGTGTGGCGTTGGTCAGACATGAAGTCTCGGGACATTTCAACCCTGGGGGTGCCAGCCGCTTTGGCACGGACAGTCTTAGTCTTGTTGCGGTTTATGGAGCCGGTTCATACATCATTCATTCGTGGGTACTCAGCGTTGCGCCTTGAACTGGCTAACAACCGGTTGCAGGCGACGGCGGGCGGGTTGGGAGGTGCTGGGCCGGCGCGTTGGGCGTGCGCCCACCCCGCCTGAACCGGAGCGTTAGACGCACAAGAGTGGTCTAGGAATGACGACACGCCCAAAACTAAACCAGTACGCGGGTCCGCTCTCCCACGCGCAAGTAGCGGCAGGCATGAATGCTGCCATCCGGAACGCCCGACGCCTTGCGGATGACGCGAAGCTTCTGCTTGAGGCTAAGCGGTACCCGAGCGCGATGTCCCTGGCGGCGCTTTCAGTCGAGGAATCCGGCAAGGTCTCGATCCTTCGAGCCTTGGCTCTCGCTCGGAACGACGAAGACGTCCGCCGCTCCTGGAAGGAGTATCGGACGCACACCAAGAAGAATGTTGCTTGGCTGTTGCCGGAACTTGCGGCCAAGGGTGCGCGGTCACTGGACGATCTGCGGCCCCTCTTCGAGAATGGCGCCGAACATCCAATTATCCTTGATCAACTCAAGCAGATTAGCTTCTACACCGACTGCCTTGGCAGCGTTCAATGGTCGGAGCCGGACCAAGCTATCGACGCCGACCTCGCCCGATCACTGGTCCGAACGGCCGATTTGCTGGCGAAGGGCCGTGAGGTAACCGTCCGGGAAATCGAGCTGTGGGTCGAGCACATCAAGCCTGTCTGGATGGGAAAACTCGAGTGGATGAAGAAGGCGCTGTCGAACTGGCGCGCTGCGATGCAGGCGGAAGGGCTCGCCATGCTCGAAGCGGAAAGGCTTGACAAGTTCATATGGGGCGGGACCCCCGGCCCGCCCGCAACCAACGATGTCCCGGACGGAACCTAACCACCCGCTGCAGCTATCGGCGGGCGTCAGGTGCGGGGTGGAGTCACCGGGGACATGCGCCCGGCCGCAGCTGCGCGGGAGCGTTCGACGGACCTGATGCAGGAAATCAATGTCTTCGCGCAAGCGACTGCGTCGCACAGTTGCAATTCAATTGCGGTCGTTGCTAGTCTCGAAGCCGCATGGCCAATCGCAAGAAGCAGATTCCGCCGCTGCTCGCGGCTCCAGCAAAGCCCACGAGGCGTAAAAGGCTTCTATTCGCAATAGATTTAGGCCTTTTGGTCCTAGCGTTGGCGCTAATTGCGGGTGCGCTGTTTTCGTTCCTGACCAGGCCGCTGGTCTCCTACTCGGTGACCGCAGATGTGGCAATGGCCAACTGTCGCTTCCAGCCGATACCCGTCTTCGACGGGGAGCAGTTTGTCGACAGAGCTCCTCATATTCACCTTGCGGTCCTTTCAATGGTTACCACCGCGACGGTGATCTACGCCCTTGAGCCAGGCTCAAGCACCCCGACTGCAAATAGCTTTACCCCACTCGGTCCACACAGCTTCGCTGTGCTGTCGTGCGCACCCGAGGCCTCGGTTCGCGTATTCTTGGTTCCAAAGCGGACCATGACCATTCTAAAGGGGGGGCCTTCACATTCCTTGACAAGGGTGTCCGCTTGCCCACAGCAGTTCCAAAGAACTACTCAGTCGGGCTAGCCTTCGACTATCCGAACGGTTCCAAGGTGTGGACGATCATGGCTTCCCAGAAGACGGATATTCACGCTGCAACCTTCGAGTACGGACCACGTGAGCCCATCCCTCTCGCCGCAATGGAGGGGGCTCTCTTCGAAGGCCAAGCGAGGTCCTTCGAGAACGCGCCGGCGGTTCTCGATCGTGGCCTCCTGGTGCCTGCCGCGGGTCAAAGAACGGTCATCAGAATACCCGGGGGAATCAAGGAGGACTACGAACCAATGATCTTTGTCACGACACGCCAGGCGCGAGATCTCCTCTCCGAGGCTCCGATCGATTGCGAGGCGGTGGACGTTACGGATCCAAAGGGCACCGTCATCGTGGATGGGAACGCACGCTCGGTGGATGGGGCACACAAGCTCTCTAGTTCCGACACTTCGGCCGAGCTGCGCTTCGCGCCAACGGCAACATCGCTCTCGGTTCTGATAAGAGGTTCATCGCGCACTATCTTGCTCGATGGCGTGCAGCTGGTTCCATCCAGAGCCGGTCGGTTTGGTCTTCAAGAGCCCCTTGTGGCGGGCACAGTTGGCACCCTTCTGGCTGCCCTGATCACTGTACTGTTCGTCACCCGTGGCCGTGCGGTCCATCAATGGCTCAACCGCGAGCTTTAGCCATCGGCATGCGTCAGCAGCATGATCGTCAAACTGGGAGGGAACCGTCGAACAACCGGATGAAGTCGACGCGCGGCGAAGGTGGCTCGCGCCGGGGCGCGTGTCGCGTGTCTCCTCGCGTGGTATTGAATGCCCCGCGCAGCTTATCCGGGCGTCCGACAGCTTCATTGCTCAACTCCCGGGTGACAGTGGCCGGGGCATGCGGCAAGACCTCTTCGCACCCGTGCCCGGCACCCTCAGGGACTTGATGAAACGATGAAGGCGATTGTCCAGGAGAGGTACGGATCTCCCGATGATCTGGATCTCCGAGAAGTCGACAAGCCGGTGGTCGGCGATGACGAAGTCCTCGTGCGCGTACGTGCGGCTTCGATCCATCCGGATGTGTGGCACGTCGTGGCCGGGCGACCTTATGTCCTCCGCCTGATGGGGGCCGGGTTCTCCAAACCCAGGAACCCGATCCCTGGGACGGACATGGCGGGAATCGTCGAGTCCGTCGGCAAGAGCGTGACACGATTCCGGCCGGGAGATCCGGTATTCGGCGAGACCATCGTGGCCCACCAATGGATCCACGGCGGCGCCTTCGCCGAGTATGTGGCCGTCCACCAGGACTTGCTGGCACCGAAGCCGGCCAACGTGACGTTCGAGCAAGCCGCCTCCGTCCCGGCCTCCGGCTTGATCGCTCTACAGAATCTCAGGGGCCTGAGTCAGTGGCGCCCGGGGCAAAGGGTGTTGATCAACGGTGCTGGCGGCGGGGTGGGTGCGCTCGCCCTGCAGATGATGAAGGCCCACGGCGCGCACGTGACCGCCGTGGACAGCACGGGCAAGCTGGGCATGCTGCGCTCACTTGGGGCAGATGAGGTCGTCGACTACAGGCGGGAAGACTTCACGCAACGTGGCATTCGCTACAATCTCATCTTCGATGTCCCGGGGAATCGCCCGTTCTCCATCATCAGGCGCGCGCTGGAACCTGACGGGAGATACGTACTCATCGGGCATGAGGGTTTTGGAGCATCACGCAAGCGCGTGTTCGGGCTCGTGCCCCACTTCTTGAAGCTCATGGCCCTCTCACGCTTCGTGAAGCAATTGCAAGGTCCCGGCTTGCCGATGCCGACCAAGAAAGAAGCGATCGCCGTCCTCAGGGAACTCCTCGAGAGCGGGAAGATCACACCGATCATCGACAGTACGTTCCATCTGAGTGAGGTTCGCGAGGCTTTCCGGCGCATGATCGAAGGCGAAACCCAAGGAAAGGTGATCCTCACTCCGTCAGAAGCTGTCGAACAACGGCATGCGGCCAGCGAGTGAAGTGACCGAGGGCTGAACTCATCTACGCCGGTGATGGTCCGCGAGGTGGAGACGCCGGCCGCCGGACCTGGTTCTGCAATCCCTGATGGCGTTCGACTCGAACCGCCTCCGATCGGCTCATCCGTCGGCCCGCGCGTCCCGCGGGTGCGGGACGCGCGGGCCCCTTCTCACGGACAGCTCGACGCGGGCACCGGGAAGAAGCCGAACTGCGTGTGGTAGCAGTTGCCGTTGAAATCGAGCCCCCCTCCTCCCGGAGGGGTGGCCTTCCCCTTGAGCGGCTCGAACAGGCCGGTGCAGGGGTTGTAATACAGGTCGTTCCCGCCGTTCATGATGTCGATGACGTTCCCGTTGATGGTGTACCCCTTGACATTGATATCGTGCGCGCCGTTGATGACCGCAATCCCGGCGTTCGTGTCCACCTTGTCACCCGTCGGCACGCCCATCGGGCAGATGGGACCGTTCCCCGAAGCGACCCCGTTGGTGAGCGTCACGGAGAACGTCCCGGATCCATCCAGCAGGATCCCGCCCGTGTCGTCGGCGTTCGTCTTGGTGTACTGCGCCGAGATGTTGTACGAATTCAGGGCATAGATCCCCCGCCCGTCGTCGTAGGTGAAATCGTTACAGGTTCCGTCGACCGCGGACAGATCGCAGGGATCGCCCATGCTGATGTCATGGCTGTTCAGGATCGACACGCCGTTGTGCATCGCCTTCAGCTTGCTGTGCAGGATCGTGATGTTGCTGGAGGAGTTGAGCTGGACCCCATCGACACCGAACTTGTTGATGCTCAGGCTGTCGAGAGTCACGTAGCTGCTCGAGTCGAGGCGGACCCCGGTGGAGGCGACGTCCTCGCCGGAGTTCGCGGAGACGTCGGAGATCCGCGTGGTCCTGCCGACTCCAACGAGCCAGATGAGGTTCGCGCCCTTCGGCGGGGCGGTCTGGAAGATCGACTGCACGCACTGGACGTTGAAGAACTTCGTTACCCTTCCTCTCGAGTTGTCCACCTTGAGGCCGTATCCGGGGGTGAGGTCGTTGAGCTTGAGGTTGCTGAAGACATAGGGATCCGCGGCCGTGCCGGAGCCGGAGGCGACCCCGTTCGCCGCCGTGAAGTCGCGGTCGCTGCCGATGAGGATGGGACCGTGATCGACCGGAGCGCACGTGGCGGCGTGCGTCCGCGAGGGCGCGGCGACGCCTGCAAGTACTGCCAGAAACACGACGGGCGCGAGTCGCGTCCCTCCGTTTCCACGTCGGACCGGTCCCCTGCCAGGATTCCTCGCCATGGAGCCCTCCTTCGCCGCGGATGCGGCATGTGTTTTGGGCGTGCGACAGTCACGCCCTGTCCGGTGGACGGTGCTGGACTGTCTTCCAAAGTAATCGGTCGGGTGCTTGGTCTGCAGGCAGGTCCCCGGGCGGTGGGCAACAGGGCGATCGCACGCGGCATACGCCATCAACGGCCCTCCTCTGCGGCGTCCGCACTGTGCAGCACGGGGTCGCCTGCCGGCCACCGATCCCTGACTGTCTCGAGCGAGCCTTCTGCGCAGCACGCTACTGAAAGGCAACTCTTCGTGGTATGGGGGAATCACCTGAAATTTTCGGAGGGAAATCACCAAGCCACGGATCGCTCTTGGCCGGACTCGGGGTCGCGCTCGGCCATTGGATGACACTGGCGCCGGTCGGGCACGGGGGTGACGGCATCCGGATCTGGCGCCAACGCCGCACGCGAAATCCTAAAGGACTTGAAGTCGCCCGCCTGATCGTGGCGTGGCAGGCCCCGACCAATCCACCGGCGTTGCTCTGCATGTTTGCCCCAGCGCGCGCTTGCGGCTCCCGCCCAGGTCGGCGTATATTTGCCATCAGCAGACAACCACAGGAATCCAGTGAAAGACCATCTCGGGGGGGGCCCGGCGGGGGGGGCGAGTGTCGTACGACCGACGGTCTCGCGGCTATTATGGCGTTATCTTGGCGGCAGTCCGCTGCATCACTGAATAACAGCAGCGGCCTGGCTAGGTTTATTGGGTTATATCGGTCGATGGAATTTGCGTTCGGCGTACCGGAAGATACAGTTATTAACTGCGGTCTTTCCTAGAGGAGTCGAGAAATGAGAATGCGAACTCAGATCTTGTGCTTAACGGCACTAGCCTTGGGATGTATTGGGAATGCTTCTGCCGACAATCGGCTAGGTGCCGCGGACGTGCAAATGGGCGATCCTGGCCTTAGTGCAGAATCGCTTATCGGCCCATTGAATCTGTTCGCGTGCGGTGATCCCGAGAACATCCTGGACCTCCGTTGCAGTTTAGTCGCAAATCAGATTGGCCCGGACGGCGCGATGTACGTTTATGCTCCTCAACCTGTGCCGACAGGAGAAATATGCTACCCAGGAGATTTCCGGACAACCTGTCAACGTCGCAGCATCTATCGAAGACGCATTGGGTCTCAACCAGAGCTCATCGCTTACGTCGACGAGCGAAGAGATAGCGATGGCGCTAATAGCCACCTCTCGGAGTTCGCTGGGATCTACCTTGACCCGGTGACATGTGATCTCTATTTCGTCCTGGAAACTTACTGCCTGGGTCTAATTGATAGCTGCGCACTCTATGATCCGGCCCTCGAGCTGATTCGCATTCATGGTCTGAAGGCACCAAGGTGTTTTTTGAAACGATAGCCAAGCGATTCATCGGGGAAGACGCCTAACAACCCGCTGCACCTGCCGCCGGGCGACGTATGCGGGATTGAAGTGACGACCGTGTGTGCCCGCCGCAGGTGAGCGGGAGCGTTAGGCTGACGGCGTAAGGACACCTTCGACGCCGAGCGTTGCCTTCATCACGTCGTCGCGCACCTTCTGCTCGCCCGGTGTGACCGTGACGGTCTTGCAGGTCGTCGTGGCGGACTATCCGGAAGCACTTGAAGCGAAGACGTCGAGTCATCGCAGGGACGCCCAAGTTTCTCACTTCTCCAGCTCGTCGCGCTGCAGGGCGAAGGACAGGTCTTCGGTCTTCGCGAGACAGTTCGTGTCCAGCCCCGCGAGGCTGCCGGCGATCATGAAGGCTTCGATCATCCCGTTGACGCACGGATCCGTATCGTTGTGTCCGCGCTGGGGCAGGACGAGGTGGCGTGCGTGGGCCAGCGACTGCGCCACTCGCTCCCCGTAGCGCGGCGGGATCAGATGATCGAGGGCACCGGTCAGGACCAGGACAGGAACATCAGACTTGACCGGCGTCCAGAAGCCCGGTGGCAGCCAGCCGCGAACCCACTCCCGGCAGGCGCTGACCTCCCGCCCGAGGCGAAAGCCGCCCATGAACGTGCCCGCCGTCGCCGCCGGCAGCGCGCCCGGGTCGAACTGCGGTATGACCTCGCTGCAGACGATCGAGAGATAGACACCTTTCGGGATCCCGCTCTCTCCCTTCACAGCGAGTTTCGCGGCGAGGGGCTGATAGTCGCCTTGATGGGCAAGATGGACGAGCATGGGGAGGTCGTGGATTCGCGAAGCGGAGTACAACACTCTCGCGACGAAGCCGCGCAAGATCTCGTCGTCGATCGGGACCTCCACCTCCTGGCCGGTCTCCACGTTGCTCACCTTGACCTTGACGGGCTTTTCGGCGAGGCGCTTCAGGAGGGAGATGAATTCGTTTTCGAGCTCCGGGAAGGCACCGTGACAACCCGGCTGCCGGGCACAGGCGGCGAAGGCCTGCTCCAGCGCCTGCTGTGACGAGCGGGGCGCCTCGAGCCACATCGGAACGTCGAGGGGAATGACGCCCTGCAGGGCGACGGTCCGGACATGCTCTGGATGCTGGCGCAGGTAGACCATCGCCGCCGTGGTTCCGTACGACACGCCGAACAAGTTGAAGCGCGGATACCCGAGCCATCGGCGAACCTCATCCAGGTCATCCATCGCGATCGGCGTCGTGTAGTAGCGCAGGTCGGCTTTCTGCTCCAGCTCTCTCCGGCACCGGCGAACCGCCGCGAGAAAGCGGCCCTCGTCGCGATACTCGGCGCTCGCGGGATCCGTGGTCAGATCGCACTCCAGCGGGTTGGACCCTCCGGTCCCCCGCTGGTCGACCAGGAGGATGTCACGCTGCCGTCGCAGATTGGGGTACGCCTCGCTCAAGAAACCCGCATAGCGGGTGGCTGGCGCGACTCCCCCGCCGGCGAGGAAGACCAGCGGATCCGCAGCGACCTTAGGCCCCCTCGCCGGAAGAACGACGATGTTGAGACCGATCTTTCTTCCCTTGCGGGCGCCACGGTTCTCATAGACCTCGTACCGGCCACAGTGGACCTCCTCGTCCACTCCCGGCACATGGCATGGCTTCAGCTTTCCGGCCACGCTGCGACCCGGCGCCTTTGAGCCTTCGGCAAGCACACCCAGATTGAGGGGAAGCAGCAAGACCACCGCGAGAACCCTGCGCTTCGTTCTCATCGCCGGGGGGAGGTCGAGGTCCGCGGATCGGCGCCCGCCTGTACGAACACCCACGCTCCAGCGTCAGGGTGCAGGTCTCCGAGGTGGTGGAATGTCTTCATGATCGGCCCTCCTTCGGTCAACTATTCCGATAGTACGACCCGGGTCGCTGGCTGTGAACAGGAGATACGGAGGCGGATCCGGGAGGGTTCCAAGGGTCCGGCAGAATCGTCCCAAGGGGGTATCCATCCGAACGAATTGGAGGGGCCATTCGTGCCGGGCCGCGGCCTGACTCGGCCGCTGCAGCCGACGCGGCCTCGCGCGTTTCCACGAGCCCGCTGACTTGCACGTTCTGCTATTCTTCCCCGTGGAGGGGCCGCACGGCCGAGCGGCAGACGATAGGCGGGCGAAGTTCTCACGGGAGGCTTCGGATGAAGACAACGCAGCGCGCCTACGACCTCGCGTATGGTTGCTTCTTGGTCTGCGGGTTGACCGTGTTGTCCATGCGTGTCGTGAGGTCATCCTACACGGACGCAGAGTGGGCTGGAGGAGCGGCGGGACTTCTCTTCATTTTCCTTCCTGCCATCTTGGCGTCATGCATCGCAACGCTCGTCGGAATCGTTGATAAGCGTTCTGCTCATCACGGAGTCCCTCACTGGGTATGGCTCAACTACGTTCCAGAACGCCGTACCTGTCGCCTACGGTGTAGGAGTTGCCGCAATGTCTGGAATGTGGTTTCTGGTTCTGAGAAGGCGATATCTTCCGCCTGTTGTGCCGACCGGCGACAGGTGAATGGCCAAAGTTACGACGGTGTGCGCCCGCAGCAGCTTAGCCGGGGCGTTAAGCGGCCACCGGTGAAGAGTCTACGGTGACGGTATCCGTCTTTGTCGGCACCAGCGTCGACGGCTTCATCGCGCGACCGAACGGCGATCTCGACTTTCTTCCGGAGGGCGGCGGCGAACCCCACGGCTACGACGAGTTCATGGCAAGCGTCGATGCGATTGTGATAGGTCGCAAGACCTTCGAGAAGGTTCTGACCTTCGGGGCCTGGCCCTATGGTGACAAGCGCGTCGTGGTCTTGAGTCGTCACCCCATCGACTCGCCCGCGGCCGGCGGAGCCGTTGTTGAACAGATGGCCGGACCACCGGCCGAGATCGTTTCGCGACTCGCTGTTCGTGGGGCCCAACACCTCTACGTCGACGGCGGGATCACGATTCAGGGGTTCCTGCGAGCGGGGCTCCTTCAACGTCTCATCATCACTCGCGTGCCGGTGCTCATCGGTGAGGGAGTTCCTCTCTTCGGCAGCCTACCGCGCGACATCCGGCTCCGTCACGTCGCGACTCGGCACTATCCGAGCGGGTTGGTTCAGAGCGAGTACCATGTTACCACCTGACAACCGGCTTGACCTGCCGGCGCCTGGGAGGTCGGCGGCGGCTTGGAGCCGGTGTTCGCGCGCCGCAGCCTAGCCAGGCGTCAGGCCGACGAGGGTGGCGATGGAGCGAACGTGATCGCCGTCGCCGAGGGGAGATGACACCGTGGCGGAACTTCTAGTCAACATCGATGTCGATGATCTTGAGAAGGGCATCGGTTTCTACGTTCGGGCACTGGGACTGAAGCCGGGACGCCGCCTTGGTGCGCAGGCACGCGAAATGCTCGGCGCCTCGTCCTCGATTTACCTCCTGGAGAATCGTGGCGGCACGCGCCCTTTCGCCGCGGCGACATCGTCGCGGGATTATCGGCGCCATTGGACACCGGTCCACCTCGACTTCGCCGTTGAAGACCTCGACGCAGAAGTCGCCAGGGCTCTATCGGCTGGCGCCAAGCTCGAGGGCGAAATCGAAGAACGCGCCTGGGGACGCCTGGCCCGAATGGCTGACCCCTTCGGACACGGGTTCTGTCTCCTTCAGTTCCAGGGCAGGGGCTACGATGAAATCCTTGAAGCACCGCCTGTCCGGCGCGGATAGCGCCGAGCGCTAGTCGGCGGACACGCAGAGAGGTGGCCGCATGCTCGAGATCCTGGTTCTCATTGTTGCGCTTCCTGTGATCGCGGCCATCGCCAAAGGCCGTGGCGCGTCGCCTTGGGTGGCTGGCCTCATTGCGCTTGGTGGTCATGTAGCGCTGCCGATGTTGATGGTCGTTCTGTTCGGAAGGACCGAGTCGACGTTGCTGACGGCCATGGTCGTCAGCTACGTGTGGCTCGCGCTGGTCGCAGCGTATTACCGGTTCATGGTTGGGAAGGGCCGTCCGCAGCCGACGGGCATCTGGTCGTGCAAGAACTGCAGCTATACCAACAAGCCGTACGCACTGTCTTGCGGTGCTTGTGGAAAGCCCTGGGAATCAGCGCCTGACGTGTGACCGACGTCGTCGGTTCAGCGATTTATTCCAGCGGGCGGCACGCGGGAGGATGAGCGATGACCGGCAAAGGTCAGCGGAGGTGACGGTGGCGATTAGGAAGAAGATCCGGAGGAGCGCAAGAACGAAGACACCGAAGAACGGGACGGTCGACTTCAACCACGCGATGATCTACACGACCAGGCTGTCGCGCGCGCTGGAATTCTATCGGGACGCGCTCGGGTTCCAGGTGGTCGATGATTATCCGGGGGCCTACGCACGGATGAAGAGCCCGGGCGGGGGGACGACGATAGCACTCCACGTCATGGAAGAGGGGAAGGCGCTCGATACGAAGAATGAAGGCCTCCGGCTCTACTTCGAGGTCGAGAGGCTCGATGAATTCTGCCGGGCCCTGATGAAGAAGGGTGTCGTGATCG
>Ga0209157_1003875_pt1 | contig 11325 bp, 8 predicted proteins | sample GraSoiAngelo_135_FD_185892 | JGI IMG/M metagenome (GOLD analysis project Ga0209157, IMG submission 185892) | Grasslands soil microbial communities from the Angelo Coastal Reserve, California, USA - 14_0929_05_40cm (SPAdes) (version 2) | ecosystem: Environmental > Terrestrial > Soil > Grasslands ... | reverse complement strand
TGCCTGATCGGCCTTGATCTGCCGGCAGACATCGAAGCCATTCGGACCGGGACCCATGTCCACGTCCAACAGCACCAGGTCGGGCTTCTCGGAGCGGACCAGGTCGAGCGCCTCGTTACCGTTCTTGGCCTCGACGATCGTCCAACCCTGCGTGGACAGGGTGATACGGACCATCTGCCTGATGGGCACCAGATCGTCGGCGACGAGCAGCTTGGCCATTTTCTGCCTCCGGATGCTAGATATAGGTCCTAACGACCCGTACCCCCGAACGAATGGTCTCTATGACCGTTCGGGTGTCGGACCGTTTCCCCCGCGCGGGGGAGCCGGGCGCTCGCGAGTCCAGGATTCGAGCGTGACGAGCCCGAGGCGAGCCGCTTCCGCGACCGCTTCGAGACGGGAGTGCGCGCCGAGCTTGCGGAGGACCGCCTGAACGTGGGCACGCAGCGTCGCAGTGGAGATCCCGAGCGAGTCCGCAGCGGCCGAGGTGCTGGTCCCGCTCGCGAGGAGGCGCAGGACCTCGAGCTCGCGGCTCGTCAGCGGCTCGATCACCTTCTTGTTCGCGCCGCTCTCGAGGAGCAGCCGCTGAAGCTCGCTTGGCGCGAAGAGGATCTCTCCCGATGCCGCTGCGCGAACGCTCTCGACGACCTCCGCGAATCCCCGCTCCTTGGTGAGGTGTCCCACCGCGCCGGATCGCGCGACGTCGTTGAGCGTCGCGGCCGATGGGTCGGCGGTCAGGACGAGCACCGCGGTGTCCGGGAGGGTGTTGCGCACCGCCCGGGCAAGGTCGGCTCCGGTCCCGTCAGGGAGGTGATAGTCGGCTAGGACGACATCGGGCTTGTGCTCGTTCAGCGCGGCGATGGCCGTCTTGACGTTGTGCACGACAGCCTCGACGTTGATCCCGTCGGCCCCGCGCAGCGCGACGCGCATCAGCTCCGCGAAGAGCCGCTCGTCGTCGACGATGACCACCCGGATCGGACTACTCGTTTCATTCACGGCTGCTGCCCTCCGTTCGACCGGATCTGCGTCGCGAGCGCCGCGACGACCGCGGCATCGAGCTCGCCTCGCGCGACGGCGCCTTGCAGGATGCGCACGGCCTCTGCCTCGGAGACTCCAGGCCGGTCGGGACGATCGGTGAGGAGCGCTTCGAACCGGTCGGCGACGGTCACGATACGGACCTCGAGTGGAATGAGCTCGGCGCGCAACCCATCGGGATAGCCGGTGCCGTCGAGCCGCTCGTGATGGTGCCGGACTATCGGCAGCAGGCCCGAGAGCCGGTTGAATCCGCCGAGCAGCTCCTCGCCCAGGATCGGATGGCGCTCGAGCATGGCGCGCTCGTCGGGCGTGAGCTCGCCCTGCTTGGCGAGGAGCGCCGCGGGAAGGCGCGCGTTGCCGACGTCCTTGAGCAGGGCTCCGAGCCGGATCGTCATGCGCGTGGACTCATCGAGCCCGAGCGCACGCCCGATCTGCACTGCACGCGCCGCGACGCGCTCGCTGTGCCCTTGGCTTGGGCGATCGTGCGATGCGACTGCCGCGGCGAGGACGATGAGCGCCTCGGCGGCCGCGCTCAGATCCTGATCGAGCCGCTCTTCGCGGACCACGAGATCGACGATGCGCGGCAGCTGCGCGTCCACGGGCACGATCTCGGGACGATCATCTGACGCGCGCCCGCCGGTGACGCGAATGACCGAAGCGTCCTCAGGCGCATCGGCGGGGACCGGCGCGTTCCCCTCCACGATGAGGACGTCTGGTGCCTCCGACCCATCCGCGATGTCGAAGCGGGACCCGAGCAGCCGCTCGACGTGTCCCGCGAGGGCGGAGTCCCCGATCGCGACGCGAGCCCGAAGACGCGCTCCCCCGGAGCGGTCGACGGTGCGGACAAGACGCGGCACGCGCGGGTTGCGCGCCTGGCCGAGCACCGCATCGATGCGCGCGAGCAGCTCGGCGGCCTGGAACGGCTTGGTGATGTAGTCCGCGGCGCCGCACGACAGGCCGCGGACCTTGTCCACGACCTCGCCGCGTGCCGAGAGGAAGATCACGGGGATCGGCGCGGTCGAGCTGTTGCTCTTGATCCGCAGGCAAACGTCGTAGCCGTCGGTGTCGGGAAGCATGACGTCGAGGAGCACGAGGTCTGGGAGGAGCTCCTCGACCAGGGCGATGCCTCTCTGGCCGTCATGCGCCACCGAGACGACCATCCCGTTGGCCTGAAGTCGCCGCTGCAGCACGTCGGCGGACGCTTGATCGTCCTCGACGACGACCACGCGCGTCGGCGGGGCATCGGAGCGAATGGCCTCTTCCACGGCCTTCATTTCCTTGCCGCGCCGTTCTCGCCGAGGAGATGGCGCATGGCGACGATGAACTTGGAGGGACGTTCCTCCTTGGTGTTCTCCTTGAGGTACTGGTGAAGGTCGACCGCCCAGTGCGGAAGGTCGGAGTACCACTTCATCTCCACGATCACATCTGGCTCCATCGCGAGGAGCGAGCCGAGCGGCGAAGGGTCATCCTCGTCGGTCGTCTCCCACGGCAGCGCGAAGTACATGAGGTTGTGATCGGCTGTGATTCGGACCGAGGAATCCAAGGAGCTGTACGCGAGGCGGTTGTACTGCGTCACGCACACCGGTCTCGCGCCGTCCTTGAGGAGACGGCCCGCCCGCTCCGCGAGACCGTGGTTCAGGTCGGAGATCGCGGGCTCGCTGCGGAGGAAGGACCGTGCGCTCTCCATCGGCACGCCGTATCGCTCTTTGAGCGACGTGTCCTCCTCGTCGTCCTTGAACTCGATCCAGGCCGTGCCGGGCCCGAGGACCTGGCGCGGTCGGGTGCGATGGTATTCGCGGATCCGCAGCTGCATCGCGGAGCCGCGCTGCGCCGAACGGTAGATGGACCAGGCGACGGTGTCGCAGTACGTCGTCGTCGACCATTGATAGGGTCGGTCGTCGCGGGAGAGCGGAAGATTATTCGCGGTCGTGCGCATGACCAGCCGAGCGACGCTCTCGCTCACCTGGAAGCGATGCTCGTGTCGCCGCTCGGCGTCCGCCTCGTGAGCGGCGACGACTTTGGTGGTCACCCTTCGATTCCGGGCGTTCACGTTAACGCTTCCTCACTCGGTCACGTCCGCGGCCACGGCGAGCACGCCCCTTCGGGTCAGGGCGACCCGAACGCCGTGCTCGACGTCCGCTGGGATGGCGCCGTTAAGCGAGCGGAGCAGCTCGTCCGGCACCGCGGCGTGCTCGGTCGCGAGGATCTCGGCGGCGCTCCGCCGAACATCCGGCTCGATCGAGGTGATGTTCTCGGCGATGCGGCGCCCGAACACCGCGCGGGTGTGGAACGTGTTGTAGAGGTACACCACCGACAGTCCGGTGCCCACCGCCAGGAGGGTCTGCACATCGGACGCGGCGAGACCCACGATGAGCCCCACGGCGGCGACCATGTTGCCGAACGCGTTCACTCCGCCCGAGAGGAATGCCCGGGCGCGCGGGCGGATGTCGGCGGAGACCTGGCTGTAGACGAGCTCCGCAGCCGGCCGGTGGATCGCCGGGATGACGATGCGCTCCCCGAGCTGCAAGGCGACGCCGGCAATGAAGCCGATGGTCAGAGCGTCCGGGGCACTGATTGCCGCGCCGGCGTACGTGGCGAGGTACCAGAGCGGCAGCACGAAGAGGACGCGCGCGATGCCGAGCCTCCGGAGCGCGGCGCTGGTGATGACGCTCTGGATGAATAGCGCGACGATCGACGAGCTCGTGTAGACGGACGCGTAGAGCTGGCTGAAGAAGTCCTCGCTCGCGACGCCGTTGCCCGCGGCGGCCTGATTCAGACCGAGCAGGTACAGGAAGTTCGCGAACTGCATGAGGAAGTACCAAAAGAAAACGCCGACCGCGAAGGTCTGAAGTAGCCGATCCCTTGCCACGGTGCGGTAGCCGTCGACCGAGTCGCGGATGCTCCCGCGAAGCCCGTGAGGACGTTCATCCGAGTCGATCTTGCTGCCGTGCCCCTCCGGCAGGCCGCGGTAGATGACGAGGGCGACGAAGCAAATGAAGAATCCGACCGCTTGCGCGCCGATGAAGTTCTCGGCGTGGATGATCGGCGCGATCGCGGCGCCCAGGAAGCCGCCCGCGATCTTTCCGACCAGGACCGATCCCGCGAAGAACGGGAAGAGACGCTTCGACTGCTCGGCGTCATAGAGGTTCCCGGCGTATACCCAGAAGAGGATGTAGATCGTCTCCTTGACGCCGTGCGCGAAGACGTAGGAGATCGGCTGCACGATGTTGCCCGCGACCGGGAACGTGATGCCAAGCTGGATCGCGACCGAGAGCAACGTGACGCCGGCGACGTACCAGAGCAGCAAGGTGCGGCGTCGGACCCGATCGACGAAGAAGAAGATCAGCGCCGAGACCGCGAGCATCGCGACCGGCGTGATGATGTACATCCACGGCACGTACTGGACGCCGTACCGCTTGACGAAGAGCGCGTCCGCGCCGAGCTTGCCGATCCAGTCGGCGCCGACCATGAGCGTCAACAGGCCGTAAAGGAAGAGGCCGAGGCCCCATTCGCCTCGGCGCAGCGGGAATGCGTCGACCAGGACGCGACGGACCATGGGCGCTAGGCCTTCGCCGGCGTCCGTTGCGCCGCGGGGAGCGTGAACTGCACGACCGCGCCGGGCTTTCCGGGGTTGGCGACGCTGATCGTGCCGCCGTGCAGCTCGACCGCGAGCTTGCAAAACGCGAGACCGAGGCCCGTGCCGCCGCGGCTCCGGCCCGCACCTTGATAGAAACGGTCGAAGATGTGCGGAGCGTCGTTCTCGGATATGCCGGGGCCGGTGTCGACGACCCGGACGACCACCGAGCGCTCGAGCGACTCATCCGGAGCGCTTTCGATGCGGACCTTACCGCCACTCGGCGTGTGCTTGACCGCATTCGCGAGCAGATTGGTGAGCACGCGGACGATGAGCGCATCGTCGACGAAGACCGAGGCATCCGCGGGGAGCGTGGTGTCGAGCTCGATCCCCTTGGCGAGCGCCTCGGGGGCCACCTGCGCCAGGCTGCGCTCGGCCAGAGCCGCGAGCCCGATGACCTGGGGCATCGCCTCGAGCTTGCCCTCCTCCATCTTGTAGACGTCGAGAAGGGCGTTGACCATCCGCAGCAGCTCGCTGATGTTCGATTCCGAGAGTCGCAGGAGCTCGTCGAACTCATGCCGCCCCGGCTCGAGCTGACCCATCCGCACGAGCTGCATGAACGCGACGACGCTGTTCGCGAGGTTGCGGATGTCGTGGCCGAGCATGCCGATGAGCTCTTTGCGCGACTGCTCGAGACGATGCAGGTCGACATTCGTCCGCCGCAGCTCATCTTGCAGGCGCTTCGTGAAGATGGCGCTGCGCACGCGCGCCGCGAGCTCCATCGGCTCGATCGGTTTGGTGATGTAGTCGATGCCACCGACCTCGAATCCCTTGCTCACGTCCTCGGACCGGTCGCGCGCGGTCACGAAGATCACCGGGATCTCGGCGGTCTCGGGCTGGGACTTGAGACGCCGGCAGGTCTGCCAGCCATCGATGCCCGGCATCATCACGTCGAGCAAGATCAGGTCGGGCTGTTCCGTTCGGGCGAGTGCGATCGCGCGCTCTCCTGAGCTCGCCACCTGCGTCTGGCAGCCGATGGCCTCGAGGCGGCGAGCGAGGAGCTCGACGTTCGCGACCTCGTCGTCGACGATCAGTACCCGGCCGAGGGGAGTCGGCTGCTGGCCGCGTGCGGGCGCGGCGCCTTCGACACGAAGTCGTCGCACCCGGCCTCGATCGCGCGTGCCCGATCGGACGGCAGCGCCAGCGCGGAGACCGCGATGATCGGGATCGCCGACGCCCAGCCCTCGCTCCGAAGCGACCGCGTCAAGCTCCATCCATCCATGCGCGGCAGCAGCAGATCGACGAGGATCGCGTCCGGCCGCTCGACGCGCGCGAGCTCGAGACCTGCGACGCCATCCGAGGCGACCAGGGCTTCGTGGCCCGACGCGCGGATGATCCGCGAGGCGACGTCGAGGTTGTTGGCGTCATCCTCGACGACGAGCACTCGCGCCATCAGCGGCCCGCGGCGGCGCGCGTGAGGAGCACGCTCTCGCTGCCGGCACGCACCCGGATCGGCAGGGTGAAGTGGAACGTGCTCCCCTTGCCGGTCTCGCTGTCCACCCAGATGCGGCCGCCGTGCAGCGTCACGAGCCGCTTCGAGATCGCGAGCCCGAGCCCGGTGCCGCCGTAGCGGCGTGTCGTCGAGCTGTCGGCCTGGCGGAACTCGTCGAACACGTAGGCCTGCGCTTCGGGGCTGATCCCGACACCGGTGTCCGCCACCGACATCGTCACCCAGCCCTCGGCCGCGCTCGCCGAGACCGTCACAGAGCCGCGCTCCGTGAACTTCACCGCGTTCGCGAGCATGTTCGCGAGGATCTGACGCACCCGCGCGCGGTCTGCCCACACGTTCGGAAGGCCCGCCGGAAGCAAGGTCCGTACGGCGAGGCCCTTCTCGTCGGCGTGCGGCCGCACGAGCTCGAGCGCCTCGTCGGTGACGTCGACCATGTTCACCTCTTCGACGTTGAGCTCCATCTTTCCGGCCTCGATCTTCGCCAGATCGAGGAGGCCATTGATGAGACCGAGGAGGTTGTCCGCGGCCTGAGCCACACGGAAGAGATCGGTCTGCTGCTGCGGCGTCATCTCGCCGTCGAGGCCGTCCAGCATGAGCTTCGTGTAGCCGATGATCGCGTTCATCGGTGTCCGGAGCTCGTGGCTGACCGACGCGAGGAACTCGCTCTTTAGCCGGTTGGCGCGCTCGAGCTGCAGGTTGTTGACCCGGAGCTCGGAGACGAGGTCCGCGTTCTCGTTCGCGACGGAGACCAGACGCGCGATCGTTCGTAGCGCGCGCGCCTGCGTGTCAGTGACTTCGCGCTGCTGCCGAAAGTAGGCCGAGAGGAGGCCGATGGTGCGTCCCCGCGCGGAGAGCGGAACGTGCGCGACGAACTTCAGGTCGCCGGCCTGCACGCTCGAGAGCCGGATGCGATCCGCGTCGGCCTCCGAGCGGACGAGGACGCGCATCGCGAGCGTGACCGCGGTCTCGGCGTCGAGCCCCACGGTCGCGGGTGCAGAGAGACGCCCACCTGATCCTGGAGGCGCGCCGGGCGGGTCCTCGCGGATGACGATCGCGCCACCCTCGGCGCCGAGAAGCGAGACCATGCGGTCCAGCGATCGAGCGAAGATGCGCTCCGCATCGGTCACGCCGACGACCGCGTCCGCGACCTCGTTCACCGCGCGGACCTCGTCGAGGTACTCGCGCTGGGCTCGTTCGCGTTCGTAGAGCGACTGGGCCATCGTGTCGAAGGCTCGCTCGAGCGTGCCGATCTCGTGCGGGGACGCTTGCGGTACGCGCGCCGCGAGGTCGCCCGCTTCGATGCGCTGCGCGGCGGAGGCCAGGCTCGCGAGCGGCTCGGTGATGCTTCGTGCCGTGCGGTAGGCGAGGAGGGTGACCACCGCGACGAGGCCAAGCCCGAGCACGATGAGGATCCCGACGAGGGTGCGCTGCGCCTGCTCGACACCGGCGGTCGGCACGAGAACGGCGAGCAGGCCCGGGTTCTGGCGCTGCGAGCGAATAACCCGGAAGATGCCGTAGTAGTTGGTGTTGTGGGCGCTGACGTTCTCGATGAGGACATCGCCGGGCTGCGCGTCGACCTCGGTGACGCTCGGGAACATCGTGTTGCTGCCGAAGTCGACGGTCGACGCGCGGACCTGTCCGTTCCAGATGAGCGCAAGGTCGGCGTTCGATCGGGTCTTGATGTCGGTGAGGAACTTCGACCCGAGGATCGCGCCGGCTTCCATCATTCCGATTGGCTCTTGCTCCGCGTCGCGGATCACGTAGATCGCGCGGACGAACAAGCCCTGCGGCTCGTCGAAGAGGACCCAGGATTGCTGCACCTGCGCTTGGGCCAAGGTCACGAGCTCGGGCTGGAACGTGTCGCTCGTCTTCTCCTGTGCAGTCGCGATGATGCGTCCGTCGTTATCAGCAACGCTCATGTCGTCGACGCCGATCTCGGACTTGAGCGGCAAGAGGAAGTTCGTGAGGGCGTCGGCGTCGCGCGCCGCGGTGAGCTGTCGGGTCGTGGGAAGGCTGGCGACGGTCTGGGCGGCCCGGCCCGCCAGGTCCGACTGGTCGTTGATCTCGTTCAGCGCGACGTCGGCAAGGATCGCGGACTCATCGGCGAACTGGCCAAGGATGAGCTGGTTCGATTCGTAGATCGCGACGGCGACCACGACGACGAGGGCAAGCACGCTCACCAGCACGTTCCGGCTGACGAGCGCGCGGAGCAGGCTAGGCGCTAGCAGCGTCTGCATCGACCCTACCCTCGCTCCTCCTCGACGATTCTCCGGGGTGACGCCCGGCCCTCGCTAGAGACCCGCCAGGATCTTCTGCCCGTCCGGTCCCTTCACGAAACTGATGAAGGCTTGGATGGTCGGCTTCACTTTCGCCGGATCCGTGGTGTAGACGAGGTATAGCGGACGGCGGACCTGGTACTTGCCGGAGTTGAGGTTGTCGCGGGTCGCAGAAACGCCATCGATCGTCGCGAAGGCGATCGTCGGATCGGCGAACGTGACCGCGCTCATCGTGACCATCCCGATCGACTCTTTGAACGAGTTGATCGCCTTTACCGTCTGGTCGATGTTCGTGACCTCGACCGCGTTCGGCGCGTAGGTCGGCTTCTTGCCGTCGAAGAAGTACGACTCGAACGCGCTGCGCGTCGATGCGCCCGCCTCACGGATGAGGATGCGGATCTTGCCGGGCGTCCCTCCGACATCCTTCCAGTCGGTGATCGCGCCCGTGAAGATCTTCGCGACTTGATCCTTGGTCAGCGCCTTGACCGGATTCGACGCAGCCACGGCGACCGCCGTGCCGCTCGCGCCGATCGAGAGCGCCTCGACCTTGCCTTTCTCTGGGTCCTTGAGCTCGCGGCTGATGTAGCCAAGATCGGTCTCGCCCGAGACCACCAGATTCACGCCGGCATCGGAGCCGATGTCGGCGAGGCCCTGCCAGGTGATGTTCGGATGAAGCTTGCCGAATGCGTCGGTGAGCGCCTTGACGTTTTCGAGCGCGCCGCCGCCTCCGTTCACGATGTACTGCCCGGCCAGCGCGTCAGGTGTGGACTGCGCGGGGATCGCGCCTCCGCAGGCAGCCAGCGACGCCGCCAAGATACCGAGCAACGTTGTCCGCAAAGAACGCACCCCGGCCCTCCTCATGGGTCGAATCGCGACATTAGTCTCTGACCTCTGTATAGGAAGGTCTATCCCTCTGGAGGCGGATTCCCGTTACACCTTGGGATAGACGAGTCCTAATCCAAATTCGGTAGCCGAGACCAAAAGTGGACCAAAAGCGTCCGGGTTGGAGCGATACTGCGCCGGATGAGCCAGCCGGAGACCGCCCTGCGGACGCCTAGCGTCCCTCGGGGCCGCGTCGCCGACGTCGACGTGAAGGGCCGACAAACGCTTTTCATGACCCTTCTGGTCGTTTTCAGCGTCGCCGTCATCTGGCTGGTGGACATCTCGAGTGGGCCCGAATACGGATTCGCGATCTTCTACCTGATCCCGATCGGCATCGCGAGCTGGTGGCTGGGACGTCGTCCCGCGATCGCGACCGCGATCCTCTCCGGGGCCGCCTGGATCTCCGCCGACATCATTTCGCGCACGGCGACATCGGTCCCGGCGAGCATCTGGAACGGCATCACGCGCACCGTGATCTTCCTCGTGCTCGCGGTCCTCCTCGATCAGGTCCGCAGGGAGCGCAACGCCCTCCAGAGCGTCGATGCGCATCGCGAGGAATCTCTCGCCCTCGTCGCGCACACGCTCCGGCGGTCCGCGACCGAGATCGACGCTGCGATCGCCGACGCCTCTCGGGCACCCGCTCTCAGCGCGGCCGAGCGCGATGCGATCCTGGAGCTGCGCCGACAGAGCCGCAACTTCAATCGCTTCGCCGAGGACGTTCTCGAGGTCGGCCAGCTCGAGACCGGACACTTCCGCCTGAACAAAGGACGGTTCGACCTCAGCGAATTCGTCGCGACGCTCGTGAAGGAGACGGACAGGGAACGCCTCCAGCTCGTCGCTGAGGCCGACGCGGTCTGGGTCGATGCGGACCCTGAGCGCCTGCGCACCGCGATCGAGCATCTTCTCAACAACGCACTTCGCTTCTCACCGGCCGGCTCGACCGTCCACGTGAGCGTGGACGTTCGCGACGGGCGGGCGCGCGTGGTGGTGAAGGATCAGGGCGTCGGCCTCGCGCGTTCGCATCTCCCGACGATCTTCAAGAAATACGGACGCATCGAAACGCCCGAGACGCGCGACCGCATCGGTGTCGGTCTGGGTCTGTACGTCGTCCGCCTGATCGCGGAGGCGCACGGCGGGAGCGTGTCGGCCGCCAGCGTCGGCCTAGGCCTGGGGTCCACGTTCACGCTCCAGCTGCCGGTCGCCCAAGCACCCGGCTCCAGCCAATAAATAAGGGAGAGGACCTGCGCGCGGTCTGATGCCCTTCATCCCGGACCGCGCCTCGGCCGCTCTCCCTGGCCCGATGCGCGGCGAGTGTTGATCCCGAGCGAGCGCGCGTAAATCGGCCCGCTGGTGGAATTTCCCTAGCGCAGATGCATTAGGCGCGCGCTCGGACGGCGTTCGGGACTGGTGTCTGAGCGGCCTCGATCGCCTCCAGCAGGCGGCGCGACGCGTCGCTGACGTCGTCGACGGCCCTGTCAAAAGCCTCGGTGTTGCGGCGGGAAGGGCTTCTGTAGCCGCTCACCTTTCTCACGAACTGAAGCGCGGCGGCGCGGATCTCCTCGTCGGTGGCGGGAGCGTCGGAGCGGCGAAGGGTCTTGATGCTTCGGCACATAAGGAAAAGGCTAACGGCTTCTCGGCAAATCTGGGCATCGCGGTTGACTTCGCCGGGATGCCGTCGGATGTTCGGAAGGTGAGCCCGAACGTGGTTCTGCCGTTCTGCTCCTCGGTAGTGAGCTTCGCCTTCGCATTCGCTGTCCTCGCCCAGTGGTCGCGCCGCCGGCAGGCTTTCCAGCTTGTGTGGGCCGTCGGTCTGCTCTGGTACGGAATCAGCGCGGGGACGGAGTTCGTGGGGTCCGCCTTCGGCTGGACCGAGCCGCTGTACCGCGCCTGGTACCTGATCGGGGCGTTCTTCGTGGCCGCGTACCTGGGCGCCGGCACCATCGTGCTCCTGGCACGCACGCGTTTCGGCTATTTCGTCGCACTGAGCTTCCTCTTCGGCGCGCTGTACGCCTTCGCGATCCGCGGTCGCTATCCGAACGACACGCTCTCAT
>Ga0209157_1003869_pt1 | contig 11337 bp, 9 predicted proteins | sample GraSoiAngelo_135_FD_185892 | JGI IMG/M metagenome (GOLD analysis project Ga0209157, IMG submission 185892) | Grasslands soil microbial communities from the Angelo Coastal Reserve, California, USA - 14_0929_05_40cm (SPAdes) (version 2) | ecosystem: Environmental > Terrestrial > Soil > Grasslands ... | reverse complement strand
CCCTGGAACTGGTGCTCTACGCCGGCCTGCTGATGGTGGCGGTTGGCGTGCCGCTGGGGATCCTGGCGGCCTCGTACCGCGACACCTGGGTAGACACGCTCGTGCGGCTGATTTCGCTGGGCGGGGTAGTCACTCCGGCCTTTGTGTGGGCCATCGTGCTCATGTTGATCTTCGCGTACGCCCTGGGGGTGCTGCCGGTCGCCGGCCGCATCAGCGCGGGAGCGGTTCCGCCGCCGTCCGTGACCGGCCTGGTCACGATCGACGCGCTGGTGGACCGCAACCCGGCCGCCTATCTCGATTTCCTGCGGCATCTCCTCCTGCCGGCGGTGAGTCTGGCGCTGGCCGGGGTGGCTCAGGCCGCGCGGCTGACCCGCGCCAGCATGGTGGACGTCGCCGGCCGCCCGTTCATCGAGGCGGCCCGGGCATTTGGGATTTCCAACGCCCGCATCGCGCTAAAGTACATGCTCAAGCCCTCGTTGATTCCCACCGTCACCATCCTGGGACTGGATTTCGCCGCGCTGCTGGGCAACGCGTTTCTCGTCGAAGCCGTCTTCAACTGGCCCGGCATTGCTCGCTACGGCGTTCAGGTCATCCTGCGCAAAGACCTCAACGCGATCGTCGCCGTGGTCATGATCATGGGGCTGTTCTTCGTCATCATCAACTTTCTCATCGACATCCTGGTGGGATACCTGGACCCGCGCATCCGGCTGCGACAAGTGGACGAAGCGGCATGAGTGTCGTGGCCGCAGCCCCCGCCAGGGAGAACCTGCGGCGGACCTGGTATGCGTTCTCCCGCAACGGAGGATCGGTGTTCGGCCTTGGCGTCGTCGTGGTCGTGGTGCTCCTGACGGCGCTGGCCCCGTGGGTCACGCCGTTCCCGCAGCATGCCCGTGCGTTCACCGACTTCGAGCATGCCAGCCTACCGCCGGGAGGACCGCACCTGTTCGGGACGGATACCATCGGCCGCGACATCCTCACGCGCGTCGTGTTCGGCTATCGCTTCTCGCTGCTGCTGGGCCTGGTCGTGCTGTCGGCGGCGGTCCCCACCGGGGTCGTGCTGGGGTTGCTGGCCGGATACTACCGCGGCTGGCCGGAGACGGTCATCATGCGCGTCACCGATGTCTTTCTCTCCATCCCGCCGCTGGCCCTGGCGCTGGCGATCATGGCGGTGCTGGAGCCGAACCTCCAGAACGCCATGCTGGCCGTCTCTGTGATGTGGTGGCCCTGGTACACGCGCCTGGTCTACGGGCTGGTCTCCTCGCTGCGGAACGAGGGCTACGTGCAGGCCGCCCAGATCGTCGGCGCCTCACCCGCCCACATCTTGCTGCGGGAGATTCTGCCGAACTGCCTTCCGGCGATTCTTACGAAGATGACCCTGGACATGGCCTTCGTCATCCTCATCGGCAGCAGCCTCTCCTTCCTGGGGCTGGGGGTGCAGCCGCCCGATCCGGACCTGGGCACGATGGTGGCCGACGGCGCCAAGTATATGCCGGACCTGTGGTGGGTCCCGGTGTTCCCCGGCCTGGCCATCCTCGTGATCGTGCTGGGGTTCAACCTGCTGGGCGACGGCCTGCGCGATATCTTCGGCGTCGAGGTGTAGAGTGCCGCGCGAAATGTTGCTGGACATCCGCGACCTCCACGTGAGCTTCACCGGCTACCGGGGTCACAGCCGGGTGCTCAACGGGGTCAACCTGACCGTCGGCCGCGGGGAGAAAGTCGGGCTGGTCGGGGAGACCGGGTGCGGCAAGTCGCTCACGGTCCGCGCGGTGCTGGGATTGCTGCAGCCGCCCCGGGCCCGGATCCGCGGAGAGATCTGGTTTGCCGGCCGCAATCTGCTGGCTTTGCCGCCCGGAGAACTGCAGCAGATCCGCGGCCGCGAGATCGCGATGATCTTTCAGGATCCCATGGCGGCGCTGAATCCCGTCTTCACTGTCGGTGATCAACTGCTGGACATCATCGCCCGCCGCCCCGGGGGCCGGCCCTCAGGGCGCGCGGCCTGGGCGCGGGCGGTCGACATCCTCAAGGAGGTCGCCCTGCCGGATCCCGACCGCATCATGCGGGCGTATCCCGTGCAGCTCAGCGGCGGGATGCGCCAGCGCGTGCTGATCGCCATGGCACTGGTCAACGAGCCGGCGCTCGTCATCGCCGACGAGCCGGGCACCGCGCTGGACGTGACGATTCAAGAGCAGATCCTGCAGGTGATGCGGGCGCTGGTCGACGCGAAGAGGACCTCGGTGCTCCTGATTACCCATAACCTGGGCGTGGTGCGCCAGACGACCGATCGCGTCTACGTGATGTACGCGGGCAGCATCGCCGAAACCGCACCGACGGCCGACCTGTTTTCCGCGCCCAAGCACCCATACACACAGGGCCTTCTGGCCTCGGTGCCCAAGCTGACCGGCGAGGGCGTCCCCCGCGGCATCGATGGGATGATTCCCGATTACCTGAATCCCCCACCCGGTTGTCGCTTTGCGCCCCGCTGCCAGTTTGCCCAGCCGCGTTGCCAGCAGCCTCCGCCCTGGGTGCGGGTCGGTGCAGATCACGATGTGGCGTGCGTCTTGTATGATACGGCCCCGGCCGTGACGCGGCCATGAGTGAGCCCCTGCTGCGCCTCGTCGATGTCGTCAAACACTTTCCCATCCGCACCGGTTTTCTGATGCGGCAGGTCGGGGTGATCAAGGCGGTCGACGGGGTCTCGTTCGCGCTGCACCCGGGTGAGACATTCGGGCTGGTCGGCGAGTCCGGCTCAGGCAAAACCACGCTGGCGATGACTCTGCTCGGCGCCTACCGGCCGACGGCCGGATCGATGTGGTTTCGCGGGTACGACATTGCCGATCCGGCGGTGCGCCGTGGCGTGCCCGCGATCAAGAAGGCGATCCAGGTGGTGTTCCAGGACCCCGGGTCGTCGCTGAATCCCCGGCGCACCGTGCGGCAGACGCTGGAGGTGCCCCTGCGCGTGCACGGGCTGGTGCACACCAGCGCGGAGGCGCAGCGCCGCATTACAGAGTTGCTGGAGATGGTGGAATTGCCGCCGGAGTTCATGTACGCCTTTCCCCACGCGCTGAGCGGCGGCCAGAAGCAGCGCGTGGCGATCGCGCGCGCGCTGGCGACCGAGCCGTCGTTTGTCGTGCTGGACGAGCCGACCTCGGCGCTGGACGTGTCGGTGCAGGGGAAAATCATCGCCCTGCTGGTGGATCTGCAGCGCCGGCTGAATCTCACGTACCTGTTCATCACGCACGACCTCAGCCTGATGCGCAATGTAGCCACGCGGGTGGCGGTGATGTACCTGGGCAAACTGGCGGAACTGGCCGCCACCCCGGCCCTGTTCTCTGCTCCACGCCATCCCTACACGCGGATGTTGCTCTCCGCGATCCCCGTGGTCTCGGAAGAGGAAGAACGGTTGAAGCCCCGCTGGATCGTGCCGCGTGGAGAGACGCCCAGCCCTGCCCGCGTGCCGCCGGGCTGCAGCTTCCACCCGCGGTGCCCCGACGCGTTTGATGTGTGCCCGCGGCTGGACCCCGTCACGGCGGCCGTCGACGGCGATCATCGTGTGCGGTGCCATCTCTATCCGGGCTGCACGCCCGCGGAGGGAACCGATGCGGCACCCGCGTGGCGCTGATCCGTTCACGCTGGAGATCATCAAGGACGCGCTCGTGGCCATCGGCGATGAGATGTTCGTCGCCCTGCAGCGCACCAGCAAGAGTCCCATCATCTATGAAGTGCTGGATTACGCGTGCGGTCTCACCGACACGCGCGGGCAGATGCTGGCGCAGGGCCAGGGCGTGACCGGATTCCTGGGTACGCTGGGGCAGGCCGTCGCCGAGGTGCGCGGGAAGTTCGCGGGCCGGCTGCATCCGGGAGATATCATCATCACCAACGATCCGTACGGGGGTGGGGGGACGCATCCATCCGACGTGTCGTTGATCCTGCCCGTGTTCTTCCGCCGGCGGCTGGTGGCGTTCATGGTCAACAAAGCGCACTGGACCGAGCTGGGCGGCAAGGACCCGGGCAGCTGGACGACCGACGCCACAGAAGTCTACCAGGAAGGCCTCGTCTTTCCATGCGTCAAGCTGTTTGACCGGGGCCGGCCCATGGCCAGCGTGCTGGATCTGCTCGCGGCGAACGTCCGCCTGCCGGACATGACGCTCGGCGATCTGTGGGCCGGCGTCGCCGCGCTGCGCGTGGGGGAGCGGAGGTTCGTCGATTTGTGCGAAAAGTTCGGCCCAGCCGCAATGCAGCGGGCCATCGAGCATCTGCTGGACCACGGCGAGCGGCTGACGCGGCGGGAGCTGCGCCGGCTGCCGAAGGGCGTGTTCGAAGCCGGCGACATGATCGACGATGACGGGATCGGTCACGGGCCGTTCCCCGTGCGGGTGACCGTCACGATCACCGACGACGAGTTCGTCTGCGACTTCACGGGGACGCATCCCCAGGTCCCGGGGCCGATCAACGCCACGCGGACCGGACTGCTCTCATCCATCCGGACCATCTTCAAGGCGGTGACCGGACCGCTCATCCCGGTCAACGAAGGCTGCTTCCGGCCGGTGAAGGTCATCTGCCCGCCCCGTACCATCTTCACGGCGGAGCGGCCTGCGCCGGTGTCCACGTACTGGGAGACGAAGGCCTACGCCATCGATCTGGTGTGGAAGGCACTCGCGCCGGTGCTGCCCGATCGTCTGACGGCGGGGCACTTCCTGAGTGTGTGCGGCACGGTGATCTCTGGCCGGCATCCCGATACCGGCGACCTGTTCATCCTGGTGGAGCCGCAGGCCGGGGGCTGGGGCGCCGGCGTGCGCAAGGACGGGGAGAGCGGGCTGGTGTGTTCCGGCGACGGCGAGACGTATGTCATCCCCGTCGAGGTCACCGAGACGCGGCACGGGGTGATGGTCGATCAGTTTGCGTTCAACGTGGACGGCGGCGGGGCGGGGCAGTTCCGCGGGGGGCGCGGGTTGGTCCGAGACTACCGGATCACCGCCGATGAGGCACAGCTGACGGCCACGTTCGGCCGGTTCAAATTTCCACCGTGGAGCGTGGCCGGCGGTCACCCCGGATCCCCGAATCTCGTGAAGGTCCTTCACCAGGACGGCCGTGAGGTGGTCTTCGGAAAATGCGCGCGCTACCGGCTGGCCAGGGGTGACGTCGCGCGGCTGGTCACCGGCAGCGGCGGCGGATGGGGAGATCCGGCGCGCCGCGATCGTGGGCTGATCCAGCGAGACCTGCGGGATGAGATGATCACGCCGGACGAGGCCCGCGAGACCTATGGCCTCTCCGGCATCGCCGCACCACCGGGACAGACCGCCGCAGACAGAGAGGGACGCCGATGATCCGGACCATCTTGCGCATGACCGTGCAGCCAGGCGGGGAAGCCGAGTTCGAGCGCCGCTTCGCGGATCTGGACGTCCTGGGGGCGGCGGCGCGCGTCGCGGGGCTGCGCAGCGGTGAACTGCTGCGCCCGCGCGCTGGCGGTCCGTATGTCGTGACCGCGACCTGGGATACTCCGGAGGCCTATCAGGCGTGGCGCGACAGCGCGGCCCGGAAGGAGGTCGGCGCAGGGCTGGACCCCCTTGTCACGCTCTCGCCGGACCCCGAGACCTATGACGTGTGCCACGTCCATCCGCTCCGTCGTGTCGTAGATCAGTGATTCTGTCCGCTTAAGGGTTCAGCAATTTTGTCCTCTCGCGACTTGTGCTCTGGTTTTCGTTTTCCCAGCGGCATATGCCTCCACGGGTGATCGGGCGCGGGTTTCCACTGCTGCGTGCGCCCGGCCCGACTCGCGCCGTTTGTGGCGAGACTTGCCTTCCCAGAGGCTCTAGGACGCGTTTGGCGTGAGGGGATGGCTATCTCGCTCCCCGCCTTGGGACCATTGCGGCCGGACGGCAACGGACGAGAATGCCCCCGTGCATAAAGGCGGGCGGGGATGCGGTCGGTCGGTGGTGCAGGCGTGAGCCGCTGGCACGAGACAGGGACGCGCTGATAGAAGACGGCGATGGTCCCATCGAGGCGTTCGTGGATCTCGACGAGGGCTTTCGCATAGCTGCGGCGCTGCGGACCGGGGAGGAGCTGGATGCGCTGTCCGCCGAGCGTGACCGTGTTGTCGTTGTCCACGGTGCGCTGGTATTTGAAGCAGAAGACCGCTTGGGGATCGCGCCCGGCCGGCCACGGGCGGTAGGCGGATGTGGGATCGGACGGTGGGTGCGCAAAGCGCGCATTAGAGCGGGGGAGGAAGTCGGCCAGGAAGGCGTTCGCCCCCTCGCGGTTGGTGACGCCGGCGAGGCGCAGTTCCGCGCGGAGCCGATCCTGGAAGGTCCCAAAGAGCCGCTCGATGCGACCTTTCGCCTGCGGACTGCTGGCGGGAATCCAGCGGATGCTCAGTTCTTGCAGGGCACGGGCGACCTGCGTGGGTGCGGGTTTTCCCGCCAGCTGCTCCTGCAGGGTCAGCGTGCGCGTGGTGGGGGTCCGGTGGAAGATCCCGTGGCGATCGCTGTAGACGGCGACGGGGATGCCTTTCCTCTGCGTGAGGGCCTGGAGGACGAGGAAGTAGCCGTGCGCATCTTCTTCATCGCGAAAGGTGGCGGCGGGGACCTCACCGGTGGCGTCGTCCATGGCGGCGACGAGGGTCAAGCGCGGGCCGCGCTGGTCGAGCCAGGCGTGGGTGCTGCCATCGAGCTGGACGAGGAGGCCTTCCTGAAGCATCCGCGCACGCCGTCGGCGGTGGCGCGGTGGGCGGCGGCGCCGCGGGCTGGGCACCCCCGCCGCGCGCAGGATGCGGCGGACCGAGGGACGCGAGAGGCTGAGGCCTTCGCGCTCGGCGAGGAGCTCTTGCAAGTGGTGGTCGTTGACGCCGACGTAGATCCTGGTGGCGAGGCGCACGACGCGCGCCCGGATGGTGTCCGCGATGCGGTTGACGGGCGGGCGCCCCCGATTCCCATGGACCAGGGACACTGGGCCCCGGGCACGCAGGGCCGCACGCAAGCGGCGGACCTGACGGACGGATCGTCCGAGGAGCTGGGCGGCCTCAGCCACCAGCAATTTACCACGGTCGAGGGCGTGAAGGACTTTCAGGCACTGTTCGGCGCGGGGTGTCAACGTGATCATGCCTCCCCAAGTTCGGCTCAGTCGGGGGCGGACATTTTCGCTGACCCGTTAGGGAGGACAAAATCGCTGATCTACCACACTGCCCCTTGTCCTTCGCTTGACACCACTTCAGGCACTGTTACAATAAGATGTTGTCCGCAAATACCTTCCGCGTTCCCACCTGGGGTGACGACAAGTGATCAAGCCGCCTCTAGAGGCGCTGCTGGACCGGGTTGAGAATAAGTACGCCCTCGTGATCGTCGCGGCCAAGCGCGCCCGGCAGCTGAAGGAAGGGGCGCTGCCGATGGTGGAGGTCGATTCCGCTAACCCGGTGACGGTGGCGCTGGAGGAGATTGCGGCGGGGAAGATCCGCTTCGAGATGCCCAAGATCAGCCTCAAGTAATGGCGTGAACCAGAGGGTGGCGTCCTGCGTACTCCCAACGGGGTAGAACCGGTGGGGTGATGGCGATGCAGGTGCTCCTGCAATTCATACTGGGGGCGGTGGTGCTGGTCGCAGCGGCGAGTCCGCTGAGCGTGGAACGGGTCGAGAGCGGCCTTCGTGTGGAGGCGTCCCTCCCGAGACCCACCTACGACGCCGGGCAAGTCGTGGAGGTGGCCCTCACCGCGGTGAACACCGGCGGCGCGCCGGTCAGCGTGACCTTCACCAGCGGCCAGCGCTTCGATCTCGTCATCCGCCGCCCGCGGGGCGACGCGGTGTGGCGGTGGTCCCACGACAAAGCGTTCATCCAGGTCATCCAGACCCTCACCCTGCAGCCGGGGGACCGCCTCTCCTTTAAGATTCCGTGGGACCAGACAGACTATCAGGGCCTGCGCGTCGACCCGGGCCCGTACGAGGCCGTGGCGGTCTTTCTGGGAGCCACCGGCGGGGCGCGAGAAATCAGGCTGGCACCTCTGGCATTCACGATCTCGCGATGACGTCCAGACGTGTTTCCTTTATAATGTGAGGGCGTGGCGGCGTAGCTCAGCTGGTCAGAGCACGCGGCTCATACCCGCGGCGTCGGGAGTTCGAGTCTCCCCGCCGCCACCATGAACCACTCGCCTCGCTCGGGTTCATGGCAGCGCCATAGATGACTCGAACGGGGGAAGGGCGACGGGCGTCGCCTTTTTTGTTTGCGATGAGCGACCTGCACGAGAAGGTGCGCCACACAATCAAGAAGTTCGACCTGCTGCGCGCGGGCGACACCGTGGTCGTCGCGGTCTCCGGCGGTGCAGACTCGGTCGCCCTCCTGCACCTGCTGCGAGGTCTGCAGGACGAGTACGCGCTCGCGCTGCACATCGCGCACCTCAACCACCGCCTGCGACCGGAAGCCGGCGCCGACGCTGAATTCGTCAGGCAGATGGCCGTGAACCTGGGGATTCCGGTGACGGTGGAGGAAGTGGACGTGGCTGCGCGGGCCGCGCAAGAGAAGCGGTCGCTGGAAGACGCCGGCCGGCAGGCCCGGTACGAATTCTTCGCGCGGGTGGCTGCTGCGGTGCGGGCGAGCCGGGTCGCGACGGCGCACACCCAGGATGATCAGGTGGAAACCGTGGCCATGCGGTTCTTGCGGGGGACGGCCTGGGAAATGCTGGCCGGGATCCCCGCCTCCCGGCGGCTCGGCGCCACCACTGTGGCGCGGCCGCTGCTGGAGACCACGCGGGCGGAGCTGCTGGGGTACCTCCGCCGCCAGGAGATCGCCTGGCGAGATGACGCGACCAACCGCGACCAGCGTTTCCTGCGGAACTGGGTCAGGTTGACCTGGTTGCCTGCGCTCGAGGCGCGTCATCCCCAGAGTCGATCGCTGCTATTAGAGATGAGCACCCTGGCCCGCGACGCAGACAGGGTGCTGGCAGAGACGGCCGCAGCGGTGCTGGCGCAGGCCCGCCGCGAGGGGCGCACGATCCAATTTGCCCTCGATGCGCTGCGCGAGCTTCCGCAGGAGGTCCGGCAGCGAGTGCTCCGGATGGCGGCGAGTCAAGTCTGCGGAACAGAAGTCACCCCGCACGACGTTATAGCAGTCAGAGCGGACGATGTGGTGACGGCGCATGTCGGACGGGAAATCCGGCTCCGGGACTGCGTCGTCCGGCGTGGATATCAGATGGTGGAGGTGTCGGTGCTTACGCCTGCGGCCGAGCGTGCGTACGTCCTCCCGGTCCCGGGCGCAGTGGAAGCCGGCGACTTTGGTGTGATCATCTCCGCCGACGTGGTGGATCGCGCATCGCTGCCGCCGATGGTTCGCGGAGAGGTCGAAGAAGTCTACCTCGACGCCTCGGTGGTAGGGTCTAAACTGACGATCCGTTCCTGGCGGCCGGGAGACAAAATTGCACCGCTGGGTCTGGGCGGCACCAAGAAAGTGCATGACATTTTTGTGGACGGGAAAATTCCCCGGTGGGAGCGGTCCCGCATCCCCCTGGTGACCGGGGGCGATGGCCGGATCCTGTGGGTCGTTGGCGCGGCCATCGCCGATGCCGCGAAGGTCACCACCGCCAGCACACAAGTCGTCTGGCTGCGGGCCAAGGGACTCCCCGAAGCGGGTCGAATTGGTGGGGCAATGGCCGCCGGGGTCCATCAGGATAGTAGGAGGTTTCAATCGTGATCAACCGCTATCTACGGAACCTTGTGGTCTGGGCGGTCATCCTGGCGGTTGTCCTGTACTTCTTCCTGCCGCTGTACAGGACCCGTACGCCTCGCGAGGAGATTTCGTACAGCCAGTTCATCACCTACGCGCAGGCCGGCCGGATCGCCGACGTCACCATCGGGGACGAGACGATCACCGGCCGGCTGAAGGACAACCAGACGTTCCGGACCTTCATGCCGCCCAACGACACCACGTATCTCGCGTTGCTGCAGTCGCGCAACGTGCAGATCCACGTGGAGCCGAAGTCGAAGACCGCGCTGTGGCCGAGTCTGCTATCGACCATGCTGCCGTTCTTCCTGCTCATCGGCCTGTGGCTGCTGATGCTGCGCCAGGCCCAGAGTGGCAGCAACCAGGCCATGTCGTTCGGGAAGAGCCGCGCCCGTCTGCACACCGAGAACCGGCCGAAGGTGACCTTTGAGGACGTCGCCGGCGTGGACGAGGCGAAGGAGGAGCTGCAGGAGGTCATCGAGTTCCTCAAGCACCCGAAGAAGTTCCAGGCGCTGGGCGCGAAGATTCCGCGCGGCGTGCTGCTGGTGGGCCCGCCCGGAAGTGGAAAGACGCTGCTGGCCAAGGCCGTGGCGGGCGAGGCAGGGGTGCCGTTCTTCTCCATCTCCGGGTCGGAGTTCGTGGAGATGTTCGTCGGCGTGGGCGCCAGCCGCGTGCGCGACCTGTTCGAACAGGCCAAGAAGAGCGCGCCGTGCCTGGTCTTCATCGACGAGATCGACGCCGTCGGCCGCCAGCGGGGGGCCGGATTGGGCGGCGGCCACGATGAGCGCGAGCAGACCCTCAACCAGTTGCTGGTGGAGATGGACGGCTTCGATCCCAACGCGGGGATCATCGTCATCGCCGCCACCAACCGCCCGGATATCCTGGACCCGGCTCTCCTACGTCCCGGCCGTTTCGACCGGCGCATCGTCGTGGACAACCCGGATAGCAGGGGCCGGCGGGCGATCCTCGACGTGCATGTGCGGGGCAAACCGCTGGCCGACGATATCAATCTGGAAATCCTGGCCAAACACACCCCGGGATTCTCCGGGGCGGACCTGGCCAACCTGGTGAACGAGGCGGCGCTGCTGGCGGCGCGGCGCAATAAGAAGAAGATCATGATGTCCGAGATGGATGAGGCCATCGAGCGGGTCATCGCCGGCCCGCAGCGGCGCAGCCGGATCCTGGGCCCCAAGGAGCGGGAGATTGCCGCGTACCATGAAGGCGGCCACGCGCTCCTGGGGAAGTTGCTGCCCAACGCCGATCCCCCACACAAGGTGACGATCCTGCCGCGTGGGATGGCGCTCGGGTACGTCATCTCCGCCCCGCCGGAAGACAAGTACACGTACACGAGGACCGAGTTGCTCGACCGGATTACGGCGATGCTTGGCGGGCGGGTGGCCGAGGAGTTGGTTTTCCACGAGGTGACGACCGGCGCCCAGAATGATTTCGAGCAGGCCACGGAACTGGCGCGGAAGATGGTCACCGAGTTCGGAATGAGCGAAAAACTTGGACCGCTGTCCCTGGGCAGGCGCCACGGTCCGGTGTTCCTGGGACGCGACCTGGTCGAGACGCGTAACTACAGTGAAGAAATCGCGTATGAGATCGACAAGGAAGTCAGACGGATCATCGATGAGTGCTA
>Ga0209157_1003867_pt1 | contig 11340 bp, 9 predicted proteins | sample GraSoiAngelo_135_FD_185892 | JGI IMG/M metagenome (GOLD analysis project Ga0209157, IMG submission 185892) | Grasslands soil microbial communities from the Angelo Coastal Reserve, California, USA - 14_0929_05_40cm (SPAdes) (version 2) | ecosystem: Environmental > Terrestrial > Soil > Grasslands ... | reverse complement strand
CATCTGAAGAATCGGAGGAGAACGGTGAAGCGATCGTCTGCCGTCGTGGCCGCCGTCTTCGTGGCGCTCCTGGTCCTGCTTCGAGGCGGCGGGTTCTCCGTCCTCCGGGCCCAGGCGGACTCTCCCCCGTCACCACCCCAGGAGACCTCCTCCCCACAGCTCACGCCGGCCCCGCCCGGTCCCTCTCCGCTCGGGATGCGCACGTTCAGCCTGCGCTACAAGAAAGTGGACGACGCCTACCTCCTGATCAGCCCCTACGTCGGGCCGCGCGGCTCCGTCAAGATGCAGCCGGCGCAGCGGACGCTGACGGTGCAGGACGTCCCCGAAAACCTCCAGCGGATCTCCGGGCTCATCGGCTCGTACGACGTGCCGCCCCGGAGCGTCGAGGTCTCCGTCCAGCTGATCCTGGCCTCATCGGGGGAGAAGTCCCAGGAGCCGGCGCCGCCGCCCATCCGCGGAGTCATCGACAGGCTGAACGCCCTGAGCACCCGCTGGACCGACTACAAGATGGTCGGTAACGCTCGCGTCCTGGGCACCGAGGGGGAGCGCAGCAGCCTGCGCGTCGGCGACGACTACAGGGTCGATTTCCGGATCGATCAGGTGTCGGACGAGACGCGGGTGATCCGCTTCAAACCGTTCGAGCTGTCGCGCCGCGAGGCGGCGGTCGAGGGGAACGAGCGCTACGCCTCGATCATGCAGACCGTGCTGAACCTCAGGGACTCGCAGCTCTTCATCGTCGGCGCCTCCAAGGTCGAGCAGAGCAATCGCGCCCTGTTCATGACGATCACCGCGTCCCTGCAGCGTCCGTGACCGAGCGAGCCGGAGGCGCCGCGCATGCCTGAGTTCATCGCCAAGGTGGGAACGAGCGACGGTGTCGTGATGGAGCGCACCTTCACCGCGGAGTCGGAGGCCGCCCTGCGCTCCGACCTCGTGGGCCGCGACTACCTCGTCTTCACGGTGCGCCGCAAGAGCGGCTGGCTCGATCTCCTGCCGGGCTTCGGGATGAAGCACGGCGTGCGCATGAAGGAGTTTCTGCTGTTCAACCAGGAGCTGGCGGCGCTCATCCGCGCCGGTCTGCCGATCATCGCCAGCCTCGAGATCCTGATCGAGCGGCGCAAGAACCAGACGTTCAAGAAGGCCCTGATGGACGTCAGGGACAAGGTGCGCGGCGGCGCCTCCATGTCGGAGGCGTTCCAGGCGCAGGGGGAGATGTTCCCCGGGATCTACTCGGCGACGCTGGCTTCGGGGGAGCGCTCGGGCGAGATCGCCAACGTACTTCTGCGCTACACCACTTACCAGAAGACGATGCTGTCCCTGAAGCGCAAGGTGACCTCGGCCCTCATCTACCCGGCCATCCTGTTCGTCCTGATGATCGGGCTGGTCGCCATCCTGATCACCTGGGTCGTCCCGAAGTTCACCGACTTCTACAAGGATTTCGGGGCCGACCTGCCGCTCCTGACCCGGATGCTGATCGGCCTGTCGACCACGGTCACGCACAACGGCCTCTACCTCCTGGCCGCGCTGGTACTCGTCGCGGTCGCGTTCCGCGCCTGGCTGAAGACTCCCGCCGGGCGTCTGGCGCGCGATCGGTTCATGGTCCGCATGCCGATCATCGGTTCGGTGTTCCATCGTTTCGCGGTGTCCCGCTTCATGCGGACTCTCGGCACCCTGATCGCGGGCGGCATCCCGGCCGTGACCGCCCTGGGGATGTCGGCGCGCGCCGTCGGCAATCTGGAGTTCGAGAACCGTCTCCTGGACGTCGAGAGGAAGGTGCGCGAGGGCTCGAGCCTGTGGGAGGCGCTCGAGGCGACCCGCCTGTTCAACGACATCGCCATCGAGATGACGCGCGTGGGCGAGTCGACCGGCTCGCTGCACGACATGCTGTCGAACATCTCGGACTTCTACGACGAGGAGATCGAGACGCGCATCTCCACCATCATGGTGTTCATCGAGCCGGTCATGCTGGTGATCATGGGCAGCTTCGTGGTGCTGATCATGCTGGCGATCTACCTGCCCCTCCTGCGCTCCTACGCGCAGTCGAGCTACTGAGGGCCCACCGATGGCGCCGACACGACCCAGGGACGCGACACAGGCTCAGGCCGCCAGGACCCAGGGCAAGCCGTCCACGGCACAGGCAAGCGCCGCCGAGGCCCCGAGACCCGCCCCCGAGCCGTCCGACAAGGGGTCGGTCTCGAGCGAGGAGGCCCAGGCCCAGCGCATCGCAGCGCGTCTCGGCATCTCCTACGTCGACCTGGCCGACTTCCCGATCGACCACGACCTGTTCCGGGAGATTCCGGTCGATCTGATGTTCCGCTACAACTTCGTCCCCTGGAAGGAGGAGGACGGCCGCCTGGTCGTCGTGATCTCCGACCCTTCCGACGTCCTGATGGTGGACGAGCTCGAGATCCTGCTCGGCCGGCCGCTCAAGATCTGCGTCGGCGCGAAGACCGCCATCAACGACGTCCTGAAGAAGTCGGAATCGAGCCAGCGCGTCCTGGACGCGGCGACCGAGGAGTTCAAGATCCAGGTCATCCGCGACACCGACGAGGAGGGTGAGGAAGCGCTGTCGATCGACAAGCTGACGCAGGCCGACTCGCCGATCATCAAGCTGGTCGACTCGACCATCTTCAACGCCCTGCAGCGGCGCGCCTCGGACATCCACATCGAGACGCGCGAACGCGAGGTGGTCATCAAGTACCGCGTCGACGGCGTGCTCTACAACGCCATGGACCCCATCGACAAGCGATTCCACTCGTCGATCATCTCGCGCATCAAGGTCATGTCCGAGCTGGACATCGCCGAGAAGCGCGTCCCGCAGGACGGCCGCTTCAAGCTGAAGATCAAGGGGCGCGCGATCGACTTCCGCGTGTCGATCATGCCGTCGGTGCACGGCGAGGACGCGGTCATCCGCATCCTGGACAAGGAATCGGTCAACGAAGAGTTCGCGGAGCTGCGGCTCGACGTCCTGGGCTTCACCGCCGAGGATCTCAGGCGCCTGCGGAAGTTCATCCGCGAACCGTACGGCATGGTGCTGGTCACCGGGCCGACGGGGTCGGGCAAGACCACCACCCTCTACGCCGCGCTCTCGGAGATCCGCTCCAACGAGGACAAGATCGTGACCATCGAGGACCCCGTCGAGTACCAGCTCCCCGGCATCACGCAAATCCCGGTCAACGAGAAGAAGGGACTGACTTTCGCACGCGGGTTGAGATCGATCCTGCGTCACGACCCGGACAAGATCATGGTGGGGGAGATCCGCGACGAGGAGACGGCGCAGATCGCCATCCAGTCGGCCCTCACCGGGCATCTGGTATTCACGACGGTGCACGCCAACAACGTGGTGGACGTGCTGGGACGGTTCCTCAACATGAAGGTCGAGCCGTACAACTTCGTCTCGGCGCTCAACTGCGTGGTGGCGCAGCGGCTGGTCCGGATGATCTGTCCCCGCTGCAAGGTGGACGTCCGGTACGCCGCGAAGCAGCTCGAGGAATCCGGGATCGACCCGAAGAAGTGGACGAACCACGTCTTCTACGAGGGGAAGGGTTGCATCGACTGCAACGGCACCGGCTACATGGGACGCATGGCGATTGCCGAGATCCTGGACATGAGCGACCGGATCCGCGAGCTCATCCTCGACCGAAAGTCGGCGGCCGAGATCAAGCGGGCGGCCCGGGAAGAGGGCATGACCTTCATGCGCGAATCGGCCGTGCAGCGCGTGCTCGAGGGGAAGACGACGCTGCGCGAGATCAACAAGGTGACCTTCGTCGAATAGGGCCCGGACCGGAGGTGAATCGTTGGACCTGAGGCGGCAGATCTCGGACCTGTTCGACAGGCTGGGCGCGGACACGATGCCGCCCCGCTACCCGGGCGCGGCCGTGGAGATCGCCCCCGATCGGGTCACCGCCGTCCGACTGGCCGTCGACCGCAAGGGCGGGAAGATGCGTCTGGCGGCGGTCGAGTCGCGCCCCCTGCCCGTGGGCGCCGTCGAGGTCGCGCTCACCCGGCCCAACATCCTCCAGCCGGCGGAACTTCTGGAGGCGCTGCGCTCGATCTTCGTCAAGCTCGCTCCCAGAGACCACCGCGTGTCGCTCCTCCTGCCGGACGACGTGGCGCGGGTGGCGCTTCTGGGGTTCGCGGCGCTCCCGAAGACCCGCCGCGAGCTGGCCGATCTGGTCCGCTTCAGGATGTCCAAGTCTCTGCCCTTCAAGCCCGAGGACGCGGTCATGGACCTGATGGTCCTGGGGGGGAGCGGGCCGCGGCCGGGGGCGAACGCCGCTTCGGTCCTCGCGGCCTTCGTGCACCGCGCCGTCCTCGATCAGTACGAGTCCCTGTTCGCCGCCTGCGGCTACTGGCCGGGCCTGGTGAGCCTGTCGACCTTCGAGCTGTTCAATCTGTTCCGCCCCGTGTTCGCCCGGAAGAAGGCGCCGGACCGGGACTCCCTGGTCCTCAATGTGACCCGCCACTATCTTTCGGTCGTGATCCTGCGCGACTCCGACGTCATCTTCTACCGCTGCAAGCCGCACCCGCAGACCGCGAACGGCGACTCCGTGGGCGACGTCCGCCGGGAGATCTACACGTCCCTGGCGTTCTATCAGGAGAAGCTTCTCGGTCGCGGCATCGGCCGCGTCTTCCTGCGCTGCGCCGGCGTGCCGCCGGAGATGATCCGTGAAGCGGCGGGGGCGGAGACCGGCGGCGAGGTCGAAGTCCTCGACCCGCTGGCGGTCGTGCCGCTCAACGGGGCGCCGCCCATTTCGCCGGAGGTGGCGGCGCTCATCGCACCCGCGATCGGTGCGGCGGCCGGGAGAACGCCGTGACCGGCATCACGCTGAACCTGGCGAGCCGGCCTTTCCGCAACAACACGATCGTCGGCTCGGTTCTGGCCGCGGTCGTGGCGGCCCTGATCGCCGCCACGGTCTACAACGGCTACGTCTTCCTGAACTACGGCGGCCGCTACCGGCTGCTTCAGGAGGAGGAGCGGCGCCACCGCGCGCGCCTGACGGCCCTCGAATCCGACGAGCGGGGGCTGTCGCGGCAGATCCAGTCACGCGACTTTCGCCGTCTGTACGGTCGGGGTCAGTTCGCCGGTGACCTCATCCTGAAGCGCTCGTTCTCCTGGACCCTCCTGTTCAACAAGCTCGAGGATCTCGTCCCGCCCGAGGTGATGATGACGGCCATCCGGCCGCACATCACCGGCGAGAAGACGGTCATCCGCGTGGACGGGATCGCCAAGAATCACGGCGGCCTGATCACGTTCGAGGACTCGCTCCAGAAAAATCCGGTGTTTGCGCGCGTCTATCCGGTCTACGAGAGGCGTGTCAATCCGAACCGGCCGGAAATCGACTTCGCCCTCGACTTCGATTACATACCGGCGAAGACGGCGCCCGGTCCGGACGCCATCGCCTCCGGCGTTGCGCCGGGGCAGCCGCCCGGACCGCCGCAGGCCGCCGCACAGGCATCGCCTGCGCCCTCCGCGAACGCGACGGCGCCCGCTCCTCCGTCCGGAGCCGTTGCCGCGGCGGTTCCCACCCCTCCGAAGGCCGCCCGACACGGGGAGGCGGCCCCGCCCGGGCCGCGGCAGGTGATCGGGACGGTGGGCCGGGATGGCCGGCCGCGCACGCCGGAGATCCTTGCCCGGGTCATCGCGGCGCCGGGTGGCTTCTACCCGCAGCCCCCGCCGGCGTCGCCGCAGGCGCCGGCCGACACTTCGACCAAGAGACCGAAGGGCAAGCCGCGTGACGCCAGGCCGGCGCCGGCCCAGAACGCGCCCGCGGTCGCTCCGGCGCATGGAGGGGCGACGCCCACGACGCCGATGGCAGAGGGAGCCGCGTCGGCGCCCGCCCACAACGACGCCTCGAATCCCTCGGCACCGGCGGGGGCGACGCCGTCCGGCTTCGCGTCCGCCCCGACGCCGGCCTCCTGGCAGGATGGGGCCCCCGTCAAGCGGGCCTCTCCGCCTCAGGGCGTCCTCCTGTCGCCGACCCGCGACCCCAATCCCGCGGCACGTTCGGCGAACAGGCAGCGTGGGTTCATGCCGCGCGACCCCAGTCCGATTCCGGCGACGCGCCTGGACGTGCCGCTCACGTTCTCGGCCCGCCCGGTGGGGGACGTGTACGCCGCCCTGTCCCAGGCCCACGGCGTGCGCATCGAGATCGATCCGACGATCGACCAGCAGGCGAAGGTCACGGCCAACCTGGCCGGGAAGGGCCTCAGGCAGGCGTTCGCCATCGTGTCGGGCCTGGCCGGGCACAGGGTTCTGCGGGTTGAGGAGGGCAGGTATCGCGTCCTCCCGGTGGTGAGCGCCCAGCCTCTCGCCGACCGCCCGGTGCAGGAGGAGCCGCTTCCCGGCACCGAGGTGAAACCATGACCCGGAAGACTCCGCTCTCACGGTCGAAGGGATGGTTCGATCTGCGCGAGAACCTGTGGCGCATCGTCGCGGTCCTCGGGGTCCTCCTTCTCCTGAATCTCGGCTTCTATCTTCTATTGAACCTGCCGCGCCTGCGCTCGCTGCAGAACCTGGAAGAGCGACGAAACTCGGCGGCGCGCGACCTGCGCGGGACGCAGACGCGCTGTGACCGGATGCGCGAGCTCCTGGCGCTGCACGACGAGGAGTCGAAGAGGCTGGACGACTTCTACACCAACGTTCTGGGGAGCCAGATGGATCGCATGACTTCGATCCAGAAGGAAGTGCGCAGCATCGCCACCGAGTTCCACATCGACCCGGAGTCGATCGATTACAACTCGCAGGAGATCGCGGGGAGCGGCATGGCCCAGTTCCAGATCACGATCCCCCTGGTCGGCGGGTATCCGAACCTGAGACAGTTCATCAACCGGATCGAGTCGTCGAAGCACCTGCTCATCGTCGACAGCGTCGAGCTGACGGGGGCGCGTGAGGGGGGCGCCATGTTGAGCCTGACGATCAAGATCTCGACCGTGTTCTCGTCGCCGCCCCTGCCCACGGGACCGCCGTCGGCGACGCCGGCCCCGGGAGATGCGGGAGCGTGAAGGGACGCCCGTGCTGAAAGAGAAGAGGAAAGAGATCATCCTGGGGATGCTCCTGGTCGCCACCGCCCTGGCGCTCTGGCACAACTTCGGAGGCGGAGCAGGAGAGGCCGTTCCGGGCGGCCCCGTCGGGCCCGGGACCGTGGCGCGGGTCAAGATCGACGACCTCAAGCTTGCCAGCGTGAACTGGGCAGCGCTCTCGGCCCCGCGGCCGGCGTACGACCCGTCGGGCCGGAACATCTTCACCTGGGGGGCGATCCCGGTGCCGACCCCGCCGCCTCTGACCCCGCAGGAAAAGGCGGCGATCGAGAAGGCGCAGCGGGACGCGGAGGCGGCGCGCAAGGTGGCGGAAGAGGCGGCCGCGAAGGCCGCGGCGGATGCTGCCGTCAAGGCGGCGGAGGAGCAGCAAAGAATCGCCAGCCTGCCCCCCCCGCCGCCGCCGAAGCCGCAGCCGCCGGCGATCAACTACAAGTTCATCGGATACGTCGGGCCGTCCGAGAATAAGATCGCCATCCTGCACGACGGCACGGACCTGATCTTCGTGCGTCAGGGGGAGAAGGTGGGCGGCCAGTTCCGGATCCTCGAGATCGGCTACGAGTCGATCAAGTTCGGCTATACGGATCCGAAGTTCAAGGGAGAGACTACAACGCTGCCGATGAGCAGTTCGTATTGAGCCGACACGGGAGCCGCTCGCATCGACGAGGGGAGGTGAGGCAGTGAGGACAGCGACCCGCACGACCGGAACCGGCACACCCACGCGCCCGGCGGGTTCCGCCTGCGTGGCGGCCCTGGCCGCAGCACTCGTTCTCGGCGGCTGCGCCACCGGCCGGGCGTACCGGCTGGGCGAGAGGGAGATGGCCGCCCAGAACTACGACCGCGCGGTGCTGCTCTTCTCCAAGGCGGTCTCCTCGAAGCCCGAGAGCACGCGCTACAAGGTCGCGCTGTCGCGGGCCAAGATGAGGGCGGCGCAGGAGCATTTCTCCAAGGGCCAGGCGTACGTAAAAGCCGGCCGGACGGAAGCGGCCATCGCCGAGTTCCAGCAGGCCGTCTATCTCGATCCCTCCCACCAGTACGCCGCCAACGAGCTGTCCAAAGCACTCGCCGAGTGGCAGAAGCAGCAGAAGCAGGACGAGTCGGAGATGGAGAGGCTGAAGCGGAAGGCGAAGGAAGCCGCCCCCGGTCGCGTGGCCCCCCGCCTGAACCCGGCCTCGAACATCCCGATCGTCCTGCGCTTCAAGGACGAGACGGTTCAGAAGATCTACGACGCGCTGTCGAAGGCCTCCGGCATCAATTTCATCTACGACGAGAGGCTCGATCGCAACAAGAAGATCTCGATTGACCTCGCGGACGTCACGTTCGAGCAGGCCCTGGACACGCTCATGACGATGAACAAGCACTTCTACAAGATCTGGGACGAGAACACCATCCTGATCGCTGATGACAACCAGCAGAAGCACAAGGAGTACGACGACCTGGTCATCCAGACCTTCTATTTGAGCAACGCCGACGTCAAGGATGTGCAGGTGCTGCTGCGGACGCTCCTGGACGCGCGCCAGCTCGCCCAGAACGACCGGCTCAACGCCATCACCATCCGCGATACGCCGGAACGGGTGGAGGTGGCCGGGAAGATCATCGAGTCGAACGACAAGGCGAAGTCCGAGCTGATCGTGGACGTCGAGCTCCTGGAGATCAACCGCACGCTGCTGCAGAACCTCGGGATCGACCTGTTCGGGCCGGGCGGCGGCAGCGGCAAGTCGATCAACCTGACCTACGGCTCCACCAATCCCGTGCCGCTCAACAATCTCGATCTCCTGAAGCAGGCCGGCTCCTACCTCATCGGTCCGATCCCCGGTGTCGTGGTGAACTTCCTCAAGACCGACGCCGACGCCCAGGTGATCGCCAAGCCCCAGGTCCGGGTGACCGAAGGAGAGAAGGCCACGGTGCGCATCGGCGACCGGATCCCGATCCCGACCACGACGTTCAACGCCGCCCCGACGGTCGGGGGGACGGTCGGAGTGCCGATCACCTCGTTCACCTACCAGAACGTCGGGATCAACATCGACATCGAGCCGCGCGTGCACCACAACAAGGAGATCACCCTGAAGCTCAAGGTGGAAATCTCGTCCCTGGCCGGGCAGGTCTCCGCCGGCGGCGGCCTGACGCAGCCGATCATCGGCACGCGCGAGATCGACACCACCATCCGTCTCAAGGACCAGGAGACCAACCTGCTCGCCGGCCTCATCCGCGAGGAGGAACGCAAGTCGATGAGCGGCCTCCCGGGACTGTCCAGCATACCGGTGGTGCGTCGAATCTTCGGCAACACCGAGACCAACATCCAGCAGACCGACATCGTGCTCACCCTGACGCCGCACATCATCCGGATTCCAGACGTGACGGAAGAAGACCTTCTGCCGCTGTGGATCGGCACGGAAAGCAACATCGCGCTGCGGGGCGGGAGCAAGACGAGTCCGTTCGGCACGACGCCGTTCGAGGGCAAGGCGGGGGAGGAGGAAGAGCTCCCGCCGGTCCCGGGGATTCCGGAGCTGGCGGTCGAGGAGGCGCCGCCGGCGGGGGAGGAGGAAGAGCCGCTCGAGAGCACCGCTCCGCTGATAGCGCCCGCGCCGGAGCCGACACCGACCCCGGCGCCCCTCGAGAAGACCCCCTCCCCGGGGGCGCAGGCCACGCCGTCTCCGACCCCGTCCACGGCCACGGCGAGTCCGACGCCGAAACCGCCCGGGCCGGTCAGCCCGGCGACGGTGTTCCTGAATCCCACCTACCTCAATGTCAATAAGAATCAGACGTTCACGGTCAGCGTGAACATCCGCTCGGCCAGCGCCGTCGGCAGCGTCCCGTTCCACCTCCAATTCGACCCGCAGTACCTCGATCTGGCCACCACCGGGCGCACCTCGCCGTTCCTGTCACAGGACGGGGCGCTGCCCTTCGTCCTGGCGACGCTCGGGGCGGGGGGAAAAGAGGTCATCGTCGGGTTGTCGCGCGAGGGCAGCAAGCCGGGCGTGAGCGGCCAGGGGGTTCTCATCGAAATGACGTTTGTTGCGAAGAAGTCCGGCACGACAACGCTCAACTTCACGGACATCTCGGTCCTCGACCCGTCGGCCCAGCGGCTGCCGTTCGACAAGCAGGGGATGACGGTCAACATCCAGCAGTGACGATGCATGCAGAAATCGGCCATGCGGAACGTCCGCCGGAGTCGTGAGAGAGGCGTCACTCTCGTGGAGCTGGTGGTGACCATCGCCGTCCTGGCGATCATCGCCGGGGCGCTGGTGCCCATCGCCAAGTTCGCGGTGAAGCGCCAGAAGGAGCTGGATCTTCGCCGCTCCCTGAGGACCATGCGCCAGGCCATCGATCTTTACAAGAAGTTCTGCGATACCGGCGTCATCCAGAAGACCGGGGTGGACTCGGAGTGCTACCCGCCCGACCTCGACACGCTGGTCGACGGGGTCGAGAAGACCGGGGCGCTCGGGCAGAAGGTCAAGTTCCTGCGCCGCATCCCGATCGATCCGATGACCAACACCAAGGACTGGGGGCTGCGCTCCTACCAGGACGAGCCGGACTCGAACTCCTGGGGACACGAGAACGTCTACGACGTCTACACCACCTCGGAGGGGAAGGCGCTGGACGGCAAGACGCACTACAAGGACTGGTGAGATGCGGGACGAAAAGGGGTTCACCCTCATCGAGCTTCTGATCGTCATCGCGATCATCGGCATCATCGCCGGCATCGCGGTGGCGCAGCTCCGCACGCGGCCTCAGTCGGCGCGCGAGGCCGTGCTGAAGGAGAACCTCTACGCGATGCGGGATGTCATCGACCAGTACTTCACCGACAAGGGGAAGTACCCCGAGTCGCTCGACGCCCTGGTGGAGGAGGGGTACATGCGCCGGATCCCGGTCGACCCGATCACCAATTCCGCCGAATCCTGGCAGATCGTCCACGCCGAGTCGACCGACGAGGATCCGGACGCCACGGGCGGCATCTACGACGTGAAGAGCGGCGCCGAAGGCACCGCCCTGGACGGCAGCCATTACAGCGACTGGTGAGTGAGATGGACGTTGTGGAGGCCCTCCATGGGGCGTATATTCAACGGAAGGAGCCACGGGTCATGACGACGTTCCTGAGGCGTGACACGGTGCGGGCGGCGTTCCCGGTGATCGTAATTTTGATCGTGCTCGCGGCGTGCGAGTCGAGCGACAAGCTCCCGCCCAAGGGGGCCACGGTCACCGTGGCCGCCAATCCCTCGACCATCCCCCTGGTGTCCACGCAGGCGTGTATCGATCTGCTGAAGATCACGTCCTGCGGGCAGACCGAGGTCGTGGCCACGGTGG
>Ga0209157_1003861_pt1 | contig 11358 bp, 12 predicted proteins | sample GraSoiAngelo_135_FD_185892 | JGI IMG/M metagenome (GOLD analysis project Ga0209157, IMG submission 185892) | Grasslands soil microbial communities from the Angelo Coastal Reserve, California, USA - 14_0929_05_40cm (SPAdes) (version 2) | ecosystem: Environmental > Terrestrial > Soil > Grasslands ... | reverse complement strand
ATTCATTCTCACTCCACCTGATTTGCCATCTAACGAGAAGTAGACGGGAAAATGCCTTTAATTACGGGTTTTTTCCGTCTAATCCGCTTGCCTCCCTGGGGATTGCCCGATAAAAGCGGAATCACGCGATTCGTTTTAGCGGGGAGTCTGCGAGAGCAAGCCGGAAACGAAGCGGCTCCCAACTCTTTGAACGCGCCCACATGCTCTTGTGTTTCGATCACATTGCCCCGTTCATCGTAAACGCAAATCACAGCATCATATGGAAACGCGAATAAAAGTTGCCGAAAACGAAGTAAACCTTTATCCACAAGACATGGAAACATCCCTCAAATCGTTGGAAGAAGCACTTTCGATTCGCCGTCAAATAAGTACCCTAGAAAACCGGCTTACTTCGCTCCTTGGTACGGCATCGCGTTCAACCTCTAGGAGCGGCCCTCGAGGAATGTCGCTGCAAGCTCGTGCGAAAATTGCCGCCACGATGAGGGCGCGATGGGCAGCGCGAAAACGTACCGGCGTGAGCAAAGCAGCGCCAAAGAAAGGCGGGCTCACACCAGCGGGCCGAAAGAGACTTTCCCAACTGATGAAAGCTCGGTGGGCAGCAACGAAGAGAGCAGCCGGAAAGAAGTAGCATCCGATTTAGGTCCGATTGATTTTGCCAGCCAGCCGTCGGCTGCGCGTTTCGACCACGTTGCCAGCTGCATCGTAAACACGAATCACAGCATCATGTGAACGGCTGCGAAACTTCGCGTAGCCGATTGCATTGGCGACTGCGTTCGGTTCGCCATACCACAGACGACCGAATGGCAGCGCATCGGAAATCAGATCGGTGCCGCGATGATCTTTGCGCGGGCGGACTTCCTAAACGTGTTGTGAGCTAGTGATCGCGACGGGTCAGCGTCATTAGTCTGCTGGCCATGTGCCTCCTAAATAGCGAAACACGAAGAGAACCTCCCGCATCTCTTCTAGTTGTTCAGGCCCGAGTTCAATGTCCTTGTTTCCCTCGCTTCCTTCCATCCGCAAATGAGTGGTCTTGCCTGCCAGTATTTGGTTGAGCACATGAGCGTGCTTGTCGGCTAATTCGTCGAATGTCTCCCACACTGATCCACCGCTGTTGTCGCGCTTGATTTCCCCGGTTGGCAGAACGGTGACGGCTTCGGCATCGTCGATCTTGACGCGATACCTTCGGATAAACAGCCAATCCTTGCCATAATATCGAATCTTCCAGCGTAGCCAAGGCTGTCCCGTCTGTTTCTGCCCAATGTAAAGGTAAACAGCGGTCTTGTAATTGTGGGCTGGGTCTGGCGAATACCATGTCGTGCCCTCGATGTCGTCTGTCTGCGAGTTCAGTCCGGTGACCAAGTTTCGGGCTTGTTCTATCTCGGTCTCGGTGAGAGCAGGCAGGTTATGCGTAGCGGCTGTTGTGGTCGTGTTCTTGACCGTGGCGGGACGGTGGGAAAGTCCACTGAGAAATCCAGCACCAACAGCAGTCAGAAAAATGAATCCGAAGAAGAGAAATTGCCAAAGTGCCGAACAGCGACACTGTGCCCCAAAAAACGTAGTAGAAGATGCCGTGCCGGGGACTGGGCCGCGCGGAGCCGGGGACAGGTGGCGGCTGCGGCGTGGGTTGAGGTGGTATCGGCGGTGGCGGCGACGGCAACGTGATCGTATGCTGGCAGTGAGGACACTGGATCGACTGTCCCGCCATCTCAGATGGATACTCAATGTGTCCGCCGCAACGTTCACAGGCGATCTTGATTTCTGGCATGGTGCGCGGTGACGCGGTACGTCGATGGCATCATGCCCGCATCGCTTACCGTCTGGCAATCAAAAACGATTGTAGCGCGATCCTGTGAAGCGGGCGAAAATGAAAATCGCTACGCCTCAGGGGCCTCCCATGTGTCACGCATAACGCCCGCCTGCAGCGACGCATCCTGGGCGGGCCCGAAGACGGACGATCCACCGACTAGCACGACCCGGCCGACAGCGGCGCCGATCTTCCGAAATGCCATGCCGTGACCCCAGCGCGGTGCTGGTCCGATGTCCTGAACCTCCGTCCAAGCAGTACCGCTCCAGCGCCACGAATCACCATAGATGATGCGGTTGGCCGACGGGAAACTCGGGTCGATCGAATTGACGCCGCCAAAGAGAACGACGGTCGTGGTGGCGGCGACCATCGCGGACGCGGCGCGGGGATCGGGCCCAATGTCAGCCGCCTGCGTCCACACCGTCCCGGCCCACAACCACGTGTCGTTGAGCCCCGCTCCATTCGCACCCGCACCTCCAAATAGAACAATGCCGGCGCCGCTCCCGTCTGGCAAGACGTTGAAGGCCATCGCGTGTGCGCAGCGCGCAGACGGGCCGACGTCCTGGACCTGGGTCCATTCGGTGCCATCCCATTCCCAAGTATCGCCCAGCGGATTAGCCGCCGTGCGCCCACCGAAGAGCACTACGCGCTCGCGTGCGTCGTCATAGGTAAGCGCATGACGGCTACGAGCCGCAGGACCCGTGTCGGCGACCTGCGTCCATTCCGTACCATCCCAAGTCCACGTGTCGGCAAGGAGGTTGGACCCGGACGCGCCACCGAACAAGACGATGCACTTTCGGGCGGAGTCAAAGGCCATCGCCAAGCCGTGCCGGGCCGACGGTCCGGTGTCGACCACTTGCGTCCAGAGAGCGCCATCCCAACTCCATGTGTCGGCGAACGGCGGCCCGCCAGGATCGCCGCCAAATAGAACGACGCGCTTGCGCTCGCCGTCATACGTCAGGCCGTGGCTAGTTCGGCTGCTCGGACCAATGTGCTGCATCGAACGCATGACGCAATGGACCCGTCGGCAGCGTTTGGCTAGGCGGTTCGTTTCATAGGTCGAGCAAATCCCATCGGTCCAAATATTTGTCCTCATAGTCTGTAAATTTGCGCACCGGGTTATCGACGTGCTGTCGGCCACCTCTCCCTTGAATTTCGGTGGAATAATGATTGCTAATTCTCCAAGAGAATATGGCAGCGCAGCCGAAAGCGTAAGCACTGAAGTAAACGCAGCAGCCAGTTGTTTCCAGTTGATATTATGTTGCGTCATTTCGCTTTCACTTTCGCTTTGAGTTTGTCTCCACCTGCGAGCATTCTTGTGTTTGCGTCGTCAAACAGGGGCCACATTTCTGACTGATTGCAGTTGCTAGGGAAAATCTCGATCCCACGCGCCCCGTTGGCTATTCCCTTATCCAGCGATGTTTTCATGTCCGCAACGGTCGTCACGGGTAAATGGAATTGGTACATGGTAGGATGCCCAGCCGCCGAAAGCTTTTTGATCTGTAGCGTTCCTGGCGAATCTGGCGGTGGATAATTATTACCGGGCCAGAGACCTTCATTCGCAAATCCGAAGTTAGTGTATTTCGCTGCTGCCCAATCAATGACATTATTCAAGGCATCTAGTCCGTCTTGTTTCGGGGAAGGTATTGCTCCGATAAACAAAAATGGCTTATTCGGAAAAGCATCATGAAACATGTCCGTGATCCATTTTGCCCCAGCTGTCCATGCATCCATACAGCTTGAAAAACCATCACTGCTCGCCTTCGCGTTACAAGCGTCAATATCTTCTTGAGCCCTTACAAACGTTGATTCATGTACTCGCCCTACCCCGCTGATGTTGGCGTAGACGCAAAGCGGATCGTTCCCGTAACGACTGCCAAGAGCGTGAACCGTGTCGCTCCATGCAGCCTGAAACTTTGAATCCCACGGGAGAGGCATGTTCAGCTTCCCATGCCGCGTCTGCACGGGAAAGGCATAAGCATTCGTCGGCGAATCAAAAATCCAAGACGGCGAGGTATAACCGGCAGCTACAACAACAGCGAACTTTTTGCCGTGCTCACGGGCGAGTTCTACTCCTTTATCGAAGAAACTCCAATCGCGGTTGCCTTTTGTTTGTTCCAGTCTTCCCCATGTCTCGCGCAGAAGCACCACTGGAAAATGAGAGTTCGTCCAACACGGTTTGTTTTTAAGATCGTGGTCTGGATCGCCCACATGAAGAGCGGGGATCATATACACGCAACCAATTCCAAAACCCTGCGCCGGAGTCGTGCTCGGTGTCGGTGTGAGTGTGGCCGTCGGTGTCGGAGCTGGAGTTGTCGCCGCGCCGCCGTCCAGCAGCACGACAATGGAAAACAATAAGACCGCACCTTTCCTTATAGCTCTAGATGTTGCTCTCCCAAGTGAAGTGAACGCGGCGACGAGAGTGGCTGGGACCAAGTAACTCATTGGGATTCGTAATGGAGGGAGACGCGAGTGCGATTCGTGCATTGCCGTGCCCGTCTATATCATTTCGTCATTGCAATGTGAAGACAAAAGAGATGCTGGTTTTAGTCCGGTGAAGTACTGGGAAGTAATCGCCGACAATCTCAAGAAACGCGGTTGGAGCTTGGGCTACGTCTCCGCCATTGATTCTCAGGGACGAACTAATCTGGATTGCTGATGCACACCGCGACGGAAAGCGCTTCGTTGTGCGTGCGGATGAAAAACTGACTGCGTTTGTGGAACTGGAAGCGGCGATTCGCGCTTTCTCCACCGCGCTTGGGTGCAGTCCCTGAAGTGTTCATGCAAGGCGAAGCCGATGTTGGCTGTTATCGGTGGTCAAACGCACGGTAGATCGTGCATCGTGCCTGCAACAAGGCGTACGACTAAAGTCCTATTGACTGCCTGACTATTGTTCGTGGACTATACGCTATTAAATAGATCTGAATCCGGCTTAGGGCGCTTTTCCCGCGAGCTTCGTCTCGTCTTCAGACCTGCAGTCACCAAGGGTCAACCAGCGGGGGAAACAGGAAAAGAAAGAACATGAATCCATTCATCCAACTTAAAACAATAGTTGTCGTATTGATATTGCTTGCTGTGGCGCACCTTGCTAGCGCGCAGTCCTTCCCCAGATTAAAGCCTCTGCCGCCGAAAAAGGACGCAAGTGTCCTTAACGCAACTCCGGCCCTCGCTCCCGACTCGCCGTGGCAGTTACTGACGAACCAACCTCCGGTTCTCGATTACACCGATTGCGGCCCAGGGAGTCCGATCTTACTGACCGACGGCACTGTTATGCTGGCAGACAATGGATGCCAGGATTGGTGGAAACTGACTCCTGACGAGTCTGGCAGTTACGTGAACGGAACCTGGACGCAGTTGGCTTCGCTGCCAGACGGTTACAGTCCGCTGTATCACGCAACAGCCGTTCTTCCCGATGGCCGGGTCATTATCGAGGGCGGCGAATATATCTTCTCCAACGGAGTCTTTCACCCGGTCTGGTCAGATCAGGGCGCCATCTATGACCCGGTAGCCAACACTTGGACGCTCGTAGCTCCTCCTCCGTTTTTTGGGGGCTTTGGGCCCTTTCCCAGAACGATCGGCGACGCCCAAAGTACCGTTCTCTTCGACGGAACTTTCATGCTGGCTGATTGCTGCACCCGAGACACGGCTCTGCTCAATGCAAACACTCTAACCTGGACACCGACCGGCAAAAACAAGTTCGATATCCATGATGAAGAAGGGTGGACGCTGTTGCCCAACAAGAAGGTGCTGACAGTCGATGCCTACGTCGGCTCGTACGATGCTGCAGGAACGAACTCGGAAATCTATAACCCCAGCTCGGGCAAGTGGTCTAGCGCTGGCAGTACAATTGTACAGCTCTGGGACTCCGCTGCAACGTGTGGCGGGCAGAACAATGCTTCGTTTGAAGTGGGGCCGGGAGTACTTCGACCCGATGGGACCGTCTTCTACACTGGAGCGAACGCTTGCGGTGCGGGCCACACGGCCATCTACCACTCCGACACCGGACTCTGGACCGCGGGCCCGGATTTTCCGGACTCTTTAGACATCGCCGATGGACCTGCGGCACTGGAGCCTGACGGCAAGGTTCTGATGATGGCAAGTCCGTTGATCTTTAATACGCCATCGACTTTCTTCGAGTGGGACGGATCGAGCCTGACGGAAGCTTCTCCGGCTCCTAACGCGGCGAACGACTCATCGTTCTACGGCAACATGCTAGTGCTTCCAACCGGCCAGATTCTTTTCACCGACTTTTTCTTCGTCTCGGTTTACAACCCCACGGGAACCTATAATCCGGCATGGGCGCCAAGGATTCAGTCTGCCCCTACCAGGGTTAGCCCTGGGGGCTCATACCTCATCTCCGGCCATCTTTTCAACGGCATGTCGCAAGGGGCTGCTTACGGCGACGATCAGCAGTCGGCAACCAACTATCCGCTCGTGCGTATTACAAACAACGCAACTGGACACGTGTTCTATAGCCGGACCCACGACCACAGCAGCATGGCCGTTGCATTCGGCGGTCTCGTTTCTACTCATTTCGACGTGCCAGCAACCCAAGAGCTGGGTCCTAGCCAACTTGTCGTCGTCGCTAACGGCATCCCCTCCGCGCCCGTTGTTGTTACGGTGCAGTGACGCTCACGCGTAGCACAAATTTGCGTTTGGGCGTCACCGCTTGAATCGCGCTCGCATCCACGGGCGGCGTTGAAGGATCGTCCTTCACCGCCCAGCGATGTTCGCCGTGGTTGTCGTGACATTCGCACGGCGAAACGACGGTGGCGGGTGGCGGTGTTGCCGCTCCCGTGCCGCAAAGAAGCGCAGCCGCAATCGTGAACGCTCCCACGCGCATCATTGGGCGCGTTCATATCCCTCGTGGTCGCCAGCGTCATAACGGCCCGTCATACTCAGCGTTGCCAAGCGGCGACTGAATTTCCAGAACCAACTTTACACCGCGAGATGACCTGGCTCAGCCTTTCACGGTGTAGCTGCCGAAGGACAACTGGCGTCTTTTTCCTCTAGGGTCGGGGTGGCGGCGCCGGTGCTGGCCTCGGGGTGTGGCACGATGGGAATTTGAAGGAGCCGATGCGCGTGGTCCAACTTAAGGTATCGCCATTCTCTTGGCTGGTGTAGTACTCGTTCGTGTACCAGAACGTGCAGCCGTCGGATGGGTCAACGCTCATCGAACTGTAATCGCCCCAGCGGGGGCAGGGCACTGGAGGGTTACCACAGAGTCCGGTTTGTGAGCCGGCGCCGGCGATGAGCTGGGTTTCGGTCCGTGGCAACATGTTCGGCGGGTCGCTGGCCAGGCGACCCGAATAGGCGATGCGGGGAAAGTTCGGACTCGTACCATTCGAGGTACTGTAGCCGAGAGCGACATTGCCTTGTCTATCCGCGGCGATGCTGCTCATCCAGCGGTAGATTCCATCGGCGGGATCATACAATTGCTGCTGCACCCCCGCAATCGTGCCACCCGTAACATCGATCTGTGCCCACTGCGATCCGGTCGGTCCTGTGGCGGAACTGCGGAAGGTGTGGGTCACCCACAGCGATTCTCTGAAATCGAATCGCCGGCGGACTCTTCGATATTGGTTCTTTTGCATAAGGACAGGCCCGAGGCTGTCAAGCAGAGCGGTGGTGTTGGGCTGCGGAACGATATTCCCGCTAGCTACGGTATAAGTGTTCCAGCTGCCCACGGTGTGCGTCGGACCGAGCGTGCCGCCGCGGGCCCCGCAGTTCGTCCCCGCCGTGAATTTACGCACTCTGAACACCAACGAGGTGAGCGATTGCTGAACGTAATAATTCGGAGTCCCGGGGGGAGGAATACCGTCTGGCCCCCCGGGCCCGCTCAGGTTACTCGGCAACATGGTATAGAAGTCGTTTGCGCTGGCACGAAAGCCGAGCGCGTAGGTCAACCGCTGGCCATTATACATGTCGCTCTTGCTGAAGGAGGCAAACTCGCCGCCGACATAAGAATTGGGGGGGGGAATGGTTACATCGAAGCCGTTGGCTGAGTAATAGAGACAGTCGGTCCAAATGCCGAACTTGGGATAGTCGTTGAGAACGTTGACGGGCGGTTGACCCGGCCTGCCCGTATCGGTGCGAATGGCATAGCGATTCCAGCCGTCGGTAACCGGGTCAGGGCCCCTTGAAGCAGCGATGCATTCGTAAAACGGTGACACGGCGTTGCCCATTGCGTCGACGCCAAAGGCGAGGTTGGTGAGGATCCACCGATCCTCCAGCGGGTCGAAGAGCACAACCGGGTCGCCGCGGGCATTGCCGTCGCAGAGGGTTTCAGTTCCCGCCCACAGTGCATCCTCGGTAAACTGGGTGAGCAGCGTGCCTGTCTTATCGAAGATAGCAAACGAATCGTTAACCGCCTGGATATAATGATTGAAGCCGACGTCGCCGTTGGTGTCGGGCGGAATGGTAAACGCACTGGTCAGGCCCGCAAAGTTCCGAATGGGAGTGGGCATCGGCCCGAGGGGAATATTCGGTTCCGGTGTTGTCACTTCTTGTGGCAATACGCTTTGATAGGCGGGCTCCGGAAATCTCGGACGATAGTAGTAGGGACGTTGCGGAACCTGTGGGAGAAAGCGCACATCCCCGTAGAATGGTTTTGGATACACCGGTTCTCCCGCCGGAACGGCGTAAACGATATTATCGACGCTCTGGCTGCCGGGATTCTGGTTTGGGCCCTGGGCGGTCGCGCTCGAAAACGCGCCGGCACCCAACAACGCCAGAAACACCCCCGCAAGAGCGATGAACAGACCGATGAAAACGCGCAGGTTTAAGAAGGCAGATTGCGAATTAGATTTCTTTTTCATAGATGAAGTGAAGTTATTTTAGTTACGTTTCGCTTTTGCGAGCGAGCCCTGCTCGCGATTGACCCTGCGGGAATGAGGGTAAGGTGGAGCTCCTGGGGGAGACGCCCAACGAACTTCACGCGAGCGCGATATTGCCGCCTGTCGCCCGACAATGTCCAGACAATTTTTACGGTAGCGCCTTGTTTTTATGTAGGGTTCAACCTGACACGCCTGGAGTTTGGGCTACGTCTCAGCCGTCGATTCTCAGGGGCGAACGATCTGGATTGCAGACGCACATCGCGACAACGGAAAGCGTTTCGTTGTGCGTGCGGATGAAAAGCTGACTGGGTTTTTTAGAACTCGAATCCGCGGTTCACGCTTGCGGCGAATTGTGTTGACGGGCTCAGGAGATTTTTCCGAAACTCCCCGGCGATTGCCGTCTTTTGGCATTCAGGCCTGTAACGGAGTCTTGAGCAGTTGAACGTCCTTCATCGAGACTTTACCTCTTCCTTCGATGACGAGGTTTAGCTTAATCAGGTCGGGTCGTTGGCCCTTCTTCAGGTAGAAGGGAATCTCATTGGAAGTCCAGTCGGTGGGTCCAGTGATAGCTTGGTTCAGACCCTTTGAGAAGAACTCCCCGCGGCCGGGTAGGCGACACCACATTTCCAGGAACGCGCGGCCAGCCAGACCCTCGGTCTTCATTGTTGCTCTATAAGTTAGGAGGCACTGCTCAGCGTCCGGGTTTTGAATCTCGAATAGCCGGATCGTTTGGTCTTCCTTCGCATCAACAACCCAACGATCTTGCGCAACGGTGATCGAGTCCTTACTCAACGTCGCGTCACTGGTTTGGAAGAGCCGAATCGTCTTGGGAGGCCCCGAAGGTTTGGGAGCGCTAAAGATCGACTTGAGCCAGTTAAGCATAGTCACCTCCCAGCTCGATCCCCGCGAAGGCCTCGTCTCTTTTCGTTGCCGAACTATAATTAGACGGCATTTTGTAATCTATTTCTTGCCGCATTAGAGGCAGTTTGCGTTAAAACACTGCAAGAGGGCAAGTCTTTTCAGGCCGGGTCCCCCGAAACCACGATACGGCTGCGAAACTTTGAGCAGTCAACTGCGTTGCTGATTGCCTTCGGTTGGCCATACCACAGACGACCGAACGGCAGCGTTTAGGCGCGTTCGCCGGCGAGGTCTGCGATGCCGAACGTGCCGAGCTTGCATTTACCGGTCATCTTGTCGCCGTCGACCTTGACGGTGAACTCGAGCGTCATCGGCATCGGGTTGGTGATGTCCGTGCTCCAGGTGAGCGTGTCGCCGTCGATCTTGCCGGTGAGTTCCTGAGTGCCCATTTCGGAGTCGATCTTGCCGGCGAAGGCGTCGCCGCTGGTGGCGATGGCTACGTCCATGGTGCGCGCGCCCATCGGCGTGTGCATGGTGATTTTCCAGTTGCCGTCCGCGGACATTCGCCCTCCCAAGAATTGGTCCGCCAGCTAAGACTGGAAGCGGCCACCGCGCAAGTCACTTTTGTAGCTCTGCCCTGGCCGGAACGGGGGGAAGACTACTCCGGTGCCTGCAGCGCCTCGGCCTCGGGCCGACCGAACGGCAGCGCATCGGAAATTAGATTGACGCGGCGATGATCGTTGCGCGGTCTGACTTCGTAAACGTGCATGGAACGCTGTGTGTTCATTTTCGATTTTGCGCCTCCTAAAACGCATAGGACTAAGGTCCCATATACGGCTCTCGGGAGTGCTGGTAAAAAATGTCTTGGATTACGTTACCCGACGTTTCAACGCATCTTCGGCCGGGCTAAAAACCGGTTGGGGAGCTTAACCTTGGCTGAGGCACCGCTTAGCGCGATCTCCAGATTCAACTGGAGCCCCGAGTCACCTGAAGCGAGGCCGCTGTTCAAAGCGCCTCGTGAGGATGGTTCCTCGTTCCGTGCGGATTTGGAGCAGTCAACCCCAAATTGAAAGGCAGTTTATGAAATTCGTTAGTCGCACCAAGCCAATGGCCATGCCTCACCAAATCCACACCTACGCCGAACTCCGGCAACAGATTCACGACGACCTGCGGATCCAACATCCCCAATGGGTCCAGCCAAATGGCGAATCCCCTATGTGTGATTCTTACGAGGCGCGTCTCATGGAAGAACTCGATACTTTCACGCGAAGGGGATCCAACGAGTCTATCGCTGCTCCTCAGCGCGCCACGGCGGCGGTACAACGCCGAGCGCAGGAAGAGCATGAGGATGACCAATGCTTGAATCGACTTCCTCGCGCAAAACACAGAAGCGTGGGCGAAGATGGACGGTTCGTGTTGGTGAAGTGATCGATCCCAGCGAGTGGCCCCCCAGGCGGCGGTTTGCAAGCGAGCCCTTTTGTCGTCTTTGAAAGGTCAATATCGCTTCTCGGCCGCTACTCTGATACTTCCGGCTTGCCAAACGCGCTACAGCGGCCACCCAAGGGCGCACTGAAGGAGCATTCTGGGAAGGATTATAGCAACCAAATGGCAACTATGGGCGGTAAGAGCAGCCCCGAAAGCTTTCGGGGTTGGTTCCGGGTTCGAGTCCCGGCCGACCCAGTGCTCCATTGCTTCGCCGCTCCGTTGCTCCCATACTCCATCGCCACTGCACATGATCTCTCACAAGAATAAATGCATTTTTGTTGAAGTGCCCAAGACAGGCTCAACTAGCGTGAGGGCCATTCTGGGCAAAGCATGGAAACCACATCTGAATTTATGGCAGATCAAAAACCAGATGGA
>Ga0209157_1003860_pt1 | contig 11358 bp, 13 predicted proteins | sample GraSoiAngelo_135_FD_185892 | JGI IMG/M metagenome (GOLD analysis project Ga0209157, IMG submission 185892) | Grasslands soil microbial communities from the Angelo Coastal Reserve, California, USA - 14_0929_05_40cm (SPAdes) (version 2) | ecosystem: Environmental > Terrestrial > Soil > Grasslands ... | reverse complement strand
TCAGAACTTCCGGCGCCTGGCGGCCGCCGGGGCCAGCGGCACCTACGGCTTCTACGAGGCGCTCGACTACACCGCGCCGCGGCTTCCGGAGGCGACCCAGGTCGCGGTGATTCGCGCCTACATGGCGCACCACCAGGGGATGGTGGTCGTCGCGATCGGGAACGTCATCCACGACGGCGCGATGCGTGCGCGATTCCATGCCGAGCCCATCGTCCGGGCCACCGAGCTGCTTCTTCAGGAACGGACGCCGCGTGACGTGGCGGTCGCCCGGCCACGTGCGGACGAGGTGCAGGCCGTCGGTGACGTGCGCGAGTTCGTTCCGCCGGTCGTGAGGCGCTTCACCTCGCCGCACGACTCGCTGCCTCGCACACAGCTGCTCTCGAACGGACGATATGCGGTGATGCTGACGACGGCGGGCTCGGGATACAGTCGCTGGCGTGATCTCGCGATCACGCGATGGCGGGAAGACGTCACACGCGACGCCTGGGGCACGTACGTGTTCCTTCGCGATGTCGACACCGGCGAGACCTGGTCGGCCGGCTACCAGCCGCGCGGAGGTCAACCGGACAGCTACGAGGTCATATTCTCCGAGGATCGGGCGGAGATCGCTCGGCGCGACGGCGCCATCGGCACCACGCTCCAGGTGATCGTGTCACCGGAGGACGATGCCGAGGTGCGTCGCGTCTCGCTCACGAATCTCGGGACGAAGAGCCGGGAGATCGAGTTGACATCGTACGCCGAGGTCGTCCTGGCGCCTCCGGCGGCGGACGCGGCCCACCCGGCGTTTTCCAATCTCAGCGTGCAGACGGAGTGCGTCCCCGAGCTCGACACTCTGCTGGCGACCCGCCGGCCGCGGTCACACGGCGAGGCCCCGGTCTGGCTGGCCCACGTGGCGGTCGTCGAAGGGGACCCGGTCGGCGAGCTGCAATGGGAGACTGACCGTGCCCGGTTCCTCGGCCGCGGGCGCGGGATCCGAACGCCGGCGGCGGTGATCGACGGCCGGCCCCTTTCCAACACGACCGGCGCGGTGCTCGACCCGATCGTGAGCCTGCGACGCCGCGTGCGGCTTCCGCCGGGCGACACCGTGCGCGTCGCCTTCTCGACGCTGGTCGCGCCGTCGCGTGCGGAGGCCCTCGGCCTCGCCGAAAAGTATCGCGATACGGCGACGTTCGACCGCGCCGCGACACTGGCGTGGACGCAGGCGCAGGTTCAACAGCACCACCTCGGGATCGGCCCGGACGAGGCACATCTCTTCCAGAGTCTCGCGAGCCGCGTTCTCTACTCGGACCGGGCGCTCCGGCCCTCCGCGGACGTCCTCACGCGTCATACGGGCGGCCCCGACGCGTTGTGGGCTCACGGGATTTCGGGCGACCTCCCGATCGTGCTCGTTCAGATCGACGAGCCCGAGGACGTGGGCATCGTGCGGCAACTCCTCCGCGCGCACGAGTACTGGCGGATGAAGCAGCTCGCGGTCGATCTGGTCATCCTGAACGAGCGCGCGCCATCGTACGTTCAGGATCTGCAGGCGTTGCTGGAGACGCTGCTCCGCACGAGCCAGTCGGCGGGACTCCATGATGGACCGGGGCCGCACGGGAACGTGTACATCCTGCGAGCGGACGGTGTGACGGCGACGCAACGTGACGTGCTCCAGTCCGTTGCGCGGGCGGTGCTGTCGAGCCGGCGCGGGACGTTGGCCGACCAGATGGCGCGCACGCAGCGGCCCGACGCGGCCCCGCCCCCTCAGCCACGGCGGCCGGCGCTCGCGCGGGCGGATGTGACGGCCCGGCGGCCGGATCTCGAGCTCTTCAACGGCCTCGGTGGCTTCGAGCGGAATGGGCGCGAATACGTAACGGTCCTCGATGAGGGACGGTGGACGCCGGCACCGTGGATCAACGTGATCGCAAACGCGGGGTTCGGCTTCCAGGTCTCCGAGTCGGGTTCGGGGTACACGTGGTCGGTCAACAGTCGCGAGAACCAGCTCACTGCCTGGTCGAACGATCCAGTCAGCGATCCGCCGGGCGAGACCATCTACGTCCGGGACGAAGAGACCGGGGATCTGTGGGGGCCGACGGCGCTCCCGATCCACGAGGGAGCCTCGCCCTACGTCATCCGGCACGGGCAGGGCTACACGCGCTTCGAACACGTCTCGCACGGGATCGCACTCGAGCTGCTGCAGCTGGTGCCGCTCGACGACCCCGTCAAGGTCTCGCGTCTCACGCTGACGAACGAGTCCGGACGACCACGGCGGCTGTCGGTGACCGCCTACGTCGAGTGGGTCCTTGGCGTGTCGCGGCACGCCGCCGCGCCGTTCGTCGTCACCGAGATCGACGGGAAGACGGGCGCGATGTTCGCGCGCAACGCGTGGAGGCGCGAGTTCGGCGGCCGCGTCGCCTTCGCCGACCTCGGCGGGACCCAAGCGGCGTGGACCGCCGACCGGACGGAATTCCTCGGACGCAACGGCACGCCGGATCATCCGGCGGCGCTCGCGCCAAGACGCAGGCTCTCAGGACGGGTCGGTGCCGGCCTCGATCCGTGCAGCGCGCTCCAGACGACGATCGAGCTGGCCGCTGGAGGCCGAGCGGAGGTCATGTTCTTCCTCGGCGAGGCGGCGAACCCCGAGCAGGCGAGGGAGCTGATCGTTCGCTCCCGGACTCGTGATGTGGCGGCGGCCTTGCGAGCTGTCGGCGAGCGCTGGGACGCGGTGCTCGGCACGGTGCAGGTCAAGACGCCGGACCGCTCCATGGACATCCTGCTCAACCGCTGGCTGCTGTACCAGACGCTGGCGTGTCGGGTCTGGGCCCGATCGGCGTTCTATCAGGCCGGCGGCGCCTACGGGTTTCGCGATCAGCTTCAAGACGTGATGGCGCTCGCGGTGGCCGAGCCCGCGTTGGCGCGGCAGCACGTGCTGCGCGCCGCGGCGCGGCAATTCGTCGAGGGCGACGTCCAGCACTGGTGGCACCCGCCCAGCGGTCGCGGCGTCCGAACCCGTATGTCCGATGATCTGGTCTGGCTCCCGTACGTCGTCGCTCAGTATGTCGAGGTCGCCGGCGACGGCGCCGTCCTGGACGAGGTCGTCCCCTTCCTCGAAGGGCCCCAGCTTGCAGTTGGACAGTCCGAGTCGTACTTCGAGCCCCGTGCCTCCGACGAGCGGGGCACGCTCTTCGAGCACTGCGCGCGCGCGCTCGACCACAGCCTGACGGCCGGACCGCACGGCCTGCCGCTGATGGGTACCGGGGATTGGAACGACGGGATGAACGAGGTGGGCGCCAAAGGGAAAGGTGAGAGCGTCTGGCTCGGATGGTTCCTTCACGCCGTGCTGTCTCAATGGGCTGACCTGGCCGACGCGCGCGGGGAGGGTACGCGCGCCGCGAGGTGGCGGAGCTACGTGAATGCGCTGAAGGAGTCGCTCGAGCGCGAGGCCTGGGACGGTCAGTGGTATCGGCGCGCTTACTTCGATGATGGGACGCCGCTCGGGGCCGCCGTCAACGACGCCTGCCGCATCGATTCGATCGCGCAGTCCTGGAGCGTGATCTCGGGGGCCGCCGACCCGGCACGCCGCGAGCGCGCCATGGCGGCCGTCGACGAGCATCTCGTGCGTCGTGCCGACGGCATCGTGTTGCTGTTCACGCCGCCGTTCGACGACACGTCCCTGGAGCCCGGCTACGTCAAGGGATATGTGCCTGGCGTCCGAGAGAACGGCGGACAGTACACGCATGCGGCGATCTGGTCGGTCATCGCCTTCGCGGCGCTCGGCGACGGGGACAAGGCCGCCGAGCTTTTCGCGATGTTGAATCCGATCAACCACGCCAGTAGCGAAGCGGGCGTCCAGCGCTACAGGGTCGAGCCGTACGTCGTCGCGGCGGACGTGTACGGCGAGCCGCCGCACGTCGGGCGCGGGGGCTGGACGTGGTACACGGGATCAGCGGGGTGGATGTATCGGGCCGGGCTGGAGTCGATTCTCGGGTTCCGGCTGCGCGGCACGCGGCTCGTGGTCGACCCGTGTATCCCGCGTGCATGGCCCGGCTTCGAAATGGTATTCCGCTACGGCTCCGCGCGTTATGACCTCGTCGTGGAGAACCCACGGGCTACGTCGCGGGGAGTGTCGTCAGTGGAGGTCGATGGCGTCTCCCTCGACGGCGATCTCAGCATCGGGCTCGCCGATGACCGGACAACACATCGCATCCGCGTCGTCCTCGGCTGAGTTCGAGGTCACGCGAGTGCATCTATAGCGGACGACACTGCAGAGAGATGCACCGGAGCAGACGAAAATCGGTCAGCGCAATCTTGATATGCGACGGTGCGGCCGACGTTATTTCTCTCCGAAGCTCAGCCGTGCACTCGTCGGTCCAGCTCTTCAAGTCCTCCTCTTGAATGTGCAGGAGTCGGTCTTGCGTGAAGCCGAAACTCGCCTGCCGCAAGATCTCAAACTTCTTCTTGACGAGCGCGCGTTGTGTTTCGTCCAGAGTGCCCTGCGCCACCTGGCGCAGACTCCGTCTCGCTGTCGAGCCGAACACCGCGCGCGCTCTCTTCCGCCGGCTAAGTCTTGGCCTTCACGAGCTCCTCGGCGCACGCACTCGCGACCCCGGAGTTGGGCGTCTTGCCCCCGCGCGGAGTGGCCCAGCCGCCCTCTTCGACGAACTGCCGCTGCCGCCACGAGTCTATCTTCAGGAACTCCGCGTGCTTGGTGGCCGCGTTAGGCTGCTGCATGAAGCTCGCGACGCAAGCGGGGGTCAGCGCGACGACCACGGCCGAGCCGGCACGTTCGACCGCGACCCGCTCGGCGGTGCTGCCGAGAACCCATCCCATCCATGAAAAGCCGATGATCATGGTTGCGACCGCGCCGCCGATCACACCCCAAACCGCTGGTTTGAGCCAAGGTGCTTGCAGTTGCATTACCAGCGTCCTCCGCGTGCGGATCCGCCGAAGCCCCGCGAGTTCCCCCCGCCGCCGCCACGGGTACCGCCGGACGAGGCCTTCTCCACGCGGAGTTGGCGGCCGTCGAGGTCCTTGCCGTTGAACTGCGCGATCGCTTGATCGGCCTCTTCCGCCGTGGCCATCTCCACGAAACCGAAGCCGCGGGAGTGACCGGTGTCGCGATCGGTGACGACGGCAGCCGATTCGACCTGGCCGGCCGCCGCGAACACTTCACGAAGCCGTTCCGTCGATGTGGAGAACGCGAGACCGCCGATGAACAGTTTCTGCGCCATGGGGCGCCTCCTTTGCTGCTTCCACGCTGTGGGTTCATGCACGCTCCAGAGAAACGCGGACGCTGGAGTCGTGGTCTGACGAGTCGCAGGGTTCCCGTGAACCGATTCCCGGGTCAGACGACGCCGATACTACCAAACATTATATATGAAATAAATGGTATATAATTCGTACTGAGGAGAGGATCAAACGCATGTCCGTGAGCAAGAGCTTCGACGCGGTGGCGCTCGCCCTGGATAGCATTCAGGGTTTCTCGGATGATGAGCGCGAGGCGGTCGTCGAGTTCCTCAAGATCGGCCGCGCTCGCGCGGCGGCCGCCCGCGCGGCGCCGGCACCGGCCGTGACCGTCCTCGCGGACCGCGTCTTCACGTGGCCGGAGTTCGATCGCTGGCAGGCCATCTTCGCAGAGCGCGGCACGTTCCCCGCCCGATGGGACGGCCTGCAGGTGATTCCCGCGCCCCAGACGTCGCTGGCCGTGCGGGCGGCCTACCGGCTGCGGAAACTGGATCTCCTCTTCGAGTGGCTCGACACGCTCAGGCGCGGGGCCACGGCGCTCGGCCACTATACGAGGCAGGGGAAACGCGCGCGCATCGTGCAGCAAGCAGACGGGCTGCGGTGTGCGGTGTGCGAATCCTTCAACGGGCACGAGGTGGGGCACGGGGAGGATACCGTGCCTCCGATTCATCCGGGCTGCCGCTGTGTGCTCATGGCGGTGACTGCGGCCCCGCACGACGAGCGGATCGGGCCGCACGCTCGACGTCGCCTACGCGCGTCCTTCTGAGGTGCTCAGCTGTCCGGTACGGCGCGGTGACACCACGAATCTTTGCGAGAAGGGGCTGAAGATGGAGCCGATGCGGCGTCTTTCCGGTCCAGTGCCCGCCAAGCAAAAGCGAGGCGAGTTCGTCTGGAGCATCCCTCTCAACGACAAGCCGATGCCCGAATGGATCCAGGTGTTCCGGGGTGCCGGAGAGCGTGGAGGCATCATCAATCCGCAGCGTGTCGCCTTCCGGGACGCCGAACTCAGCTTCGAGAGTGCCGAGGCTCACGTCGCGTCGTGGGTCCGGCACATCGACAAGTGGATCACGACCGCCAACGACGCCGCCGCTCTGGCGGAGGAGAAGCGGTGGGAGGACCGGCTGCGTGAGAGCAAAAAGGTCGAAGACCAGGCGCAACAACTTCGTGATGCCGACAAGTATCGTGATCTGTAGGCGGGCCGTGGCGGCCGGGGTTCCCGCTTAGAAGCCTTTTCGTCTCATGCAACTGCGGTAGGCCGCCTGATACGTGGCGTTCTTTGCTCCTTCCGCGCTCATACCGTGGATTTGCGGATCGGACGACTCGACGACTGTGCGCGTGAGATCGACGGAGTTCGTGGTCATGGCGCCGGCGCGTGCGCTATCGGCCCGGACGTGGTCGCCCGTGGTCGGTGAGGCACTGCCTGTCTTGACCGCTTTGGGCGCTTCTTCGTTGCAGGCGACGGAGTCAGCGGCGGTGGGAACCTGCCCGTCGGCCGTTCGCGTGACGGCCAGCGCGACGAGGATCGTCAGGGCGAGAGCACTCGCCACGTGGCCCGCCATGACCATGTCAGCGGTTCTCGAGGTCCGCGATTCGGGCGCGGCCCTGTAATTCGGCGGCTGCCGCCGAGCGAAATTGCGTCCGCGACTCCTCGATGAGGACGCCGGCGTTGTCACGGATGACCCAAGTCCACCACATCAAGCGCCCTCGGATCTCGACAATGTGGAGTGTCATGATCGCAGTGTCCCTTACTCCCATCTCGTCGGCGCCTCCCGATCACAACGAATGGCGTACGCCCGAGCGACGTTGTCCTCTTCGTCGTACTCTACGACCACCTCGAGGTAAGAACCCAAGTCAGGCTCGGAGGGCCGGATGTGGAGCCGTGCGCCTTCGGGCTCGGGACCGATGGCGTGTCGCAAGAGGGCCACGTAGCGCTGGCACTCCACGACTGCGCGGTCCGCGTAGCCGACCTCGCCCACTTGGGCAGCGGATTCGCGCGCCGGGACAGCTCCCAGCGCGATGATCCCCTCGGTCATTGTTCGCTTACTCTCATCGGTCTGCTCATGTTCCACAGGGCGCGTCTACCCTCCGTCTTCATGACCCGGCCGATACTCGCTTCCGCCGCGATATCTTGCTTGACAGCAGTATACTATAACTTATATAACAAGTTTAAATTATTAAGCACGAACGCCGCCAGCCCGGGTCGGCAGGAGTACGGAGGTGGTGATGCTCGAAAACAAGACCACAGTCCTTCTCATTCTCTCCCAGGACGTCCTGGACCAGGCCCGGGTCGTCGCGGGGAAGGCGACGATCACCCTCAAGCTCCCGGTGAGCCTTCAGATCGTCCTCCGGGCCCTCATCGAGGAGGGGCTGAAGCGCGATGGCCATGCGACCTTCCTCGCCAACGTCGAGAGCCAGGCCAGAGCGGTTCGCCACCAGCGAAGCATGACGCGCCGGAAAAGGGCTGAGGAGGACCGAACGAATCTACGGTCTGGAAGTCCGGGGGGCCTGCACCGTGGCGAGCCCCGGAAGCGCTCGAAGTGATCGCGACGGATCAGGGGCCTCAATGAGCTTCGAAAGCAGGGGAGTGAAAGCTAGCGTGTGGGAGGGAAAGCCTTGTCGACTCACGTCTGGATGATCCCGCTGGCCGTCATTGCGCTGACGCAAACGGCCGTCTTCGCAACGTCGGTGTACTTGCACCGCACCCTCGCACATCGAGCGCTGACCGTTCGCCCGTTCGCGGATGTGCTGTTCCGGACAGTGCTCTGGCTTACCACGGGACAGCGCCGCCAGGAGTGGGTCGCGGTTCATCGCAAGCATCACGCCTTCACTGACCGAGAAGGTGACCCCCACAGCCCGCGGCTGCTCGGCTTGTGGCGTGTCCAGCTTCTGAACGCCTATTACTACCAACGGGAAGCGCGGAACCCCGACACGATCAAGAAGTTCGCCCCGGACCTCCCCGAAGACCGATTGGATCGTGCCGTTTTCTCGAAGGGGATGGTGGGTCCGGGGCTGGGCATCGCGCTGTTGTGTTTTTTGTTTGGCATCGGCCCGGGTTTGATCGTGGCGCTGGCGCATGCCGTCCTCTACGTCGGCGTCGTGGCGCCGCTCATCAACGGCGTCGGGCATTGGCGAGGAGCTCAAAACTTCACGAACACAGCGTATAACTCGGTGGTGCTCGCCTGGGTGACGGGCGGCGAAAGTCTTCACAACAATCACCACGCAGAACCGCGAGCGCCGAAGTTCAGTGTGCGGCGAGTCGAGTTCGATCCGTCGTGGCTGGTGATTCGCGCGCTGGCGGCGGTCAGGCTCGTGGCCATCGTCGGCCCGCCGCTTCGTCTTTCCACCGACAGCCGAGCCGTCCGGTGAGTGTCCAGCGGCGGCGCGCTGCCGCGGCCCTCCTCGTCGTCTCGTGGGTCCTGTGGTTGCATCCCTGGGTTCCGGCGCTCCTCATTGGCGTGTTTGTGTCCTGGGTCCTCCTGCACACACGGCTCGAAGGTGATCTCGGCGGAACCCTCGTTCGCGTCTGGCGGCGCGCGTGGCCGCCCGGGAGCCTGGTGCTGATTCCTCTCCTTGTCGGCAGCACGCTCGTATTCTGGATTTCGGACGTGCCGATCACGGCCAAGGTCTTGCCAGTCGCCCTCGCCCTGCTCGCCCTCTCGACAATCCTTCTGGGTAGTGCGTGGACGCTCTTCGCCCACGCGCAGCGGTTCTGGAGAACCCGAAATGAGTCGGCGCTCGCCACGACCAACCCAAGTCCCGGCGCCACGGGCAACGAGGGACGAGCATGAGTGGGAGCGATGGCCGACGACGATGCGCCGGGCGGCGACGGGCTCGCGGGCGAGGTCTTGGTAAGTTCGCGTGATGGAGGAAGGTCATGATCAGATGCGCAACTTGCAAACGAGAACTCAAGGATGAATCGCAAAGATTCTGCAACGAGTGCAACCGTGGTTTCGGCAAGAAGCCGGGGCAGGGCACACCGGCTTCACCAGGACGAACTGCGGCACGAAGGCGCCGCCGGCGCGGCAAATGACGTGTGCCGCCTGTCTTCACGTGTGAACGAGTCGACTGACGGGACGGTCGCTCGGTGGACGCTGCCATAGAGGCGGAATTGCTCCACATCGGGGATCCCGGTTCAGGAGGTCTTGGCAATGAAGCTGGAGACGGCGGCGAAGATCAAGTACGGAATCTGGGGCCTTATTTGTGGGGGCGTCATCGCAATGATCGTCGGGTTTTCGTGGGGTGGCTGGACAACCGCCGGCACGACCCAAACGATGACCAAAGAGGCGGTCTTGGCGAGTCAGGCGGCGATCTGCGTCGCGCAATTCATGAAGCAACCGAACCATGAACAGAAGCTCAAAGAGCTCGGAGACGTCAGTAGCTGGCAGAGAGCTGAAGTCATCGAAAAGGGGGGCTGGGATAAGATGCCCGGTCAGGAAAAGGCTGGCTATGCCGTAGCGCGCGCATGCGCCGATGGGCTTGACCTGCTGATCAAAAAATGAAATTGTCACGTGCGCTCGAGCTTTGCCGCGCACGTCCTGAAAGGCGCGGCCAAAGGAGGGTCTGCTCGTGACGAGAGAACTCAGATGCGCCGATCTGATGCCCGGCTGCGACTTCGTGGCTCAAGGCAAGGATGACAGCGAAGTGATGAGGAAGACCGCCGAACACGCTAAGAGCGCGCACAGGATGGTGGCGATTTCAATGGAGGTCGAGCGAAAAGCGCGAGCGGCGATTCGGGATGCTGGATCCTGACTGAAGGGTCTAACCGGCAAAGGGCGGCGCCACCGGGAGCGCCGCCCTCAACGGCTGCACGGCCAGCCGGCCTTCGGCCAGGCGGGTACGACAGCGGCGGTCATGAGGCCGGTCATCGGTTGCCTCTGTTCTCCCAATGCGGTGACGAAACTTGACCCCAGGTCCAACAGCCTGAGCCTTGAAGACGCGGGAAGCATCACGGAGCAGCACATGCCCAAAGGACGACCCTCAAGGCTCCGGCCGGTCCACTCGGGCATCATCGCCTCCTCACTTCAAGCGCTTCGGCTGCTCACGACCGTTCGGCCGCTGCGAGATTCCAGACCGTCGGCCCTCGGGCTCCGCTTCAGCTCGTCCGCGCTGACGCGACACGCTCCTGAGGCGGCGGACCGCCTTGGCCTGGCCCTCGACGTTGGCGAGAAGGGCCGGGTGGTCATCTCGCTTCAGCCCCTCTTCGATGAGGGCCCGGAGGACGATCTGAAGGCTCACCGGAAGCTTGAGCGTGATCGTCGCCTTCCCGGCAACGACCCGAGCCTGGTCCAGGACGTCCTGCGAGAGAATGAGCAGGACCTTCGTTCGATTCTCGAGCATCACCGCCTCCTGCCGGTCTTGCAGGTCTATTGTTATATAATTTCTATTTTCTATATAATTTATAAAGTGATATCGGTATGAAGTCAAGCGGGATCGAGGACCAGATCAGATCCCGCCCGACCGGCTCCGCGCTGCGCCTTGACCTCCTGAGAACAGCCGCCTAGGGTGGTGATCATGAGTGACGCCGAAGATTTCGCGACGCTGTTCGCCCGTGAAGCCGTGAGACCCGTGCTGGAAGTCGGCCAGATCGTCAAGGGCCGCGTGATCCACATCGCGGCCGAGAGCGTCTTCGTCGACGTCGGGGGCAAGGGCGAGGCCTGGATCGAGCGTGCCGAGCTGACCGATGAGGAGGGACGGCTGCGCGTCGCCGTCGGCGACGAGGTCGAGGCGACCGTGGTGTCGACCGGGGACGAGGTGCGCCTCTCGCACAAGCTCCGGCAGGGGGCGCAGGCCCGCCAAGCCCTCGCGGTCGCGGCGCAGACCGGCATTCCGGTCGAGGGGAAGGTCGCGGCCGTGATCAAGGGCGGGTACGAGGTGACGGTCGGTGGCCTGCGGGCCTTCTGTCCGTTCTCGCAGATGGATGTGCGCCGGGTGGAGGCCGCGGAGGAGTACGTCGGCCGCGTCCTCGAGTTCCGCGTCATGACCTACAGCGACAACGGGCGCAATCTCGTCCTCTCCCGCCGCCGGCTGCTCAAGGAGCGGGCGGCCGAAACCGCCGAAGAGACGCGGAAGAAGGTTCTCCCGGGCGCGGTGCTTACCGGTACCGTAGCCTCACTGGCGGACTTCGGCGCGTTCGTCGAC
>Ga0209157_1003858_pt1 | contig 11361 bp, 9 predicted proteins | sample GraSoiAngelo_135_FD_185892 | JGI IMG/M metagenome (GOLD analysis project Ga0209157, IMG submission 185892) | Grasslands soil microbial communities from the Angelo Coastal Reserve, California, USA - 14_0929_05_40cm (SPAdes) (version 2) | ecosystem: Environmental > Terrestrial > Soil > Grasslands ... | reverse complement strand
GGCGCGCAAAGCGACTCGACGTCGAGGAGATGGTTGCTTTGGGGCGGGTATAGCGACTCAAGATAGGCGTCGAGCGCCGACAGCATCCGTATCACCTCGTCCTGCCGCGGGTCCTCGAGCCGTATGACATACTCGACTGACATGAAATCGCGCATCCGTCGCCTCTATTGTTTCATGGCGCTTGCAGGAACGCTGAGCGCGCCGTTGGCCGACGCTGCCGAAGACCGCTCCTGGGTCGAGCGCAGCGACCGCCATACCGTAATGATATTCGAGACCCTCGGCGCCTTCTATCCGGAATGGATGTCGCATCTCGGCTTGGAGCGCTTCGATCCCGAAGTGATGGACCTTAAGCCCGGCGTCGTCAAGCGGCTCGACGCGGCGCTCGCGGCCAGCGTGAAGCGCCTCGCGGCGGCGAAGCAGACCGAAAGCGATCCACGGGTACTCGAGGACCTCGAGATCGACATCGAGGCGCTCGAGCGCAGGCGCCGCACCAGCGCGCTCGAGGAGCGCCTCCTCGTGCCGTACTTCGACCTCCCGAAGCACGTCTTCGAGGGGCTGCAGATGCTCCTCGATGCGCGCAACGGCGAGTCGCGGCATCGCAACGCCCTGCAGCGCATGCGCGTCTACGCCGGCCTGGAGCGTGGTGTCGCGCCCTTCGCCGAGCTGGCGCGCGCACGCGCGAGCGAGCGCTTCGCCACCGCCGGACTCCTCTGGCCCTACGAAGCCGAAGTGCGCCAGCACCTCGGGAACTGCGAGCGCTACATCGCCGGCATCGCGGAATTGTTTCGCGCGAGCGAAGTGCGCGGCTGGCAGAGCGCTCATGAGCGGCTCGCAGCCCAGCTGCGCGCGCATTGCGAGTGGGTACGCGACGCGGTTCTTCCCAAGGCGCGAAAGGACCATAGGCTGCCGCGCGAGCTGTATGCCGACCGCTTGAAATCGGTCGGCGTCGACATCACGCCGGAGCAAGCCGTTTCGCTCGGCATGCTGGCATTTGCCGAGGTGCGTGAGGAGATCTCGCGCCTTGCCGCGCAGATCGCGCGCGAACGCAAGCTCGACTCGGCGGACTACCGGCAAGTCCTGCGCGAGCTGAAGCGCCAGCAGGTGCCGCCCGAGCGGATCCTGGCGCTCTATCGCGAGCGGCTGAAGCAGATCGAAGACGTCATCGTGCGCGAGCAGATCATTACCCTGCCGCAGCGCGGGGCATCGATCCGGCTCGCAAGCGAGGCTGAATCGGCTGCCATCCCGGCGCCGTACATGAATGGGCCGCGCCTCATCGGCAACCAGGGGGAGCGCGGCGAGTTCGTGCTTCCGCTGCGCAATCCGAATGCGAAATCGTCCGATCCGGCCGACGACTTTACCGCGGAGGCGGCGGCGTGGACCATGACGGCGCACGAGGCGCGGCCAGGCCACGAGCTGCAGTTCGCGGCGATGGTGGAGCGCGGCGTGTCGATCGCCCGCGCCGCGTTCGCCTTCAACAGCACCAACGCCGAGGGCTGGGCGCTGTACGCCGAGGCCATCATGACGCCTCATTTCCCTCTCGACGGACAGTTATTTGCGCTGCAGCTCCGCCTGCAGCGCGCGGCGCGGGCTTTTCTCGACCCGATGGTCAATCTGGGCACGATGACGCCCGCCGAGGCGAAAGAATTCCTCATGCGCGAAGTGGTCCTGTCCGAGCCGATGGCGCAACAGGAGGCGGACCGTTACGCCTTCGTTTGGCCAGGGCAGGCCATCTCCTATCTGTACGGCTACGCCCGCCTGCGCGAACTGCGGCTCAAGGCCGAGGTCGCGCTCGGTCCGCGCTTCGACCAGCGCCAGTTTCACGACCTGGTCATCGCGCAGGGGCTGCTGCCGCCCGGCCTGCTCGAACGTGCTGTGCTGGAAGAACTGATTCGTCGATATCCAGGTACTTCCAGAACTCACGCGTTACCGGATTCCGGCGGTAGCCGATCACCCAGGGATGCGCAAGGCCGGTGACCACGCGGTGCGCGATCGGCCGCATCGGCGCGTACGCGAAGAACAGCTTGTCCATCTCGCGGTACAGGCGGTCGCGCTCCGGGCTGTCGGGCAGCAGCTTTGCCTTCTCGTACAGCGCATTCCACTGCGGCAGGTCGAAGCGCGACTGGTTCGACTGGCCCTTGTTCGGCCCGTAGAGGATGGTGTAGAACGTATCGGCATCCGGATCGCCCGCGATCCACCCCAGACTCCACATCATGAGCTTGCCGGCGCGTGAGGCGCGCAAGTGCTCCGGCCATTGCTTTTTGTTGAATTCGATCCTCAAGCCTACGCGATCCATGTGCTTGCGCCATAGCTCGTCCTGCTTCTTGCCCTGGCTGTCGGGGGTGGTTGCCATCTCGAGCACCAGCTTCGAGCCGTCCGGGGCCTCGCGATAGCCGTCGCCGTCGCGGTCGACATAGCCATAGACGTCGAGCAGAGCCTTCGCCTTGGCCGGGTTGTACTCCGCCAGCGGCCCGGCGACCTCCGGATCGAAACCGTAAGCGCCGGGCGGGACCGTCGACTGCGCCACGATCGCCTGCCCGTAGTAGAGGGCACGAATCCACTCGTCGGGGTCCACGGCGAGCGCGATCGCGCGGCGCAGCGCCACCTTCTCCGCCGTGTAGCCGCCGACCAGAGGATGCTCCATCCCGAAGTAGGCGAAGGTGAGGTCGAACTCGTTCGTGCGGTCGAGCTGGACCCTTCTCTTCTGCAGGTGAGGCGCGAGCTCGCCTGCGGGCGCCGCAAGGCTGGCGAATTCCTCCGGTACGCGATCGATCAAGTCGTGCTCGGCGTTGAGAAAGGCGAGCCAGCGCGGCTGCGCTTCCTCGATGATGTACACCTCCACGCGGTCGATCTGCGGCAGGCGCTTGCCGCGCATCCGGGCGGCAATCGCCTGCGCCACCGGGTCGTCGGCCGCCGCTTCCGCGTCGTAGTAATACTCGCGGTAGTCGGGATTTCGCTCGAGCACTATGCGCGAGGAGCGCTTCCACTGCGCGAGCCGGTAGGCGTTCGTTCCCACCGGCTTTTCCATCGTGCGGTCCGGGTAGGCCTCGATCACTTCGCGCGCCACGGCGCACGCGAGAGTGCAAAAGGTCAGGTGATACACCAGGTTCGGGGTCGGCTCGGTGAGCACGATGCGGAACGTATAGCGGTCGATCGCGCGCAAGCCCTCGACCTCCCGGTCGTAATCGAACTTGCCGCCGGCAAGCGCCTGCTTGCGCACCGCGTCCATGCCGACGACGCGCTTGTCCAGGAGATAGAAGTTCGGCGACTTGTTCTTCGGATCGAAGTGCCGCTTGAGCGAATAGACGTAATCCTGCGCGGTCAGCTCGCGCTTCTTGCCGCGGAACGCCGGGTCGTCGGCGAAGTAGATGCCGGGCCGGATGCGCAGCGTCCACGTCTTGCCGTCGGCGCTTACCTCCGGCATGCTGGCCGCAGTGTTCGGTTTGACCTTGAAGGGCCGCGCGAGATAATCCAGGGCGAGCGGGGCATCGAAGATGTGCGCGAGGATGATGCTCGAGTACAGATCGTTGATCTGCACCGGGTCGAAGCCGGTTTCGGCCACGCGGAACGCATAGCGCAGGACCTTCTCGGCCGCCGCGGGCGGCGCGATCAGGGCACAGGCTAGAATCGCGGCGCGCCACCAGATCATGACGGCCTATATCTTACGCAGGCTTTGGCAGATGGTCCCCACCCTCGCGGGGGTCATCCTGCTCATTTTCTTCCTGTTCAAGTTCTTCGGCGGCGACCCGTCGCAGATCCTGGCGGGCCAGGTGGCGAGCCAGGAGCAGATCGACGCCATCCGGCGCGAGCTCGGGCTCGACAAGCCCTGGTATGCGCAGCTCGGAATCTTCGTGCGCGAGATCGTCAGCTTCGATTTCGGCAAGAGCTGGATGACGCGCGAGCAGGTATCCGGCATCTTCCTCACGCGGCTGCCCGCCACGCTGACCATCACGATCCCGATCCTGCTGCTGGAGATCTCGCTCGCGATTCCCACGGCCATGCTGGTGGCGTACTACCGCGGCAGGCTGCTCGACCGCGCGGTGATGGTGATCTGCGTCGCGGCGATGTCGGTTTCGTTCCTCGTGTACATCATCGTCGGCCAGTACCTGCTCGGCTTCCAGCTCGGCTGGTTCCCGGTGCAGGGCTGGAGCGACGACTTCTGGCGCAACCTCTTCACTTATGCGCCGCTTCCCATCCTGCTTGCCGCCCTGGTGGGCCTCGCGCCGCAAACTCGCCTTTACCGCTCGTTCTTCCTCGACGAGACGAAGAGCGACTACGTGCGTACGGCTCGCGCCAAGGGCCTGTCCGAGCCCGCGATCATGCGCAAGCACGTGCTGCGCAATGCGCTGGTGCCGGTGCTGACCAACGTGTCCCTGCTGGTCCCCGGAGTCTTTGTCGGCAGCTTCCTGCTGGAGATCTTCTTCTCCATTCCGGGCCTGGGCAGGGAGATCTATCTCGCCGTGAACCGCAGCGATTACCCGGTGATCCAAGCGGTCACCATCTACCTTTCCGTGCTCACGATGCTCATCAACCTCGCGGCCGACGTGCTCTATACATTCGTCGACCCGCGCATCCAGTTGCGCTGAATGGCTGCCGTCCTTGACGTTACGCCCGAAAGCGCGTGGACCGCGCTCTGGCGGCGACTGCAGCAGGACAGGGTGGGCGCGGTGTCGCTCGGCATCGTTGTCGCGTACCTGGTGATGATCCTTTTCGCGACCGCCGGCTACCTCGCCGGCGGGTGGAGCCGCGAGGTCGGCGTGCCGTATGCGAACCCGGCGTTCCTCGGCGAGCGGCCGAACCTCGAAGGCGCGCTGCGCAAGCGGGCAGAACACAAGGGCGTGGCGCCCGACCTGAGCGCGATCGACCCGCTCGCGCCGAAATACGCCGAATGGGAGCGGCGCACCGGCGAGTTGAAGATGACCGAGCCCGAGCGCGCGATGACGCTGCCCTGGGGCGGCGACCGCTGGGGACGCGACGTGCTCGACAAGGCGATCAAGGGCTCGCAGGTGTCGATCGCGGTCGGCGTGGCGGCGGCGCTTTGCGCGACGCTCATCGGCACCCTGCTTGGCGCCTGCGCCGGTTTCTACGGCCGCTGGGTCAACGACGTGCTCGAGTGGCTGTACAACGTATTCACCTCGATCCCGTCGATTCTCCTTATCTTCTCGCTCGCCGCGGTGCTGCGCAGCGGTGCCTTTGCCCATCTCTTTGCGAGCGGCATCTGGACGGTGGTGATCATCCTCTCGGTGACCGGCTGGACCGGGATGTACCGGCTGGTGCGCGCCGAGTACATGAAGCACCGCTCGCGCGAGTATGTGCTCGCCGCGCAAGCGATCGGCGCCTCGGCCGCCGCGCGCATGTTCGTGCACATCCTGCCGAACGTGAGCCACGTCATCCTGGTGCAGCTGTCGCTGTTGGTGGTCGCCTTCATCAAGGTGGAGGTGATCCTGTCGTTCCTCGGCCTGGGCGTGCCGCTCGACATGGTGTCGTGGGGCACGATGCTCTCGGAGGCGCAGACCGAGCTCGTCATCGGCAAGTGGTGGCAGCTCGCCGCCGCCACGGTGTTCATGGCGATCTTCCTCACCGCATTCACGATGCTCACCGACAGCCTGCGCGACGCGCTCGATCCCAAGCTGCGATGAGCGCGCTGGTCAGCGTCGTGAATCTGAGGGTCTCCTTTGTCACGAGGCAAACTCGCGTGGAGGCGGTGCGCGGCGTGAGCTTCGACGTCCGGCACGACGCGACGCTCGCCCTGGTCGGCGAATCCGGCAGCGGCAAGACCGTGTCGGCGATGTCGATCCTGCGCCTGCTGCCCGAGAACGCCATCGTCGATGCGGCCAGCCGCGTCGATTACGGCGGCGAAAACCTGCTCGCTGCGCCTGCCGCACGGCTGCGCGCGCTGCGCGGGCGCGACATCAGCGCGGTGTTCCAGGAGCCGATGAGCTCGCTCAACCCGGTGCTCACCGTCGGCGAGCAGGTCGCCGAGGTGCTGCGCCTGCATCGCAGGATGAACGCGCGTCAGGCGCTCGAGCGGGCCGCCGAGCTGCTCGCCGAGGTGGGGATTCCCGAGCCGCGGGCGCGCCTGCGCGCCTATCCGCACGAGCTCTCGGGCGGCCAGCAGCAGCGCGTGATGATCGCGATGGCCATCGCGAACGAGCCGAAGCTGCTGATCGCCGACGAGCCGACCACCGCGCTCGACGTGACGGTGCAGCGCCAGGTGCTCGAGCTGATCGCGCGGCTGCGCGAGCGCCACCGCATGAGCGTGCTGTTCATCAGCCACGACCTCGGGCTGGTCGGCGAGATCGCCGACGACGTGGTGGTGATGCGCGAGGGCGAGGTGCGCGAAAGCGGGCCGACGGAGCGCATATTCAGTGCGCCGCGCGACCCGTATACGCGCGCGCTGCTCGCCTGCCGGCCGCGCCTCGACGCGCGCCCCCGGCGGCTGCCGGTGATCGACGACTTCATGCGCGGCGGCACGGCGCCGGGCGCTGCGCTCGAGCGCCCGCCGGCCGGCGCCAACCTCGTCGAAGCGAAGGGCCTGCGCAAGGAGTTCCGCCTGCGCACCGGCTGGTTCGCCTCGAAATCGCTGGTCGCGGTGCGCGAGGTGTCGTTCGGCGTCACCCGCGGACGCACCGTCGGCCTGGTCGGCGAGTCGGGCTCGGGGAAGACCACCGTGGCGCTGCTCGTCATGCGGCTCCTCGAGGCAAGCGGCGGCGAGGCGCGCCTCGAGGACACCGACCTGCTGCGCCTGTCGGCGGCGCAGATGATGGCCTTCCGCAGGCGCATCCAGATCGTGTTCCAGAATCCCTACGCCAGCCTCAACCCGCGCATGAGCATCGGGCGCACGCTCACCGAGCCGATGCGCATTCATCGCCTGGGCGCGGATGAAGGCGAGCGCATCGAGCGCGCGCGGCGGCTCCTGCAGCGCGTCGGGCTGCCGCAGGACGCCATGCACAGGTACCCGCATGAATTCTCCGGCGGCCAGCGCCAGCGCATCGCGATCGCCCGAGCGCTGGCGGTCGAGCCGGAAGTGCTGATCTGCGACGAGCCGGTGTCCGCGCTCGACGTCTCGGTGCAGGCGACCGTGCTCAACCTGCTGCTCGACCTGCAGGAAGAGCGCGGGCTTGCCTACCTGTTCATCTCTCACGACCTCGCGGTGGTGAAATACATGTCGGACGAGGTCCTGGTCATGCGCGAAGGCGAGGTGGTCGAGCGCGGCGCGCCCGAAGCGATCTACCGCGCTCCGCAGCACGAGTACACGAGGAAACTTCTCGCCGCCGTCCCGCGCGGCCTCGAGGGACGGTAATTCGGGGACGGAGCCCTAACCAGTTCGGGGACGCAGCCCTAACTCGAGTTCCAACTCGCTCGAAACATTGTCTGGCTGTGGCACCGTCTTGGCGCGAGGACCAGGAGGTCGACGCTCCAGGCGTCGTTGAGTATCCGCAGGCAGCATGGACTTCAGCTGCTCGCCGACCAGCGCAAAACCGCCGTTCGTAGCATCGCGGATTGCTGCAAGGAAAGCGGGCTCATCGCCCACCGCAAACAGGCCCCGATAAGCCGCATGCCGCGATGTCTCATCCGCCGCGAGAGCGAGATACTCGGTGTGCGGCGTCAGAAGCTGGTTGGACGCTCGGCCGGCGTTCCCGTTGTGGCTCGACCAGCGATACGCCGAAGCCGACGGCACCATCCCTGCACGCACCGGATTGAGCTCGATGTACCGGTGACAGGCGATGACGTATCGCGCGGAATCCACGAGACACGAACGGAATCGTCCTTCCCATAGCGTCCCGCTTCGCTCATAACGTCGGTTGAAGTACTGCACGTAGCGCTGACCGAGATTGCGCATCAGCAAAGCGCAGGCATGCGGGCTCGAAGGTGTGAGGAGGAGGTGGACGTGGTTTGTCATCAGGCAGTAAGCATGCAGCGCGCAGCGGGTCTTTGCCGACAGATCCCGCAGGTTCGCAAGGTAGACGAGGTAGTCGGTGTCTTGCCGAAAGCAATTCCCGCGATCGTGCCCGCGCTGCACGATGTGCACGGCAATATGCGGCACGATGAGCCGCGGCCACCTTGGCATAAGGGCACAACGGTCGACGGCACCCGGGGTTGACGGGTTAGGGCTCCGTCCCCGAATTAGGGTGCGGGGATCTGCAGGCGCGCGTGGCGGGCGTCGGCGCTGATGGTGACGTCGAGGCTCGCGTGGCCGGCGAAGAGGCGGGCGAGGCGCTCGCGCACGCCGGCGATGTTGGGCTCGGTCGATGCCGCGCTGCCGACCGAATTGCTGAGCACCGATACCTCCAGCGCAGCGTCCCGGCGTTGCGCGCGGATCTGCAGCACGGTCGCCGAGCGGCCGTCGAGCGCCCAGCGCACGAGCGGCAGGAGCAGCATCGCCGGCATGGGCAGCGTGCGCGCCTCGGGCGCCACCGAGATGTCGACTTGCGGGCTTGCATCCGCGCGCTGCGCGACCAGGGCGAGATAGGCCTCGGCGAGCTCCTGCTCGCCCGCGACCGTGGCGGTGGCAGCCGCGTCGCCCGGCAGCGCGGCACGCAGATAGCGGATCAGCGCGTCGAGCGCTTCCTGCCCGGCCTCGACATCGCGGGCGTAGCACCGGTCGACCTCGAGCAGGCTGTCGAAGAGGAGCTCCGGGTCGACGCGGCCCTGCATCGCGCGCAGGTCGCCTTCGAGCACGCGGCGCTCCGCAGCGAGCGCCGCGAGCTGAGTCTGGTGCAACCGTTCGGTGGCGCGCCGGCTCGCCTGCAGCATCGTGTAGAGCCCGATGAGAAGCATCGCCCAGCCGGACGCCACGCTGAAGCGAAAGGCGATGCGGTGAAGCGCGCTGAGGAAGACCATGTGCTCCTTTTCGATCCACGGCCAAAGGTACAGAACCGTTTCTCCCCACACGGTCGTCACGATGGCAGCGGCGAGCATCGGAAGGATGAGGCGCCTCGCGGTGCCGGCGGCCTCGCCCAGCAGGTTGTCGGACGCGACGGCACAGCCGAGCCCGATCAGGGCGTTCAGGAAGTACAGTACGGTCCAGATGGCGATGAGTCCAGCGCGCAGCTCTTCCTTGCCGAGCCAGGCGTAACTGAGATGCGCGAGCTCGACCACGAAGGAGAAGCCCAGCGCGATGAGCACATGGCGCCTGCCGAATCCGGCGAAGAGCTTCATGGCAAAGGCAGCGTGATGACGGCGGTGACGCCGCGCGGCGCATTAGCCTCGAGCCGCAGGGCGGCGCGTTCGCCGTAGAGCGCCGCGAGGCGCGCGCGGATATTGGCGAGCCCGACGCCCGAGCCGGAGGCGGCGGTGAGTCCCCGGCCGTTATCCGCCACGCTGAGCGTGAGCGCTCCGCCGCTGGCCTGCGCCTTGATGAGGATCGAGCCGCCTTCGGCGAGAGGGGCGATGCCGTGCTTGATCGCGTTCTCGACGAGAGTCGCGAGCATCATCGGCGGCACGCGCGCGGCGAGCAGCGCCGCCGGCGCATCGATCGAGGTCTCGAGCCGCGTCCCCATGCGGATTTTCTGCACGCCTAGGTAGGCCGAGACCAGATCGATCTCCTCGGCCAGCGTGGTCTCGTTCCCGCGCATGCGCGGCAGCGCCGCGCGCAGATAGCGGGTGAGCTGCGCGAGCATCGCGCGCCCCGCTGCGGCGTCGCTCTGGCACAGGCGGCGCACGTTCGACAGGGTGTTGAACAAGAAATGCGGCTCGACCTGCGCCTGCAGCAGGCGCAGTCGCGTCGCGAGCTGCTGCGTCTCGAGCGCGCTGCGGCGCAATTGCGCGCCGCGGACTTCCTCCTCGGCGGCCTGCGCGCGCAGGTAGAAGACGTAGCCGGCGACGAGGATTGCGCCCGAGCCCAGCCAGGAGGTGAACACGAGCAGCATGTAGGCCGCGCCTTCGCCGGAGGGCGTTGCGCCGATGGCATAGCGCACGAGGGCGGAGACACCGGCGCCAGCTAGCGCCGCAAGCACGGCAACGCCAAAATTCTCGCGGCCCGCGCGTCCCGCGGCGTTGAGCACCACCAGCGCCGTGACGAGCATCGTGACGCCCGTGACGAGAAACACCGTCATGCGCGACAGCCAGCCGAGCGCCATGTCGCCGATACCGCCGCCGACCACGCCGCTCGCGGGCGCGAGCACCCATTCCAGCGCCTGCAGCGCGCAGAACGCAGCTACGAGGGCGAGGGCGCTCCACGACAGTCCGTTGAGCAGCCGCTGCATCGCTACATCTGCCGGAAAAGCGGCGTGTACGCGTCGCTCACCGCGAGCAGCTCCTCGCGGCGCTTGAGCCGCACCTGCGTGTGGCCGCGCAGATCGCGCACCACGCCGGCAATGGCATGCACGTTGACGATGGTGGAGCGGTGGATCTGCCAGAACGACGCAGGGTCGAGCTCTTGCGAGAGCTCCTTGATCGGCTTCCTGATCAGCGACTCGCCTTCGGCGGTCACCACGCGCGTGTACTTGCTGTCGGCCTGGAAATAGCAGACGTCCTCGACCGTGATGATGTGCACCGTCTGCCCCTGCGACGCGTTGATCCAGCGCAGGAAGCCGCGCTGCGGCGCGCCGAGCTCGCGCAGCAGCCCCTCGATCGCCGGCGCGGGCCGGCCGATACGCTCCTTGAGGCGCGCCACGGTCGTGGCGAGCCGGGCCGCATTGGCGGGCTTGAGCACGTAGTCCGCGGCCCCCTGCTCGAACGCGGCAAGAGTGTGCTGGTCGTAGGCCGTCACGAACACGATATGACAGCGGCCGCTTGCCTGCCTGGCTACTTCGAGACCGGTAAGCCCAGGCATCTGGATGTCGAGGAACAGCACGTCGGGCGCATGCGTTTCGAGCTCGCGCAGCGTCGCGATGCCGTCGCCGGTCTGCGCGACGATTTCGAGCTCCGGCCAGAGCGAGCCGAGCAGCTCAGCGAGCTCCTCGCGCAGCAGCGGCTCGTCCTCGGCGATGATGGCACGGGGTCTGGGCACTCGCCGCTATGTTCCCATGCCGGGATCAAAGCGTCTTCCTGGCAGGGCAATTCTGGCTCGCCACGGTCTGGTTCTCCGGCAGATCCTGCCTTGTGGCGGTGATGACGATGCGCTCGGGCTCCTGCTGCGACAGCAGCTGCCGCTCGGCGCCTTCGACCATCGCAGCGTTTACCGCCATCAGGGCCGCGCCGTTCACGGTGACCGCGATGCCCAGCGCCATCAATCGAATTCCGCGTCTCATTGCAATCCCTCCCTTCGCGTGCAGATTAAGGACCCTGCGCACCCCGGGCAACGGCGATGCGACGAAACGCCCGATCGCGCGAACGAAACGCGTCCTTGGCCGATGAATTGGTATACTTCGCGCCGAATTAACCCCATCGACGAACCAATCCCATCCGAGCGTTAAACGG
>Ga0209157_1003856_pt1 | contig 11367 bp, 16 predicted proteins | sample GraSoiAngelo_135_FD_185892 | JGI IMG/M metagenome (GOLD analysis project Ga0209157, IMG submission 185892) | Grasslands soil microbial communities from the Angelo Coastal Reserve, California, USA - 14_0929_05_40cm (SPAdes) (version 2) | ecosystem: Environmental > Terrestrial > Soil > Grasslands ... | reverse complement strand
TGAAGGAGGCGGAGCTCCTCGCTCACGAGCTGGTGAGGCGTCTCAAGAGGGGCAACCTGCAGTTCAGGACCGTCGGAGTCAAGATAAGGTTTCGAGGGTTCGAGACGCACACGATGGAGAAAACCCTCCCGGAACACTCGGACGACCTTGATAGCGTGCTCACCACGGTGAAATCTCTCCTGAAGAATTTCGAAGACAGGAGGGGAGCGGTCCGGTTAGTGGGTGTCAGGGCTTCTCATCTGCGCAGGAAGGAGGACGAACTCTCGACACTCGACTCCTGGGCGTGACTGGCGCAGCTGGTATTCGGGTGGCTGTCTGATCGATGTTGCACGAATCTGGCCACGCGAGGGCAGCAGTCCTGCTCCCGGCAGCCTCTCTAGGAGCCTGCTGATGATTCTGCTGAATGGTCCGGCCCTGCCAATGTCTACGACCTCGAGAGGGAGGCCTGAATTCTCTGCGGCCTGACGGACCTCCTCAAGGATGCGCCACTCTCCTTCATCCAGCACGTAGTCATAGACGATCGACCTCTTCTTGACCCTGGAGACGACTCCATAGGCGGTCGTGTGCGAGAACTCGATTTCTGTTAGGGCGACCGGAACCCTTCGACTACTGACGACGAGTCTGACCGGGCCCCGTCCAGGGCTCAAACTGTCCTATCCTCCTGAGAAAAGGGGCTATCGACCGGGAGCGCCCTGGCGAGATAGTCGGCTCCCTTCTTCGAGAGCGTGAGCTCGAACTCGACCCCCCACGGGTACTCGACGACCAGCAGCGCCAGATGGCATGAGGAGATGAGATTGCGAACTTCTCCTATGCGGGGCGATACCTCCTCGAGAGGAAGGGTCAACCTCTCCTTGACCAAATTCAGCATCTCGGCCTCCCTGTAGCCTAGCGAAGCGGTCTCTCCCGAGACCATTGCGACTGTTCTTGTTTCCATGGGTCATCCCGGCCATCTTGCAACCTTATGGATTGTCCCGTCGTACAACGGGAAGGATGACCAAGCGTAGGCCTGCTAGTAGCACCCGTCTATTGACGGGAGGAGGCTTATATCGCCTAGCCTATTCACGCCTAGAGGCATGGCAGTCTACGAGATTGACTTCAAGCTTCAGCATGACTGCCCCTACAACAACCTCTCTCGCAAGTACCCAAACGTCCTCTTCTCCCAGTGGTGCAACTACTCGATGGAGGTCCTCGAAGTTTCGTTCAAGGAGCTGAACGAGCTGAGCGAATTTCAGGCCGTCCAAGAGGACATCCAGCAGTACCTAACCAAGCTGGGGACCAAGATCGCGAGAAAGTCCTTCAGCGGTTCGAATACTCAGATCATAGTTCACGAATGCATCTGCGACACGGTCTACAAGAGTGTGACTTCCGTCCTGGAGAAGCACAACTGCCTCGAGCTCCAACCAACCACCTACCATGAAGGATGGGAGTGGTACAGAATGATCTCCTTCAGCCAGAAGGACATCAAAGCTGCCTTCGATGAGCTTGCAAAGTTCAGCGAGTTCAAGATTACCTCAAGGTCATCCCGCCCCGACTATTCGTTGCGTGAAACCTTTGTCGTCTCCACGAACAAGCTCTTCGGCGAGCTGACGGGGAAGCAGCGCGATGCGCTGGTGGCGGCCCTCGACAACGGCTACTACAGGGTGCCGAAGAAGGTCACAACAGACGCAATCGCCCATCAGTTGGGGCAGCCGAGGACGACCTACGAAGAGCACCTGCGAAAGGCGGAGAGCAAGGTCCTGCGTTCCGTCGCCCCATACCTCGAGCTAACGAAGAGCAAGACCTGAGTCACTCGGCGGCCACTTCACCTTCCGCCCGGTTCAAGAGCCGGCTTCTGATACGACTCAGATGAATGCCTCAAAGTTAAGACTTGGAATATGGAACGTAGTTATTGTCGCGCTGATTGGACCAATGGGATTTGCGAAGGTCAGCAAGAAAGATCAAATTCCGACAAGTCTAAGACGTGTCACAGAAAAATAGATCTGAAGACGAATAATGGACTTGACGGAAGCCTCCTCTGATCTTGACAAGCCGTCGCTTTGTCCGAGAGACTTGGTCAGCAACGAATATCTAGCGAATCCAGTTATCAGGTTCAAGAAGGGCCCGCATTGAAGCAACGAACACTCGTAACGCTAATCGGGATTGCTGTTCTGATTCTTGCAGCGGTGGTCTATGTTACGATCACCTCAGCCGGTTATTACACGACCAAATTGCAGTGCACTGACTCTGGATTTGTCGTGTATTCAGTAAAAGCAGTCAATGGCTCATCCACCACCTACAAAACGGCTACCACGACTACAGCTACAGTTTATGCCACGACTACCACTAACTCAGCCACGGTGGGGCAGGTCATAACAGCAACCAAAGCAGTGCGCGAACTCGATTATACACTTCCCAATGGTGCGACAATTGTCTCGGTTTCTTCGGTCCATTCCTGCACATACGTCAAGTGAGGCGAATCCGTACCTTCGCCATCCACATTCTGAAACCAGCGGCGTACCCCCGCTGACCCGAAGGCTGGGGCTGTGCGTGAAGGGTTAAGCCTCACTCGGCGGCTACTTCACCCTCCACACGCTTCAAGACTCGCAGCGCGGTGAGTGTGATCCATTTGCTGGCCCTGCCTGCCTCCTCCAACGCGAAAGGCGTAACCGGGGGATTGACGCTGTACTTCGCACCGGGCCCGAGATCGGGATGAACCGCGTCCAGATGCCATCTTCCATCGGGTTGGCGCTTCTCCCGCAGGACCTTCAACCCGTACTCTAAGCGCCTGTCATCTCCGTAGCCGAGCGCTGTCAAGACATCGAGCCCGACGAGGATATCGTAGTAGTAGTGAGTGGGGTAATGAAACCTGAACCACGGCGCATACTTCCTGCTCCCCTCCTTGTGCAGCCTCCGTTCGAGGTAGAACTCGCTACCTCGCTCCACCGACCTCTTCATCGAGCGCGTCAATCTCTCTCGGCCCAGGGCCCCAAAGGCGGCTAGTGCTTCCCAACAGTCCAGAGTGCCCTTCTCGGAATCGAAACAGTGCCAGCCTCCGTCCGCCTTCTGCTCATCGACTAGCCAGTCGAGAGCCGAACGAACTCTCCTGTCATCTCGATAGCCTGCACGGATGAGTATTCTAGAGAAGTTCCCGGTGAGGCAAAAGTGGCTGACCTTCCGCCCAAACCCGCCTTCCGGCATCGCGTTTCGCTCGAGGAGAAGCTCGCAAGTCTTGCGCATCCCTGAGACTTTGGCGGTGAGACCAAGGTCGCCCAGGACTATCCATTTCCAGGTCGTGTTGTCGTACTTTGGGTAGTAGGGCGCGTCAGGCGCACCCCAGTACCCGTCTGGCTTCTGTGTCCGCAGAATCTCCGCTGCCCAACCCCGTAGAGGAATCGCTGCACGGGCCTCTTCGACCGCCGGGTCTTCAGGCGCGAAGTCCATGAGGTCGACTAGAGCGTGGTAACGCACTGCGGGTTGGTCGCCTTCAAGCAACCAATCCAGGACGCGGCTTCGAGGAATCACCCACCCCCACTCGGTTGGGCGAAGCTCGCTGTCCTAATCAGGTTTGCCTGGCACCTCTCAGGCGAGCCACCACACTGTTGAAGGCGCGAATGTATTCGACCGCGAACCTGTCGGCGTTCTTCTCGGTTCCTCTGTGCTTCCCCCCGACCGACCTGATGTGGTGGTAGAATTCATGCAGGATTACGAAGGGGTCGTAGAGAAACTCCCGCTTCGCTGCGAGAATCTCTCTCCTCTCCGGAGAGTAGACCGCCCGCACCCCCTTGGAATGCCGCTTGAAGACCCCCACCCCCAGTCTCGGCGTATCGACCCTGTACCTCCTGCTCAGGGCCTCCAGGGCCGCCTCGGGCTTTGAATCGAGTATCATGCTCACGATGACGGCCTTGAAGCGGTCGTCTGGCTCCTCGGCCACGCGGATCTACGCCGCTTCCTCAAGGGTGAACGTGAACTTCGCCCCGGCGAACTCCCCGGTGCTCACCTTTTCCCACTTCACGTCGTAATCCTTCGTGACCTGTTTCCCGATGATTTTTATGTGGTGCGGGAGTCCAGTCCACAGTTTCTCGACTTTGCCCTGGTCCTTCGTGAAGAGGAGGCTTCGCCGCCGCTTCATGAGGTACTTCACGGCGACGTTCTTGTGCTCATGCCCCTCGACGTCAATTTTCTCCGAGCCCGTATCTATCGTGAACCCTCTCTTCGCCATCTACTCCTCGCTCCTCCCTCAGCATGGCTTCAGAGATTTCTAAATATGCGTGTCAATAGTTGAGGCGCCCATTTGTCAAGCATTCCGAATTCACTCCTGAGTCAAATCGTCGAACCCTGGTACGAGTCGCTCGAATCCGAGAGAAACTCAGGAGAGGGCGCTGCAGACGCTTCTCGCTGGATGCTCCAAGACCGACTACGGAGCGAGGTTCGGCGCCTCCAGCATCGGAGGAGTCGAGGGAGTTCCGGAGCCGCTTTCCAACGGCTAGTTACGCCGACCTCTTGCCGCAGATAGGAGAGGTGAGAGAGGGAAGGTTCTCCTCTATCCTCCCGGAACCAGTCGCCAGGAGGGTCATGACTCGTGGTTCGACGGGCCTCCCCAAGGTAATTCCTGTGACCGAGACCCATCTCTCGCACATCCTCTCATGCGGCGCCCGCGCGGTTGTCAACTTCGCCCTGAAGCGTGACCCAAGAGTCCTAGAGACGGGAGTCCTCAACCTGAACTTTCCCTCTGAAGTCAGCGAACTCGATACTCCTTCTTGCCCACTTGAATCGGTATCCTTCTTTCTCACTGCGTCAGTTGGGGATCTTGTGCGCGTCCGTCTCGTCTCTGAGTTGGGCGAGCCACTTCATGAATGGGGTCCCACCTGTCCCGCTCGGGTCGGTAACCTTGCTCTGTATGTAGAGGATGGCGAACTCTAGATGCTGCTTCCTGAATTCCATCACCCTCTCAAGGCAGAGGTTGTACGAGCCGATCACCGCTCCCTTCCCTCGTTTCAGCAGATACCCTCTCAACGGGCGTGCCTCCTCGTTGGCTTCGACCGCCCTGATGAACGCGCGGTGTGACCTCGGCATGTAGTTTCTCATGTCTGCGACGTAGTCTGTGAGGTCCGTCTTGGCGTGCTTCACCCCCAGGACCACATCGAGAGCCGGGATGATCGAGCTCTGCGCACCCGTCTCTCCCCTGAAGGTCGGCATCGGCTCCATCTCCTCGACCCCTTCGTAGGATATTCCCTGAAACATCTGAATGTACGGCCTGAAAGAGAAGGCGTAGACGTCAGGGCTGTTCCCCTCGGGCATCCTACTCAGCGTCCCGATCATCCCTTCCAGTGATTCGGCCAAACCGTCAAGGGCGAATTTCAGTGTGTGAACGTCGTCTTTCAGGACAGCCTGCTGCAGCTGCCCTATCGCTCGAATCGCGGGGGCGGCCCTCGCCTCTATCTCCGTGTGTATCAGGATGAACCAGGGCTCGTCCTTGATTCTGACGAACTTCTGGATCGTGTCCATATTCTCGACCCTGATCGGGCCTTCAGGATTTACCCTTCGCCAGTTGTTCAAACAGTACAGGTCGTATGAAAGTATGGGGAACCTCCTCCCCAGCCTCTTCGAGAGCCCGTAGAGTGGCACGGCGAGGCTTCTGGGTATCTTCTTCACCTTCGCCTCGTCGACCTGGTGGACGTATCCGCTCGCCAGGAAGGCGTAGATCCTTGTCGCCATTAGCAGTTCGCCCCTCCCCAGCCCATCGAAGACTCCCTCCTCAAGAACAACCAGCTGATCGATGCTCCGCCTCAGCCTGTGCGACTGCAGCAGTTCGGGTAGCTCCCCTCCGAGTCTCTCCAACTGCCTCAACTTTGGATGCGCACTTTCGCCGAACTCGAAGACAGGGTCCTCAGGAGGAAGGAAACCCCTCTCGGGGCTCACTTCAAAGAAGGGAAGGTTTAGGGTCGAGACTCTCTGTTCCACGATTGCAGCATCCGCCCCGAACTTTTAAGCCTTCGACTCCTTTGTCAGTTTTGATTGATTTGCCGTTTCTTTTGCCTTCGGAGCATCATCACACCCGGTGACTACAGCAGCAGGGGGAGACGATGCGAGAAGCGGGCTCCCTTCAGCCGGACTCGAAGACGGGTCGGTGACCCACAAGCATGGATGAACTCTACTGGCCATTGCTCTGGGCACTCGCTGGGCTCCCCGTCATATCGGCCGGCGCGAAGTACAAGCTCTCGAGGAACGCCCCGAAGGATTACGGTTACTACCTGGAGTGGAAGCTCTTCTCCACGTTCAGGTTGGGGGTCACCAAGCTCGCTGTGTTCGTCTCCGTAGGGGTGGCGCTGACTGCCCTGTCTCCCTCATTCGAGAGGATGATCTCGGCAATCTCGATTGCGGCGGTCTGCGGGATCCTCGTGGAGTCGACGACCCTGATTGGGAGGCCGCATCCCACACCTGAGTACGTCCCGCAAGATTGGGCTTGCATCGGCTGCAGGTCGAACGCGCACGACAGTTGTACCAACGTTAGAATGCTCGACAGTTTTGAGAAGAACTTCGTCTCGAAGGAAGGGACCAAGAGACCCCTCTGCTGCTGCGGGTTCAGAATCAGCGTCTTACGGCCTCTGAGCGTCTAACATTATTAACTCAAACCACATCTCGCCGCGGCGGGATAGGGATTGAAGAAGAAGAGGGGGTCTCGCTCGGTCGTCGGAGTCGGAACTCAGACCGGCGGTTACCTCCTGGTCTCCGATTCTTCGCCGAAGGGTTGGAAGCGAGTGGGGCCCTTTCTCAAGGGGGAGAGCGTAAACAGCATCTCCTTCGACTCGAAGAATGGCATCTTCTACGCGGCGAGCCTAACCGAAGGGGTATTCACCTCCAAGGACTTCGGGAAGACCTGGAGACCGAGCAGCAGGGGGCTGCACGTGCGGAAGGTCTGGACCGTCGAGGTGGACCCGAACAAGCCTGCCAATCTCTACGCTGGCACGCACTACGGACATCTCTTCCGTTCAAGCGACGGCGGAGAAAACTGGTCGGAGGTGGCGGGGTTGCACGGAGCCCCGAAGAGAAACGAATGGGGGGTCGACTGGGCCTTCGGGACAACGGGTCTGTGCATCCACACGATTCGCATCGACCCGACCGACACCAAGCGTATCTACGTAGTCCCATCCGGCAACGGAACCTACAGGACGGATGACGGGGGTGAGAAGTGGATGTTGCTCCAGAACGGTGTGCTGGACTATTGCCCCGTCGGCGGGAAGGAAGACGCTCCAGCCATACCGAAGAACGACCGAGCCACAGAGATGCAGAAGCATCTCCAGCAGGTCCATGTCTGTACCCACAAGCTGGCCCTCTCCAGGAAGAATCCGAGTGTCCTCTACCAGCAAAATCACTGCGGTGTCTACCTCTCCAACGACGCGGGAGAGCGGTGGGAGGACCGAAGCCCCGCCCCCTCAGTACGCCATGGCTTCTCGATCTCGTTAATCGAGGATGGGACCCCGGCCCTCTACGTCATCCCCGCTTATCAGGGGGAGTGCAAGAAGCACAACAGCTGCGTCCAGGGTCAGCTCGCGGTTTTTCGAAGCAGGGATAACGGACAGAGCTGGGAGAAGCTAACGAAGGGTCTCCCGAAGAACGTCCACACCTGCGTACTGCGCGATGGGATGGCCGCCGACACGATGGACCCAGCGGGGTTGTACTTTGGGACTACGACTGGCGAAGTCTACCGGAGCGGTGACGGTGGCGAGTCTTGGTTCAACCTGCTCCGTGGTGTCGGGCGGGTGCAGGGAGTCTCCGCCTTCACCACGTGAACCCGACCGACTGAATTTCTACGGCGAGCGACGCCTCAGGAGGCTAGGGCTTGCAGTTCGGCTGGAAGTTCTGGTCGACTGCGCAGAGCGTCCAAGCGAAGACCGACCCGTCTTGAGTCTGCAGCTGGTCGGCTCCGACCTGAGCCTGCTGCCAACTCCGGGTCTTGTCGTCGTACGTCCAGATGAACCAGTACTTCGTACTGGTGCTGCCCGCGCCTCCGATTCCGCTCACCAGGTGCGACCCGTACTGGGGGAACCACTGAGCGACGACGTTACCTTTCATCAGGACGACCGTCTCGATGTAGAGGTTCCAGCCCGGCTGCAGCTGCGTGTTATTGTACCATGAACGCGTGCCGTTACCGAAATCGACGAGCACACTGTCCTGCTGAAGCTCGGTCGAGGCTGGCTTCAGGACGAGATATTCGCGCCAGAGTGCGCTCAACTCCCTGCTCGCCTCCCGGTAGACGGGCTGGGAGGTATTGACTATTGCGATACTCCTGGAGAGGAGGGAGATTGACCTGCTGTAGTTTGAAAGAAGTCCGTTGTAGTTCGCCGCGAGCAGGGCGTACCTCGTGTCGATGTCTTTCAGCTCCTGAACCAGCATCTGGCCGGCGACTCTCTCTCCAGCGTATTGTGTGTAGTAATACACCCCGACGGTTCCCTCTATCACGAGCAACGCCACCGCTAACGCGGCAGAACCGTAAAGGGTGCTCCTCGATGTCATTCCTGCAGCCTCCTTCCTCCTTCTCCTCCTATCCTCGACCGAAGCTCCAACCTCAGGACTCGCGGCACGAGGAGGATAACGACGGGTGCAAGGTAGGCTCCCAAGAGAAAATCGCTGAGCTCGTGGAAGAGCATGAACGGCGTTCCCAACAGCTCGGTTGAGATTATCTTCTCCATGGTTACCGTCTGCCCGAATGCGATGAAGGCGGTTCCGATGTTCGTCTCGATGTCCCAGATGAAGGCGCAGATGGCGAGGACCGCTCCGATGAAGAAACCGTCCATGGAGCCGGGACGAACGTAGCCGCTCCAGACCCGCGAAGCTCCCCACCCCGCGAGGGCATAGATCAACTCGCCCAGGACCAATAGTGGTGTTATGTATCCAGCTACTCCCCACGGGCTGATGAAGCTCCAGGCGAGCTCGGATACCACCGCGACCGAGCCTCCGACCCTGAATCCGAAGAGGAACGCCGACACGAAGACCAGGGTGTCGAGCAGCTTTACGCCCGGAAGGTCCGCCAGGAGAAGATTTGAGCCAACTATCAACGCCGAGAAGGCCGCGACGATTGCAAGGCTGCGTGCGCTCTGCACGCTGGCTGGATAATCCAGCCAATATTTAATGCTTGGAGGCGGCCCATCGTTCATCCCTCAGAAAATTACATAAGATAATCGAGCGATGGCTTGCCCGCGCTTTGTCGGAGGTCGCGAAAATCCTCAGGATGGCGGGCGAAAGGGAGCGTGGCCCTCTCCCGAGCTTCGTCGAACCCCACCTTCTCCTCGTCCTACTCGTCACGGGAGAGTCCGGGAGGATTGGGCGGCAGGCGCTCGCCAAGAGAGTCGGTCTGGGTGAGGGTGCTATCAGGACCATCCTGAAGAGACTGCGAGACGACGGCTACATGGAGGTGAACGCATCGGGCTGCTCGCTCACCAAGAGCGGCTTTGTCGCCTACAGAGCACTGCGGAAGCTCATTCCCGCCAGGCTCAGGCTGGACTCGACGACCCTCACGGTGGGTAGGGAGCAGTTGGCCCTCCTTGTCCGCGGAGGCGGCAGCCGGGTGGGCAACGGGATCCCTCAGAGGGATGCGGCGATCAAGGTCGGCGCGAGCGGAGCAACGACGTACGTCCTCCGCGACTCGAGATTCCAGATACCGGGAGACTCCAGCGATTGCGAGAGGGACTTCCCCAGCCCGGTATGGAAGAAGCTGCGACGAGAGTTGGGACCCTCCGACGGCGATGCGATAATCGTCTGCGGGGCCGAGGAAGAGCTTCTCTCCGAGATTGGTGCGCTCTCGGCGGCCATTACGCTGCTGAGATAGCGCCCTCTCTCTACTGCTTCGGGGTTTCTTGGGGCGGCACGGCCGCGGTGCCGGGCGTTTTGTTCACCTGTCTGTTTATCGCCTCGGCGAAGTAGTGACCCGTAACGACGACGTGGACATCCTTCACGCCCTTGACGCCCATCACGCCCGTCTTGATGTCCTGAGAGATCTTCAGCGCGAAGACCGGTGGACAGTACTGGGTGGTGGCGTGGTACTGCACGTCGACCAGTCCCTCCTTGATCTCCAGCTTTTCTATCAGGTTCATCTCCACTATCGGTACCCCCACTTCGGGGTCGACTATCCTCGATATCTGCCTCTGAACCTCCTTCAGGTCTACCTGCTCGACCGACATCCTATTTTCGCCCTTTTCTACTCGTGCTGCTATAAAAGACTGTCTCGGTCGAATGCGCTCGAGGGTTCCCGAAACCGTATTAGTGGTGTCTCCTCTCGAGGGGAGGCGACGGATGAACAGGGCAGAGGCCGTCCTCAGGGAGATTGAGAGGATGGGGGAGCGAAACTTCATCCCAGTAATTGGGCCCGAGAAGGGGAAGATCCTCGACGACGTAATCAGGGCTTCCAAGCCCCGGCACGTCCTCGAGATAGGGACGCTGATCGGTTATAGCGCGATACGGATCGCTCGACTCCTCCCAAGGGGCGGCAAGCTGGTCTGCATCGAGATGAACGCCCACCACGCCGAGATGGCCAGGATGAACCTGGAGCGTGCGGGGCTCTCCCAGCGGGTGGAGATAATAGTGGACGACGCGAAGCGCGCGATCCCTCGTTTGCACGGAACGTTCGACGTCGTCTTTATCGACGCCGAGAAGTCGGAGTACTACACCTATCTGAAACTCGTGGAACCCCGATTACACCGGGGGAGTGTCGTCGTCGCCGACAACGCGGGGGTCTTTGCGCGAGAGATGAAAGAGTACCTCTACCACGTCCGCCACTCGGGGAAATACGAGAGCCGGTACTACGAATCCACGATGGAATTCGACCCAAACACCAAAGACGGCGTCGAGGTAAGCACGAAGCTTTAGCCGAAGAATTTCTTATCGTAGAGCGGCTGGAAGTCGCGGTATCGCCCTCTGATCGCCTCGACGCAGCCCATCAGTATATACCTGTATGCGCGCTCTCCCTCCTCCCCCGCCTCAAGACAGTGAATCCTGTGTACCCAGTACATAGCCCGAAGAAAACTCTGCGGTCCGGGAGAGGACGAGATGTGATTCAGCTCCATCTCGACTATTCTCCTGATTTCGAGAGAGCTCAATCCTTCTGGAAACCCAACCTCTCTATTTACGGCTAGCGATAGATAGATGGATCGATAAGGGCTGGTCAGAAATTGACACGAGTTTTAGTCTTTTGTTGAGGAACACGATTTCCGTCATCTTATTCATGACGGGCTTTGCCTTGAAAATATTCTGAAAGATAGATCAGGGGTTCTGAAAACGGTCGCGGAGAGTTGTACTGTGTGGTCTCCATCGAGCTCTAGCTAGACAAAAGTTTTTATCAAAAACCTCACAACAACAATCCGTTTACGGAGAAAGGCGAGAGATGGTAAACGT
>Ga0209157_1003854_pt1 | contig 11371 bp, 11 predicted proteins | sample GraSoiAngelo_135_FD_185892 | JGI IMG/M metagenome (GOLD analysis project Ga0209157, IMG submission 185892) | Grasslands soil microbial communities from the Angelo Coastal Reserve, California, USA - 14_0929_05_40cm (SPAdes) (version 2) | ecosystem: Environmental > Terrestrial > Soil > Grasslands ... | reverse complement strand
TAGACCGATTGGAACAGGGGTCCAAGGAAGGAACCCTAGACCAAGCACAGATCAGACTGTTGGGAAGTATAGCGATGAAAACCCTCGGACTCTGGCAAGAGGCGCTCAACCCTAGACCGAAACGGAGTCTCAGAAGGGATGTACGGGAAGTAGAAGACGGGCTTTCCGATGAAAACGGTGGACGGGAGTAGTGTGCAGGTTGGTGGAACAAGACGAGCGGGACGAGAACGAGCTTCGGTCCGAGATAATCGACCAGCTGGAGCAGAGCCTCGAAATGTCGCAAGGGATGATGACGAATCTGAAGCTTGACCCGAAGACCCGTGAGAGATGGACGCAACTGCATACGAACACGGCTCAGGTGTTGAACCAGGTCCTGCGGGACAGACAGTACAGAGACTGGGAGAAGCGACTGAAGGAGCTGGAAGCCGCCGGGCGCATTCCACGAAAGACCGTCTGGTCCAGAGATTCGTCGTGTGACGACAACGGCCGAAGCGTGAACTTGTAGAGGTCGAGATTGGATGCCAGAATCGCCTGGGAGAAAACTCAACCGATACTACGAGAATCTTCAGAACGAGAGAGAACGGGACGAGGCGAGGAACAGACCGCTGATCGAAGAGACTGACGTCGTCGAGTTCTTCAAGCACCTGGGCTTCCAAGCCACCGTCTATCAGGAGAAGCTCCTGCGGGACAAGAGCCACTTCATCCTCGCTCGATGGTCGAGGCAGAGCGGCAAAAGCCTCGCCATGGCAGTCGCCGTCCTCTTCAACGCTCTCACCCGGAAAGGGTTCAGAGCTGCGATTGTGGCTCCGAGCAAGAGGCAGAGCATGAAGATGGTAGACAAGATCTCCAGACTCCTGTCGAGGCTCGGAAGCGACGTGCTTGAAGGACCGCCGAGAAAGGGCAGGCTCGCATTCCGGAACGGGTCCGTCATAGAAGCCTTGCCCAACAATCCTGACACCATCCGAGGCGAGACCTTGAACACGGTCGTGCTTGACGAGTTCGCGTACATCGAACACGACAAGGAGTTGTATGACGCGATCATCTTCGCCCTAAGCACCACCAACGGAAGCTTCTACGGGACGAGCACTCCAGGGTCCAGGGACACTCTCTTCTACGACATGGCCACAAACGACGAACAGTTCGCAGACTTTTCCCGCCACCACGTCAGCTACAAAGAGGCCCTCAAGCCGAACGGTCCCATCGATCCGGAGTTTCTAGAAAAGATCCGGAGGCAGTACCAGACGGACCCGGGACGTTGGAAGCGGGAGATGGAAGCAGACTTCGCAGATGACGAGGACGCCTACTTGCCTCTCCAGCTAATCGAAAGTTGCGTAACTGAGGGTCCCGACACCTTCACCAAGGATGACGTGATTAGCGGCCGATTGGCAAGAACTGGGAAGTTTTTCGCGGGTGCCGATCCCGGTCTCAAGATTGACCCGTCAGCGGTCGCTGTTGTAGAGAAGATTGGCCGGGACGTATATCTGGAACACGAAACAGCATTCCTGCCTGGCACGTACCTTTCTGTGGTAACGGGATATCTGAACCTCTTGAACCAGCGGTTGAAGACAGTGTCTCGGATCTATATCGATGAAACGGGTCTAGGCGGATTCTTCGTCCAGGACGCGTACAAATCAGGACTAAAGAACGCAGAAGGGATCTTTCTCTCGCTGCAGAAGAAACAGGAGATAATGGACTACTTCAAACGGCAGATGCAAGATGGCCACGTACACTTCCGACGCGACCCCGAACTGATGAACGAGATGAGCGCGGAACGATTCCAGCTAACAAAGACAGGCCAGCTACAATTCTCGCACGTCACCGGGAGCCATGATGACCGGCTATGGGCATTCGCTCTTGCAGTATACGCTTCAAGACATGATGTACCCACGTATCATCCAGTGGCTGCCGTCAACAAACACCCCAGCCCAGGCAACCTGTTTCCACAACTCCCGCGAAGCCTCTGGAAGAAGTAGACACAGCCGGCCTGCGCCTAGGTTTTGTCCCTCTTCGCGAATAGCAGTATGCGACCGAACCATTGGGACGTTTCTCGTTTCGCTTTTCGAAACGGGAATGCCCCTTTGTTAACTTTGTAGGCACAAACTCAAAGTCTCGCGCGTTTTCTCTCTCGCGTCTCATTCATGGTCACGTATCAAGCTCGTTTGCTTCCAGCGGATGAAATTCCTATGCATTATGTCGGAATTTCCGGGCAATCACCCCATCACACACGGATGACATACCGAGGGGACCCGCGTGTTGGTCCGATGCGATGTGACCCCCCCCGCAAACCCGACCCCCAAATATTCGCGGACCTTTCCGTGCAAATCTGAAAACCACAATGACCGCGCGGACATGGGACCCACGCCCGGTGTGTTCATAAGTCGCGACAACCTCTATTGTTGTTGCCCAAGACGCGATGTTGGTGCGGGGACAGTTATGAACGGTCTTACGGAATATCAAAAGAGTCTGATTGCTGATGCTCGGACCGGATTCTGGGATTGGGAGTGCCCGCGTTGTCGTCGTAAGACGCGCGGTTTCGTTGCTGTCCAATCGGACTTTCGGTGTGAGGACCATACGAATGCAAAGCTTGTGTTGCGGGACCATCTTGCGCTCATGGACCAAGAACACATTAATCGGATTCTGTTCGGTGGACCACATTTACTAAACGCCTAAGTCCACGGAAACCCCCGTTCTCGTCAACAATGCGAACTCGCACGCAAAGCCAATAGCAGGATGAGGGGGTGCACGTTCCGTGAGGGACGACCTCGAAGAGAAGATGTCAGCTTCAAGTTCGGAGGAATATGAGAAACAAATTGTGGAAATAGTTAGTGATCTGGGCCACACTCTGGGGATTAAGGTTCACCCTAACCGTGTTGTGTGGCACGGCAGACTCGTAGCAACTCCCAACTTCATGACGGGTCTTGGTTCTGATCAATGCGACTTCGACGGTGGCAAAGTTATTCTTCCGAAAACATTGAAAGACAGACTGACTCCCGAAGAATGGAGGCCTCTTCTCGCTTCTCAGTTACTCTATGAACGTCGTTCGAAGTTGGCGATATTTTCTCGATGGATTCTTTCGGCTATCGTTGTAACGATTATGTGGATCATCGCAGTTGCCTCTTTGACTGCGAGTTATGGTGATTATGGATTAGCGCTTGCTTTGCCGCTGCTTATTCCAATCACGATTCTTGCCACTTGGTTTTTCTCGCACGAGCTGAGAGGTGTCCGCTTGAAAGCGGATGAAAGGGCGGCGCGCTTTGTAGGTCCGAGAGAGTTTCTCAATGTATTGGAAAAGGTCGATTCGTTTAAGATCAATGATGTTGAGAAACGGAAGAGAGGCGGATTTAGGATAAGAGTGCAATCTCATTTTCCATCGATTGATTCCCGGATCAGACGCGTGGACAAGCTGGCTGAAAGATAGTTCCGGCGTGGTTTTCGTCTAAGCCATCTTGGTTTTCCAAACTTTGTGTTTCTCGCTGTCTATCATTTTCTCCTGCGCAAACAATAACTTCATCTGGGTTCAAGGGGCGAGGTTTCCGTCACTACACATGTGATTGCTCTCGTCTTGATTGTCTACCTCTTTAGACACCTAAGACAAACGCAAGCCAGCCCAATAGGTGCTTAGGAAACACCTAAGTCCTTGTTTCTATTTCCAATTTGCAACCATGAGTAGGGGTGCATTCGAGCCTAATCTAACGTGCGTGCTATGTGGGAAGCCCATTCGACTGATTGACCCGCGTGCTATGACTGATCGAGGACCCGCCCATGGAATGTGCATAGCCCAGCAAGGTGTTGGTGACGCGATTCGTCGCCGTGCTGGTCGCCGCTGAACTCACACCGACAGAACTTAAATGCGAACCCACCCGCGGTAGATGCGCCGAAGTATTTCGCGACTCCGTTCGCGCGAAATCGAAACACGATTGACCCCACCGACATCGGACCCGCGGCGGCGTCTTCATTAGTTGCGTCACGCGCTTTTCTTGGTCCGTGCGAAGAAGAACTTGACAAAAGCTACTTCAAACAAATCTTACCGGTTCGGGTCTAAGCGCGGAGCCGCAATCCAAGGACTCGTTTTCACCCTAATCATGTTCGGAGTCAGCTTTGCGGGAGTTTTCTTTGTGTCGGGTTCGACTTCTGAACAGATCACACAAGCATCTCAAATGGTGTTACAGTTTGATAGTTTCTTAGCTGGCGGTTGGATTGTTGGGTTTTTCTTCTTTTGGGGAAACTTCGGCAAAGACCTTCGAGAGCTTAGAAGGTTAGGCTACGTGACAGAAGCCCATTCTTCGAAAGAATTGGCTGAATACTTCAAAGAAGAATCGTGGGAACAGAATATGCGCATCTCAACGGGAGTTTTTGCCATTCTCGCTTTGGGCATTGTCAATTTTGTAGCTTCCGGCTTTTGTGCCGTGGGAGCTGTCCTTTCAACGAATGGAACGCTCCTCGTGTTGGCGTTAGCGACTTCGGTAGCTGGGACAACCATCATGTTGCAAACGTGGTATGCCATTCATGATTTTACCAACATGCTCACTTCTATCTTGGACAAAATTGTGGCTTACGCGCAAACGCATTCAGACAGTCCTTAATGCGTTCCCGAGACGCTGAGAGAAGTGCATTGGGCGGTTGAACTTTGGTCCGACACACTGTGACGTGTTGTTCGACCCCTCGTGTCTCGATAAATCTGTTAACGGACGTGTTGTTCATAAGACGCGTTGAACACTAACATAATCGCGTAGCGCAAAGGGTTGGGCGTGGGGTGCGCGGCGTGGGTCGTTTTCCCCGTATTTTTCACCCCGCGCCCTAAGTGCGGAGTATTGAAGGTGATCAGTATTTTTCTGCCTTTTCTTCCCAACCGCTTCTAATCGTTCTTGATATTAGAATTACCCAATACACCATGAGAACATACGCCGCGCTAAAAATCACTCCGAGAGTAATGGCAAGCGGCGAAAGCAAGAGCACGAGAAAAATTCCGCTTCGGAACATGACTCCCGCCAAGACCCGAACGTACCAATGCAAGCTGATCAGCACCTTTGAACCGAATACGAACATGGTTTTCCGTTTCTTCAACAATCGCAACACAATAATGGGAATCAACAGAAGGATTGCGAGAATGATATTGAGGTAGGTCAAGAGGAATCCCTCGGAAGTCAAGTATCCTTGAATCAAAACTCCGGCAAGGATAGCAAGAAAGAGACCAATCGTTTCGTCGGCGCTCTGTTTCTGAAACGTCTTTTCGCTCATAGATTAGCCGACACCGACCGCCTCAAGAGTTCTTGACCGACCGCAATAGCCGGTCTATCTTGTCTTCGCTTTCATCCGTTAATCCTCGGTGGGCTAACCTCATCACACCAATCACGGCTTCGATATCATCCGGCGTCACGAAAGCCCGCCGCTCTCTTGATCGGACTGGACCCTACTCTCCTAAGCGCCTTTTTGCTACTTTCTTGGGTATCCATCTCAGCCAGCGACCACAGTTAGAACAATACTCTCCTTGGTGAGGACCTTTGCCCCGAATTTCAATCGCGGCTCGCTGACCACAGAATTCGCATTTGGGTATCATATGCCCACCTCTTTCCGTGAAGGGTTGTCCTATTTGAAGCGTGACAGTCAAACCAATGTTTCTGCGACCTTTTCGAGAGTTGCAGACTTCCCAATAGATTTAAGATTCAACCAACATTTCTTGCTGCTGAATAATTCATGGGATTACTCGATTGGGACGATGAAGAATCGTCTAAGCGTTCACTAACAATTCGCGAGAAGAAGATTCTCTATACAAGAGCAAATGGGAAGTGTGAATTGTGCGGAGAGCGTATCGGTTTTCTTGAAATGCAAGTTGGGCATAAGATAGCCGCTTCGCGCGGCGGTAGTGCAACCCTTCGCAATACGGTTGCTCTATGTTTCAAGTGCAACAATCTACAAGGAACGGATAGTTGGGGACGTATTCACACAAAGTTAGGCAAGGAAATGCCCGAAATGAAGATGAAAGATATTCTAAATGGGCTAACCGTTAGACAACTTGCTTTCTTAGCGAAATCGCGCGGCGTGAAAGTAAAAGGACGATACGAAGAAGAAGATGGGATTCTTGGAGAAAGCTACTATCTTGCGCCTTCAAAGAGAATGTACGTCAACCGTTTGTTGGAAAAGTTGAAAGGAACGCCGGAAGAAACCATTCGTGCCGAACTAACGAAAATGCCTAAAGCAAAAAGAAGGCGAAGTTCAAACGATGATGACGATTGGTTTTGACCCTTTGACTTGAACAGTGTGAAAATTAATCTTAGCGGTCTAAGCGGGTTAGGGGTTGCGCTTCTTGGATTGGCGTTAGGAAGCGAACACTTCAATCCGAGCGATTGGCTAATCTATTGGTTCTGTTTGATTTCGGGCGCGGTTTGCGTAATCCTTGTGATAACCACAAGGTTCTATGATTGGTATCCGCGCTAAGACAACCTTTCAAGAAGTTTTTCTAAGAGCGCTTCCAAGCATATCTTTTGACGATTAAAATGAAGCGCTTTCCTTAATAGCCCCCGGATAACCTTTCGATAGCTCGCGAAAGTATGGCTGAAAGGTCTTACAGTGAACAAAGAGATTCAACTTCAAAGTTCACAAGACTACTCGGATTCATTCTGCTTGGTTTCACAATCTTGCTGGTCGGTATCGCACTTGTTATTTTCGGTATAACGGCAGAATCGTGTTCTGGCGGTTTCTTAGGATTTTTCCAAACATGCAGTCCCACTATAAACTATCCTCTGCTTACTGTCGGCATAGTGTTCATGGTGTTTTCTTCCCCAATCTTTCTACTTTCGTGGAAGGCTTACAAGCGACCCGAGAGAACGATAATATTTAGAGAAGTCAACCAACCCATAATGGTACGCTGTTCGCATTGCAATTCGATGTTTCCAAAAGGCACAACCAAGTGTTATCATTGCGGCGCTAGTCTCTAACAGATGAAATGGAGTATGGCTTCGAAAAAGACGATAAAGCGATTCTCGGGCTGGATCTCAAAGTCAAGCGGCGGGTGTCAAGGACCAATAGTTGGACATTGGATAGTTAGAGGGGAAACTTGGAATTCCAATCCGAAGTTTGCGCCGCCCACGCGATTAACTTCGCGAAAGCCGCGCTAATCAATCAAGCAATTCGGAAAGGATTCGCGGCTTTTGGTTCGCGGTTGCCAAACGAAGCGCCCAAATTTGAATTCAAGTACATTTCCCGGCGTTAATCGACACAAGGACATTTGTTGAAGTCTCCACGCGACTTCGACTTGTTTAATAACGGGAACCGCTGAGAACCAAATATGATGCCCCAGCCTCAAGCGGCTCAATTCTCTCAAGCCCGCTACAAACTCGTTGTCGCGGTAATGTTGATAGCTATCATAGCGTTGGGGATTAGTTTAGCAGTTGTCACGTTACCTAACGCCATTTTCAAAACAAGTTCTACACCGTCGGGTTTCACTTTTCTACACGGGACTGTTACGGGGAATAGTCCAAGAAGTATAGAATTTTCGAATGCGAGTGACAGTAGTGACAAGTTCGTTTCTTCGATTTCTAACGGGGCGTATCAGATTACGCTCAAGTCAAACGTTCTCTACAAAGTAGTCATTGACTTGAACGTATCACCATACTTGTGCTACGCAAACCCGGGTACTGTCGTTCCTTCGGGTTCAGCTGGGGTTCAAAACTTCGGTTGTTGAATAGCCTAAGACTAAAGTTTCCCAAGTAACTTTTCGAGTAGCGCGCTTCGAGCTTACCATTCTGTCGGGTTAGGTCCGCAACTTGCTTTTGGGCAACCGCGCCACTGTTAAGGAGTTCATCTTATCGGCAGACGTTTCGACCCATTCCTTTTCAACGCGCCCAATCAATTTACGAACTTCCGCGTCCTCGATGGAACCGGCTCAATCGGCACTACAAACGGGCGGTCGATACCGCTCGTATCCTCGCCGTCGGGGTACCGCGTCTTATCCGGCTTGAGCGTCGGTCCGACACGACGATTTGACGAAATCTGACCGAAATCAGCCCGCAAAGTATGGATTAATCGATAAATTGTTGCCGCTATCTTACTTAGGCTGGCCTCGTGAGGCGTTAGCCGTCAAGCCTTTGCGCGTTTGCCATAGGCTTATCATGTCAACTAGAAATCGAGACATGATGCAATCGTCTGAGCCTAAGTCTAAGAGACCCATTGGAGTCACGATAATAGCATTCGTAGCCGCGGCGGGCGGCTTGCTCTCCCTCTATGGAGGCGCTTCGGTTCTTGCCGGAAACGCTACGGGACCCTTCGCACTCGCAATCATAGTCGTCGTATTCGGGATCCTCGGGCTCGCAATAGCAACCGGATTCTATACAGGTGCAAGATGGGCTTGGATGGCCGGCATCGTAATCTACATCGTCTCGATAGGGCTTGGAATAGCTGAGATCCTCTACGGCGGTAGCGTGGGTTTCGTTGGCGGCATCATCAGAATACTTGCGGGAATAATCATCCCAGTCTATCTTACGAGACGGAAGCCGAGGAGCTTCTTCGGCAAGAGCACAACCCTGCCGAGTACGTGAACATGATCGGCACGGGCGGGTTGCAGATGGTCCCTGCGAGTACAAATAATCGCTGATTTCAGGGTCAGTCGAGCTTCGTGCGGCTAATCGACGGACTATAGCTTGTGGAGACCAGCATTCGATCCTCGATGGCTCCGACTAAGTCCCCGTACTGAGCGTTCGTAAGCCGCTTGATCTTATTCCAATCTTCATCAGCCCTGAACCGTTCCCATGCACGGTGCATGGTCTGCTCATCGGGCCACGCCAGAAGATAGACGAACTCGGTGCGGTCGCCCGTTTTCCCTTCCCACATAGCGATGATGTCAAAGCCGTAGGACCTCATGATCCGTGATGCGTGGTCGCGGAACCGATTGTGGAACGCTGCCTTGTTGTGTTCGAAAATTTCGTAGATCCTGAGCTGGTGAATCATCTCCACACCCCTCGCCCAACGGTCTTTGGTCTTTCTTAGGCTTGTCGACGGTCAAATCGCTTCAAGAGTACCGGGTAGGGAAAATCCACGGCAAAGGTCACGCGACTGTCTAGGCGAGTATAGAGTTCTTCCCTTCACTGTTCTGATCCATTGGAACCCATGTTCAAATCTATTGGGTTATACCCCAGGGTAGACTATGGCTTATGGAAGAAAAATGCGCAGAATGGCACTGTTCGGAACAGTAATGGCGCTAGTGCTCACATTGGCTGTCGCGGTCCCGGTATTCGGGGCCCCCCCAGCCGGAATACCTCCATAACACGCATCACAGGGCCATCACCGAGCTCCATTGCTCGCAACTGGCACCACCCTGACAATAAGCGGGTCTGGAACAGCCTACAAGATCGGCAACAGGACCATAACCGAGAGTGCGACCATGAGCCTGACGGCGACTGTCGTCAAGAGCTCGCCAGGTCGTGCAATGCTCAATTTCACGGGCGGAACATTGACCATCGGCTCAGACACTTACACGGTAGTTAGCGGTCATGGAGTAATCAACCACGCCCACAAGATGATACTTCACATCGTCGTGAAGAACAGCGCAAGCGACACTTTCCGTCTGATACTCCACGGCGACCACGCCAAACCGTCATCGAGCACAGCATTCAACGTAGACTTCCAGATGCCACAGAGCAAACTGGCCCACTTATGGTTCCTAAAGTTCCCTGGAGCAACTGCAACGCCCAAGTAAGATGGGGAATCGCTTAATCACCCATCTCTTTCCTATTTTTGTAGTAAGGACATGAAATTGTTGGACTCGAAAACCCTTCTGGTAGGATCGGTAGTTGGACTGATCTTAGGACTGATCATAGGCATCGTCATAGGGCTATTGCTCGAAGCCGACTGCACCGCCGTTTGCATATGAAAGTGAAATAGCCAGCTTCTAGGCGTGAGTCTCGAGGCCGTTTCTTTCCACCGGTCTAGATGGTCCATCATTAACAAGTCTTAAGAAACCATCGTCCCCTAACGCGCTCGCCAAGACGTGAAGCCCCGAATTGTCGAATGAACCGGACTTGGCTAGAAGGTATACAGCTGAACTTCTGGGAACTTTCATTTTCGTCTTTGTCGGAGCAGGCTCGGCTGTCGCCACCCAGTATGTGGGCGTATTCGATCCTGGATCAGCGCTCCTTGTTGCTGCTCTAGCAAACGGGCTGGGTCTAGCGATTGGAATCTCCATAACGATGGGAATCTCCGGCGGCGCTCTCAATCCCGCAGTAACTATTGGACTGCTATTAGGGAAGAAGATTCCCACAAAGGATGTGATTCCATACATTATCGCTGAGCTGGTCGGCGCCACGATCGCAGGGCTTCTCCTGATGGCCGTTTCTCCCTCTTCAGTCGGAAACGTCGTACATTGGGGAGCCCCGTCCCTATCCAGCGCCATAACGGTCGCTCAGGGAACACTCTTCGAACTGGTCATGACCTTCCTGCTAGTCATGGCGGTCTACGGAACAATCGTCGACAAACGAGCCCCCAAGATAGGAGGCTTCGGAGTAGGACTAATCGTCCTAGCAGACGTCCTCACCGGCGGGCCCTTCACAGGCGCCGCGATGAATCCTGCGAGGGCAATGGGTCCGATGATAGCAAGCCTATCCTTCCGAAGCTACTGGTACATTTACTGGATTGGACCGGTTATCGGTGCCGCATTGGCTGGTCTTATCTACAGTCGAGTCTTGGAGAAGTCGAGCGTAAACTAGGTCGAAACATCGTTCTCATGAAAAAGTGGGACAGCGAGCCATTGCTAACGACGAGTGGCCGCATGTCCCAGTCTTGGTGACTTAATCACCCTTCGCCGGTTTTGTGAACTCGACCGCTAGCATTGCTAGCGAGGCTGCGCCATATTTGAGAACGTCCTCGTCGACTTTGAACCTAGAGCTATGGTTCGGATAGATGCATCCCTTCGATGAATTTACGGTTCCGAGGAAGTAGAAAGTGCCTGGCGCCTTGTGGAGGAATCTGGAGAAGTCTTCGCCTCCGAGTATTGGTTTGATAATCCTTGTCTTTGCGCCTGGGATCTTCTTGAGTATCTGCATCGCTTGCTCAGTTACCTTCGCGTCGTTGACAGTTACCGGGTAAGCGTCTTTTTCGAACTCGACAAGAGCCTTGGCGCCGAAGGCACGGGCTACGCCTCGCGAGACTTGTTGAACTTTGGCTTTGGCTCTCTTCCTCGTCGCTTCGTCCAGTGTCCTTATGGTCCCTTCAAGATGTGCCTCGTCGGGAATTATATTCTCCTTTGTTCCACTATGGACCGATCCGACCGTGATTACGAAGGGCTGTACGGGATCGATCATTCTTCCAGATACCCCCTGTAGTGCGATTATGAGTTGAGCTGCGACGTAGACAGGGTCTATCGTCCGGTGGGGCTCGGACC